>Ga0265342_10000843_pt1 | contig 30662 bp, 28 predicted proteins | sample 4CB327metaG_FD_203125 | JGI IMG/M metagenome (GOLD analysis project Ga0265342, IMG submission 203125) | Rhizosphere microbial communities from Carex aquatilis grown in University of Washington, Seatle, WA, United States - 4-CB3-27 metaG | ecosystem: Host-associated > Plants > Roots >... | reverse complement strand
TCGGGCGCAAACCCGTTCGCCTGCATCGCCGCCGGCTGCGCCTGCCTCTGGGGCCCGGCGCATGGCGGCGCCAACGAAGCGGCGCTCAACATGCTGCGCGAGATCGGCTCGGTCGACCGCATCCCCGAGTTCGTCAAGCGCGCCAAGGACAAGAACGACAGTTTCCGCCTGATGGGCTTCGGCCACCGCGTCTACAAGAACTACGATCCGCGCGCCAAGATCATGCAGAAGACCTGCCACGAGGTCCTGGCCGAGCTCGGCATCAAGGACGATCCGCTGCTCGACGTCGCCATGGAGCTCGAGAAGATCGCGCTGCACGACGAGTACTTCATCGAGAAGAAGCTCTACCCGAACATCGACTTCTATTCGGGCATCACGCTCAAGGCGATGGGCTTCCCGACGACGATGTTCACGGTGCTGTTCGCGGTCGCGCGCACGGTCGGCTGGATCGCGCAGTGGAAGGAGATGATCGAGGACCCGAAGCAGAAGATCGGCCGTCCCCGTCAGCTCTACACCGGCGCAACGCGTCGCGACTACGTGCCGATCTCGCGGCGCAAATAGAGCGCGGCGGACATTGCAACGGATGCGAGAGGCCCCGGCGACGGGGCCTTTTTCGTTGCCGGGCCTGTCCCTGCCGGCGACCGTTGATCCTACGGAATCCGGCCGATAGTCTGCCGTCCGGGTCTCGTGGTCGTGAGCGTGACAATGTGATGTCGCAGCAGCCTGCAATCGAGTTCGTCAATGTCGGGCTGCAACTCGGCGGCAGCATAATTTATGACGATCTCAGCTTCTCGGTTGCGCCGCAGGAGTTCGTCTGTCTGCTCGGCCCTTCGGGCTGCGGCAAGTCGAGCGCGCTGCGGCTGATCGGCGATCTCGTGCCGTGGCAGGCAGGCTCCGTGCGCGTCGAGGGCGAGCCGCCGAAACGCGCCTGGGACAAGCTTGCCTACGTATTCCAGGCACCGCGGCTGTTGCCGTGGAAGACCACGCTCGACAATGCCGCGTTCGGCATCGAAATGCGCCGGCCCGAGGTCGGCGCCGGGGAGCGCCGGGCGCGCGCTCGCGCCGAACTCGCCCGCGTCGGGCTTGCCGCCGATCTCGACAAGATGCCTGCCGTTCTGTCCGGCGGCGAACGGCAGCGCGTGGCCATCGCCCGCGCGCTCGCGCTCGACCCCGATATCATCCTGATGGATGAGCCGTTCTCGGCGCTCGACCACAACACCCGCAACCGTCTGCGCGCCCAGCTTGTCGAGCTGTGGCAGGAGACGCGCAAGACCATTCTGTTCGTCACACACGACATTGATGAGGCGCTCTATCTCGCGGACCGCATCGTCGTGCTGTCGAACAAACCGGCGACCGTGCGCGACACCGTTATCGTGAGTGCGACCAGACCGCGCGATCCGGAACGCGATCCGGATCTGAAGCGCCTGCGCAGCCATTTGATCGAGATTTTCCAGAACATTGAAAATGTGGAGGGCCGAGACGCATGAGCACGATCATCTATACCCGCAGGGCCGCAATCGCGCTTGCCGCCGTTGCGTTCTGTGCGAGCCTTCCGGCATCGGCGAAGGAGACCGTGAGCTTCGGCTATCTCGCCGATCCCTCGCATGAGGCGGTGCTCTGGCCGCTGCGTAACGGCAAGGTCAAATCCGACCTGATCGACGTGACCGCGACACCGCTGCAGATCCCGGCTCTGATCCAGGCCACATCCGCGCGCACGTACGACGTCATCGAAACGGCTGCGATGGCGATCCCGCCGGCGCGGGCGCGCGGCCTCGACCTTTTGATCATGGGTGCGGGCCTGCGCTATCACAAATCCGGCGAAGGCGCCGGCATCTGGGTGAAGAAGGACTCGCCGATCAAGTCGGTGGCCGATCTCAAGGGCAAGACTCTCGCGGTCTATTCGCTCGGCTCCGCGGGCATCACGCTCGTCCGCATCGCGCTCCACGACGCCTACCATCTCAACGTTTCGCTCAAGGGCGGCGATCTTTCCTTCGTCGAGATGCCGGCGCCGGCCATGCCCGCGGCGCTCGCAACCGGCAAGGTCGACGCCGCGACCCTCATCCATGCGCAGGCGTTCCAGGCCATGAAGTCGGGCGACTTCCGGCCGATCGCGCAGACCGCGGAAGACCTCACCAACATCTTCAAGGTCCGCATGGTGTCGGCGGTGCTGGCCGGTTACGGCGAGAAGCTCAAGGCGAAGCCCGAGATCTACCGTGAATTCCAGCGCGTGCTGCATGCCTCGATGGAATATGCGCGCAGCCATCCCGATGAGGTCTTTCCGGCCGTCGGCAAGGAGACCAAGGTCGATCCCGAATTCTTCAAGGCCTGGTTCTCCCGCTTCTCCGAATTTCCGGTGCTCCTGTCCGATCAGGACGTGAAGGCGGTCGAACTCCTGTGGGAAAAGTCGAAGGAGCTCGACATCCTGAAGGGCTACCCGCCGATCAAGGAGGCCGTCTGGGACAAGGCTCTGCGCGACGCGACGGACAAGCCTTGAGCATTCCCGCTCCGGGCGCGCCTCGACGCTTGCTCCGCCCGGCTCTCGTCGCCAACGGCTTCACGCTGGCCTTCCTGCTGGCGTGGTTCGCCTATGCGCAGGTCATCCCGGCGTACCAGTTGCCGGGCCCATGGCCGGTCGCCAAACGCATCGCCGCCTTCCTCGGCGACTTCGAGGAGCTGACCGAGCTCGGCCTTTCGCTGATGCACGTCAGCATCGCGATCGGCATCTCCTTCATCTGCGGCTGCATGCTGGCGGCGCTGGCGCACTGGGTGTGGCCGCTACGGCTCTTCATCGACGGCCGTCTGACGCCGTTCCTCAACGCATTCTCCGGCATCGGCTGGCTGTTCCTCGCCATCCTCTGGTTCGGGCTCGACAGCGTCACCGTCATCTTCGCGGTGACGCTGATCCTGGTGCCATTCACCATCATCAACGTGCGCGCCGGCCTGCAGGAACTCGATCGCGACCTCATCGAGCTCGGCCGCAGCCTCTCGCGCAGCCCCTGGCGCGGCGTCGTCAAAATCGTCGTGCCGCTTTTGGTGCCCTACTTCTTCGCAGCTCTTCGCAACAGTTTCGGCGTGTCGTGGAAGGTTGTGCTCACCGCCGAGCTGTTCGGCGGCAATGGCGGCGTCGGCTACCTGCTGAACATCGCCCGTCAACAATTCGACACCGAGACGATCTTCGCCATCATTGCCTTCATTCTGATATTCGTGGCCGGCACGGAAGCCGTGCTGTTCCGACCGATCCAGCGCCGACTTGATCGGAGATTTGCCCGTGTGTGACGTTGCCGCCGGCAAGCGCATCGTCGAGCGTGTCGTCGCCGATGGCGCCGTCGTGCTCGTGGTCGCCCTGTGGTGGGCCGCGTCACGGCATCTGCCCGTCTATGTCTTGCCGGGGCCGCGCGAGGTCGCCGAAGCCATGGCAAGTTTCGTCACCGACCCGGCGAACGCCTGGCACGCCGCGGTCAGCTTCGGGCGCGTTATCGCCTCTGTCGTCGTCGCCATGACGCTTGCGCTGGGCATCGCGGCCGCGGTTCGCGCCTTTCCTGTGCTCGACGTGGTCGTCGAGCGCCGCATCCTGACGCTGCTCAACAGCTTCCCGTCGGTTGGCTGGGCCATTCTGGGCGTCGTCTGGTTCAAGATTTCGACGCCGACGGTGTTGTTCATCCAGATCGCGATCGTGCTGCCGTTCTGCATCGTCAACGCCCTCGCCGGCTTTCGCGAGATCGACCCCGAGCTCGACGAGCTCGGCCGCAGCCTGACGCGCCGGCCGCTGCGGCGCTTCGTCAAGGTCACGCTGCCGCTGGTGGCGCCGTTCCTGATCGCAGGCATCCGCGTCGCTTACGGAATTTGCTGGAAGATCGCGCTGGTTTCGGAGCTGTTCGGCGCATCTTCAGGCCTCGGCTATCTCCTGATGCAGGCGCAATCGGTGTCCGACGCTGCGACCGTCTTCGCCACATGCCTGTTCATCGTGCTGATCTATACCGTCACCGACTATCTCATCCTGCGGCCGCTCGCGCTGCACTATTCAGTCAATCAAGGACGACAGCAATGATCGCCACAAAACTCGACAAGATCGGCCCCGCCCCGCGCGTCGCCGTCGAGCACGCCGGCTCCGGCGAGTTCGTGCTGTTCATGCACGGTATCGGCGGCAATCGGCGCAATTGGCGTGATCAGCTTCCGGCCTTCGCGGCGCGGTATCACGCCGGCGCCTGGGACGCGCGCGGCTACGGCGACAGCGACGACTATGAGGGGCCGCTCGATTTTGGCTCCTATGCCGACGATGCCGTGCGCGTCATGGACCATTTCGGCGTTGCGCGCGGGCACATCGTCGGCCTGTCGATGGGCGGGCGTATCGCCATGGATCTCGTCGCGCGCTACCCAGGTCGCGTGGCGACACTCACTCTGTGCGACACCCACAAGGGGTTTGCCGGGTTCTCGGAGGAGAAAAAGAAGGCCTTCGTCGCCGCGCGCAAGGAGCCGCTGATCAGCGGCAAGGAGCCGAAGGACATCGCCGAGCCGGTGGCACGGACTCTGGTCGGGCCGAACGCCTCGCGCGAGGCCTTCATGCAACTCGTCGACAGCATGAGCCGGCTGCACAAGGAGTCCTACATCAAGAGCATCGAGGCGACCGTGAAAATGGATGTGCGTACCGACCTCGGCAACATCCGGGTCCCGACTCATGTCGTGGTCGGCAGCGAGGATCGCCTGACCACGGTCGCGATGGCGCGGGAGATGGCCAATGAAATCCCGGGCGCAGTGCTTACGGTCATAGACGACGCCGGTCATCTCGTGAACATCGAGAAGCCGGCCGAATTCAACGCGGCCGTGCTCGCCTTTCTCGACCGTCACCGCGGCGGCTGAACGGACCCCGCTTCCGCGCCCGGCATCCGCACCAGGGCGATGCCGGGCGTTTCAATGACCATCGCCTCCATGTCGATGTGGGGGAAATTGCGCCGCTTGTTCTCGCCGCTGCGATAGGCGTGCTCGCACACCAGCGCGGCGGCGCGCGTCGATTGTCGCTCGATCAGCGCGGCGAGGATGCGGCCGTGGTCCTCGTGCGCGGCGGTCAGTTGCCGGTGCAGCAGCGCGGGCTCGGCGATGTTGAAGATCGTGGCGCGCGGCGACGCCAGCGGCACCAGGTTGACCTGCGCATAGGCCGAGGCGAGCGGCCGCAGCCCGGACGCTTCGACCAGCGTGGCGTGGAAGGCCTCGTTCATGTCGCACCAGGAGCGCCGTGCCGCGGCGTCGAAGGTGGACGCCTTCAGGAGACCTTCGGCGCGCGCGATCGCCGCCTCCATCCGCTCGCGGTACGATTTGGCGAGCCCGCGTTCGGCCGTGGCACGCACCGCCACGCCCTCCAGTTCGCCCCGGACCAGGATCGCCTCGACGACCTCGTCGAGGCTGAAGCTGCGCACCCGAAATCCGCGCCGCGGCAGCCGCACAAGAAGCCCGTCGCGCTCGAGCGCCGCCATGGCGAGCCGCGCCGGCGTGCGCGACACGCCGATGAGCTCGGCGGCGCGCGTCTCCGGCAGCTTCACGTCGAGCGGAAAGGCGCCGCGCAGCACCAGCGCCCGCAGGCGCTCGGTCGCGCGGTCGAACTGGCTCTCCACGGCGAGGGCTTCGGCTTCGCCGTCGGTTTGCATGCCGTTTATCGCCATATGCTCTTGCCGTGCGCTCATTTCCTTGACCTTCGTCTCTTTTTGCATGCAAAATCATTCTACGACAGCGTACCGAGGAATCAAAGCCATGCTCCAGACCCCGCGGCCCGACCTGCCTACGTCCTTCCCGCGCTTTGACAAGCCGCCGCTCCTGGAGAGCCGCAAGCCGCGTTGTCCGCCCTACACCACCGTCACCAGCGCCGACCAGTTGATGCCTTATCTCGATGTGGTCGCACGCCGTCCTTACAATCAGGGCCTGCACGCTTGCTGGGATCTGAAAGCCGGCGAACGCATTCAGCTGCGCGTCGACAACTGGCATGACCCGCTCGTCATCGAGGCGAGCAAACGCATTCTCGAGAAATACGGCTGCAAGTACGAAATCCTCTTCGTCGACAAGGGCCCGATCCGTCAATGGAAGGGCGCCGACGAAGTCGAATATTACCTGTACCGCACCAAGGAACTGGCCGAGTGGATGGACCAGTGGGACGTCATGTCCAAAGAGGGCAAGTTCGACAAATTGCTGTGGGGCTACGGCGGCCCGGTTCTGGTCGACACCCACATGAAGATCCAGCGCATGCCGTTCATCACGCCGGAGATCCTCGCCTCGCCGGCACACCTGATGCCGTATGAGCTGCTGCACGCGATCGACATGTGGACGTGGAAGCGCATCCTCACCGCGAAGCGCGTGCGCATCACCGATCCGGAAGGGACCGACGTCGAGTACACCAATCACGACGGCTACTACGACCGCAAACGCGAATTCCTCAATCCCGACCTCGTGCACGACACGTGGACCGGCAATGAAGGCTTCGGCAAGACCTATTTGCCGGGCCACGTGCTCGGAAAGCCGTGGGTCTATCTCGCCGGCAAGGAAGACGGCAACGGCGTCATCGCCGGCACCACCAACCACATCGCGCCTGTCGACTGGACGCAACTCGTCATCGAGAATTCGAAGATCGTCGAGATCAATGCCGGCGGCGAGTTCGGCGAGAAGCTGCGCAAGCTCAAGGCCGAGACCGACCACCTCCAGTATCCCGGCTTCCCCGGCAAAGGCCTGTTCTACTGGTGGGAAGCCTCGATCGGCACCAATCCGCACATCCACCGCCCGCGCAAAGGCTTCCCGTCCGGCTGGATCAACTGCCTCTACGAGCGCGTGCGGTCCGGCGTCATCCATATCGGCTTCGGCACCATCATCTCGAGCATGAACGAGCGCCGCGCCGCCAAGGCCGGGCTGCCGGTCGGCCACTGGCACCTGCATCTTTATTTCCCGACGGTCCATCTGGAACGCGAGGGCGACAACGAGAAGATCATCGAGAACGGGCGTCTGCTCGCGCTCGACGACCCGGAAATCCGCAAGCTCGCCGACAAGCACGGCGGCGCCGATCTGTGGCTGCAGGAGAGCTGGATCCCGGCGGTGCCGGGGCTCAACGTCGCCGGTGACTACTGGGACCACTATGCGAAAGACCCGATGAAATGGGTCGACACTGAGCTCACCGTGTGCCGCGAGTTCCACCACCTGTTCATGGACATGGTCGGCGGCGATCACCGCTTCTGCCACGACCGTTACGGCGTTTGGGGTGGTGGTCCGGGTGCGCATGCGGTCGCCGCAGGCAAGATGCCGGTCTGCACCGAGGTCGGCCACGGCCATACGCCGGGAGGAAGCTGCTGCGGCGGCCACTGAAGCGCCGCTTCGGATCGAATTGAATGAGAACAACGGCGGCGTGGATCAACCACGACCGCCGCAAACATCGGGGAGGATGATCAATGTCTTTTCGTCGACGCGCGGCTGCGCGCCTGCTCGTAATCGTCGCGGCATGTGCGGCCGCCATCGTGCTCGGCGCGCCGCAAGCGGCGCAGGCTGGCTATCCGGATAAGCCGATCCGGGTCATTGTGCCGTTCCCGCCGGGCGGCGGCGGCGATACGCTCGCGCGCCTCGTCCTGACCAAGATCGCCGAGCAGCAGGGCTGGTCGGTCATCGTCGACAACCGCGCCGGCGCCGGCGGCAATATCGGCACGTCCGCCGCCGCGCATGCAACGCCGGATGGTTACACGCTGTCCTACGGCACCAACGGCACGCACGCGATCAACCAGACGCTCTACAAGAATCCGGGCTTCGATCCGGTCAAGGATTTCGAGCCGATCTCGCGGTTCACGCAGATCGCGCTGCTGCTCGTGACCAACCCGGAAAAGATCCCCGCGAAGAACGCCAAGGACCTGATCGCCTATCTCAAGGCCAATCCGGGCAAGATCAACGTCGCCTCCGCCGGCAACGGCACGACGTCGCATCTGGCGCAGGAAATGTTCAAGGCCGCGACGGGCGTGCAATACCAGCACGTGCCCTATCGCGGCGGCGGGCCGGCCAAGATCGACCTGCTATCCGGCCAGGTGCAGATGATGATCGAGATCATGCCGAGCGTGTATTCGCTGGTGCGCGACGGCAAGCTCAACGGCCTCGCCGTCACTACGGCGAAGCGCTGGCCGCTCGCGCCCAACATTCCGACGCTGTCGGAGGCGGCCGTGCCCGGCTTCACCGTGACCGCGTGGGACGGCCTGTGGGCACCGAAAGGCACGCCGAAAGAGGTCATCGACGTCTGGAACGCGGCGGCGCGCAAGGCGCTGACCGACCCGGCGTTGCGCGACAAGCTGCTGGCCAACGGCGCCGAGCCGTCGCCGACCTCGCCCGCCGAGCTCGGCGACTTCGTGAAGTCGGAGATTTCGCGCTGGGGCAAGGCGGTCGAACAGTCGGGCGCGAAGATCGATTGATCGTTGCAGAATGCGGCGCCGCTCAGGCCAGCTTGCGCGGCGCCGCCGTCCTGACATCGCCGGTATTGGGCGTGCCGCTCGGCTCGATCAGCAGCAGGTGCACCTCCTCCCGCGCGACCGGGCGATGCTCGACGCCCTTCGGCACGACGAACAACTGACCCGGTCCGAGCGAGACAGTGCGGTCGCGCAGCTCAATGTCGAGTCGGCCCTTGAGCACGAGGAAGAAATCATCCGTATCGTCGTGCTTGTGCCAGACGAACTCCCCCTCGACCTTCACGACCATGACGTCGCAGGCGTTGAACTGCGCCACCGTGCGCGGCGACCAATGGTCGGAGAATGTCGCGAGCTTTTCGGAGAGATCCACCTTGTGATTCATGCTTCGCGCCTCGTTGCGACCGTCGCCGCTGCAGCCGCGTCGGAAGCTACTGCGCCCGGCCGTTGCCGTTCGCCTTCGCCGCGCTGGCGCCGTCATAGGCCCACTGCACGTAAACGCCGGCCCAGGTGAAGCCGCCACCGAAGGCCGCGAGCACGAGCTTGTTGCCGGCCTTGAGCCTCTTCTCGTAGTCCCACAGGCAGAGCGGAATCGTCGCGTTGGTGGTGTTGCCGTATTTGTCGATCGTCACCATCACGCGGTCCATCGGCAGGCCCATGCGCTCGGCCGTCGACTCGATGATGCGCTTGTTGGCCTGATGCGGCACCAGCCAGTCAATCATGTCGCCGCGCAGATTATTGCGGGCCATGATCTCGCCGGATACCTCCGCCATCTTGGCGATAGCAAATTTATAGACCGCGGCGCCTTCTTGGTGCACGTAGTGCAGCCGCGCCGCTACCGTCTCCGCGGTCGGCGTCATTCGGGAGCCGCCGGCCTTCTGGTGCAGGTGTATCCAACCGGAGCCGTCGGAGCGGATGAGCGAATCCATGATGCCGTAGCCCTGCTCGTCCGGCTCGAGCAGCACGGCGCCGGCAGCGTCGCCGAACAGCACGCAGGTGGCGCGGTCGGTGTAGTCGATGATCGACGACATCTTGTCGGCGCCGACGACGATGACCTTGCGCGCGGTGCCGGCGGCGATGAACTGCGCGCCGATCGTCAGTGAATAGAGGAAGCCCGAGCAGGCCGCCTGTACGTCGAACGAGCCGACATTGCGGATGCCGACCATGTCGCAGATGAGGTTCGCGGTGGACGGGAACTGGAGGTCGGGCGTGGTCGTGGCGCAAATCAGGAGGTCGACGTCCTCCGGCCGCGTACGCGTCTTCTCGAGGAGACCGCGCACCGCTTCCGCCGCCATGTGCGAGGTGCCAAGGCCCTCGCCTTTGAGGATGTGGCGTTCCTTGATGCCGGTGCGCTCGGTGATCCACGCATCCGTCGTGTCGACCATGCGCGCCAGATCCGCATTGGTAAGCAGATCGGGCGGCACGTAGCCGTGCACGGCGGTGATGGCGGCACGCGGGGATGGAATCGGCAAAGGCGGGAGCCCTGTTAGACCGTTGACATAAGCCCGATCGCAGTGCCCGGGCAAGTTACTCCTGCGGGGCCCTCAATGTCGCTGGCGCAGGGGCGGATTGGTTAAAACCGGCCGCGGCCAGCACCATAGCGGCTGCCCTGCGGCTCGGAACCGCTCGCCCGATCTCCATGACGCCGTCGAGCCGCCCGAGCGCCGCCACCTGGGCGCGCCGATGCGGTGTGTCGGCAAGCAGCGGGCCCAGAGCCTCGGCGAGTTTCTCCGCCGTGCAGTCGCGCTGCAGGAATTCAGGAATCACCTTTTCGCCGAGCACGAGATTGGCGAGGATCGCGGTGTCGACCTTGACCAGCAGGCGGACGATCGCCTCCTCGAATAGCGGCACCTTGTAAGCGGCGATCATCGGAACGCCAGCGACCGCTAGTTCCAGCGTCGACGTCCCGGATTTGGTGAGCGCTGCGCGCGCGATGCGGAAGGCCGCGTCCTTCGCGGGCGCATCGCTCACAACGCGCGCGGCGACAGGCCATTGCGCCACAGCATCCGCGACGAGGCCCGCGAGCCGCGGCACCGCCGGCACCACGACATCGAGCGGTCCCGCTGTGGCCGACACGAGACCGACCGCGGCGCCGAATACCGACGACATCCGGCGCACCTCGGCGGTGCGGCTTCCCGGCAGGACCAGCAAGACCGGGGGATCGGAAAGGCGTCGCCGCGCTTCTTCCTCGTTCGGGCGCAGGCGTTCGACCGCTTCAGCCAATGGATGGCCGACGAAGTCGGTCGGCGGGCCGTGGAGCCTGCGCATCGCCTCGGGCTCGAACGGCAACAGCGCGAGGACGCGGTCGACGTATGCGCGCATCTTGCGCGCTCGGCCCGCTCGCCACGCCCAGACCGATGGACATACGTAGTCGACGATCGGGATTTGCGGCGCGCGCGCCCGCACGCGCTTTGCGACGCGGTGCGTGAACTCGGGGCTGTCGATGATGACCAGCACGTCAGGCCTCGCCGCGATCACGGCGTCGGCGGCTTCGCGGATTCGCCTGAGGATCAGCGGCAACCGCGCTGGGATGGCGGCAAAGCCCATGATGGCGAGATCGCCGAGCGGGAACGGAGTCTCCACGCCCGCCTCGGCCATGTGCGCGCCGCCGATGCCCGAGATGCGCACCGCGTCATGCGCTGCGTCCTTGAGCGCCGCGATCAGCGCCGCGCCGAGCCGGTCGCCGGATTCTTCGCCGGCGACGATGAAGACGTGAGGCATCGTGCTCATGCCGCCGGTCCGGCGGCGCCGAAAACGAACAGGCCGGCGCGGTCCGCCGCCTCCCTGAGCGCGTCCGGCTCGGCGACCACCGTCTCGCCCGCAATCACCACGATGCCGGCGAGGCCCGCTTTTGCCGCCGAAGCAACAGTGGTCGGGCCGATCGACGGCAAATCGAACCGACGGTCCTGCTGCGGCTTGGGAGCCTTGACCAGCACGCCGCGCGGCGCGCGGATGCGCCCGGTCGCGCGCAGCGTCGCGACCCGCGCCAGCATGCCGTCCGTCCCCTCGGCCGCCTCCACCGCGACGATGTGGCGGCCGGCGACCACGGCCGCCTGACCGATATCGAACCGGCCCGCGGCCGCCAGATAATCGAGCCCGAGGGCGACGTTGGCGAGGTCGTCCGCATCTGGCATCAGCCGCCCGAGCGAGCCGCGTGGCGCGAGAATCTCCGGGGCAACCTCGTGCGCGCCGCGCAGGGCGAATCCCTGCTCCTCGACCAATTTGGCAATATTCGACAGCAAGTGATTGTCGCCGCCCATAAAAGCCTTGGCGATTTGCGGCAGGATTTTGAGCGTGAGCAGGTCGGGGCGCAGTCCCCAGAGTGACGGGCGCGTGAGCGAGCCGATCAGGACGATCTCGCGGCAGCCGAGCGGACGGGCGATGCGGGCGAGCGTGCCGAACTGGCCGAGATGAAGCCAAGTGTGCTTGCGGCCGGCATAGTCTTCGGGTTTGGCCGCGCCGCGCACCGGGAACAGGAGCACGGTGCGCCCCTGCGCGATGACATGGTCCGCCACCGCCAGAGGCAGGCTGCCGCCGCCGCAGACCAGCGCCAGCGGCCCTTCCGCGACCGTGGCACCGTCCGCGCTCATTGCTCCTGGTCCGCCTCGCCGCGCCTGATCGCCATGGTCAGCGGCCGCTTTCCTGCGCGGACGAACTCGACGATCCGCATCACCAGCTCCTCGCCGGCATAATCGGCGGCGACCTTCTCGAGCCGCGCCCGGAACTCGCCCTCGCCGAAGAACAGCGCCTGGTAGGCCTCGCGCACGCGCAGGATTTGCGCCTTCGTCAGGCCACGCCGGCGCATGCCGACGACGTTGAGGCCGACGAGATGCGCGAGCGGGCCATGCGCCATCCCGAACGGGATGACATCGGCGCGGACGCCGGACAGGCCGACCAGCATCGCGCCCTCGCCGATGCGCACGAACTGGCGCACCGCGACGCCGCCGCCGAACACGACATTGTCGCCGACGCTCACGTGGCCGCCGAGCACGGCGTTGTTGGCGAAGACGACCTTGTTGCCGACGACGCAGTCATGGGCGACGTGCGAATTGACCATGAACATGCAGCCGTCGCCGACCTCCGTGACGCCGCGGTCCGCCGCCGTGCCGGTGTTCATCGTGACGTGCTCGCGAATGTCGTTATCGGCGCCGATGACGAGCCTGGTCGGCTCGCCGCGATAGCCGGTCGACTGCGGCGGCGTGCCGAGCGAGGCGAAGGGCTGGATCTTGTTGCGCGGGCCGAGTGTGGTGTGGCCGGTGATGGCGACGTGCGAGACGAGCACGCAGCCATCCCCGATCGTCACGTTCGGCCCGATCGTGCAGTACGGACCGATCGTCACGTCACGGCCGATCGCGGCGCCGGTCGCAATGCGGGCCGACGGATCGATGCTGGCGCCGCTCATCGGTCGGAGATCATGGCGCCGACTTCCGCCTCGGCGACGATCTGGCCGGCGACCTTGGCCTCGCCGCGGAACCACCACATCGTGCGGCGGCGCTGGATGCGTGTCATGTGGTATTCGATCGTATCGCCGGGCAGCACCGGCTTCCTGAACTTCGCCTTGTCGATGGTCAGGAAGAACACCGACTTGGGCGTCGAGCCCTGCGCGATGATGCACATCACGCCCGCGGTCTGCGCCATGCCCTCGATCATCAGCACGCCGGGAAACACCGGGTTTTCAGGAAAGTGACCCTGGAAGTGCGGCTCGTTGATGGTGACGTTCTTGATGCCGATACCGTGCTCGTCGCCCTTGATGTCGATGACGCGGTCGACCAGCAGGAACGGGTAACGATGCGGCAGCATCGCCATCACCTTGGCGATATCCGCCGCTTCGAGCTTGGTCACCGCTTCGTCCATCGTCGAACCTGCCCTCATTCCTCGTTCGTGTCAGCGCCGGAGCCCTTGCGCCGGGCCATCTGCTCCAGAAGCTTTATTTCCCGGAACCACAGCTTGACGGGTTTCGCCGGGGTGCCGCCCCAGCGCGCGCCGGGCGGCACGTCACCGTGCACGACGCTGATCCCCGCGATCTGCGCGCCCTCGCCGATCGTCACCTGTGTGTTCAGGCCGACGCGCGCGCCGAGCACGACGAAATCCTCGAGCGTCGCTGAGCCGGCAATGCCCGTCTGCGCCACGATGACGCAATGGCGCCCTATCGTTACATTGTGACCCACCTGCACCAGGTTGTCGATCTTGGTGCCCTCGCCGATCACGGTATCGCGGATGGCGCCGCGGTCGATCGTCGTGCCGGCGCCGATCTCGACGTCGTCCTGAATGATGACGCGACCGACCTGCGGAACCTTCAGGTGCCCCTTGGCGCCCATGACGTACCCGAAGCCATCCTGGCCGATGTTGCAGCCGGGATGAACGATCACGCGATCGCCGATGAGGCTGTACGTGACGACGGCGCCCGCGCCGATCGCGCAGTCGCGGCCGATCCGCACTTCGGCGCCGATCACGGCATTGGCGCCGATGAGAGTGCCGCTGCCAATCTCGGCGCGCGGGCCGATCACCGCACCGGGCTCGATGGTGACGTCGGGCTCGAGGCGCGCGGTCTTGTCGACGTGTGCGCCGGCGACCGAAGCCGCAGGCGCAAGCGAGGACGGCCGCAGCGCGTTCGGGAACATGGCCCGCGCCACGGCCACGAAGGCGCGATAGGGCGCCGCGACGATCAAGGGCGCGGTGTCGGCCGGCAATCCCGCGGCCAGAGCCTTCGTCGTCAGACAGGCGCCCGCGCGGCTCGCGCGCGCCGCGTCCGCGAAATTGCGACTCTCGAGAAACCCGAGGTCAGCCGGAGAGGCCCGATCGAGCGCGGCAATGCCGCTCACGCGACGCGAGGCGAACGCCTGCGACGGCGCCTCGGCGCCGGTCAGCTCCGCGATCTCGGCCACCGTGAGACCGCGCGATTGCCGCAGGAAGACCGGCTCGCTCATCGCCTACCGCTTGGCCCACTGCCTGGCGCGCCACCAGTCCCGGCCAGGATCAGAACTTGGTGCCGCCGCTGAACCGGAAGAACTGCGTCTTGTCGCACACCTGATTGCCGGCGATGCCGGTCTCGCAGTACTTCGTGATCGGATAGGCGAAGTCGAAGCGCAGCGGTCCGAGCGGCGAGTCCCAAAGGAGGCCGACACCGACGGACGAGCGGATGTCGCTGAACTTATCGAGGCCCACCTGCTCGGTCTCACCCGTCACGCTCCACGTCGTCGGTCCCTTGTAGCTCCACAGCGAGCCGGCATCGGCAAAGGTGGCGAGCTTGATGCCGATTTCCTTCGGCAGGAAATACAGCGGCGTCTGCGCCTCCACACTCGCACCCCAGAACATCGAGCCGCCGAGCGCGTCGTTGGTCGTGCCGTTGGTCAGGTCGCGCGGACCGATACCGTTCGGCGCGAAGCCGCGCACGAGGTTCGGGCCCATCTGGAAGTGATCCAGCATCCGCAGGTCCTTGCCGCCCCAACCTGCGATATGACCGCCGGTCAGCTTGAAGACGCTGACGACGTCCGGGAGGACCTCGTAGTAGTTGCGGACTTCGCCCTGCGTGCGGATGAAGTTCACGTCGCCGCCGACGCCGGCGAGATCCTGCTTCAGCTCGGCGTAGATGCCGCTGGTCGGCGTCTTGACGTTGTCGAGCGTGTTGTAGGCCATCGAATAGCCGACCAACGATACGGTGACCGGGCCGTTGGCGAGCTCCATGCGCACCGGAAGCGAGGCTTCGCCATCGCCGTAGCAGGAGTTGCCAGGCAGAACCGGCGGGGTCTGGTTTTTACAGTTGTTGTACTGATCGATCAGCGAGATTTCCTGCCGATAGATCGAGTATCGCGGCGCGAAGGAAAGCTCTTCCGTCAGACCGAAGCCGAGCTTCAGGTTGGTTCCGATCGTCTTGGTGCCGTAGGACGAATAGTTGTTGGCGAGGTTCTGCCGCCAGAACAGATCGACGCCGCCGGCCATGCGGTAGCCGAGCAGATAGGGCTCGACGAAGTTCAGTTCGAAACCGCGCGCGTACTGGCCGTAGCTGACCGACGCCTTGGCGAACTGCCCGCGGCCCATCAGGTTGCGGTCGGAGATGCTGACCTCGGAGATGAAGCCGTCGGCGGTGGAGTAACCGCCCGCGATCGAGAACTGACCGGTGGGCTGCTCTTCCACGTCGACATTGACGACGACACGGTCGGGCGCGGAGCCGGGCTCGTTGGTGATCTTCACGGTCTTGAAGAAGCCAAGGTTCTTCAGTCGACGCTCGGCGCGATCGATGAGCGCGCGATTATAGGCGTCGCCCTCGCCGATATCGAATTCGCGGCGGATGACGTAGTCGCGCGTGCGAATGTTGCCGCGGACGTTAATGCGCTCGATGTAGGCGCGCGCACCTTCCTCCACGATGAAGCTGAGATTGATGGTGTGGGTCTGGACGTTGCGGTCGCCGCGCGGCCGCACATTGGCGAAGGCATAACCGCGGCGCGAGGCCTCGATCGTCATCGCCTCAACGCTCTTCTGGACGAGGTCGGCATTGTAGACGCTGCCGGCGCTCAGCTTGAGCTGGCTGCGCACGACGGAGGGATCGATAGCGCGAACGTTCGACACGACGTCGATGGTGCCGACCTTGTACTGCGCGCCTTCGTCGATCGTGAAGGTGATGACGAAGCCCTTCGCAGCCGGGTCGTACTCGCCGATCGCCGACAGGATGCGCACGTCGGCATAGCCGTGCTGCAGGTAGAAGCGGCGCAGCAGATCGCGGTCGGCTTCGACGCGGTCCGGATCGTAGATGTCGGTCGTCTGCAGGAAGCTCAGCCAGTTCGAGATCGAGGTCTTGATGACGTTCTTCAGACGGCCCGTCGAGAAGGCGTGCGCGCCGATGAAGCGGATGTCCTTGACGCCGGTCTTCTCGCCCTCGCGAATTTCGAAGACGAGGTTCACGCGATTGTTCGGCAGTTCGATGATCTGCGGCGTGACGGTGACGTCGAAACGGCCGCTGCGGTGATAGATTTCGATGATGCGCTGAACGTCGGCCTGCACGGTCGGCTTCGACAGCGTGCCGCGCGGCTTGGACTGAACCTCGGTCTTGAGCTGGTCGTCCTTGGCCTTCTTGTTGCCCTCGAAGGCGACCTGATTGATCACCGGGTTTTCTGTAACGACGACAAGCAAGCGGCCGCCGGGATGCTCGATGTGCACGTCCGCGAACAGGCCGGTGGCGTAGAGGGCCTTCAGGCCCTCGTCGATCTCGGCGGGGCCGAGCCGGCCGCCCGGACCGGGATGGAAATAAGCGCGAATAGTCGCCGCTTCGACGCGGCGATTGCCCTGGACTTCGATCGAGTTGACGGACTGAGCCACCGCGGCGGTCGACCCCGCAACGGACAGCGTCCCGGCACCGACAAGGATGCCGCCGAGGAGCACGCCAGCGAGCGCAAGTCCCCTAACAAACCGCACACAAAGTCCCATGCGCTACGCGCCCTCTTGTCCTTGCGGCCGCCCCCGCTGTGGACTCAGCTGGGCGTCCGGGCTGGCTTTCGTGTTTTGTACAGTGTTTTGGCGGCACTGCAAACGAAAGTCCCCCCGCAACTTCCCCTTTCCCCTCAGAAAGTTGCAGGGCGGCAACGATTATGAAGTGGCGAGGTGGAGAATGTCATTAAAGGTTGCAAAAATCATCAACATGACGACGATCGCCAGCCCGATCCGGAAGCCGATTTCCTGGGATCGCTCGGACAGAGGCCGGCCGCGGGCAGCCTCGATTCCATAGAACAAAAGGTGACCCCCATCGAGCAGGGGAATCGGAAACAGGTTCAGGAGCCCGATCGACACCGACAGGACTGCCGTCAGGTGGATCAAGGCAACAAATCCGACCGTCGCCACCTCCCCCGAGACCTGGGCGATGCGGATCGGTCCGCCGAGCTGATCGGCCGCCTCGCGGCCCGAGAACACGCCGCCGATGTAGGACAGCGTCCGGTCGACGATGAACCAGGTCTCCTTGGCACCCTCGGCGACCGCCTCGAGCGGCCCATAACGGCGCGTCTTGATGTCGCCGGGGTGCATCGAGCGGCTGATGCCGAGCACGCCCAGTCGATGGGGGTTGCCGAAGTTGTCTTTGAGCTCGCGCAGCTGCGGCGTCGCCGTCAACGTCTGGGCGGCACCGCCGCGGTCAACGACGATCTTCAGCGGCACGCCGGCGCTGACGCTGACGATGCGCTGCATGTCGGCGAAGCTGTCGATCGGCTCGCCGTTGATCGCCGTCACGAGGTCGCCGGGCTGGAAGCCGGCCGTCTGCGCCGCGCTGCCCGGCTGCACGGTGTCGACCCGCGCGCTGGTGATCTGGCGGCCGACGGTGCCGAAAATGACGGCGAAGATGACGATCGCGAGTATGAAATTGGCGATCGGACCGGCCGCGACGACCGCGGCACGCGAGCCGACCGGCTTGAAGACGAAACTGCCTTTCTTCTCTTCCTCGGTCATCTGCGCGGCGGCGTCCCGATCCGGGACACTGGCGGCGTTCTCGTCGCCGAAGAACTTGACGAAGCCGCCGAGCGGAATGGCGGAAAGCTTCCAGCGCGTGCCGTAGCGGTCGTTGAAGCCGACAATCTCCGGACCGAAGCCGATGGAAAAGGCCTGCACCTTCACGCCGCACCAGCGCGCGATCAGGAAATGGCCGAGCTCGTGAAAGAACACGACGATGGTGAGGACGAACAGGAACGGGACGATATAGCCCGCTGCCCCGCCGCCCCAGGCCCCCAGGCTCGCCATGATGCCGCTACCCATTACGACCTCGTTCCATAAGCGCCGGGTTCCTTAAGCAAAGATTACCTAGAATGCCTTTGCGGCAATTTCGGGCAAGAGCCCGCGCGCCAACTGTCTCGAATCATGGTCAACGGCGAGCGCCGCTTCGATGCTGTCGGGCTCCTCGGTGAGCCCCTTACGGGCCGCCGCCTCCAGAGTGGCCTCGACCAGCGCCGGGATGGCCGGGAACGGAATGCGGCCGGCGAGGAATTCGGCGACCGCGACCTCGTCGGCGGCATTGAGGACAGTCGGCGCCGCCCCGCCGGTCGCGATTGCCTCGCGGGCAAGCCGCAGCGCCGGAAACCGCACAAGATCGGGGTCCTCGAAAGTCAGCTGTCGCACCGCAGCAAGATCGAGGCGGTTGGCCGGCCCCTCGATCCGTTCCGGCCAGGCCAAACAGTGCGCGATCGGGATGCGCATGTCGGGCGCCCCGAGTTGCGCCACCACCGAGCCGTCGCGGTATTCGACCATGCCGTGGATCACCGATTGCGGGTGCACGAGCACGTCGATCTGCGCGATCGGCAGGCCGAACAGGTGGTGCGCCTCGATCAGCTCCAGGCCCTTGTTCATCAGGCTGGCGGAATCGATCGTGACCTTCGGGCCCATCGCCCAGTTCGGATGCTTGAGCGCCTGCTCCACCGTGGCCGCGCGGATCTCATCCAGGCTCCAGGTGCGAAACGGTCCGCCCGAGGCGGTGAGGATGATGCGCTTGACGCCTTCGCGCGGCCCGGCGGTGAGCGCCTGGAAGATCGCATTGTGCTCGGAATCGACCGGCAGCACGGTCGCGCCGGTGGCTCTTGCGCGCCGCATGAACAGGCCGCCGGCGCAGACCAGGCACTCCTTGTTGGCGAGCGCCACGGTCATGCCGGCTTCGATCGCCGCGAGCGTCGGCCTGAGCCCGATCGCGCCCGCGATCGAGGCCATGACCCAGTCGGCGGGACGCGTCGCGCCCTCGACCAGCGCCGTCTCTCCGGCCGCGGCCTCGATGCCGGATCCTCCGAGCGCGTCTTTCAATTCGGCGTAAGCGGTCTCGTCGGAGACGACCGCGAGCTTCGCGCCGACCTCGCGCGCGACCTTGGCGAGCGCGGCGGCGTTGCGGCCCGCGGCTACCGTCTCGACACGGTAGCGGTCGCGATTGCGCTTGATCAGGTCGACGGTCGATGCGCCGATCGATCCGGTCGCACCGAGAATGCTGATGCTGCGCATGCCTGACGCCGGCTCCTTTCGCACGACCGCCGCTGCCTTGCCGGTCACCATATCAGGAGCCCCAATGCCGCGTTGGACAGGCCGCCGTGCACGAGCCCGATCAGGCAGGCCGCGACCGCGGCCGCCCAGAAACCGTCGAGCCGGTCCATGACGCCGCCGTGGCCCGGAATGAGATGGCTGGCATCCTTGGCGCCGAAGTGGCGCTTGATCCAGGATTCCAGAAGATCGCCCAGCTGCGCCAGAACCGACAGCATGAGGCCAAGCAGCACCAGCACGCCGGGGTGCACGAGCCTGGCCACGACCGCGAACTCACCCGGGGCAACGGCCCCGAGAATGCGCGGCAGGAACACCGCGATCGCCGTCGCGCAAACGGTGCCGCCGATCGCGCCCGACCAGGTCTTCTTCGGGCTGATGGCTGCACACAGTTTCGGGCCGCCGACGGCGCGCCCGGTGAAATAGGCCATGATGTCGGTCGTCCAAACAACGGCGAACAAGAGCAGGAGTGCGAAGAGCCCGTAATCGGGATCGGCGCGCAGGAACATCGGCGCGAGCAGCATGGCGCCCGCATAGGCGATGCCCGCGGTGACCCAAAGCCGGTCGCGGCGCTGCGCGAAAATGAGCGAGGCGATGGCGCCGAGCACGATCAGCAGCATCGCCGTGATCGGCCGCTCCCTGAATTCCACCAGCGCCGCCACCGCAAGCGCCGAGGCGCTCGCCGAGAACATCAACGTGTGCCGAGGACCGGCGACGAGATGGATCCACTCCCACAGGACGAGCAGCGCCGCGCCGAGCCAGAACACTGCGAACAGCCACGAGCCGATCCACACGGCGCCGATCGCGATCGGCGCCATGACCAGTGCGGAGAAGATGCGGAGGGCGAGGTTGCCAATGCGGCCGTCGCCCTGAGACTGGCGCGGCTCGGTCCCCGCCTGCGACGCGCGGTCGGGCACGCGGCTCACGATCCCGTCTTGGCGACGAGACCGCCGAAGCGGCGCTCGCGCTGCTGATATTCGCGGATCGCCGCCTCGAGCGCGGCCCGGTCGAAATCCGGCCAGTAGGTCGGCACGAAGACAAGCTCACTATAAGCGGCCTGCCAGAGCAGGAAATTGGACAGGCGCTGCTCGCCGCTGGTGCGGATGATGAGGTCCGGGTCGGGAAGGTCCGGTGCGTCGAGGAAGCCGCCGAACGTGTCCATCGTGATGTCGGCGGGATTCATCTCGCCGGCGGCGACGCGCTCGGCGATACGGCGCGCGGCACGCACGATCTCTTGGCGCGAGCCATAGTTGAAGGCGACGACGAGCGTCAGCCCGGTATTGCCGCGGGTCAATTCCTCCGCGTCATTCAAGAGACGCGCGATCTCCGGGTCGAGCCCCTCGCGCTCGCCGATGATGCGCACGCGCACGTTCGATTTGTGCAGATCGGCGAGATCGTTGCGGATAAAGCGGCGCAACAGTCCCATCAATTCGCCAATCTCGCTCGCCGGGCGCGTCCAGTTCTCGGCGCTGAACGAGAAGATCGTGACGATCTGAATGCCGATTTCCGTCGCCGCCCGCACGGTGCGCCGCACTGCCTCGACGCCGCGGCGATGGCCCTCGACCCGCGGCAGGCTGCGCGACGCGGCCCAGCGCCCGTTGCCATCCATGATGATGGCGACGTGCCGGGGCACGGTGATTGTGCGCGTCTCCTCGTGCGGCACCTTGGCCTCGGTCATCGGCACATCCCACCTCTAGACGGTGAGGATCTCCTTTTCCTTCGTGGCCAGCAGATGGTCGATCTCGGCGATGCCGGCGTCGGTCGCCTTCTGGACTTCGGCCGAGTAACGATCGTGATCGTCCTTGCTGATCGCGTGATCCTTCTCCAGCTTCTTGATCAGGTCCATGGCGTCGCGGCGCACATGGCGAACGGCGACCTTGGCGTTTTCCGCATATTTGTGCGCGACCTTGACCAGCTCCTTGCGGCGCTCCTCGTTCAATTCCGGGATGCGCAGGCGGATCGTCTGGCCTTCGGTCGCCGGCGACAGGCCGAGATTTGAATCGACGATCGCCTTTTCCACCGCCTTGACCAGCGAACGGTCCCACACGTTGACCGAGATGAGCCGCGGTTCCGGCACGGTGACGCTCGCGCACTGCTGCAGCGGCATCTGCGCGCCGTAGGCGTCGACCATCACCGGATCGAGCAGATGCGCCGAGGCGCGGCCCGTGCGCAGGCCCGACAATTCGGTCTTCAGCGCGGCGGAGGCGCCGGCCATGCGGCGCTTGATGTCGTTGATGTCGTAGGTTGGGTTGGCCATGAGGATACCCCGGAATGAAGCGTCTTCGCTCGCAACTCAAATCGCCGGCGCCGGCCGGCAAGCCTATCAGGCGACGATTGTCGCGCGACCCTTGCCGCGCAGGACGGCTTCGACCGCGCCCTTGTCCGCGATCGAGAAGACGATGATAGGCATACGGTTTTCGCGGGCAAGCGCGAAGGCGGCACCGTCCATGACGCGCAGGTCCTTCTCGATCGCCTCCTGGTGCGACAGCCGGTCGTAGCGCGTTGCCTTCGGGTCCTTCCTCGGGTCCGCGGTGTAGACGCCGTCGACGTTGGTCGCCTTCAGGACCGCCTGCGCCTCGAGCTCGGCGGCGCGCAGCACGGCGGTCGTGTCGGTTGTGAAGAAGGGATTGCCGGTGCCGGCGGCGAGCAGGACCACCCTTCCCTTGCCGAGATTCTTCATCGCGCGCTTGCGATTGTACTGCTCGCAGACCGCGGGCATGGACAGCGCCGAGAGCGTGCGGGCCTCGTAGCCGGTACGCTCAATCGCCGCCTCGAGGACCAGGCAGTTCATGACGGTCGCCAGCATCCCCATCGTGTCGCCCACCGGACGGGGCACGCCGCGCTCCGACACCTCGACGCCACGGAAGATGTTGCCGCCGCCGACGACGACGCCGAGCTCGACGCCGAGCTTTGCCGTCGCGACGAGATCGGCGGCGAGCCGCTCGACCGTCGGCTGGTTGATGCCGAAGTCGTCATCGCCGCAGAGGGCTTCGCCGGACAACTTGACGATCACGCGTCTGTAGAGCGGATCACTCATGGCGTTGGCGAAGCCTCCCTTGTCGAACGGCCTTCCGCTTCAGCTCTGCCCGGCCGCGGCCGCCACTTCGGCGGCGAAGTCGGACTCCTGCTTCTCGATGCCCTCACCGAGCGCGTAGCGCACGAAGCCGGCGATCTTGATCGGACCGCCGACCTTGCCCTCGGCTTCCTTGACCGCCTGCGCCACCGTCTTCTTGTCGTCGAAGATGAACGGCTGTTCGAGCATGCAGACCTCTTTGTAGAAGGTCTTCAGGCCCGACTCGACGATCTTTTCGATCATAGCCTCGGGCTTGCCCTGCTGGCGGAACTTGTCGGCAAGCACATCCTTCTCGCGCTTGACGTTCGCCGGATCGAGACCCGCCGGATCGAGCGCCTGCGGGTTGGCGGAGGCGACGTGCATCGCAAGCTGGCGGCCGAGCGCGACGAGTTCGTCGGCCTTGCCGGACGACTCGAGCGCGACGATGACGCCGATCTTGCCGAGCCCTTCGGTCACCGCGTTGTGCACGTAGGAACCGATGGCGCCCTGCGAGACCGAGAGAACCGCCGCGCGGCGCAGCGTCATGTTCTCGCCGACCTTGGCGATGGTATCGTTGATCGAGTCGGCAACTGTGATCGAGCCTGCCTTCGCGGCCTTGATCTTCTCGACATCGGCGCCAGTACCGAGCGCGACGTCGGCGATCATGGCGACGAGGCCCTGGAACAGGTCGTTGCGCGCGACGAAGTCGGTCTCGGAATTGACCTCGACGACGACGCCCTTGGTGCCCGCGACCTTGATGCCGATGAGGCCTTCGGCGGCGACGCGGCCGGCCTTCTTGGCGGCCTTGGACAGGCCTTTCTTGCGCAGCCAGTCCTGCGCCGCGGTCATGTCGCCCTGGGTCTCGCTCAGCGCGGCCTTGCAATCCATCATGCCGGCGCCTGTGGAGTCGCGCAGCTCCTTGACCATCTGGGCGGTGATATTTGCCATCTGACTATCCTCGAAATGGAGTCATGGCCGGGCTTTGCCCCGGCCATTCGCGTCGCCTGAAATCGGCGGCGCCGTCTGGAGAATGCGCGCCCGGCGAAAAAGAGCCGGGCGCCAATCGCGTTCTTACTCGGCGGTCAGCTCTTTGGCCTTGGCGACCCAGCCCGCGACGCGGCCGGGCAGACCGACCTCTTCGCCGACATTGTGCGCGGCCTTCTCATTGAGCTCGGCGATCTGCGAGTAGTGGAAGATGCCGAGGTCGTTGAGCTGCTTCTCGACCGCGCCGGAGATGCCCGGCAGCTTCTTGAGGTCGTCGGCGACGCCGCGCGGCCCGGGCAACTGCTCGAAGCCGAGGTCGCTCGACGGCTGCGTCGGAATCTCTTCGACGACAGTCGGCTTCTCCTGGGCTCCGATGTCGATGCCCGCCTCCCCTTGCGCGCGCGAGATGCCGTCGATGGCGGCGCGCGCGACCAGGTCGCAGTAGAGCGAGACGGCGCGGCTTGCGTCGTCATTGCCCGGCACGACGTAGGTGATGCCGGCCGGATCGCAATTCGTATCGACGACTGCCGCCACCGGGATGTTGAGGCGACGCGCCTCCTTGATGGCGATGTCTTCCTTGTTGGTGTCGATGACGAAGATCAGGTCGGGAATGCCGCCCATGTCCTTGATGCCGCCGAGCGAGCGGTCGAGCTTGTCGCGCTCGCGCTGCATCGTCAGGCGCTCTTTCTTGGTGTAACCGCCGGCATCACCCGAGGAGAGCATCTCGTCGAGCTTGCGCAGGCGCGAGATCGAGCCCGAGATGGTCTTCCAGTTGGTCAGCGTGCCGCCGAGCCAGCGCGAATTGACGTAGTACTGGGCGCAACGCTTGGCCGCGTCCGCGATCGCGTCCTGCGCCTGGCGCTTGGTACCGACGAACAGGATGCGGCCGCCCTTGGCGACGGTGTCGGAGACCGCCTGCAGCGCCTGATGCAGCATCGGCACGGTCTGCGCGAGGTCGACGATATGGATGTTGCTGCGGGTGCCGAAGATGTATTGCCCCATCTTCGGGTTCCAGCGGTGGGCCTGATGGCCGAAGTGCACGCCAGCTTCCAACAGCTGACGCATTGAAAAGTCAGGAAGCGCCATAATTCTTCTCCGGTTTGGTCCGCCGCGGACGGTGTGAGCGCCTGTTTTCGTTGGGGAAATCAGGGCCACCGGATGGCGAGACGGCCCATTGTCGGGGCCGGAAGCCGAACGTCCGCGTGAGTGATGCGCGGGCTTATATAGGCGGTTTTTGAAGGATGCAAGGCGGGACAGGCACTTAAAGGCGCGGTCCGCTTCTGCGGAAAAGCGTGGGCAAGCCTTTCCGTCACCCTGAGGAGCGAGCGGAGCGAGCCTCGAAGGGTCTCTGACTCACAGGCCCTTCGAGGCTCGCGCTTCGCGCGAGTACCTCAGGACGACGGGATCGCTTTCAGACATACGTCATCGCCCGCATTCTTTGGTCGGCCCCGGGAAGGCCGGTGTCCCTTTTTTTCTTCCTCCGACGAGGAATGGAGCGCCGGGAAGCGCCAGAGACGGTGACGAGCCGTCCCTTTGGGCGGAGTGGTCATTCCGCCCGCGCGCCTCACGGCCAAGCCCTGTTACCAGGACCCGCCGCTATCGGAGGCACGCGACCCCAGTGACGTAGGGGCCTGCGCCTCCCGGCGCTCCACCGCCAAGCCCAAGCAACGGGCCCGGCAACAGCGGCCATTGTCGGGCCGCCGGTCTGCCCGGCTGGAGAGGCGCGCCTCATGAGAGCGCGCCACTCCATCAGCCGACATAGACTATATTCTACGGGGAAGGACTGTTGTCAAGAGGCGCTACAGCGCCTCGACCTGCACCACGCCCGGCACCGCCTTGATGGCGCCGGCGATCTGCGGCGAGACCTTGAAGCGACCCGGAAGCTTCACTTCAACTTCAGTTCCCTGCCCTAACAGCAGGATCATGCTCACTTCTCCGTCGCCATTGCCGGCGCGCGGCGCGGGCTCGAGGCGCTTGGCGACCGCGTCGAGAGGGGCGTTGTCGCGCAGGAAGACGCGCAGGCCCTTGGCCAGATTGGCGGCGGCGCGGTCGAGCGGCTCGGCCGCCTGGATGCGGACGCGCACCTCGTCGCCCTGCACTTCCGCAGAGACGGTCAGCAGCACGGCCGTGCCGGGCTCGAGCAGGTCGCGGTGCTCGGCGAGCCCCTCCGAGAAGATCACTGCCTCGTAGGCGCCGGTCGGGTCCGACAGGCCGATGATGCCCATCTTGTTGCCGGTCTTGGTGCGGCGCTCCTGCCGCGCCACGACCGTACCCGCGACCTTGCCGGCGGTGGCGCCCGCCTTCACGGCGCGGGCGAACTCCGCCCAGGGCTGCACGCGCAGCTTCTTCAGCACCGCGGCGTAGTCGTCGAGCGGATGGCCGGACAGGAAGAAGCCGATCGCCTCGTATTCGCGCTTGAGGCGCTCGGCCGGCAGCCACGGCTCGACATTCGGCAGTACGATCGGCTCAGGTCTGCCGGCGCCGCCGAACAGCTCGCTCTGGCCGATGGCCGCGGTCTCGTGCGCGTGCTGGGCGCGTCCGAGCACGGTATCCATGCCGGCGAAGACGCGGGCGCGGTTCTTCTCGAACTCGTCGAAGGCGCCGGCGGCGGCGAGGCTTTCGAGCACGCGCTTGTTCACGGCGCGCGGATTGACGCGCGAGGCGAAGTCGGCGAGGTCGGCAAACTTCTTCTTCGCGCGCTCGTCGACGATCGCTTCAACCGCCTGGCGGCCGACGCCTTTGAGCGCGGCAAGCGCGTAAATGATCGTATTGCCGTCGACCTCGAAGGCGACGTCGGAGCGGTTGATCGAGGGCGGATCGACCTTGAGGCCGAGCCGCTCGGCCTCGGCGCGGAATTCCGCGAGCTTGTCGGTGTTGCCCATGTCGAGCGTCATGGTCGCCGCCAGGAACTCGACCGGGTAGTTCGCCTTCATGTAGGCCGTGTGATAGGCGACCAGCGCATAGGCCGCGGCATGGCTCTTGTTGAAGCCGTATTCGGCGAAGCGCTCGAGCAGGTCGAAGATCGCGTCCGCCTGGCCCTTCTGGATATCGTTCTTCAGGCAGCCGGAGACGAAGCGCTCGCGCTGCGCCTCCATCTCCTTCCTGATCTTCTTGCCCATGGCGCGGCGCAGGAGGTCGGCTTCGCCGAGCGAGTAGCCGGCCAGGATCTGCGCCGCCTGCATCACCTGCTCCTGGTAGACGATGACGCCGAAGGTCTCCTTCAGCACCGTCTCCAGCTTGGGATGGATGTAGTCGGGCGTCTCCAGCCCGTGCTTGCGCGCGCAATAGGTCGGGATGTTGGCCATCGGACCCGGCCGATAGAGCGCGACGAGAGCAATGATGTCCTCGAAGCGGTCGGGCTGCATGTCGAGCAGAGCGCGGCGCATGCCCGCGCTTTCCAACTGGAACACGCCGACCGCTTCGGCGCGCGCGAGCAGGTCGTAGGTCTTCTTGTCGTCGAGCGGGATCTGGCCGAGATCGATGTCGATACCGCGGCGCTTGACGAGCTTCACCGCGGTCTGCAGCACCGTGAGCGTCTTGAGGCCGAGAAAGTCGAATTTGACGAGGCCCGCCTGCTCCACCCATTTCATGTTGAACTGGGTGACCGGCATGTCCGACTTCGGATCGCGGTAGAGCGGCACGAGCTGCGACAGCGGCCGGTCGCCGATGACGATGCCGGCGGCGTGCGTCGAGGCGTGGCGGTTGAGGCCTTCGAGCTTCTTGGCGATGGCAAAGGCGCGCTTGACGGTCGCGTCGGCTTCCGCCTCGGCCTGCAATTTCGGCTCGTCGTCGATGGCCTTGGCAAGGCTGATCGGATTGGCCGGGTTCTGCGGCACCAATTTGCACAGCTTGTCGACCTGCCCGTACGGCATCTGCAGCACGCGCCCGACGTCGCGCAGAACGCCGCGCGCCTGCAAGGTGCCGAAGGTGATGATCTGCGCCACCTGATCGCGGCCGTAGCGCTCCTGCACGTAGCGGATCACCTCGTCGCGGCGGTCCTGGCAGAAGTCGATGTCGAAGTCCGGCATCGACACGCGCTCGGGATTGAGGAAGCGCTCGAACAGGAGATTGAAGCGGAGCGGATCGAGATCGGTGATGGTCAGCGAATAAGCGACGAGCGAGCCCGCGCCGGAGCCGCGGCCGGGGCCGACGGGAATGCCTTGCGCCTTCGCCCATTTGATGAAGTCCGACACGATCAGGAAGTAGCCGGGGTACTTCATGCGCTCGATGACGCCGAGTTCGAAGTCGAGCCGTTGGCGGTACTCGTCTTCGCTGACGCCTTCGGCCATGCCGGCGGTGGCGAGGCGACGCGTGAGCCCCTCCTCCGCCTCTTTGCGCAGCACCGCGGCCTCGTCCTCGTCCACTGAAAATCGCGGCAGGATGGGCTTGGCCGTGCGCGGGCGATAAGCGCAGCGATGCGCGATCTCGACCGTGTGCTCGAGCGCCTCGGGCAGGTCGGCGAACAGCGCCGCCATCTCGGCGCGGGTCTTGAAGCGGTGCTGCGGCGTCAGCTGCCGCCGCTCAGTCTCGGCAATCAGCTTGCCCTCGGCGATGCAGATGAGGCCGTCATGCGCCTCGTAGTCGGCGGCGGTGGCAAAGAACGGTTCGTTGGTGGCGACCAGCGGCAAATGGTTCTTGTAGGCGAGATCGATCAGCACCGGCTCGGTGCGCTTCTCGGCCGCCGTGCCATGGCGTTGCAACTCGACATAGAGCCGGTCGCCGAACAGCCGCATCAAGGTCTCGAGCCGCGAGGCCGCGAGATGGCTCTGGCCGGAAGCGATCACCGTGTCGAGCGGGCCATTCGGGCCGCCGGTCAGGCAGATGAGGCCCGCCGTCTCGCCCTCGAGCCAGTCGAGCTTGAGGCGGGGCGGCTCGCCAGCGGGAGATTCGAGGAAGGCGCGCGAGTTGAGCCGCATCAGGCTCCTGTAGCCCTCCTCGCGCGCGGCGAGCAGCACGAGGCGCGAGCGATCGACGTTGACGCTGGGGCCGCGGGCGGCGCCGTGGTCGCTGTCGGCGAAGTCGATGGCGAGCGCGCAGCCGACGATCGGCTGGATGCCGTAGCCGGCGAGCTTCTCGGAGAATTCGAGCGCGCCGAACATGTTGTCGCTGTCGGTCAGCGCCAGCGCCGGCTGCTTGTCGGCCTTCGCCAGCTCGGCGAGCTTGCCGATCGGCAGCGCGCCTTCGAGCAGCGAATAGGACGAGTGCACGTGCAGGTGCACGAAATTCGGGCCGGGCATTTGCGCGTCTTCTTCGGGTGATTCCTTCGAGACACCCAAGGTGCGGGCGCGGGCCTCGCGAGTCCACCCGCGCTCCGGTATGGCGACCGCCCTGTCCCCGTCATCCTTGGGTGGGCGGCGGGCCATCCTTTATCGTCGTCCTGAGGTGCCCGCGCGGCACGCGCGGGCCTCGAAGGACCTGTGACTCGGAGACCCTTCGAGGGCCGCCTGCGGCGGCCACCTCACGGTAACGGAACCGCCGCAAGCCGCGGCTCACAGGTTCCCGAGCACCTGGGTCCAGACGGCGATCATGCTGACGAAGAGCGCGAGCGAAGCGAGCGCGGCAGCTTCCTGAACGAAGGTCTTGATCATGTCTCCCTCCCTGAACGGAAAGAGAACATAGTTCGCTATCTGTTCTCAGTCAATCGGAAGCGCCAAGGCGGTAAACACTTCCTGAATGAGCGCTATCCTACAGTCGGCGCTCGCTTTTTTACGGCTCGAAGTCTTGCCGATGGAACCGGCTGCGCACGATGATTGCACGCCGCTACGGGGAGCGGCCGGGGAGGACGACATGAGACAGCAGCTTTTTGCCGCCATCCGACGCGGCAAGGTGAAGCCGGGCATGGCCAGCGAGTTCGCCAAGCGCGTTGAGGCCGGCGCCGTGCCGGTCATGCAGAAGATGGACGGGTTCCGCGGCTACTACCTGATCGCCGGCGGCGACGACACGATCGTCGCAATATCACTGTTCACGAACCAGGCGGTGGCGCAGACATCGACGCAGACGCTCATGCCGTGGATCAAGGAGAACCTGGGGCCCTTGCTCGCCTCGCCGACCGAGCCGACCGACGGCACGGTGCTCATCGCTGTGCAGCCTTAGTCCAACTCCACCACCTGCCCCTCGCGCAACGTGACGCGCCGGTCCATGCGGGCCGCGAGCTCCATGTTGTGCGTGGCGATGATGGTGGCGAGCCCGGACGCGCGCACGAGCTGATGCAACGCGTTGAAGACGTGGTCGGCCGTGTGGACGTCGAGATTGCCGGTCGGCTCGTCGGCCAGCAAAATGCGCGGCGCATTGGCGACGGCGCGCGCAATGGCGACGCGCTGCTGCTCGCCGCCCGACAGCTCGGCCGGCCGGTGCTTGAGCCGGCCGCGCAGACCCAGATAGGCGAGCAGTTCGGCCGCGCGCTTCTCGCACTCGCTCCGCGACAGCCCGCGGATCATCTGCGGCAGCATCACGTTCTCGATCGCCGAGAACTCGGGCAGCAGGCGATGCGACTGATAGACGAAGCCGATCTCGTTGCGGCGGATGCGCGTGCGCTCGCTATCGGGAAGGATTGCGGTCGGGCGGCCGTCGATGAAGACCTCGCCCTGGTCGGGGTGCTCGAGCAGGCCCGCGATGTGCAGAAGCGTCGATTTGCCAGCGCCGGACGGCGCCACCAGCGCGACCGACTGCCCGGGCCAGATCGCGAGCTCGGCGCCGCGCAGGATGTGCAGCGCCTCCTCGCCCTGACGATAGGTGCGCTCGACCTCCTGCAGCAGCAGGACCGGCTGGCGGGCCGGCTCGGCCTCGACCGAAGCGGTGATTTCGACGTCGACCGTCGTCGTCTCACTCATAACGCAGCGCCTCCACAGGATCGAGGCGCGCCGCCCGCCATGACGGATAGAGCGTGGCGAGGAACGAGAGCACCAGCGCCATGATCACGACGGCGCTGGTCTCGCCCGTGTCCATGTCGGCGGGCAGGTGCGAAAGGAAATAGAGCTCGGGCGAGAACAGCTCGGTGTTCGTCAGCCAGGACAGGAACTGGCGGATGTTCTCGATGTTCAGGCAGACGACGACGCCGAGCAGGAAGCCGACCAAGGTGCCGACGACGCCGATCGAGGCGCCGGTGATCAGGAACACACGCATCACCGAGCCTTGCGTCGCGCCCATGGTGCGCAGGATGGCGATGTCCTGACCCTTGTCCTTCACCAGCATGATGAGGCCGGAGACGATGTTGAGCGCCGCCACCAGAA
>Ga0265342_10000841_pt1 | contig 30728 bp, 34 predicted proteins | sample 4CB327metaG_FD_203125 | JGI IMG/M metagenome (GOLD analysis project Ga0265342, IMG submission 203125) | Rhizosphere microbial communities from Carex aquatilis grown in University of Washington, Seatle, WA, United States - 4-CB3-27 metaG | ecosystem: Host-associated > Plants > Roots >... | reverse complement strand
TCAGGCGCTCGCCACCCTCTCCCCGTGAAGGACGGGGAGAGGGAAGTTACTCCCGCGCCAAATCGCCCAGCAGACTCGCCGCCACGCTGAGCTTCGACAAGGTCAGCCCCGAGCCGGCGATCTCGTGGATCGCGGCGCGGATGCGCTCGACCTCCGCCCGCCGCGGCTTGACCCATTCGTCGACGGCGCCGGCACCTGTGTGGCCATTGCCGACCATCGCCGCCGTCAGCCGCCGCTCGGCGTCGCCAATCGAATCGAGCGCGCGATCGAGCGCGAGCCGGTCGAAGTAGTCGGCGACGGCAATATTCGGCACCGCACCGGCGACGTGATCGAGCTGGAAAAAGGCCTCGGTCGCGAAATAGGTGGCCGTGACTTCCGCCACCGGCGTCTTCGCGCGGTCGGCGACCAGCACGATGTCAGGCGCGGCCTTCAGCTCGACGAAGTCGGCGATGCGGTGTGCGATGTCCTCCGGCACGCCATTGCGGACGAACTCGGCCGCGCGCGCATCGCGGGCCGCCTGTGCCGGTTTCGACAGCGCGGTCGCCAGCGCCGTCTCCACCTGCGCGATGCCCTCGCGATAATGGGCGACGATCGCATCGAGCCCCTTGCGCAGGTCGACGTTGCGCAGGAACCAGACGATGCGGTCGAGCAGCAGGTTCTGCACGGCGGCGTAGAGCGAGAGCTGCACGTCGCCCTTGACCTTGTTGTCGAGCGCGTCGATCTCCGAGTTGAGCGCCACCATCTCGTAGCTCTGCCGCACGGCGGCGAAGGCCGCGGCGATCGAGGCCGACGGCGCGCCGGTCTGGTCGGCGATGCGCACGATCAAGGTTGCGCCGCCGCGATTGATCATCGAGTTTGTCAACTGCGTGGCGATGATCTCGCGCCGCAGCCGGTGCGATTGCAGCGCATCCGGATAGCGCTCGGTCATCTCCTTCGGAAAATAGCGGTTCAATTCGCGGCCGAGATAGGGATCGTCCGGCACGCTCGAATCGAGCAATTCGCTGTAGAGCGACAGCTTGGCATAGGCGAGCAGCACGGCGAGCTCCGGCCGGGTCAGCGCCGCGTTGCGCTTGCGCCGCTCGGCGAGCGCCATCTCGTCCGGCAGGTATTCGACGGCGCGGTCGAGCTCGCCGCGCTGCTCGAGAATGTGCATCAGGCGCTGCTGGAAGCCGAAGTCCTCCAGCCCGCGCCGCTGCGCCAGCGAGAGCGCCAAGGTCTGCTGGTAATTGTTGCGCAGCACGAGCCGGGCGACCTCGTCGGTCATCTCGGCGAGCAGCGCATTGCGGTTCTCGATCGTCAGCTGGCCGGCGCGCACCGGCGTCGACAGCGCGACCTTGATGTTGACCTCGACGTCGGAGGTATTGACGCCGGCGGAGTTGTCGATGGCGTCGGTGTTCAGCCGAATGCCGCGGGACGCCGCCTCGATGCGGCCGCGCTGCGTCATGCCGAGATTGGCGCCTTCGCCGACGACCTTGCAGTTGAGCTCCGCGCCGGTGACGCGGATTGCGTCATTGGCGCGGTCGCCGGCCGCCTCGTCGCCCTCGCTCGACGCGCGGACGTAAGTGCCGATGCCGCCGAAGAACAGGAGGTCGACCTTGGCCTTGAGGATCGCCTTCATCAGCGCCTGCGGCGCGACCGTCTCCGGCACGCCGAACAGCTTCGCGGCCTCAGGCGCAAGCTTGATCTCCTTCGACGACCGCGGATAGACGCCGCCGCCCTTCGAGATCAGGCCCTTGTCGTAGTCCTGCCAGCTCGAGCGCGGCAGGTTGAACAGCCGCTGCCGCTCGGCGAAGGCGGCCTTCGGCTCCGGGTCGGGATCGATGAAGATGTCGCGATGGTCGAAGGCGGCGAGAAGCTTCGTCGTCTGCTCGCGCAGCATGCCGTTGCCGAACACGTCGCCAGACATGTCGCCGACGCCGACCGCCGTGAACGGCGTATCGTGGATGTTGACGTCCATTTCGCGGAAGTGGCGCTTGACCGATTCCCAGGCGCCGCGCGCGGTGATGCCCATCGCCTTGTGGTCGTAGCCGGCCGAGCCGCCGGAGGCGAAGGCGTCGCCGAGCCAGTAGCCGTGCTCGACGGCGAGCCCGTTGGCGATGTCGGAAAAAGTGGCCGTGCCCTTGTCGGCGGCGACGACGAGATAGGGGTCGTCGCCCTCGTGCCGCACGACGTTCTCGGGCTTCACGAGCTTGCCGTCCGCGTCGATGTTGTCGGTGATGTCGAGCAGCGTCGAGATGAACAATTTGTAGGTGGCGATGCCCTCCGCCTGGAACTGCTCGCGCGTCGGGCTCTTCGGCATCAACTTTGGCACGAAGCCGCCCTTGGCGCCGACCGGCACGATCACCGCGTTCTTGACCTGCTGCGCCTTGACCAGCCCCAGGACCTCGGTGCGGAAGTCCTGCGGCCGGTCGGACCAGCGGATGCCGCCGCGCGCCACCTTGCCGAAGCGCAGGTGCACGCCTTCGACGCGCGGCGAATAGACGAAGATCTCGTAGAGCGGCCGCGGCAGCGGCAGTTCGATGAGCTTGCGGCTCTCGAACTTGATGGCGATCTGCGCCTTCGGCTGACCGCCCTTGTCGACCTGATAGAAATTGGTGCGGATCGCCGACTGCACTGCGTTGACGAACAGCCGCAGGATGCGGTCCTCGTCGAGGCTGTCGACGGCTTCCAGCTTCTCGTCGATGCGCTTGGCGATCTCGCTCTGCCTGGCGTCGCGACCGTCGTCGCCGCGCGGGTCGAAGCGCGCGTGGAACAGCGCAACCACATCGGCGGCGATGGCGAAGTGCTTCACCAACGTCGCCCACATGTAGTCTTGCGAATAAGGCACGCGCGCTTGCCGCAGGAAGCGCGAGACGGTGCGCACGAGCGCGACGTCGCGCCAGCCGAGCCCGCCGATCAGGGTCAGCGCGTTGTAGCCGTCGTTCTCGGCCTGGCCGCGCATCACCATCAGGAACGCGGCTTCCAGCCGCGCCTTGCCGGCATCGAGGTCGATGGCGCCGCCGTCACGCCGCTCCAGCAGCATGTCGTGGAACCAGGCGCCGGCATGTCCCTCCGGCTGGATGTGATAGGTGCGCTCGTCGACGACGCGGAAGCCCATGTTTTCCAGCACGGGCACGCGGTCGGACAGCGGCAGCGGCTCCTTGTGACTCCACACCTTGAGGCCGACGGCGCGCTGCTCCTCCTCGAGGCGATGGTGGAAGTCGACGCCGAGCGGGCGATCCTCGGCGAGGCCTTCGACGACGCGAATGTCGCCAGCCGCGACCGCCGGCGCATAGACGTCGCGGAAGCCGGCCGAGAAGGCGTCGCGGTAGCGGTTGAACAATTCGCGTGTCTTCTCCGGCGGATGCACGAGCGAGAGCGCATCGGACAGGCCATCGCTCCAGGTGCGGACGATGTCGCTGACTTCCGCTTCCAGCTTGGCGCGCGGGATCTCGACCGGCGCTCCGCCGGAGCGGCCGATGATGTAGTGCACGCGCACCAGCGGGCCTTCCGGGAAGAAGGGATAGTAAGCGGACACGCGGCCGACGAAGATGGACGCGAGGTAGTCGCCGATCCTGGCGCGGATGTCGCTGTCGTAGCGTTCGCGCGGTACGTAGACGAGCACCGAGACGAAGCGGTCGAAGCGATCGCGCCGCGGCAGCACGCGCACGCGCGGCCGTTCGTCGAGCTGCAATATGGCGATGGCGTTCTGGTAGAGCGTCTCTTCGCCGACCTGGAACAGCTCGTCGCGCGGATAGTGCTCGAGCACGTTCGCCAGCGCCTTGCCCGAATGGCTGCCGGGATCGAAGCCGGCGCGCGCCTCGACCGCCGCGAGCTTGCGGCGGAGATAAGGGATGCCGTGCGCGGCGCGCGTATAGGCGGTCGAGGTGAACAGGCCGACGATGCGCTGCTCGCCGAGCAGGTTGCCGGCGGCGTCGAAATGCTTGATGCCGATATAGTCGAGATAAACGCGCCGGTGTACGCGCGCGTGGATGTTGGCCTTTGCGATGATGAGAGGCCGCGGCTCCTTGAGGAACGCCATGATCTCCGGCGTCATTTCAAGGAGCTCGGTGCCGCGGCGCAGCACGCGCAATTCGCGCTGGCGCATGATGCCGAGCGCGCTGTCGAAGTCCGGCCTCAGCTCGTCGTTCTCGAGCTTGTAGTTGCGCACGCCGAGGAAGGTGAAGTTGTCGGCGAGCAGCCATTGCAGAAACTGGATCGCCTCGGCGAGCTCGTCGACCGGCAATGGCGGCGGGTTGTTCTTCATGTCCGCGACGATGCCGTTGACGCGGTCGAGCATCGCGCGCCAGTCGGCGACGGCAAGCCGCACTTCGGCGAGGATGCCCTCGAGCGCCTTGGCTAGATCGGCGCAGGCGGCCTCGTCGACGAGGCCGTCGACGTGCAGATGGATGAAGCTCTCGCGCGCGCCGGCGCTCGCGCCGCCGACGGAGATGAGCTTGTCGCCGCGGCGCTCGACGTCGAACACCGGATGCGCGACGAGCCGCACCGCGAGCCGCCGGTCCGCAAGCTCGCCCATGACCGAGTCGAGCAGGAACGGCATGTCGTCATTGACGATCTCGACCACGCCGATCGAGCGAAGGCCGGTCGACTCCTTCAGGTCGACGGTGGCGCAGCGGAGCCTCGGCGCGCCCGGTTCGCGGTCCTTCAGCAGACCGTAGGCCCGCGCCGAAAGCAGCGCGAGGTCACCAGCGGCGTAGCGCAGCAGGTCTTCCGGCACGGTGCGGCTGTAGAGCTGGACGGCAAATGCCGCCGGCACCTGCGGGTCGGTCGCTTTCAGCGCCTCGGCGGCCTGTTCGAGGAGCGCCCGGGCGGCGCTGTCGTCGTCGCGCGCGGTGGTGTCGGTAGCCATGGGAGACCTCGCGCTGGTGCGGAGAATCGGTCGAGGCGAGTCGGGAGTGTTCACAATCTGCGGGCAGTCGTCGAGAGCAAGGCACGCGACCTTGACCCTCTGATGACCAATCCGACGGCGTCGTCCCCTTGCTCCCAAACTGTTGATAGGCCGAGCCTATTCGCCGCTGGCCGCACGATTTACGAGGGCTGAGAAAGATGCGACCTTCGCCGCTCGGCAAGAACGGTGGGCAAACGACATGGCCAAGGGCACGGCGGCACTCAAGAAGACGAACGACACCAGGCGCGCAGGCGCCACATCCGCGCCGCCGCAGCCGGCAGTGCCCGACGACCAGCCGGTCATCGCGCTCGATCTCGGCCCGGCCAAGCTGTCGCCTGCGATGCAGGTCTATTTCCAGAAGTGCCAGGACAAGCTCGGGTTCGTGCCGAACGTCCTCGTCGCCTACGCATTCGACTCGGCGAAGCTCGAGGCCTTCGCCGCGATGTACAACGACCTGATGCTGGCGCCGAGCGGGCTCTCCAAGCTCGAGCGCGAGATGATCGCGGTCGCGGTGTCGTCGCAGAACCGCTGCTATTACTGCCTGACCGCGCACGGCCAGGCAGTACGGCAATATTCGAACGATCCCAAGCTCGGCGAGCACATGGTGATGAATTACCGCGTTGCGCGGCTGTCGAAGCGCCAGCGGGCCATGCTCGATTTCTCGGTCAAGCTGACCAACGAGCCGTGGGCGGTCGAGGAGGAGGATCGCGCCGCCTTGCGCAAGGCCGGCTTCTCGGATCGCGACATCTGGGACATCGCTGCAGTCGTCGGCTTCTTCAACATGTCGAACCGCGTCGCGTCGGCGACCGACATGCGGCCGAACCCCGTCTATCACGGCATGTCGCGGTGATGATGATTGCAGTCATCCCGGCCGAGCGAACCGAGAGCCGGGATTCAGTACTCCGCAGCTTCTCGATAGGCTGCGGCGTACTGGATCCCCGCCTTAGCGGGTATGACCGGAAATGCTGACCCGCTTCCTCTCCATCACCGTCGCCTTCCTCTTCGCCACCGTCGCGCTGGCGCAGGACTACACCGCGCGGGGCTTTACTTCGATCCCGCCGGTCGCCGGCATCCTCGCGCACAATGGCATGGTGGTGGCGCAGGAGAGCCGCGCCGCGCGCATCGGCGTCGAGATCCTCGACCGTGGCGGCAACGCCGTCGACGCAGCAGTGGCGGTCGGCTTCGCCATGGCGGTGACCTATCCGCGCGCCGGCAATATCGGCGGCGGCGGCTTCATGGTCATCCATCTGGCGAAAGGCGTCGACACCGCGATCGACTATCGCGAGACGGCGCCGGCCGCGGCGACGCCGACCATGTTTCTCGACGCGCAGGGCAATGCCGATCCGAAGAAGTCGCGCGATTCTGGCCTTGCCGTCGGCGTGCCGGGCACCGTCGCCGGGCTGGCGATGGCCGAGCAGAAATACGGCTCGGGCCGCTTCACGCTCGCCGACCTGATCGCCCCGGCGATCCGCCTCGCGCAACAGGGCTTCCCAGTCGAGGACGATCTCGCCGACTCGCTGCCGCAGTCGCGCGAGCGGCTCGCGCGCTGGCCTTCGACCATGAGCATCCTTTTCAACGGCGACCAGCCGCTGCACGAGGGCGACCGCCTGATCCAGCCCGATCTCGCCGACACGCTGCGCGGGATTGCCAAGGATGGGCCCGACGCCTTCTACAAGGGCAGCGTCGCCGCCGACATCGTGCGCGCGGTGAAAGGCGCCGGCGGCATCATGACCGCGGACGATTTCGCCAACTATCGCGCGGTCGAGCGGCCGGTCGTGCGCGGCACCTATCGCGGCTACGACATCGTGTCGATGCCGCCGCCGTCCTCGGGCGGGGTGCATCTGATCGAGATGCTCAATATCCTCGAAGGCTACGATCTGGCGAAGATGCCGCGCGAGGAGGCGCTGCACGACGAGGTCGAGGCGATGAAGCGCGCCTATGCCGACCGCGCTGTCTATATGGGCGATCCCGAAACGGTGAAGATGCCGATCGCCGGGCTCATCTCCAAACCTTACGCCGCATCCCTGCGCGCGAGCATCGGGCCGCGCGCGACGCCAGCCGCCGACATCCATGCCGGCAAGCCGCCGGACGTCGAGGGCAAGAACACCACGCATTTCTCCGTCATCGATCGCGACGGCAACGCGGTGTCGAACACCTACACGCTGAACTTCAACTACGGTCTCGGCCTCATCGCCGACGGCACCGGCGTCATGCTTAACAACGAGCTCGACGATTTCACCGCCAAGCCCGGCGCGGCGAATGCCTATGGCCTCGTCGGCTTCGCCGCCAACCTGCCGGGGCCGGGCAAGAAGCCGCTGTCATCGATGACGCCGACCATCGTGCTCAAGGACGGCAAACCGGTGCTGATCACCGGCACGCCTGGCGGCAGCCGCATCATCACCACAGTGTTGCAGGTGATCGTCAACGCGATCGACTTCGGAATGCCGATCGACAAGGCGGTGCAGGCGCCGCGGCTGCACAATCAGTGGCAGCCGGATGAGGTGACGGTCGAGCCAGGCTTTCCGGCGGACATGATTGCCGCGCTGAAGGCGCGCGGGCATACGGTGGTGCCGAGTCTCGCGCGCACATCCGCCAATTCCATCGAAGTCACGCCGCGCGGCTATGTCGGCGCCGCTGACAGCCGCAGCCGCGGCGCGCTCGCGGCAGGATACTGAGGACACGACATGAGCGATTCCGTCGAACGCGTGCGCACGGCGCTGGCCGCGGCCGGACATCCCGACACCATTGACGTCTTCCCGGACGGCACGCGCACGGCGCAGGACGCGGCCAACGCGGTCGGCTGCGCGGTGGCGCAGATCGCCAAGTCGATCGTGCTGCGCGCCGGCGAGCAGGTGGTGCTGGTCATCGCCTCCGGCGCCAACCGCGTCGACACGAAGAAGATCGAGGCGCGTCTCGGCGAGCCGGTGAAGTCCGCCGACGGCCGCTGGGTGCGCGATGTCACCGGCTTCGCCATTGGCGGCGTCGCGCCGGTCGGCCACGCGCAGCCGCCGCGCATCTTCATCGACGCCGACCTGATGGCGCTCGACCTGGTCTGGGCGGCGGCCGGCTCGCCGCGGCACGTGTTCCGCACCAGCGCGGCCGAGCTTGCCCGCATGACCGGCGGCGAGGTGGCCGACGTCAAGGAGGGGTGACGGGGGAGGGCTACCGCTCCGCTCGGCGCTGGTCTAGGAAGGGGCGGTTGCTCCGCTGACGAAGGACATCTCGAAATGAGCTCATTCAGGAATGACGCGGCGTCCGCCCCAGCGCATTGGACCGCGCGCGTGGGCTACGCCCTCGGCGCGATCGTCGTTGGCTCGGTGCTGCTGACGGCGTCGGCGCGCACGCAGATCCCGTTCTGGCCGGTGCCGATGACGATGCAGACGCTGGCCGTCATCGTGATCGGCATGACGCTCGGCTCGCGGCTCGGCTTCGTGGTCGTCACCGCCTACGTTCTCGAAGGCCTGATGGGCCTGCCGGTCTTCGCCAACACGCCGGAGCGCGGCGCGGGGCTGGCCTACTTCATGGGCCCGACCGGCGGCTATCTCGCCGGCTTCTGCATCGCGGCGTATGTCTGCGGCTGGCTCGCCGAGCGCGGCTTTTCCGCCAGCGTGCTGCGCGCCGGCCTCGTCAACCTCGTCGGCACGCTGATCATCCTCGCCTGCGGCGGCGCCTGGCTTGCGCATCTGATCGGCCCGGCCAAGGCCTGGACATTCGGCATCAGCCCGTTCCTGGTGTCGTCGCTCGTCAAGATCGCACTTGGCGGCGTGCTGGTCGTGCTGATCAATCGGACGCCGCTGAAGCGGCTCGGCCCGACGCGCTGACGCCCACGCGCAAGGTTTTCCTTGGACGGGCCGGGGCAAAAGCTCCGGCCTGTTTCTTTAGGGGCCCTGCAACGTCAGGCGGTCGCTGTCGTCCTTGAGCATGACGCCGGAGATTTGCCGTGCGCGCATCGCCGTCACTAGCGCGCCGAGCTTGAACGCGGCATCGCCATAGGCGACGCCTTGCGGGCGGATGTTGGAGATGCAGTTGCGCTCCGCGTCGGTCGTCGCCGCATGCGGCCGCCACGTCAGATAGGCGCCCATGCTGTCGGGCGACGACAGGCCCGGCCGCTCGCCGATCAGCATGACGACGGCGGCGGCGTTGAGGCGCGTGGCGATGGCGTCGCCGAGCGCGACGCGGCCGTGGCGCGCGACGACGAGCGGCGCGATGCGCAAGTTGTCCTTCCGCAGCGCCGGCACCACCTCGCGCAGCACCGGCGCCGCATGCGCCTGCACCGCACGCGCCGACAGGCCGTCGGCGACGACGAAGGCGACATCGTAAGAGCCGGCGTGCGGTGCCAGCGCCGCCTCTGCGCCGTCGGCCAGCCGGCGCCCGAGATCGGGCCGCATCAGATATTGCTGCCGGTCACTCACCGCACTCGCGACGTGAAGCACCGGCAAGGTCAGATCGGCAAGGTCGCTCGCCAGTTGCCGTTCATCGAGCGTCTCGTGCACGGCGTCGCGCGCCTGCGCATGCGCCAGCGCGAACTGAAGGAGCGGCGCGGTCGACAGCGACGCGCCGCTGCGCGCAAGTCCGATGCGCGCGGCCGTGAGGCGCCGCAGATCGTCCCACGTGTTACGGCGGGTGAGGTCGTCGTTCATGCCGGCAACAATGCTGAAAAATGCGCGGGCAGCGCGCGTGGCCGGATGCGCGACCTGTCGTCGAGCAGCCCCTGCCGTGCGAGCCACGCCTCGAATTCCGGCGCCGGCTTCTTGCCCAGGAGATCGCGCATCGCCAGCGCGTCGTGGAACGACGTGCTCTGGTAATTGAGCATGATGTCGTCGGCGCCGGGCACGCCCATGACGAAATTGACGTTCGCCGCGGCGAGCAGCGCCAGCAGCGTGTCGGCGTCGTCCTGATCGGCCTCGGCGTGGTTGGTGTAGCAGACGTCGACGCCCATCGGAACGCCCATGAGCTTGCCGCAGAAATGATCCTCGAGTCCGGCGCGCGTGATCTGCTTGCCGTCGAACAGGTATTCCGGGCCGATGAAACCGACCACGGTGTTGACAAGCAGCGGCTTGAACGCGCGCGTGACGGCGTAGGCGCGCGCTTCCAGCGTCTGCTGGTCGACGCCATGATGCGCGTTGGCCGACAGCGCCGAGCCCTGGCCGGTTTCGAAATACATGACATTGTCGCCGAGCGTGCCGCGCTTGAGCGCGAGCGCCGCCTCGCGCCCCTCGCGCAAGAGCGCGAGGTCGATGCCGAAGCTCCTGTTGGCGGCTTCCGTGCCGGCGGTCGACTGGAACACGAGATCGACCGGAGCGCCGCGCTCGATCAGCGCCAGGGTCGTGGTGATATGCGCGAGCACGCAGGTTTGCGTCGGGATGTCGAGCTTGGTCCTGATCTCGTCGAGCATCGACACGAGGGCATGCGCGCGCTCCGGGCTGTCGGTCGCCGGGTTGATGCCGATAACGGCGTCGCCGGCGCCGAGCAAAAGGCCGTCGAGGATCGAGGCGGCGATGCCACGCGGATCGTCGGTCGGATGATTGGGCTGCAAGCGCACCGACAGCCGCCCGCGCAGGCCGATCGTGTTGCGGAAGCGCGTCACGACCTCGCACTTCGCCGCCATGACCATCAAATCCTGCAGGCGGCTGATCTTGGCGACCGCGGCCGCCATCTCCGGCGTCACGCCGGCGCCGAGCGCCGCAAGCGTCTCCGGTGTCGCGTCGTCGGACAGGAGCCAGTCACGGAATCCGCCCACGGTGAGATGCGCGATCGCGGCGAACGCGGCGCGGTCATGCGTATCGAGGATCAGCCGCGTGACCTCGTCGGCCTCATAAGGAACCACCGCCTCGTCGAGGAAGCGCTTGAGCGGCAGATCGGCGAGCGCGAACTGCGCCGCGACACGCTCTTCGCCGCTGTCGGCGGCAAGCCCGGCCAATTGGTCGCCGCTCCTGAGCGGCGTCGCCTTGGCGAGCAGTGCCTTGAGGTCGGGAAATGTGTAGCGGCGCTGGCCGATGGTGGCGGAGTACATCTGCAATCCCGGGCGGACGCGCGGGATTATAGGCGGCGTATCTTGAGGATTTGCGAGGAAACCGGCCCTTGGGCCGCGAGCGCCCCGAGGGGCGAATTGGAGCGGGCGAAGGGATTCGAACCCTCGACCCCGACCTTGGCAAGGTCGTGCTCTACCCCTGAGCTACACCCGCATCCGGTAGTTCTGGCCGGCAAAGCCGGCCGCCAAGGCCGTTCGTATACCCATAACCGGACCGGCTTGGCAACAACCCTTTGCCCCGAAAGGTCAATGCTTTCTGCGGTGCCGGCGGGGTTCCGGCGGCTGGTAGCGGGGGTTCGGGTTACAGAAGCCGCGGGTGCCGGCGAGAATGGTCGGGACGCAGGACTCGAGGGTCGGATAGCTGCAGTCCCAGCGCGTGTCGCCCAAACCCCAGGAATAAACCGCGCACCATGGGGCCTGCGGCCGCTGCCGCCAGAACGCTGCCGAGGCGGGGGCAGATGCGAGCGTCGCGAGCGCCAGCACGGCCGCACAGATCGCACGCATCGCACACCTCCTTCATCCGCGCCCAAGCGATATCGGCTTCACCCAAACGGGACCAGACCTGCTAGGGAATGCCCGTCCCGCCAAAACGTTTCCGTCCCGCAATGGCCAAGACCCCCGACGACCTTTTCGCTGCCCTCGACTCCCTCGGCATCAAGCATTCGACCATCAAGCACCCGCCGCTGTTCACGGTGGAGCAGGCGCGCGAGCTGCGCGGCCAGATCGCGGGCGGCCACACCAAGAACCTGTTCCTGCGCGACAAGAAGGGGGCGCTGTTCCTCGTCGTGGCGCTGGAGGACGCGGTCATCGACCTCAAGGGCCTGCATCGGCTGCTCGGCGCCTCGGGCCGCTTCTCGTTCGGCTCGGCCGACCTGCTGCGCGAGGTCTGGGGCGTGGCACCCGGCTCGGTGACGCCGTTCGGCGCCATCAATGACGTCGATACCCGCGTCACCGTCGTGCTCGACGCGGCAATGATGGAGCACGCGCTCCTCAACTACCACCCGCTGGTCAACACCATGACGACGGCGATCGCCCGCGACGACCTCGTCCGGTTCCTGGAGTGGACCGGGCATCAGCCGCGGGTCGAAAAGGTCTCCGGCCTGCCACCGATGGCGGACTGAACCCCCGATTGCATTCGCTGCCCGGATGACCCATTTAAGCCGCACGGAACCGGGATAATTGCTCCCCAAAGGGCGTTTCGAAGGGCGAGGACAGATGTTCGATAACGGCGGGGCGGCCACGGCGGCCGCCGATGTGGTCAAGGACACGACTACTCAGACCTTCATGAAGGACGTCATCGAGGAGTCGAAACGCCAGCCGGTGCTGGTCGACTTCTGGGCGCCCTGGTGCGGCCCGTGCAAGCAGTTGACGCCGGTGCTGGAGAAGGCGGTCAAGGCCGCCAAGGGCAAGGTCAAGCTCACCAAGATGAACATCGACGAGCATCCGGCCATCCCCGGCCAGATGGGCATCCAGTCGATCCCGGCGGTCATCGCCTTCGTCAACGGCCAGCCCGCCGACGGCTTCATGGGCGCACTGCCGGAGAGCCAGGTCGTCCAGTTCCTGGAGCGCCTGACCAAGGGCAAGGTCGGCGGCGAGGAGCAGGACCTCATCAAGATGGCCGACCAGGCGCTGGTCGACGGCGACGCGGCGACGGCGGCCGATATCTACGCGCAGATTTTGCAGGAGGACGGCGGCAACGCGCACGCGCTTGCCGGTTTGGCGCGCTGCTATGTCGAGACCGGCGCGCTCGAGCAGGCCAAGCAGACGCTCGACATGGTGCCGCAGGCCAAGCGCAATGAGGCGGCGGTCGCGGCCGCGCGCGCAGCCCTCGAGGTCGCCGAGCAGGCGAAGTCGCTCGGGCCGTTCGCGGAGCTGGAAGAGAAGGTGCTCGCCAATCCGCTCGATCATCAGGCGCGCTTCGATCTTGCCATCGCGCTCAACGCCAAGGGCAAGCGCGAGGAGGCGGCGCAGCAGCTCCTCGAGATCGTCAAGCGCGACCGTAAATGGAACGATGACGGCGCGCGCAAGCAGCTCGTCCAGTTCTTCGAGGCCTGGGGCTTCGCCGATCCCGCGGCGGTCGAAGGCCGCAAGAAGCTGTCGTCGCTTTTGTTTGCGTAAATTTGCGCCTTCGTCCTGAGGACGGAAGGGTTTGCGCATGCCGATGAACGCCCATTACCGCGGGCCGATCGACCTGCCGGAGACGATCCCGGTGTTTCCCTTGCCGGGCGCGCTGCTGTTGCCGCGCGGGCAGATGCCGCTCAACATCTTCGAGCCGCGCTATCTGTCGATGATCGACGATGCGCTGCGCGACGGCCATCGCATGATCGGAATGATCCAGCCCGATCCGACGCAGGCGAGCAGTGTCGACAAGCCGAAGCTGTTCAAGGTCGGCTGCGTCGGTCGCATCACCCAGCTCGCCGAGAGCGGCGACGGCCGCTATCTCATCGAGCTCACCGGCGTTGCGCGCTTCCAGGTGGTCGAGGAGCTGACCGTCGCGACGCTCTATCGCCAGTGCCGCGTTACATTCGCGCCCTTCGCCGACGACTTCGTGCCGCGCAAGGGCGAGGAGGCGGTCGATCGCGGCGCGCTGCTCTCGGCGCTGAGCGGATTCCTCGAGGCCAATAATCTCAAGGCCGACTGGGACGGCATCGAGAAGGCGCCGAACGAGGCGCTGGTCAATGCGCTGTCGATGATGTCGCCCTACGGCGCGCCCGAGAAGCAGGCGCTGCTGGAGGCGCCGGACCTCAAGACGCGCGCGGAAATCCTCGTCGCCATCACCGAGATTGAGCTCGCCAAGAAGAATACCGAAGGTGAGCCGCCGCTGCAGTAACGGCTTTGTTGTTTGTCATCGCCGGGCTTGTCCCGGGATCTCGCTCAGGTAGGCACCGCATTGCCTTCCTGTTCGGGATGGCCGGGACAAGCCCGGCCATGACGGATTAATGTGTGGCGAACCTGCCAGGAGTTTCTCATGACCACCCCCACGCCAGACCGGCCCGCCGCCGGCGCAATCGATCCGAAGCTGCTGGAAATCCTGGTCTGTCCGCTGACCAAGGGTCCGCTCGAATACGACGCGGACAAGCAGGAGCTGATCTCCCGGCGCGCCAAGCTCGCCTTTCCGATCCGCGACGGCATCCCGATCATGCTGCCGGAAGAGGCGCGAAGGTTGGAGTAGGTACAGCCACGAAGTTTTGACTTGTCATCGCCGGGCATAGCTCGTCGAAAGACGGGCGTGAACGCCCTTTTGTCCCGGCGATCTCGATTAGGAGGGCGCGGCCGTGCGGCCCTGATCGGGATGGCCGGGACAAGCCCGGCCATGACAGATAAGAATCAGGACGCAATCAGGGAGAAAGAAACGATGATCAAGATCTGGGGGCGCAATACCTCGTCGAACGTGCAGAAGGCGATGTGGGCAGTCGGCGAGCTCGGGCTCGAACATAGCCGCATCGACGTCGGTGGTGCGTTCGGCAAGACCAAGGAGCAGCCTTATCTGGCGATGAACCCCAACGCGCTGGTGCCGACGTTGGAGGAAGAGGACGGCTTCACGCTGTGGGAGTCGAACTCGATCGTGCGCTATCTCGCCGGCAAGCACGACAAGGCGGGCGCCCTGGAGCCGAAGGATGCAAAGCAGCGCGCGAAGGCAAGCCAGTGGATGGACTGGCAGCTCTCGGTGCTGGGACCGGCGATCACGCCCGTGTTCTGGGGCCTGATCCGCACGCCGCCGGAGAAGCGCGACATGGCGGCGATCAAGGCGGGTTCGGAGAAGACCGTCGCAGCGATGCAGATTCTCGACGCGCAACTCGGCAAGACGAAGTTCGTCGCCGGCGACGCGTTCTCCTACGGCGACATTCCGGTCGGCGTGATGTGCTACCGCTATTGTCAGCTGGTCCCGGATCGCCCGGCGACGCCGAACCTCGACCGCTGGTATGGCGCGATTGCCGCGCGCAAGGCGTTCCAGGATCACGTCGGCAGCATTCCGCTTTCGTGAGGGCGGATCGTCTGACCTGAAAAAGAAATGGCCGGGGCGAGCCCGGCCATTTTGCATTTGAAGTTCGGTTCGCGCCTACGCCCACGGCCGCGCTTCGTGCGCCTTCTGCTCGTAGCCGACGATCTTCGAACGCTTCTGCTGCGTCAGGCCGATGTCGTCGAGGCCGTTGAGCAGGCAGTGCTTGCGGAAGGCGTCGATCTCGAACTTGACCACACCGCCGTCGGGGCCGCGTATCTCCTGCTTCTCGAGGTCGACGGTGAGCGTCGAGTTGGCGCCGCGGTCGGCATCGTCGAACAGCTTCTCGAGATCCTCCGGCGAGACGCGGATCGGCAGCAGGCCGTTCTTGAAGCAGTTGTTGTAGAAGATGTCGCCGAACGAGGTCGAGATCACGCAGCGGATGCCGTAATCGGCGAGCGCCCACGGCGCATGCTCGCGCGAAGAGCCGCAGCCGAAATTGTCGCCGGCGACGATGACCTTGGCGTTGCGATAAGCCGGCTTGTTGAGCACGAAGTCCGGGTTCTCGGAGCCGTCGTCCTTGTAGCGCTGCTCGGAGAACAGGCCCTTGCCGAGTCCGGTGCGCTTGATCGTCTTGAGGTACTGCTTCGGGATGATCATGTCGGTGTCGACGTTGATCACGCGCATGGGCGCAGCGACGCCCTCGAGGACAGTGAACTTTTCCATGGGTCTCGCACTCCGGCTGGCCGGTCTGGCCGGGGGTCTTTTCTCAAAGAGGACGGGTCCCGGTCAATACCGCCGGGCTCGCCCCTGCCATGCGGCCGCGGCGGGAATAAGCCTCACGTGCGCTGGAAGCGGTTCTCGCGCTTCACCTCGCAGACCTGGACGCTGTAGGCCTCGTAATAGCGCTCGCGGGCGAGCTTCTGGGCCTCGCGGTGCTCCGGGTTCATGCGCCAGGCGCGCATGCCCTCCTCGTGCTCGAACTCGACCACGGTGACGCGCTCGCCGTCCTCGGCGAAGAAGCCCTTGTGCGAGATGTAGCCCGGCATGGAGCGGGCGAGTTCGTTCATGCGCTCGACCAGCGCGACGTATTCCTCACGCACCCCCGGCCGCAGCCGCGAGCGGAAAACGGTGACGATCATGGCGAGCCTCCCCCTGTTGCGGTCATGCTGCCGCGCCGGCGGGAAAGCCGCAAATGCAACATTGCGATGGACGTCATCGCCGCCGCTGATGATCGGCCTGGCGCGTCAAAGCTGGCCGCCGTCGCCCCATGTCTCCAGCGCCGCGCGATAGCGGGGGTCGTCATAGCGCGAGGGCAGGAAGGCCGGCGCGTAACGCGGCAGCGGCGCCTCCATGACATGGCGCGCCACCAGCTCTCCGCCGGCCGCGGATGCCATGACGCCGAAGCCTGAATAGGCGCAGGACACGAACACGCCCTCGGGCCCCGCCGGACCGATCAGCGGCCGGTTCTCCCGCGTCCTGACGTAGTAGCCGCCATCCACATAGGGCCGCGGCGGCTTGCCGTTGTAGGCCTCTAGGGCCGGCACCATGGTCGCCATGCCGCGCAGCGCGATCTCTGCGTAATGCGGCGCGTCCGGCAGCGGGAAGACCGGTTCGACTGCCTCACCGTGATGGTTGAACAGCACGAGCGCCGCGTAAGCGCCGTCGGGGCGTCCGTGCACGCCGGCTGGAAATTTCTCGAGGGCCCACGCGAAGTCGGGGTCGTCCGCCAGCGCCGCGCGCTCGTCGTCGCTGAACGGCAGATATTGCTCGTCGAGCCAGATCATCATCGGCGCCGAGCGCGGCATGGCGCCGAGCGTGTCCTGGAAGCTGACCTTGCGATGGCGCTCCGCGGTGATCGGCAACGTCACGCCGATGAGCGCGCAGAGCTTGTTCTGGAATGGGCCGCCGGCAAGCACGACGTGGCTGGCCTCCAACGAACGTCGCCCCTCGGCGGTGGCAACCTCGACCGCGTCGACGCGATTGCCGCGCGCACGAATGCCCGCGACTTCACCGCGCAGCAGCTTGACGCCGCGTGCGCGGCTGGTCTCCAGCATCACTGCGCCGAGTTGCTGCGCGCTCAGCCAACCTGCCCTGCGCACATGCGCGATCACGGCGGTGTCCGGCGACAAATACGGGAAGTGCCGACGGATCATGCTGCGGTCGGTGACGATGTCCGCGCCGGCAAGCGCAAAGTCGAAGCCGTGATCGGGCGAGGGCGTGTAGCGGCTGCTCGCCGTATCGTGAAAGCGCGCCGCGCCGGCGCCGCGCGTCTCGGCCGTCTTCGCCATCGTCTGGAGGAAGTCGATCTTCGAGGCGTCTGCACTCGCGAAGACATAGCCGCGGCGGTTGAGATTGATGCGGTTGCCGGTCGCAGCCGCAATCTCCTCGATCAGGTCGAGGCTGCGGTCCATGAAGGCCGTCATCTCCCAGTCCGGCCCGGGCCACCAGTTGCGGTAGGCCTCGGTCGACTTGTCCGACGTCAGCGACAACGGACGATCCTGGTCGACAATGGTGACGTCGTCGGCGCCGAAGGCGGTCGTGAGCGAATAGGCGGCTGCGACGCCGGCGATGCCGGCACCGCAGATGACGACCTTCCGCCGCGCGGTCATGACGGCGCGCGTTCCTCGCGCGCCTCAGATCGCGGCCGGTCCTGACGGAAATAGGCGCGATCCTTGAGCTTCAGCATGATGACGGGTGCTGCCATCAGCAGTGCGCCGAGAAGCAGCGCTCCGGCGAGCGTACCAGCATCGAGATGCGCGTCGGCGGCGGCCCGGCGGAAGCAGGCAATCCCGATCGGATAGAACAGCGCCACCGCCGTGATCAGACCGGGCGAGAAGCGGCCGCGGGTCACAAGGAACGGGCCCACGTGAAAGAAAGTCGCGTTGATCAGCATCACCGCCGGAAAGGCGAGCGCCAGCATCGGCTGCGTTGCCGCGAGCTCGGCCGCGGCCACGCCGAGCACAATCACGAGCGCGTTGGTGACGTAGAAGTGATCCCATTCGACCGGAAGGGTGAGCACGTTCCGCGCCCAGTTGCGCCAGTCGAACGTGTATTCCTCGAGAATGTGCAGGCCGTAGGCGGCAACAGCCAGCCAGCTCAGATCAGTCAGCGACATTTCCACTACCTTCAGACGCGGCTTCGATGGCCTCCATATCGTCGTCGGAGAAGCCGAAGTGATGGCCGATCTCGTGCACCAGAACGTGCGTCACGATCGCGGTCAGCGTGTCATCGTGCTCGGCCCAGTAATCGAGGATCGGCCGGCGGTAGAGCCAGATCATGTTCGGCATGTGGGTCGGCGCCATCTCCGACTGGAACGGCAGGCCGACCCCCTGGAACAGGCCGAGCAGGTCGAACTCGCTCTCCACCTGCATGGATTCGACCACCTCGTCGGTGGGGAAGTCCTCGACGCGGATGATCAGGTCCTGGCACATGGCCCGGAATTCGTCCGGCAGCCTGGCATAGGCCTCCTGTGCCAGGGCCTCGATCTCGGCGAGGGAGGGCGGGGCGGCAGCGCGCCAGCGGTCGGCAAATCCGGTCATGAGACTTTTCTAGGCGAGCGGGGCCGTGCAACCAAGCGGTTGACGGAACTTCCCAAATAAGCGACCGTTAACCATTGTGGCAGAAGTGGAGGCCCCGATGTCGCACGTTCGTATGGCAACGGCCCTGACGATCGCGTCCTTGGTTATGGGATTGGTCGCCGCGGTGCCGGCCCGCGCCGAGTTCTTCGGCTGCAATGACCGCCCCGGCAAGGTTTTGTCCGACTCGAGCTGGCACAGGAGCGCCAGCCGGCAGACCAGCCACACCTTCGGCATCTTCACGTCGCAGCCGCGGCATCAGCGCGTGATCTACTCGAGCGCCGCGCGCTACAGCCACTATCGCTGAGCGGCGCGCGATGACCCACAAGGCCGCAATTGCCGTCGCCGCGCTGGCGCTCTCGATGTGCGCCGCGGCACCGGTGTCGGCGCAGCCGAACCGCGGCGACGACGCGCTGGCGCAGCAGCGCCGCCCGCGCATCGTCATCCAGCCGCGCAGCCTCCAGCCCGGTCCCAATGCCAAGCGCTATTGCCGCGCCTGGCTGGCGGTCGAGAACCGGCCGAGCGGCCAGGTGATCACCCCGCAGCGCGAATGCTGGTGGCAGTAGCGCAGGCTTTGCCGCTCTCCGCCCGTTGAATCGACGAAACGGTTTCGGTTGACGCAAGTTGTCGGGCTGTCGGGGCGTTAGTGGAGGATGTGAGCATGTCCAGGTTGTTCAAATTGGTGGCCGCCGTGGTCGTCGCCGGCGGCATGATGGCGGCGGCGCCTCAGGCCGCTCAGGCGCAGCACCACCATCACGGCGGCTGGCACCACGGCGGCGGCTGGGGCTACGGCTCTGGCTTCGCGCTCGGGTTCGGCCTCGGCGCAGCGCCGTATTATGGCGGCCCGTACTATGGCGGGCCATACTACGGCGGCGGCTGCGGCTGGGTACGCCAGCGCTTCCTGTATCGCGGCTACTGGCGCGTGCGCCGCGTCTGGCGCTGCTGGTAAGACCGGCCCAAAACTAAAAAGGCCCGCCGTGAGGCGGGCCTTTCGTTTTTTGCAATTGCGGTCGCTCAGCGCCAGTCGCGGATGTCGACGAAGTGGCCGGCGATCGCCGCCGCTGCCGCCATGGCCGGCGACACGAGATGCGTGCGGCCCTTGTAACCCTGACGGCCTTCGAAATTGCGGTTCGAGGTCGAGGCGCAGCGCTCGCCCGGCTGAAGCTTGTCCGGGTTCATCGCGAGGCACATCGAGCAGCCCGGCTCGCGCCATTCGAAGCCGGCGGCGGTGAAGATCTTGTGCAGGCCTTCCGCTTCCGCCTGCTCCTTCACGAGGCCCGAGCCCGGCACGATCATGGCGTTGACGTTGCCGTTGACGGTCTTGCCCTCGACGACGCGCGCGACTTCACGCAGGTCCTCGATGCGCGCATTGGTGCACGAGCCGATGAAGACGCGGTCGAGCTTGATGTCGGTGATCTTCTCGCCGCCCTTCAGACCCATGTAGCCGAGCGAGCGTTCGGCCGCGACGCGCTTGTTCTCGTCGGCGATTTCGGAGAGCACCGGCACGCGGCCGGCGATCGACACGACCTGCTCCGGGCTCGTGCCCCAGGTGACGATCGGCGGCAGCTTCGCGGCATCGAGCCTGATCTCGCGGTCGAAATGCGCGCCGTCGTCGGAGTTGAGCGTCTCCCAGTAGCGCATCGCCTGGTCCCACAGCGCGCCCTTCGGCGCCATCGGGCGATCCTTGAGATAGGCGTAGGTCTTCTCGTCCGGCGCGATGAAGCCGGCCTTGGCGCCGCCTTCGACCGACATGTTGCACACGGTCATGCGGCCTTCCATCGACAGGCTGCGGATCGCTTCGCCGGCATATTCGAGCGCGTAGCCGGTGCCGCCGGCGGTGCCGATCTCACCAATGATGGCGAGGATGATGTCTTTCGCCGTGACGCCGGCCGGCAGCTTGCCGTCGACGACCGCGCGCATGTTCTTCGATTTCTTCTGGATCAGCGTTTGCGTCGCCAGCACGTGCTCGACTTCGGAGGTGCCGATGCCGTAGGCGAGCGCGCCGAAGGCGCCGTGCGTCGCGGTGTGGCTGTCGCCGCAGACGATGGTCGTGCCGGGCAGGGTGAATCCCTGCTCGGGGCCGATAATGTGGACGATGCCCTGACGCCTGTCGAACTCGTTGAAGTAGGTGATGCCGAAGTCCTTGGCGTTCTGGGCGAGCACCGCGATCTGTTCGGCGCTCTCCGGATCGGGGTTCGGCTTGGTGCGGTCGGTGGTCGGCACGTTGTGGTCGACGACGGCGAGCGTCTTCTCCGGCGCATGCACCTTGCGGTTCGAATTGCGCAGGCCCTCGAAGGCCTGCGGGCTCGTCACCTCGTGCACCAGATGGCGATCGATATAGAGGAGGCAGGTGCCGTCGGGCTGTTCGTCGACCAGGTGGTCGGACCAGATCTTGTCGTAGAGGGTGCGGGCGGTCATGGCGGAAACCTTGTGTCTACTGGAATTGCAATTTTCGAATTTCGAAGCGTGCGATCAGGCTCGACCCGGCGGTCACGCCGGGGAGCTAAGTCAAAGGCCGGCCAGGACGGCGGCGGTCAGGCGGCCGAAGAAACGCCAGGGCAGCCTGGCGTGGTCGGCGAGCACGATGCGGTGCGCCTTGGTGATCATGCCGCCTATATAACCGGTCGCCTCACGCGCGACAACGAATAGGCGGTCAGGGCTGCATTGCACCGCAAAAGCAATCGAGCCCGGCATCCGCGTGGGACACCGGGCTCGGAAAACGTCCGACCTGACGGTTGCAATTACTCGTTGGCGGCCGCCTCGGTGGCGGTGTTGCTGGTCGCCTCGGTGATGCGGGCCTTCTTGCCGCGCAGGCCGCGCAGGTAATAGAGCTTGGCGCGGCGCACCTTGCCGCGGCGCACGACCTTGATCGAGTCGATCATCGGCGAGTAGAGCGGGAACACGCGCTCGACGCCTTCGCCGTACGAGATCTTCCGCACCGTGAAGTTCTGGTGCAGCCCGCCGCCGGCGCGGCCGATGCACACGCCCTCGTAGGCCTGCACGCGGCTCTTGTCGCCTTCGACCACTTTGACATTGACCAGCACGGTGTCACCCGGCGCGAAGTCGGGGATCTCCTTGCCGGCCGAGAGCTTTTCGATCTGCTCTTTCTCGAGCGTCTGGATGATGTTCATGGGTTCAACTCCGTCGGCAGCGCCAGCAACCGGCGCGCGGTTCCTAAGGCTAAAAATCTGAATGGGTTGGCCGGGCTTCTAGACCAATTTCGCTGGCTTGTCACCCTCTCACGAGCCCCCGGAAGGGCCGTTTTTTGGCTGTTTCCGGGCCACGTAAGCCGCCCAGAGATCGGGGCGCCGCTGGCGGGTCAGCTGCTCCGCTTGCGAGCGCCGCCAGGCGGCGACCTTGGCGTGGTCGCCGGAAGTCAGGACCTCCGGGATCGGCTCGCCTTCGAACACCGGGGGCCGGGTGTATTGCGGATATTCCAGCAGCCCGTCGGCAAAGCTTTCCTCGACCGCGGAGGCCTCCTTGCCCATGACCCCGGCCAGGAGCCGTACGCAGGCATCGAGGAGGGCCAGAGCCGGTATTTCCCCGCCGGACAGCACAAAATCGCCGATCGAGACCTCTTCCAGCCCCCGGGCAGCGATCAGCCGCTCGTCCACCCCCTCGAAGCGGGCGCAGAGGACGACCACGCCGTTGCCATGGGCGAGTTCCGAGACCCGGCGCTGGGTCAGTGGCCGACCCCGTGGGCTCATCAGCAGGCGGGGCCGCGTGTCGCGCGGCACGGCGTCGAGCGCCTTGGCCACCACGTCCGCCTTCATGACCATGCCCGGCCCGCCGCCGGCCGGGGTGTCGTCGACGGTGCGGTGGCGGTCGGCCGCGTGGGCGCGGATGTCGAGCGTCTCCAGCGACCAGATGCCTGCGGCCAGCGCCTTGCCGGCCAGGCTCGCGCCCAGTGGCCCGGGAAACATCTCAGGGAAGATGGTCAGGACGGACGCGCGCCACATGGGTTATCTCGATCCGGCGGAATTCGGGTCCTCGCCCTCGCGGGCCTCGATTTCCTCGGGCAGCACCACGACGATGCGGCCGGCCTTCACGTTCACCTCGGGAACCACCGCTTCGGTGAACGGCAGCAAAAGCGTCTTGCCGCCCGCCGCCGGCGCGATCTCGACGATGTCGCCGGCGCCGAAATTATAAACCGCGGCGACCGTGCCGATCGCCGCGCCGTCCGGCGCCAGAGCGGCGAGTCCGACGAGGTCCGCGTAGTACCAGGTGTCGTCCTCGTCGATTGCCGGCAGCCGCTCGCGCGGCAGATAGAGCTCGACGTTGCGCAAGGCTTCCGCGGCGTTGCGGTCGTCGACGCCGTTGACGCGCGCGACCAGGAAGTCCTTGTTCGGCCGCAGCGTGTCGATGACGAACTGCCGCTTGCCGTCCTTCGACTCGAGCGGGCCGTAATCGCCGACGGCGAGCGGGTCGCCGGTGAACGACCACAACTTGATTTCGCCGCGCACGCCATGCGCCGCGCCGAACCGCGCGACGAGGACTTTCGTTTCGTCAGGCGCGTCAGCGCCGGACCCGGAATCCCGTCGGGCAGACTGAGTGCGGTTCTGGACTCCGGGTTCGCGCCCTTTGGGCGCGCCCCGGAATGACCGCGGAGCGGCGTTGCTCGTATCTCGCTCTCGCCGCGCCACCGATCAGCTCGTTACGCCGCGGGAGCGCCGGCGGCCGGCGCCTTGGCGGCCTCTTCGGCCTTCGCCTTGCGCTCCTTGCGCGGCACGGCTTTTTCCGGATTGCTGCGCGGCTTGCGCTTGGCGATGCCGGCCTTGTCGAGGAAGCGCATCACGCGATCGGACGGCTGCGCGCCCTTCTTCATCCAGGCCTGCACCTTCTCGAAGTCGAGCTTGAGGCGCTCTTCCTTGTCCTTCGGCAGCAGCGGATTGTAGTAGCCGAGACGCTCGATGAAGCGGCCGTCGCGAGGGCTACGCGAATCGGCGAGCACGATGTGATAGAACGGGCGCTTCTTGGTACCGGCGCGCGCCATGCGGATGACGAGAGACATTTGATAGTTCCTTTCTGATCGGTCGATTGAGGTTAAGGCGGTTATTTCTTCTTTCCGGGCAGGCCCGGCAGTCCCTGGAATTTTCCTCCACCGAGACCGGGCAGACCCGGCATGTTCGGCGGCAGTTTGGGCATTTGCGGCATGCCCGGCGGCAAACCGGGCGCGCCCGCGCCGGGCATGCCGCCCGGCATTTTCTTGGCGAGCTCGGCCATCTGTTCCGGCGTCGGTCCGCCGCCGAAGCCCATGGCACTGGCGAGGCCGGCGAGCGGCCCGCGTTTTCCTGCGCCACCGCCCATCATTTTCATCATGTCGGCCATGCCGCGATGCATCTTCAGGAGCTTGTTGATCTGCTCGGCATTGGTGCCGGAGCCGGCGGCGATGCGTTTCTTGCGGCTGTGCTTGAGCAGGTCGGGGTTGCGCCGCTCCTGCGGCGTCATGGAATCGATGATCGCGATCTGACGCTTGAGCAGCGAGTCGTCGAGGCCGGCATTCTGGATCTGGCTCTTCATCTTGGCGACGCCGGGCATCAGGCCCAAGAGGCCGCCCATGCCGCCCATCTTCTGCATCTGGGTGAGCTGCTCGCGCAGATCGAGAAGATCGAACTGACCCTTGCGCATCTTCTCGGCGGCGCGCATCGCCTTTTCTTGATCGATATTGGCGGCGGCCTTCTCGACCAGCGCGACGATATCGCCCATGCCGAGGATGCGGCCGGCGATGCGCGCGGGATCGAAGTCTTCCAGCGCATCGAGCTTTTCGCCGACGCCGATCAGCTTGATCGGCTTCTGCGTGACTGCGCGCATGGACAAAGCCGCGCCGCCGCGGCCGTCGCCGTCGACGCGCGTCAGCACGATGCCGGTGAGGCCGACACGCTGGTCGAACGAGCGCGCCAGATTGACCGCGTCCTGGCCGGTCAGCGCGTCCGCGACCAGCAGCACTTCGTGCGGATTGACGGCGTTCTTGACCTCGGCGGCCTCCGCCATCATCGCATCGTCGAGCGTGGTGCGGCCGGCGGTGTCGAGCATGACGACGTCGTAGCCGCCGAGCCGCGCGGCTTCGATGGCGCGGCGCGCGATCTGCGGCGGCGACTGGCCTTCGACGATCGGCAGCGTGTCGACCTGCGCGTCGCGGCCGAGCACGGCCAATTGCTCCATCGCCGCCGGACGGCGCACGTCGAGCGAGGCCATCAGAACTTTCTTTTTCTGACGGTCGGTGAGGCGGCGGGCGATCTTGGCGGTGGTGGTGGTTTTGCCGGAGCCCTGCAAGCCGACCATCATCACGGCGACCGGCGGCGCGGCGTTGAGGTCGATGCCAATGTTGGCATTGTCGCCGCCGCCACCGAGCGTCTTGACGAGCTCGTCGTGCACGATCTTCACGACCAGCTGGCCGGGCGTCACCGACTTCATCACGGTAACGCCGACCGCGTCCTTCTTCACCCGCTCGACGAAATCGCGGGCGACGTCGAGCGCGACGTCGGCCTCGAGCAGCGCGCGGCGAACCTCGCGCAGCGCCGCGTCGACGTCGGCTTCGGTCAGCGCGCCGCGGCGCGTCAGGCGGTCGAGAATGCCGCCGAGTTTTTCCGACAGGGAGTCGAACATCCGCCAAAACACCTTTAGCGCCCGAGGGCGCATCGCGCTGTCGGGCGGTTGCCTCCGGCCTCTCAGGACCGGGCGGCGAATTCAGGAACTTCACGTCTTTATCGAAGTGGCCGGAACCTATGGGCCGACCTGGGCGGAGTCAAGGCGAGGGGGCAGCACCCTTATCCTCCCCGACCTTTCTGTTGTCATGGCCGGGCTCGTCCCGGCCATCCCGCTTATCTGGGCACGGTGCCCGCCTGATCGAGGTCCCCGGGCCGAGCCCGGGGACGACAGAGGTTAATTATTGCGCCAGCTCGTAGCTGACCGCCACCACGGCCCGCAGGGTCTGCTCCCCCGGGGCGACCGGAACCGCCGCCGCGCGCATCGCGGCGATGGGCCGGGGCGGTGAGGGCGCGCCTTCCTCCGCGATCGAGACGACCGGCCCGAGCTTGCCGCCGGCCGCCTTGACGTAAAGCTCCGCCTTGCGGTGCGCATCGGCGATCGCCTCATCGCGCGCCTGGTCGAGCAGCTTCGACTGCTCGGACACGATGAACTCGATGCCGGACATCTCGTTGGCGCCGGCGGCGATTGCCTTGTCCAGCACGTTCGGCATGGCGCCGATGTCGTGGATCCTGACGGTGAGCTGGTTGGTCACCTGGAAGCCGAGCAGACGCGCCGGGCCGCCCTTGCCGGTCTCGTATTGCGGCTGCAGCGACAGCCGCGAGGTCTGCACGTCCTTGTCCGCGATGCCGCTCGATTTGATGGCGCCGAGCACCGCCTGCATCTTCTGCGCATTGGCGTCGCTCGCCTCGCGCGCACTCTTGCCCAGGCTCGTCACGCCGATGCGGATCATCGCCGTATCCGGCGGCACCGCGATGGTTGCCTCGCCGGTGACGGTGACGAGCCGGTCGAGCGCGTGCGCCGGTAACAGCGCCGCGGCCAGGAGGGTCATGCAAATCAGAATGCGGCGCATCGAACCACCTATTTGATCGGCACGAAGACGTCGATGACGAGACTGTCCTGATTCGAGGTCAGCGGATCGGTAGTATATTCCTCAATGAAGAGATCTTTGGCGTCGAGCTGCTTGTCGTCGAGATAATTGGTAATCGCTTCGTAAGTCGTGTCCATCGCATCGTACGAACCGCGATGCACGAACTTGAGCGCCTTGCCCGACGGCGCCGGGCCGACGGCGATGTCGCCTTTCGGCGGGTTGGCCGGCGATTGTGCGATCGGATAGGCGGCCTCGAAGGAGAAGCCGGTCTCGTCGGTCTGGGTATAGACCGTCATCGCCGATCCGCTCGCCTTGATGCCCTCCTTGTCCATGTACGCCTTCAGCGTCTTGAACGACTCGACCAGAGTGTCGAAGGCGACGTCCCAGTTGGTGTGGCCCTTCAGGTAGAGCATCGTGCGCTCGGGCAACTGCACCTCGAGTCCGAAGGCATCGCCCGGTTTGAGCGGCGAGGGCGACGGCTCGGCCGCCGGGGGCGGCATCTGCTCTGCCGGCTTGGTTTCGGCCGGCGGCGCGGCCGGCTGCTGCGCTGCGGCCAATGCGGTCGAGAGGGCGAGAATGAGGCCGGCGAGGATTGGCGCCGTGCGGCGCAGGCGGGACATCGGCTGAAAACTCCGTCGAATGGAGGCGGCCCGGCGATTCGCCTGACGGCAGCCTACCACGGCCACTGGCTATCGGCCGTTGATTCGCCATATAAACCGGGCGAAAGCCGGGCGGGATGCCCGGTCCGGGACGAATTCCGATGGGCGCGCTCGCCAACCAGCCTTTCGTCAAGATGAACGGGATCGGCAACGAGATCGTCGTTGTCGACCTGCGCAAGGGCGCGTCGGCGATCTCGGCTGACGAGGCGCGGGCGGCTGCCTCGCCGCAGGGCGCGCCCTACGATCAGCTGATGGCGCTCTATCCGCCGCGCACGCCCGGCACAGACGCCTTCATCCGCATCTTCAACAATGACGGCTCGGAGGCCGGCGCCTGCGGCAACGGCATGCGCTGCGTCGCCTCGATCGTCTCCGACGAGAGCGGCAAGGATGCGCTCACCTTCGAGACCAAGGCCGGGCTCCTGAACTGCTGGAAGGGCGACGACGGCCTGTTCACCGTCGACATGGGGCCGCCGCGCTTCAAGTGGAACGAGATTCCGCTGGCCGAGGAATTCCGCGACACGCGCGCCATCGAGTTGCAGATCGGTCCGATCGACAAGCCGATCCTGCACTCGCCGTCGGTCGTGAACATGGGCAACCCGCACGCGATCTTCTGGGTCGACGACGTGAACGCCTACGACCTCGAACGCTTCGGCCCCCTCTTGGAGAACCACCCGATCTTTCCCGAGCGCGCCAACATCACGCTCGCGCACATCGTCGATCGCGAACACATCGTCATCCGGACGTGGGAGCGCGGCGCCGGTTTGACGCGCGCCTGCGGCTCGGCCGCCTGTGCGACAGCGGTCGCTGCGGCGCGCTTCAAGCGCACCGAGCGCAAGGTGCATGTGACGCTGCCCGGCGGCGAGCTCACCATCGAATGGCGCGCGAGCGACGACCACGTGCTGATGACCGGCCCGGTCGCGTTCGAGTTCAACGGCACGTTCAGCCCGCAATTGTTCGAGAAGGCGCCGGCGCCGTGAGCGTCGACGTCGTCACCTTCGGCTGCCGTCTCAACATCGTCGAATCGGAAGCGGTGCGGCGCGAGGCTGAAAGCGCCGGTGTCACCGACGCGGTGATCGTCAACACCTGCGCCGTGACCGGCGAGGCGGTGCGGCAGGCGCGGCAGGCGATCCGCAGGCTCAAGCGCGAGAAGCCCGATGCGCGCGTGATCGTCACCGGCTGCGCCGCGCAGGCGGATAGCGCGCAATTCGCCACGATGCCGGAAGTCGACCGTGTGCTCGGCAACGAGGACAAGTTCGACCGCGCGGCCTGGGCGCGCAGCGAGCGCGTCGCCGTGTCCGACATCATGACGGCGACAGCGATGCGCGCGCCGAGCATCGACGCGCTCGCCGGCCACACGCGCGGCTTCGTGCAGGTGCAGAACGGCTGCGATCATCGCTGCACCTTCTGCATCATCCCGTTCGGCCGCGGCAATTCGCGCTCGCTGCCGGTCGCGGACGTGATCGCGCAGGCGCGCCGCCTCGCCGCGAACGGCTACCGCGAGATCGTGCTCACCGGCGTCGACATCACCAGCTACGCCGACGGCGAGATGAGGCTCGGCGTGCTGGTGAAGCGGCTGCTGCGCGACGTGCCGGAGATCGAGCGGCTGCGGCTCTCCTCGATCGACTCGGTCGAGGCCGACCGCGACCTGCTCGACGCGTTCGCCAACGAGCCGCGTCTGATGCCGCATCTGCATCTGTCCTTGCAGCACGGCGACGACCTCATCCTCAAACGCATGAAGCGCCGGCACACGCGCGCAGACGCCATCCGTTTCTGCAACGACGTGCGCCGCCTGCGCCCCGACGTCGCCTTCGGCGCCGACATCATCGCCGGCTTCCCGACCGAGACCGAAGAGATATTCGTGCGCTCGCTCGAACTGGTCGGCGCGTGCGGCTTGACACAGCTTCACGTCTTCCCGTTCTCAGCCAGGCCCGGCACGCCGGCCGCGCGCATGCCGCAGCTCGATGCGCGCCTGATCAAGGAGCGCGCCGCACGCCTGCGCGACAAGGGCGACGCGGCGCTGGCCGCACATCTCGCCGGCCATGTCGGGACGCGCCGCCGCGTCCTCGCCGAGCGCGGCGGCGTCGGCCACACCGAGCAGTTCCTCACCGTGAAGCTCAATGCGCCGCTTGCGCCGGGCACGATCCTGGATTTGCATATGGCCGGGCACGATGGCCGGCGGCTGTTGGCCGCCTGAGGGGAGAGGGCGATGAGCGTGAACGGGCACCTGATCACCACGGTCGAGCAGCTCGAAGCGCTCTTCGGCCATCCGAGCGGACCCGCGGTCGCCAAGGAGACCGACCGCATCGTGCCGGTCTACCGGCAACTGATCGAGGCCGCGCCCTTCGTTGCGATTGCGACCGGCGGGCCGGACGGTCTCGATTGTTCGCCGAAGGGCGACGCGCCCGGCTTCGTGCGCGTGCTCGACGAAAAGACCCTGGCGCTGCCGGACCGCCCCGGCAACAACCGCATCGACGGCTTCCGCAATCTGCTGAAGGACCCGCGCATTGCGCTTCTGTTTCTCATTCCCGGCGTGGGCGAAACCTTGCGCGTCAACGGCCGGGCGTCGATCTCGGTCGATCCGGAATTGATGCAAAGCTTCGCCGTCAACGGCAAATTGCCGAAGTGCGTGCTGCTGGTGCACGTCGAGACGGTGTTCTTCCACTGCTCGAAGGCGATCGTGCGGTCGAAGCTGTGGGACGAGACGACGAAGATAAAGCGTACGCAGTTGCCGTCGACCGGCACGATCATCGCCGAGCTCAGCGGCGGCACGCTCGGCGGCGCGGACTACGACCGCGCCGCGCCGGAGCGCATCAAGTCGATGCTGTATTAATTGAGTATGGGGCCGCACCTCTCCGTCATCCTGAGGTGCTCGGCCCGATAGCGCCGAGCCTCGAAGGATCTCTGGCCCACAGGTCCTTCGAGGCTCGCTTCGCTCGCTCCTCAGAACGACGGTGAATCCTCCCACCCACACTTCGCCAGCAGGTCCCGCATATGCGGCGGCACCGGCGCGGTGACCTTCACCGGCGGCTTGTTCTTCGAGATCGGCACCACGACTTCGCGCGCGTGCAGGTGCAGCGTCGGACCTCCGACGCGCGGCGCGGTGCCGTAGATCGTGTCGCCGACGATCGGGAAGCCCATCTCGGCGCAGTGCACTCGCAGTTGATGCGTGCGCCCGGTGACCGGCTCGAGCGCCAGCCAGGTGAATTTATCCCTCCCCTGAAAGGGGAGGGTGGCGTGCGACAGCGCGCCGGGTGGTGCTTCGCTCGTCGTATTCGGTGATGCTTCCCCCATCCCCGGCGCTGACGCGCCGGACCCTCCCCCTGCGGGGGAGGGATTGAAGAATCTTCCCATCACCGTCCATTTCGTCACCGACGGCAATCCGTGCGGATCGGCCTTCATCCACCAGCCGCGACTCTCGTCGCGTTTTGCCAGCGCGATGTCGATCGTGCCGGTCTCCTCCGCCGGCCCGCCCTCGACCACGGCCCAGTAGGTCTTGCCGACCTTGCCCTGCTTGAACAGCTTGCCGAGCAGCGCCAGTGCCTTGCGGTGCCGGCCGAGCACGAGGCAGCCCGTGGTGTCGCGGTCGAGCCGATGCGCCAGCGCCGGCGACCGCGGCAGGCCGAAGCGGAGCGCGTCAAAATAGTCCTCGAACGCCTCGACGCCTTTCGGGCCGCGGTGGACGGGTAGCCCGGGCGGCTTGTCGATCACCAGCATGAGCCCGTCGCGGTAGAGCAACCGAGCCTGCATCTCTTCCGGGGTCATCATCTCTTTCGTCATTCCGGGACGGCCGCCCGGAATCCAGAGCCATTTGGCGTGTCGCCCGAGGATTCCGGGTTCGCTCGCTTCCGCTCGCGCCCCGGAATGACCAGATGGGGTTCCTAGGCTATTTCGAAACGGCTATCACGGGCGCGCAATGGACGACAGCACGCAGAAAATCAGCTGGTGGAAGCGCCTCTCGGGCGGCCTCAAGCGCACCTCGTCGCAGCTCGGGACCGCGATCACCGGCCTGCTGACCAAGCGCAAGCTCGACGTCTCGACGCTGGAGGAGCTGGAGAA
>Ga0265342_10000838_pt1 | contig 30780 bp, 23 predicted proteins | sample 4CB327metaG_FD_203125 | JGI IMG/M metagenome (GOLD analysis project Ga0265342, IMG submission 203125) | Rhizosphere microbial communities from Carex aquatilis grown in University of Washington, Seatle, WA, United States - 4-CB3-27 metaG | ecosystem: Host-associated > Plants > Roots >... | reverse complement strand
AGGGAACGCAGGGGACACAGGGAGCGCAGGGAGCCCAGGGAATACAAGGCACACAGGGAATACAAGGCACTGTGGGAATAACTGGAGTAACGGGAGCGACGGGCCCGACGGGAGCGCAGGGAACTCAGGGAACACAGGGAGCGCAGGGGGGCCAGGGGATACAAGGCACGCAGGGGATACAAGGCACGCAGGGGATACAAGGCACGGTGGGAATAACGGGAGTGATGGGAGCGACCGGCCCGCAGGGAGCGCAGGGAACTCAGGGAACACAGGGAGCGCAAGGGATTCAAGGCACACAGGGTGCGCAGGGTGTTCAAGGGATACAAGGCACACAAGGAACTCAGGGTAATCAGGGGATACAAGGTACCCAGGGAGTACAGGGTAATCAGGGGATACAAGGTACCCAGGGAAACCAGGGCCCTCAAGGCATACAAGGCCCGCTGGGACCGACAGGCACGTCGGGGCCGGCCGCGTACGCGACATGATCGCATTTTGCATTTTTACGCCGGTTGAGCGGTTCATCATATTCACAATTAATTCTCTTCTCATGTGCGGGATAATTTAATGGAGCAGGAAACACCTCTGACGTTTGTTGTAAACAGGAAATTGTTTTATATTTTTTTCATCGCGATCATTTCATTTTTGGTTTTTTCGAACACTTTTAAAAATGGTTTTCACCTCGATGATGCGAATTCAATAGTCGGCAACCCCGCCATCAGGAAGATCACGCCCCTCTTAAGGTATTTCACCGATGTTTCCGTGCTGGGCACTTACGCTCCGAACAGGCAATTCAGGCCGTTCCTGCCCCTGACCATTTCCTTAAATTACGCCATAGGCGCGTATGACACCGTAAGCTATCACCTCTTCAATCTCATATTTAACGCCATATCGGCTATCTTAATATTTTTTATTTTCATTGAAATTCAAAGGCAGGCCTTCCCGTCAGGCGATCAAGCCGGGCAGATGGACATCGCTTTCGCGAGCTCGGTTTTATTCGCCGTTCATCCTGTTTCCGGCATCACTATAAATTACATCTCGAACCGCGACCTCGTGCTGATGCAGATGTTCTTGTCCGCTTCATTCCTGGTTTACGTTAAAATGAGAAGGACAAAGGAAACGGTTCTAGGGTACGTTTTCGCGGCATTAATGCTCGCGTGCAGTATGTTGTCGAAAACGAATCCCGTGGTGATGCCTTTATTGATCCTTTCATACGAGGTGCTGGTGATGAAAGGAAAATATACCGATCCGAAGACCTGGCTGAGGACGCTGCCGTTCGGGATCGTAGTGCTCTCTTTTTTCGCCTATACAAAATTTTTCATTAATTTTTCGGATGTCCAGCATCTTTTCTCGTTCGACCGGGCTTCGCTTTTCTATTATTTCCCTACCCAGGCAAGGCTGCATTTGTTCGTTTATCTGGCGAACTTCTTTTATCCCTTCAATATCCACATCGAGCCGTACGTCGAGAGGGTGGGCATTCTAAATCTTCAGGCGATCACGGGTATACTGTTCATAGCGGGGTCGCTGTTCGCGGCGGTTAAAGCGAGGCAGAAAAACCCTGTTTTGTCTTTCTGTGTTATGGCGTACTGGATCATGCTCCTGCCCGATTCCTCTTTCATGCCGCTTCACGAATGGAGGGTGGATTACAGGCCCTATCCTTCAAGCCCGTATCTGTATTTCCTGCTTGCCACGGCCGCTTGCGTCTATCTGAAGCCGCGGCTGCGGAATATTCTCTTCATCGCTTTTCTCGCCTACTTTTCGGTCTCGTCATTTTTTATCAACAGGCTCTGGGTCGACGGGAACAGCCTCTGGGCTTACAGCATTAAGAAAGGCGCCAATCCCATAGCGTACCAGAACCTGGCGCTATATTCCACCGACCTGTATGAAAAAAAACAATACCTCGAGAAAGCGCTGGCCATATCCCCGTACTATCTTTTTCCCAATATAAATTACGCCGTCACGCTGATAAAGATCGGGGCCAGGAAAAAAGGCCTCGACACAATGAAGAGAACGGTTGAGCTGGACCCGAACAACCCTATCACCCACATCTGGTCTTCAAAACTTTATGAAATGCTTAACATGAAAAAGGAAGCCTTGGATGAAGCGGTGATAGCGGCCAGATTAGACCCCCAGGACGTGGAATACGCCTATAGCGCCGCGCTGCTGGCCGAGGCGCAGGGAGACTTCGCCCTGGCCCTGGAAAATACAGCCTCCATCTTGAAACTGTATCCGGATTTCGAAGACACGTATTTTGTCCAGGGTTTCGCCCTTCAAAAACTCGGGCGCATCGACGAGTGTATCCCCGCGTACCGCGCCGCTCTCAAAAAAAATAAAATCCACTACCAGGCTTGGTTCAACCTCGGTTTCGCTCTCAAAGACAAGGGCCTGTACAAAGAAGCCATAGAGTGTTTCAACAAGGTCTTGGACCTGAAATCCGATTACGACGAGACCCGCTGGAATCTTGAGTTTTGCTACAATAAGATCGGGGACCACCTGTCGGACGATTTTGAAAAGCTGGTCTTGCGCAACAAGTGACCTTCTGCCGTGAAAAAGGAAACCCAATGGAAAAAGAAACCGTTGTCTCGGTGGTAGTGCCGGTTTACAACGAGGAAGGCGGCGTGGCGGCTTTTTACGAGAGGCTTATGCCCGTGATAAAGGGCATCGGTTCCCGCTACGAGATAATATTCGTTTTAGACCCGTGCGCCGATTCGACCGAACAGAAAATTTATGAATTGATGGAAAAGGACAAGAACGTAAAACTGATCTCTACTTCCAGGAGGTTCGGCCAGCCGGCGTGCACCATCGCCGGGATCGTTCACTGCGGCGGCGACCTCTGTTTCATAATAGACGCCGACCTCCAGGACCCCCCGGAGTTGATGCCCGCGATGCTCAAAAAGTGGGAAGAGGGCTACAAGGTGGTCTATGCCCGGAGGTCTTCGAGAAAAGGAGAGACCCTGTTCAAACGGCTCGTTTCGTCCCTGGGTTACTTTATCATCGAAAGGATCTCCGATATCAAGATCCCCAGGGACACGGGGGATTTCAGGCTGCTCGACAGGGTCGTTATAGACCAGATCAAAACTTTCAAGGAACACGACGCTTTTTTGAGGGGGATAGTCGCCTATATCGGGTTTAAACAAACAGCGGTCGCTTATGACAGGGAAGCCAGGAATTCGGGCGCGGGCAAGTATAACAAATATACGGGGTCCCTGAGGATCGGGTTCAACGGGATATTGAATTTTTCGAAAGCCCCGCTCTATTTTATAATGATCCTGGGGCTGACGGTCATTTCAGCCGCTATCCTGGCCTCGCTCTTCGCGGGGCCGGTAACGAAAGCCGTCGGGGCGTTTAATTTCAGCCTGCTCGTGATCGTACTTTACCTGGCGGGGTTTCAACTCTTCAGCCTGGGGATAATAGCCCAGTATTTCGCCAGGATACTCGACGAGGTAAAAGGCAGGCCGGGTATCATCATCGATAAAATGGTGGGATTCGATAAGCCCGCTGCCCTGAGGCGTGAGCCCTGAACCGTAAAAAATATAACTATGGCCAATATTAATTTAACCAGCCGGATGCATTCCATAAATAAAATACTCTTCAATCCCGTCTTTTTTGTGACGCTCCTGCTGCTCGTCCATCTGCTCCTGAGCGTTGCTACCATAGGAAAGCTCTCGCAGACCTATGACGAGGCTTCCACCCTGCTCACCGGGTATTCGTATTTGAAAGCCGGGGACCTCAAGGGGGGCGTCTCGCCTCATTTCCCCAGCATCTGGGCGGCGCTCCCGCTCCTGCTTGTCAAGCCGGCCCTTCCCGCGCAGCATCCCTCATGGAACGATGCCAACGAAAGAATGTACAACAGGTTCTATTTTGCCGATCAATTCCTTTACAACAATAAGGCTGACCCCGAAGTTATATTGAATTCGGCGCGCTACGCGATGATCGCCTTCTCCCTGCTTCTCGGGTTTGCCCTGTACTCGTGGGCGAAGGCTAAATACGGCCTTTACGCGGGTTTTATAGCTTTGGTACTGTGGTGTTTTTCTTCGAACTTCATAGCGTTCGGAACGCTGGTCACGTCGGACCTGCCGTTCACCTTGTTTTATTTCCTTTCGGTATATTTTTTCTGGAAATGGTCCGGGAGCGACGAAAGGCGTGACAATCTCTATATCATCCTCACGGGCTTATCCGTGGGCTTCGCCTGCGTGACAAAATACTCGGCCATTCTCGTTTTTCCGCTTATCGCGCTGATCTATTTGTGGGTCTTGTACGGTAGCAAGAACAAAAAAAGCGTCACCCTTAAACAATTAGGGCTTTGCGCGGCGGCGGTTGTTATCGTGATAGCCGCGACGTACAGGTTCATAGACCTGAAGTATTTTATTGACGGCTTGAGGCTGACATATTCTAACGTGGGACTGCAGAAGAAAACGGTATTTTTGTGGGGCAGGCTCTCCTCCGACGGCTGGTTCTATTATTTCCTGGCCGCGTTCCTGTTAAAAACGCCGATCCCTTTTTTCGTGATGTTGCTGGCGGGGATGAGGCTCAGGAAAACGGCCGTCAGCGAAAGCGCGGCCTTCATTTTGTTCCCGGCCTTCTTCTTCCTGCTGGCCAGTTGTTTCGTGGCGTCTAACTCGCAGATCGGCGTGAGATATATCCTGCCCGCATATCCTTTTTTTATGCTGTGGGCCGCGGGCTCGTTGGCCCGTTTTAAAACTTATGCCGGCAGGATCGCGGGCATTCTTCTGCTGCTGTGGTATGTAGCCGAAGCGCTGATGATCCATCCCTGGCACATAAGTTATTTCAACGAATTTATCGGATCGCAGAACAACGCCTCCAAATACCTGACCGATTCGAACCTGGACTGGGGCCAGGGGCTCAAGGAGTTGGGTAAATACGTAAATCAACGCGGGCCGCGAACGATATATCTCAGTTATTTCGGCAACGGCGACCCGCATTATTACGGGATAAATTATGTGGGGGTACACGACTGGAACGACCTGAATTACTCCCGTTTCACCGAAAAAAGCCGGCTGGGCAAAGATACAGGATTTTATATAAAAGAGGGCCAGCCGGTTTTGTACGCCATTTCAGCCATGCACAGGTCGTATACCATAGATCAAGATTGGCTCAAAGGCATTCCATATGAAACAATAGTGGCTCATTCTATTTTTGTGTATGATCTGTCCAAGTATCCCCAGGGTTTGGCAAAGCTCGAACAGATCGTAAAAGCTCAGGAACCGAGCTCTTTTACCAGGGGCTATGAGTGCCAGAAAAAAGGCGAGATCGACAACGCCATCAATTACTACAACAGGGATTTAAAGGAAAATGGCCCCGACCGCATGCAAACGTGGTTTAACCTGGGCTATGCCTATATAGATAAAAAGGAATTTCCCAGGGCGGTCGAGTGTTTCAAAAAAGTCCTGCAGTTAAAACCCGATTATTACGAGGCCACCGTGCGTCTCGCGGAATGCTCCGACAAGGTCAAACCGCCGCAAAAGTACGATTTTTTCGCGCTGGCCTTCGCCTACCAAAAGATGGGAGACCTGGATAACTCCATAGCGAACTATATCAAATACCTTGACGTCTATCCCGGGAGTTCCCAGGCGTGGTTTAACCTCGGCTACGCCTATATGGACAAAAAAGAGTACCGCCGGGCTATTGATTGTTTTAAGATAACCCTTAAATTGAAGCCCGATTACGAAGAAGCCGTCGAACATATTTTATATTGTTCAACACAGTTGTCAAAAACCTGAGACCGGCGTCTCCGCCGGACACCGCGGAGCTTCAGGTGTAACGCAGCCCGGTAACGGGAATATTCTTCCTCCAGAGTCTTAACCGCGCGAAGGAGCAGGCCATGCCCATCGTAATGAATTATGAAGCCATGTTCGGGTCCGAAACGGACCTCATCACCGACACGCTGATGCCCGACATACTGCCCGTTACCATACGGGAAAGCGTCATAGCCAGGGCGTGCCAGAAAGCGCAAAAGCAAAAACGGTGGCTGCTGCTCTTCATCGTGGGCACAAAACCCTGTTTCTATAAATTCTGGGGCTCAATGGTCGCGGCCGATAAACAGGACATACCCTACCTGGTGGTCAACGCCGGCCAGCACTACGACGCCATTCTCACGCACGGCGTAAAAGAGTTCGGCTACGAAGACAAGATCGCCATAAACCTCTCGATCCGCGGCGACCTCGCGCAAAAGGCAGGCGAGCTCATTTTTAAGATGAGCTGGCTCGCCCGGTATCTTAAAAAACATTACCCCGACGTTACCGCCGTGCCCGTCGTGCTAGGCGATACCATACTGACGACCACCGTGCCTATGGCGTGGATGTTCTCCATAAGCGAAAAAGCTATCCACAACGAAGCGGGGCTGAGGTCGATGTATCCGGCCGTGATGGAGGATCTCCGGAAACACATACCGGTAGCCACTTTCATACAGAAACAATTCGACGACCGCTGGAAACTGCTGACGAACGAACCCTTCCCGGAACAGTACGACACCTATACGGCTTCCGCGGGCTGTGAATACCTTTTTACCCCGCTCGGCATCAACAAGCAGCACCTCGTGAGGGAAGGCTATCCCGAAGAAAATATATTTACCATCGGCGGGGTGGTCATGGACGCTCTGGAACTCAAGATGAAGGAAAGAACGGCCAAGAGCATTTTCTCCTTATACCCGGAATTGAGAGCCTCTTCGTGGATAAGGGTGGACGTTCATAGAAAAGAGAACCTCACGCGCCGGCGACTGACGAATATCGTGGGGGCTATAACGGGGCTAGTAAAGAAAAAATACAAGGTTAACCTCATCGAGATGAACGCTTGGAAGATAGCCCTTGAGGAACACAACCTCACGAAAGACATAATGAAGCTCAAAAAATACAAGAACTTTCTTTACACCCCGATCTGGAGCGAATACGCTCACGTCATTGAGTTCCTCAGGTCGCGCAACTGTTCGCTCTGCCTTACCGACAGCGGAGGCCTGCAGGAAGAGCTCAATATGATAGGCAAGCCCTGCCTGACGCTGAGATTCAATACCGACAGGCCCGAGACGGTCTACGAAGGTAAAGGCAACGTGCTCATCCCGCCCATAGATAAAGATTTTATCTTCTCAGCGATCGACTACGTCCATTCCAACAAAAAACTTATGGCGCAGATGAGCGCCCCCAAGCCGCTCTACGGGCGCAGCGCCGGCAAAAAATTTATCGAGACCGTGCTGGGGCTGATGAAAAAAAAGAAACGGGCCAAGCTGTTCACCTGGGCGCAGGAGCGCCTTGGTTTCTGGCAGGAATAAAACCGATCTATGAGATTCCTTTTCGTAGTCAAGCCTTTATCCTATGAGTGGCTGGGGATACAGTATGTTTCGGCTGTCTTAAAGCGCGCGGGCGTCGAGTGCGCGCTGTTCACCGCGGGGGACGATATGGGCGGCGTCGTGCGCTGGAAGCCGGATTTCATCGGCTACAGCGTCTTGACGGGCGACCACCGCTTCTTTCTTGAATTCAACAGGGAACTCAAAAAAAAACTGAGCTTCACCTCGGTATTCGGAGGGCCTCACCCGACTTTCTTCCCTCAAATGGCAGGGGAAAAAGGCGTCGACTATATAGTGAGAGGCGAAGCGGAGAACAGCGTTCTGCGGGTTCTCGAAAAACCGAGCGGCAAGGTGCTCTTCGAGCCTCTCCCCGAAGACCTGGACGCCATCCCCTATCCCGATAGGGAGCTCCTCTATTCATACAACCCTTCGTTCGCCGCCAACCCTATAAAGCATTTTATAGCTTCCCGCGGCTGCCCCTTCGATTGCCCTTACTGCTACAATAATATTAACGCGGAACTTTACCCGCGCCAGCAGAGGCTGCGGTTCCGTTCCCCGGGGAACGTCCTGGGTGAGCTAGAGGCCGTCACGGTGAAATATCCGACAAAATTCGTCTACTTCCAGGATGACTGCTTTAACCTCAACAGGAAATGGCTGAAAGAATTTCTCCCGCTCTACAAACAGAAGATAGGCCTGCCGTTCCACTGCATCGTGCGGCTTGATCTTCTCGACGAAGAACTCGTCAAGGAACTCAAAGCCGCCGGCTGCGCCTGCGTGCGCTGCGCGCTCGAAAGCGGCAACGACCATATGAGGAACGTCGTTTTAAAACGCGCGATGAGCAAGGAGCAGGTCTTTAACGGCGTGAACCTGCTGCGAAAACACTCCATTTCGTTCGTGCTGCAGAACATTCTCGGGCTCCCTGGTGGTTCGCTCGCGGTGGACCTGGAGACCCTGCGCGTCAACATTCAATGCAAGCCGACGCTGGGTTGGTCGAGCATATTCCAGCCTTATCCCGGAACGGAACTGGGCAGGCTTTTCCCCGGGATAACTCCCGACAATATAAGTTCCAGCTTCTATGACGAAAGCCCCATCGGCCTCCCTTACAAAAAGGAAGTCGGCAGGCTCCAGAAGCTTTTCGGGACCGTAGTGCGGTATCCTTTCCTGTACCCATTACTGCCGTTACTCCTGAAATTACCTCTTAAATATTTGTATAATAAACTCTGGCTGTTCAACAACAAGCGCGCCGACAGGGAACTTTACGGCGGCATACTTTAACGGCCTTCCAAAAGATACGCGGGCCGGCGAGGCTCCGGCGGAAGGCGCGGGCAAACGCGGGATCTTTAAGAAATACAGGGAAAAATGACGAAATACAAACCACTTATCTTGTTAATTCTTTTCGGCCTGGCGGCCGGGATCGTGCTGGTAGAAGCCGCCCTGTCGTTTTTTTTGCCTTTAAAAATGTTTTACGGCCTTAATGTTTCCACCTACGGCCACGAATACGAACTCGTAGAGAACAGGAGGCTTATTTATGTCCCCGTGCCGAACTCCTATGTATCCAACCCCTACTCTGAAGTTCTCAACAGTTACGGCCATCGCGGCCCGGCTTTCCCCTTTGCCAAGGGGAACAAAAAAAGGATCGTTTTTATGGGAGATTCCGTGGTCGAGGGCCTCTTCGTTGCGGCCAATGAGCGCTTCACGGATTTTTTAAACGCCAGATTTGGCGGGGAATACGAAATTGTGAACCTCGGGGTCTGCGGTTATTCTCTCGAGCAGGAATTCGAATACTTTAAGCTCAAGGGAATGAAGTTCTCGCCGGATTACGTTATCTGGGGCATAACGTGCAACGACTTGATGCTCAATGCCGGGGAGATCGATCTGTTCAACGAAAAAATGGCGAGCGGCAGAAAGAGCGGTTTTTACAAGAATTATTTCAAGGCGAAAACCAGTCTTGAGAAGTTCCTTTATTCGTTCAATATCTACAGGCTGATCATATATTTAAAAGTCGCGAACTCCCAGAAAGTGTTTACTAACGACGAAAAGGACCGCGATTATAATCTGGGACCGGCCCAGGTGAACGATCTGCTCCTGCAGTTAAAAGCTTTGTCCAGGAAACAAAATTTCAAGCTGGAATTCTTGTTTTTGCCGGTTAATACCGACCTCTACAGATCTGAGATACAGACCCTCAGGGAGACGGTCGAGAAGAACGGAATACAATGCGTTGACATGAGAGACGCGTTCCCCCAGGCGGAGGCGAAAAGTTTATTCTTTGACAGGCTGCATTTTACCAGGGAAGGCCACAGGCGCCTCGCTGAAGCTCTTTATGAAAAGAGAGGATTAATGGGATTGTGAACCGTAGGTTGGTACCGGCGGGCAGAGGTTTTCCAAAGAGTGTTTTCCATAGTTCAGGGATAGCGGCTGATAAAACCCGTAAAAAGCAATGAATACTGATAACGTTCTCATAATCATACCCGCCTTTAACGAAGAAAGTTATATCGGCGACGTGATCAAAGATGTCCGGAGGCTTTATCCTTCGATAGACATCCTGGTCGTTGACGATAATTCTTCGGACGCGACGGCTTCTATAGCCGGAGCTCTCGGGTGCGTCGTACTGAAGCATCCAGTTAATTTAGGCGACGGTTCTGCGAGGCACACGGGCTATCTTTTCGCGCTGAAGAAAGGCTACTGGTACGTCGTGCAGCTTGACGCCGACGGGCAGCACAAACCGGCATATATCGAAGAGCTGCTGCTGCCTCTCCTGCGGGACGACGCGGACATCATTATCGGCTCGAGGTTCCTGCAAAAAACGAGCTACAAAAACACGTTCCTGAAAAACATCGGTGTGTTTGTCTTCGGCCGCATAGCGTCGCTTTTCTCGGGCATAAAGATAACGGATTCCACGTCCGGGTTCCGCGCCGTTAACAGAAAGGTCATAGAAGCCTACTGCACTCAAGGGTTCTATCCTTCCCGTTATCCTGACGCCGACCTCATCATCGTATCGCGCAGGGCTGGTTTCCGGATAAAGGAAATTCCCGTGGAGATGCGTGAGAACAGGAAGCCCACGCCGCTGCACCACGGCACGGGGACCGTCTTCTACGTGTTCAAAATGCTGTTGTCGATAATAGTTACCGTCTTGAGGGAAAAACCAAAAGGAGGCCGCGCGCCGTGAACACCCAAAATATCGTGCTCTCGATCATAGTAAGCTCCGGGCTCATACTGCTGATTATCGAGCTGGTCCGGAGAAGGAAATTGAACGAGGAATATTCCTGGCTGTGGATGATAACGGGAGCCGTTTTGCTGGTTTTATCCATTTTCCCGGGCCTCTTGCTTTTCATTACGCGCGCCATCGGGGCCGTGGCCCCCGCCAACACTCTTTTCTTTTTCGGAGTTATTTTTCTTTTGCTGATAGTCCTCCATTATTCGATCGTGATCTCAAAACTCACGAACAATATCAGGGCCCTGGCGCAGAAAATGGCGCTTCTGGAACTGGAACAAAGTAAATCAAAAAAGGAATGAAGCCCGGCCCCCCCCTTGGTTAGCGGCCGGCCGGAAGGATATGACCATCAAACAAGAAATTACTCTACCGGAGGGAACGGAAGATTTTCCAGCGGTCTCGGCGGTAATACCGCTTTTTAACCGCCCGGAAGACATTCGCAGGTTATTGACCTCGTTCGGGATGCTCGATTATCCCGGGCAGCTCGGTATAATAATCGTCGATGATGCCAGCACGCAGGACCACTCCGCAGCCTTCGAGGATTTCCGGCGCCGGTGCCCCCAGATCGCTTTGTCGGTCATCAGGAATTCCAGCAACGCCGGCCCTTCCAGGTCCCGTAACGCGGGGCTGGAGACGATACAGGCGGACTACGTTTGGTTTTTGGACAGCGATACCGAGATATTCCAAAAGGATATGTTGAGGAACGCGGTCCGGATACTCAGGGATGATCCGCTGATCGCGGGGGTAGGAGAGGAGGCCTTCGTCCTCGGCGGCCGGAGCATAACGCGTTCTTCGCGATGGTATCCGAATCTTTTTTACCAGGACTCATTTTGTGATTACGAGGCTTCGCCTTCGCGTTACAATTTGGTTTTGAGCACGGCAAACCTCATTCTCAGAAGAGCCGTGCTTGAACAAACGGGGGCTTTCAACCCCCTCCTGCGGATGTTCGAAGACGCCGACCTCTGCTTTAGGCTCAAGGACAGGGGCTATAAACTCTACAGCTGTAAAGAAGTCGCAGTTTATCACCACTGCTCTTCAAAAGGCCGCGAGGGAAATTTCTCGTTCTATGACGATCTGGGACAGTATACGAGGATGTTCCACCGCGAGAGGGTAAAACTGGTCGCGCTGAACCGGAAACACGCCCTGCCTCTACTGCCTCTCCTGGACCTGGCCCTGGGATTCAAACTCTTCTTTGCCCACTGGGGCCGGAAATATAACCCGGCGAGCTTTATGACCGCGAAGAAAAACAAACGAACGAACCTTGTTATGCTCGCGTTTCGCCATTTCGTCGGCATGTTGAGGTCGTATGCTTACGCATACAGGATAATTTTTACGGGCAGGATATAACTATGTTAAAGAAAATATACAAGCACGTGGGTTTGCTCGATCATATTTATCCGTACCTGAGGCTGCTCCCGGATCCCGTTCTGGACAAGCTGGCGCACGAGATCGTAAAGAGAGGGAATGCCGAATTAGATAACAGCCGTTTTCCGCACCACCTGGTCTTTTTTGTTACCGATAAGTGCAATATGAAATGCCCGCACTGCTTCTTCAAGAGCCGGCTCAACAGTAATAACGGGGATATGACCATAGAGCAGATCAAGCTCCTGGCCGCGTCACTGCGCGGGAAACTGCACCAGCTAATACTTACGGGCGGCGAACCCTTCCTCAGAAATGACATCCCGGCAGTCTGCTCGGTTTTCGAGAAATACGCGGGAATCCAGACCGTTACCATAATGACAAACGGCTATCTATACGATAAGATCGAAGCTGACGTTAAGGAGATACTGAAGGGAACATCTTTAAACCTGAATTTTCAGGTATCAATAGACGGCCCGCCCGCGGTCCACGACGGCATTCGCGGGAAACAGGGAGCGTTTGAAAATGCCGTAAAGACAATAAAGATGCTGCGGGGGCTCAAGAACGGCGGGAGGATCCAAAGGGTAGTCAGTTGCTCGGCGTTAAGCCCGGCGAACGCGGGTCATATCGAAGAGATCCTGGCGGAATTAAAGAAACTTAAGGGCGTGCTCCACGGTTTTACCATAGTCAGAGGGAGCTCACGCGATACAAGAGGGGTCCCGGACCGGGCAATGCTCAGCGGGCTGGATCCGGATGACGGGATGTTTCTGCCGGTCGCCCGGATAAAGGAAATTGCCGGGAAACTCGACAGCGGATTATGGGAAAAAAACAGGCATAGTCTGTATTACGCCACGGCAAAAGCCATATTTAACCTCGTCATAGAGTTCTACGAAGAACGCCTGGAGGAAATACATTGCAAGGCGGGTATAGCCGATTTCATAATCTATCCTAACGGGGACGTCGCGGTCTGTGAAATGCTTAAACCATTCGGGAATATCCGCGCTTATAACTACGACGCGGAAAAGTTCTGGGAAAAAGAATACGTGGTTTATAAGGACAAGCTCGGCAAATGTACGTGCGCCCACGATTGCAATATGCAGTCAATGATAAAATACGACGAAGAGAAGATAAAAGCTCTCTTGAAAAATGGGTGAGAGCCGGCTGCGGCCGCCTTCTTGGCGGCGAGACAACATTTAGATACCGGATAAATCAGAGGAAAGACAAGAAATGAAAGTGATGATACTTAATCCGCCCTACGGCGAGGATTTTTGCCGGTCTGCCCGATGGGCGGCAAAGTCCCGCGGCAGGGTGCAGAGGCATCCCGACTGGCTGCTTACCGCGGCGGCGGTGCTGGAAAAAGCCCGCCACGCCGTCGAATTTATCGACGGCGCCGCTCTGAACCTCTCGAGGGATGAAATTCAGGCGAGGATAGCGAAGTTCGGCCCTGGCTTATTCGTCTGCCACACCTCCACCCCTTCGATCTACAGCGACCTGTCCTATGCCCGCCTGGCTAAAGAAATCTCCGGTAGCAAGACCGTCCTGGTCGGGCCGCACGCGAGTGTTCTTGCCGGTGAGACTTTTGACGCGGCCGGTGGATGCGTCGACTACATCGCCAGAGGCGAGTACGATCTCACGCTGAGGGATATCGCTGACGGAAAAGCGCCCGCGGGCATTGAGGGGCTCTCTTTTATGGAGGGCGGAGAGCTCGTGAATAATCCCGACAGGCCTCCGCTTGACGTTAACGAACTGCCTTTTCCCGCCTGGCGGCAGATTAAACCCGAGTGGTACAGGGACGCGGGCAAGAGATTTCCTTTCCTCACGCTCCTGTCAGGCAGGGGCTGTTTCGGCAGGTGTACGTTCTGCCGGGACGTGCCCGTGATGTACGGCAGGGGACTGCGCCTGCGCAGCCCCGCAGCCGTCGCGGACGAAATAGAATACGATTACAAGTTATTCCCGCAACTGAAAGAAATAATGTTCGAAACTGACACGTTCACCGCTTCGCCGGACCACGTCAGGGGCGTCTGCGGGGAAATGCTCAGGAGAAACCTTAAGATAACCTGGAGCTGCAACGTCCGCGTGGATATGGACCAGGAGCTCCTGCCCCTTATGAAGAGAGCCGGTTGCAGGATGCTGATGGTGGGCTTCGAGTTCGGCTCGCAGGGCTCGCTCGACGCCGTGAAAAAAGGCATAACCCTCGAGCAGTCGCGGCGGTTCGCCGGTAAGGCGAGGAGCCTGGGCTTTACGCTTCACGGCTGTTTCATGATAGGCGCTCCGGACGAGACGAGGGAATCCGCCCGCGAGACCATAGAATTCGCGAAGAGCCTGCCGCTCGATACGGCGCAGTTCTCGGGGGTCTGCGTTTATCCAGGAACCGAAATGTACGAGTGGTCGAAGAAGAACGGGTACCTCGTGCCCAAAGGCTGGGAAGAATGGGTTGACGGCGACAACGAACAGGTTACCCTGTTGAACTATCCCCAGCTGTCCAAGGGCGAGATGGACGCCCTGATAGACACGGGGCTGCGCGAGTTCTATCTTCGCCCCGGGCAGGTGCTGAAAATGGCTTTCAGGATAGGCTCCTTCGACGATATTGTCCGGAAATTTTACGGCCTCAAAAGCCTGCTGGGTTACGCCTTCGGCACGAAGAAGGCCGTAAGAAAAAGTATTCAACCGGAACAAAGGATAAAATGACCAGAATTATGCTCATCGAGCCGGGCACGGGGACAAAAGATGGAGTGATGCGGATACTCGCCTCCATCGGCACGAACAAAGCGGATTGGAAGTTCCCGCCGCTCGACCTGATGGGAATAGGCGGCATACTGCGAAAAAACGGGATCGAGGATTTTGTTATCCTAGACTCGTTGAACACGGGCCTGACCCACGCTCAGACAAAACAGCGGATAACCGAAGAAAAACCGGAGCTTGTCATATTTACGTTCACGGCATACACGGCGAAGAACGATATGCTCGTCGCTTCCGCCGCTAAAGAGGTCTCGAAAGGGATAAGGACGCTCGCGGTAAATTTCGCCGCGGAGAGCTATCCGGGATCCCTGATGGACGATTTTCCTGACCTGGACTATCTGGCCTATCATGAACCCGAATACCCGTGCCTGGACCTGGTGCGGTCCGGCTACGAGCCGGCCGGCGTCTGCGGGATATATTACAGGAATGACGGGAAGGTGGTCAAGAACCCCGAGAGGCCGCTCCTGGACCTCGACGATATCGGCGTGCCGGCCCACGACAAGATCCCGCTCGATATCTACCGTTCTCCCTACCAAAAACGCAAACCGATGTCGGTCACATGCTTCAGCCGCGGCTGCGTGAACCAGTGCGCCCACTGCCTGAGCAAATTTTTACAGCCGCTCCGGAAAAGGTCGTATGAGAGCATATTCGAGGAGTTCGAGCTCCTCCGGTCCCTGGGAGTAAAAGAGTTGCGGTTCTTTGACGCCGAGCTGACCTGCGATATGGACTGGGCCGAGGGGTTGTTCGAGAAGATGATCGAAAAAAAGATAGACATAACGTTTTCCTGCAACACCAGGGCCGACACGGTCAGGCCCACCCTGCTCGAAAAAATGAAGAAGGCCGGCTGCCATCTGCTTTCCATAGGCGTCAACAGCGCGGACCAGCAGATGCTCGATAATGCCGGCAGGAACGAGACCGTCGGGCAGGTCCTCGAGGCGGTAAAGCTCATAAAAAAGCGGGGTTTTCGGCTGACCACTTTCACGACTTTCGGGAGCAAGGGCGAAACCGGGGAAACGATGCGGAGGACTATAAGGCTTATCAGGGATATAGATCCCGACCTGGCCTCTTTCTCTATCGCCGTGCCGGTGCTCGGGACGGAATTCTACGATTATCTCAAAAAGAACGGGTTACTGGACGAGTCCGCGCCTCCGGAAGCCTACGACCCGAACCTGCCGCCCGTCTACAGCTACCCCGGCTTGTCTTCCCGTGAGATGTACGAAATATCGCTGCAGGCCTACCGCTCCTTTTATTTGAGGCCGGCGTATATTATCAAGAGGCTGCTCAGATCCTATAACCGCGCGGATGACTTCAAATCGCTGTTCTATTTTCTCAGGCGCTACGTCGCTTAACCCGGTAGGCGCCCGGTTCGCCGCGGAGCGGCCCATTAAAGGCGGCAATGAAAGTATTATTGATAAACCCTAAAAACACGGCCTGGTCCAGCGGAACCTCAACGCTTCCTCTGGGGCTGGCTTATATCGCTTCGACGCTTATGGCGGACAACCACGAGGTCGACTGCGTGGATATGCAGCTCGAACCGGCGGCAGACGTTCAGAAAATGATACGCGCCCACGATATCGTCGGCATCACCGCCTGCACGCCGAGCATCAAAGAGGCCTGGGAACTGGCGCGGCTGGCCAGGGCGGAGAACAAGACGGTAGTGCTCGGTGGGCCGCACGTGACCGCGCTGCCCGGAGAATCGCTCGAGAACGGCCGCTCGGACCTCGTCGTGAGGGGCGAGGGCGAGATCACGATGAAAGAACTTTGCGCGGGAACGGAGCCGGGCGCTATCGCCGGCTTATCATACAGGTCGGGCGGAGAGGTCTTTCACAATCCTCCGAGGCCGGCGGTACGGACGCTCGACGGGCTTGCCTTCCCGGCGCGGGAGAAGTTCAAATACAAAAATTATCGTTCGGGGTTTCACAAAAAAACCCTGGTGGGCAGCATACTGACGTCGAGGGGCTGCCCTTTCGACTGTAATTTCTGCAACAACCTGGTCTTCGGCAGGATTTACAGGACGAGGTCGCCGGAAAACGTCGTTGAAGAGTGGGCCCTGATGGCCGCGCAGGGGTTTGAAGAGATCAGCGTTACCGACGATAATTTCACCGCCGACCCCGGCAGGGTGCTCGACATCTGCGGGGCGCTTACCGCGAAGGGCTTAAACCTCCCCTGGACCGCGAGCGGGGGGCTGCGGGTCGATATGGTCTCGGAAGAAATGCTCTCCGCTATGAAGCGGAGCGGCTGCTACAGGGTTTCCCTTGGGGCTGAGTCTGGTTCGCAGCGCATACTCGATACCATCGGCAAAGGCATCCGTGTGCAGCAGATACGTGACGCGGTAAAGCTCAGCAAGAAAGCCGGCCTGGAGACCATCGTATTTTTTATGGTGGGCAACCCCGGCGAGACTAGCGAAGACGTCCGGATGACGATCGATCTCGCCAGGGAGCTCTCACCTGATTTCGTTCAGGTAACGGTCGCGGTGCCCTACCCGGGCACGCGCCTGTACGAGACGATAAAAAAGAACGGCAGGTTCATCGTGGACGATTGGGCCGAGTACGGCTCGTACGCCGGGAAAGCTTATTTCGAATACGGCACGATCAACGGAAGCTTCGTCGAGAAAATGTACAAGAAGATCTACAGGGATTATTACCTGAGGCCCGGCGTCATCTTAAAACTGCTGGCGCGTTATAACTTTCGGTTGTTGAAATTCCTTAAACTGTTTTATTGACCAAAGCGCCCTATGAAAAACATTCTGCTGATCCACTCTTCGAGAAAGGTGCTGGGGGGAGAGGACAAACTCTTTACTAAAGAATCGCTGGTCCCTTCCCTGGGGCTCGCCTCGGTCGCGGCCTATTGTGCGGAAAACGGCATCAGCCCGCGCATCATAGACTTGAGGCTGCCCCGGTATTCGATGAGGGACGTGCTGGACTACATCGCCGAAAGCAAACCCGTGCTGGCGGGGATCACGGCGTTCACGGCGGACATCGTCTTTGCTAACGAAACGGCGAGGCTCATAAAAGAAAAATATCCCGGGCTCCCGGTGGTAGCCGGCGGTCCGCATCCTTCCCTTGTGCCCGGGCTGACGCTCGAGGAATTTAAAAGTTTTGACGCCGTCGTTGTGGGCGAGGGGGAAAGGACGCTGGTGGAGCTCGTTGAAACCTACGGCAGGGGCGCGGCCGCCGAGCCCGGGAGCGTCGCCGGGATCGCCTACAGAAAAGACGGGAAAACCGTTCTAAACCCGGCCAGGGAAGTTATAGACGATATCGCCGCCCTGCCCTTCCCGGCCTGGCACCTCTTCGATCTAAAAAGCTATAACAACATATTCCCGGTCAGCGCCTCGAGGGGCTGCCCGTACCGGTGTTATTTCTGCACGCCGTTATACCTGGGCGGCAGGGTCCGCACGCGCGGCCATGAGAGCATTTTCAGGGAGATCCGCTATCTTGTAGATAAATTCAACGCCGCGCGCGTACAGTTCAGCGACGCGATGATGGGCATTGAGAACGAAGAGCTGTCTCTCTTGTGCGACGAGCTTAGCGCCTCGGGATTGAGCGGGAGAGTCGCCTGGGACTGCGAAACAAGGGCCGATGCCGTTGACCCCGCGCTGCTCGGTAAAATGAAAAAAGCCGGCTGCCGGTGGGTCGCGCTGGGGGTCGAGAGCGGGAACGAACGCATACTGAGAGAAGTCGTCTGCAAGGCAGAGACTAAAGAACAGATCAGGAAGGCGGTGGCGATGATAAAGAAAGCGGGCCTCAGGGTGAGGTGTTTTTTTATCCTGGGCCATTGCACCGAAACCGCCGCTACCATAAAGGACACCATACGGTTCGCTCTTGAGCTGAGGCCGCAAGCGCTCTCCTTCGGACTGATGGTGCCGAACCCCGGCTCCGGTATCAGGCAGCTGGCCGAAAAAGGCGCCGGCGGCCTGAGGATAATCCACAGCAGGTGGCAGGATTACCAGCAGTTCGATTTCAGCTGCCTGGAATCAAAGGAACTGCCGCTCGAAGAGCTGAAGCGGTGGCAATCGAACGCGTATTTTACTTACTATCTTCACAACCCTTTAAAGGCGCTGCAGATGCTGTTCAACGGCTCTTCCTATAATTACAGCCCGGGCGGCATTATCAAGATCGTTAAAATGCTCCTGATCAATAAATTCAAAAGACAATGAATAAAATATCCATCGTGATACCGGCTTATAACGCGGAAAAAACCGTCTCCGGGGCCATCGAGGCGTGTTTAGCCCAGAGCTATCCCTCCCAGGACAGGGAGATCATCGTCGTAGACGACGGGTCTTCGGACGCGACCGCGGAGATAATAAAGCGTTACCCGGTGCGCTACCTGTACCAGCCCAACGGCGGCCCCGCGAAGGCCAGGAATCTAGGGTGGAGGAGCGGCGACGGGGAAATTATCTTTTTTACAGATTCCGACTGCGCGCCCGAGAAAGACTGGGTCGTTAAATTACTGCGATCTTTCGATTCCGGCAAAATTGCGGCGGCGGGCGGGAGTTATGACATCCGCAACCCAGGCGATATCGTGGCGCTGGCCATCCATGACGAGATACAGTACAGGCACGCCTCTCTGCCTGAATTCGTAAAATATCTCGGCTCGTTCAATTTAGCCGTACGCAGATCGGCGTTGGAGGAGGCCGGAGGCTTCGACGAGTCGTTCCGGATCGCCTGCGGCGAAGACGCGGACTTGTCCTACAGGCTTGTAGACAAGGGCTACCTGCTCAGGTTCTGCGCCGGCTGCAACGTCGGGCATTATTTTCCAAAGAGCGCCGCCGGATTCCTCCGCCAGCAGTTCTGGCGGGGTTTCTGGGTGATGAAGCTGTTCTTCAAGCACAGGGGAAAGGTGGGCAGGGACGATTACGGCAGCGTGAAAGACGCGATCCAGCCGCCGCTGTTTTTGTTGATAGTGCTTTTAGCTCCTTTGTGCAGGGCCCGCATAATTTTTGAGATCTGGCTTCTGCTTAATATAATAGCGGTATTGATCCACACGCCCGTGGTGAGGTTCGCCGTGAAAAAAAGCGGGTCGGGGATGCTCTTGCTTTACCCACTGTTGTATCTTAGAGGTTTTTTCTGGGCCGCGGGAAGTTCGGCCGGGCTCATAAGGTTTTACCGGGAGAAAAAATGAGGATACTGCTGGTCGCCGCGCCTTCCGAAAGCGCCCTTTCCGACTCGGTGCCTGACAGGTACAAGGACCTGGACCTGGGGAACTATCCCCCGCTCGGGCTTATGTACCTGGCCAGCTACCTGGCAAAGAATTCGGAGCACGCCGCCAAAATAGTGGATATGAGCACGGAAAGGTTGAAGCTCAACGACATTGTTGAAATAATTAAATTACAAAAGCCGCGCGCGGTGGGATTTTACACGACCTCCTTCAACATCAACAGGGTTTACGAGGCGGCGCGCCTCATAAAAGATCACGACGGCAGTATAGTGACCGTTCTGGGCGGGCCCCACGTTGAACTGTTCCCCGAAGATACCGCTTCGCTGGAAGGCGTTGATTTCGCCGTAGCGGGAGAAGGAGAGCTCACGCTCACGGAGCTCTTGAATTGCATCGAGCAAAACGGGGACCCGGCTTCGATCAGGGGCGTAGCGTATAAAGACAACGGCCGGGTCAGGGTCAACCCCCCGAGGCCGATGATCGACAACCTCGACGTGCTTCCCCTGCCGGACAGGAAGATGACGGATTACAAAAAATACTATTCTCTCATCGGCAGGGATGGGATAAGCACTACGCTTATGACGAGCCGGGGCTGCCCATACCGCTGCAATTTCTGTTTTATCCAGTACGGAGGCAGGTGCAGGAGCCGCTCCGTAGAGAACGTGCTGGCGGAGATCGACGATTGCGTCAAGCTGGGGATAGGGGAATTTTTTATTTTTGACGAGATCTTCACGCTTAACAAGGCCCGGGTAATGGAATTTTGCCAAACCCTCGTGAGCAGGCGCTATGACATCGTCTTCGATATCCGCTCCAGGATAGACACCATCGACGAAGAGATGCTCGCCGCTCTCAAGGCCGCGGGGTGCGCCAGGATCCAGTACGGCATAGAGAGCGGGTCCGACGAGATACTCAAGGCGATGAACAAGGGGATCACGGTGCGGAAGGCAAGGGAAGTAGTGGGGCTCACGAAAAAAGCCGGGATAGAGGTTCTTCTGGATTTCATGCTGGGCTACCCGGGCGAAACGAAGGAAGATATCGAAAAGACCGTGGCGTTCGCGAAAGAATTGGATACGCAGTACGTCCAATTCGGCGTAGTCACGTATTTCCCGGGCATAAAAATATATACCGATGCGTTAAAGAGCGGGGCGGTGAAGGAAGATTTTTGGAGGAACGTGGCGAAAAGCCCGCCGGCGAAGATCGTTCCGCCTTTCGCTTCGGAAATATTTACCCGCGCCGAACTTGAACGCTTCCTTCACGACGCCTACATCAGTTACTACTTCCGCCCGGGATATATTTTAAAGGCGCTATTTAAGATACACAGCCCCTTACAGCTTCTAAGACAGTTGCGGGCCGGTTATCATCTTGTTTCCGGCAAATAGCGAAATGCATTCAAAATCAAGCTATTTTAATAAAAGGCAGTTTTGCCGGTATTATGCCCCGAACAATTTTTATAAAAGAACCCTTTAATTTTTGATATTTTTTGCTATAGTATATGTAGGGGGAATCTTACATCATACAGCATTATGCTGATTCTTTACGTGATATTTCGCTGATCGCATCGGATCTTCAATGCTTTTAAAGACTGCTCTCCGCCTCCGGCGACTAGGCCGAAACACGCATGTTCAACATAGACAAGAAAAATATTATATCGACGATAAAAACGGCTCTCGGGGTTGACTTCAAGATCACGCTGCCCGGGTCCGGAACGCGGAACGTAATTCTGGCCGCTGTAATTGTTTTCCTTGCGGCGGTTCTCAGCCACGCGCCCGCTTTGAAAAACGGGTACGTTATCGACGATTTCAGGTCGGTCCTGCAAAATGAATTCGCCACCGAGTGGTACAGTTTCAGGACCGCGATCAGCCCCGGGAATTTTATTTCTCCGAGTTTCCCGGTAAAGACGGGATCGAGGCCGTTGACTTTATTGTCCTGGCTCATAGACGGTTCGTTGTACAAGAACAGGTTGCCGGGTTATCACTTAACGAACATTCTTTTACACGGGCTGAACTCGGTTCTTGTCTTCTACCTGGCTTTTATATTGTCCGGCTGGCCGCGCGGCCCGGCCGGGCAGGGAACAACTTCTTTGGTGTTCGTAACGGCTCCAGACGCGCAGTTGGAGACGGTTTTTTGCGCCGCGTTCGCCGGCCTTATTTTTGCGGTTCACCCTCTTCAGACAGAGGCCGTGGACGTAATTTCCTTCAGGGGCGATCTGCTCGCTTGTTTCTTTTACGTTCTTTCGCTTATTGTATTGCTCAAGGGACTGGAGGGCCGGGCGTTATATTACGCCGCCCTGCCCCTGCTGTTCGCCCTCGGGCTGCTCTCAAAAGAGGCAATGATCTCAATGCCGGTGGCCTGCCTGCTGGTGGCCTGGCTCTTCGGCAAGCAGAGAATATCTAGGGTGGGTTTGATAACAGCGGTTTCCGTGGGAGCCGTCATTGCCGCGGCGTACGCCTTGTTCTGGATGAACAAATTCGACTACAGGGTCCACGAGGTCGTGTTTACTTCGATAAAGGATAATATTTCACCGCTCTCTTCAACGGGAGCGTATTTAAACACCGTTTTATTGACGCTGCTCCATTACGCGAGGACGCTGTTATTTCCCGCGGGGCTTTCGGCCGAGTACCAGCTGGAGCTTCCGGGAACGGCCCTAAACATTTTGCCACTTTTGTCCGCGGCGGTCATAGCCGCTTTTGGCTGTGTGTTCGCGGCGGCCAGGAATAATTCCGTCAGGGCGGGCATGGGCATATTGTTCATCACGTACCTGCCCGTGAGCAATATTTTGCCGCTACCGAACATAATAGCTGACCGGTATATGTACCTGCCCATGGCCGGGTTTTCCGTGTTGGTTGCGGCGGCTCTCTGGAGAATCAACGGAGCCGGGGGGAAATTCAGGACTGCCGCGGCGTTCCTTATCATCTGCGTTCTTTTGACCGGAACGCTCGCGAGGAACACGGTCTTTAAGGACATGTACAGCGTTTACGCGTCAGCGGTGAGATCGGCTCCGGAAAACGCGAGGGCGAGATACAACCTCGCGGTGGCTTATGTCGAGAAAAAAGATTACTCGGACGCCCTGGAAGAATTTAACGCCGCGGTCGCGCTCAACAGATTTTATAAAAAGGACGATACCCTGCTCTATGTGGGCCTGTGCAACGAGCGGCTGGGGAACTTCGACGAAGCCGAGAAAAATTACCGGCAGTCCGCTTTGATCCGCCCGAGCAAGCAGGCCTTCGAAAGCGCGGCCAATGTCCGCTGGCTGAAGAGGGATTACGCCGGAGCAAGAGCCTGGCTGTTGAAGAGCCTGGAAATAGCGCCCGACGCGGATGTTTTCAACGATATCGGGCTCTGCTGCGCGAAACAGAAAGATTATAAGAACGCGGCGCTGTATTACGGGGACGCGATCTCGTTAAGGCCCGATAACGTGGATTACTGGATGAACCTGATGGATATTTATGAGTCGGAGGGCGACAAGAAAATGTTGGCGGCGACAAAACTCAAAATGGCAAAACTTTTCGAAAAGAACGGCTGGCCGATCCAGCAGGACATAGTTGTTAAAATAGACAGGTAATTGGTAAAATTGTTTTTAATCGGAAATTGGATTGCTTGAAAGCCGGCCACGGCTTTTGAGGGTTGCGGGAGCAAAAAATGTCCTTAAGAAGAATTGTTTTTATTTCGCTGTCGCTTGTTGTTTTCGCGGGGCCGGTAGTTTATCCGGCGGCGCCGACCGCGGCCACGATCACATCCCCGTCAAATGCTTCCGGGGCGACCTACAATACGCGGCCGTGGATAATGTTCAACGGCACGATCGCGGCCGATACCATCAACGACGTAAAAATTGAGATAGACGGGACAAGCGCCGCTTTCGGCAATATTGTATACTCCAGAACGAACAGCGCGGGTTACCAGGCTGAGTTCTTCGGTATGAACCCGACCGCGGCTTCGGGAGCGACCATCAGGCACAGGGTCGATACGGCCCTGGCGGTAGGCAATAAATGGGTGAGGGTCTCTCTCTGGGGTACGACTGACCCGACCAGGGGTCCGACCGTTTCGGCGACCGTGCAATTCAACATACTCGCCCCTTCGTGGACGGATGCGGGTTTAAACCCGAGCGCCACACTTGTCAAGGCGACGCATCTTACCGAGCTGATGACGGCTATTAACAACGTAAGGCAGTTCAGGGGGATCGGAACGACTTCCTTTGGGACTTCTCCAGCGGCCGGAGGGGCGCCGCTGGCGTCCCAATTGAATGACTTAAGAAACGGACTGAAGGCGGCCTATACCGTGGGCGCTGTGCTTTATACCGGGTCCAACCCGGCCTACACTGCCCCGGACCCTATGACTGCCGGCAACGTCATAAGAACCATTCATATACAGGAATTGAGGAATGAAGTGATGTACCCATAAAAACAGGGATAAGCGGTAAGTTGTAAGTGGTAAGAAAAGGCTTGAACAAGACCGGGATTTTAAACGGCATAAAAATGGATACCAAAAAATTCTTCCTATTATTATCCATAGCATTTTTTTCAGCGGCGCTTGCGGAGGCTAACGGGCCTGTTATGAAAGACGCCGGCAACACTACCGAGATCACGGTGGACAATGTCGATTCCGGCGGCTCCGCGCTCGGTTACAGTAACGGTTCCACCAACCTCATTCAATCCATGGCAGAGCCCGGGGGAATAACGGGGCTGTCGGGCGGCACTTATTTCCTTCAGTCGGGCTATCTCGGGCAGGATCTCATAGCCCCGAAACCGATATCGCTAAACGCCTCGCTCAATGTCCAGACCGGAACTCTGAACCTTTCCTGGAGCGCTCCCGGCGACGATTACGACTCGGGCCAGCTCCCCGTAGGCACGAGATTTTTTATCGCCACCACCACCGTCCTCACCGACGCCCAGAACCAGGGCTATTGGTATAACAAGCGAAATACGAACACGTGTGAATTCGTCGTCTCGACAGGCGTCGTCAGCTCGGGCGACAATTGCGCCCTGCCCGTCACAGGCCTGGTAGAGGGAGTAACATATTACTTCAGGATCTGGACGCTCGACCAGGCGTGCAACTGGTCCGACCTCTCTTCCGGCGCGACCATGATGTTCCTCTGGGCCCCCGGTCCTATAACGAACCTCACGGCTTATCAGGGGCTTTACGGCAGGAGCATACAACTCGTCTGGACCGCCCCGGGGAACAACGGCTACACGGGTATACTGCCGGCGGGCAGCACTTATTCCATTCAGCGTTCGACGTGGGCGGGCGTCGGTTACAGCACCGGTTCCGTTGACGCCATTTTCGTTTCAACCGCGAGCGTTAACCCGGGCGATTACCAGTCTTATAACCTCACGTCGCTGCTGCAGGGCGTAACGTATTACGTGCGAATGTGGACCGCAGACGAGAGGGTCAACTGGTCGAGCATGTCGAACTCCACGAATTCCCTGCCGACGCCTCTCATACTTTCCGTGACCCTGCAGGCGCCGACCTATTATTATTTCGGGTCGTACGCCACGGGCGCTTCAACCGATACCGCGACGTCGTTCATAGTGAAAAATGACGGCAACGTCATAGAAGATTATGCTCTGTCGTCTTACAACTCCGGTATCTGGGCGATGGCGGCCGCCCCCGCCACCGATACGTTCGAGCTGCAGACGGCCTTTAACGGCTCGCGGCCTTCCCCTCTAAGCCTCTATAACAATAAGAACAACAAACTGACCGGAGTCTCCACTCCGTGCTCGGCGACACAGTTCACCATTGACGGTTCGCAGGTAGGCGCGCAGGTCGACCCGTTCATAAGCCCCAACAGGAATTTGTGGTTCCTGTTATCCACGCCGCTCTCTACCAGCACTACGGCCGAGCAGGATATGACTTTCACCGTGACGGCTTCCCAGACATTCCCGTAAACAGCGTTCGTTTTTTTGCTTTTGGAACTTCTTTACTTATGAGATCCTGGATCAAATACCTTCTTATACTCCTCGTCTGCGGCGTAGCGCTTGTTTTTATCCCCGCTTATATTGACGGTTATAACCTTCCGAAGATAACGCTTTTTTATCTGGTCACGCTGGCGATCCTCGCTCTTTGGATCCTATCCGGTATAAAGGAGGGGAAACTAAGGATAAAGGTGCCGGCATTGTTCTGTGCGGTGGCCTTGCTGGTGCTGGTCAACGCCCTCGCGGTTGTTTTTTCAATGAACCCTCCGCAAAGTTTTTGGGGACAGTACAGGTTTTATTCTTTCGGGCTCCTGCCCCTGATCACAGCGGCTGTCTTTTCTTTTGTTATCTGCCAGGTGGACGTTGATAACGGCGTCTTCAACTGGGTGATCCTCGGGGCGGCGCTCAGCACGGTCTACGGCTTCCTCGTTCCTTCCCAGGACGGCAGGATGAACACTACTTTCGGCAGCCCGATATACTATGCCGTATATACCGCGGCGATAGCGCCCCTCGTGCTCGCGAGGATCCTGGAAGGCAGGAACCGCCTGGTATGGTCCGTTACGATGATAATACTTGCCGCCGGTCTCGTAACGGCGGGGTCGAAAGGGTCGTGGATAGCTTCCGGCGCGTCTATCGCGGTTTTCATATTTGCGGCGCTGCTTAGGAAACAATTGAAAGTCAAGAAGGGGCTGGCGATAGCGGCAGGCATCGCGTTGCTGGGGGCCGGCCTGTTTTTCGTCTCATCGGATTTAAGTAAACTAAGAACCGCGCTCGATGTTCAGGGATCGTCCAATTTCTCCAGGTTAGAAGGCTGGAAAACCAGCATAGCAATTATAAAAGAAAAGCCTTTGCTGGGGTCAGGCCCGGCGAATTTTTCGCTGGCTTTCAGCCCGCATAAAACACTGGAATACGTCCGCTCCGTGGGTTCGGAAATGGTCCAGGGGCACGCTCATAACGACATTATACAGGCCGCGGTTACAACGGGGCTTGTTGGCTTATCCGCCTATCTTTTCTTCTGGCTGGTGCTTCTTTTTAGAGGGTTTTTAACCGCAAGGAACGGCTTATTTGAATCCGGTATTTTCGCTGGAATTACAGCTATTTTCGTGTTCAATCAGTTCAATAACGGTATGGTCCCGGAACTGGTGCTGTTCTGGCTTATGGCAGGGTGGGTAGGCAAGTCGGATAAAGAGGCGAAGGTTTTTGAATTGCGCGTTCCGGGCGGCGGCAAGGCCGGCTTTGCCGTGATGGCCGCGTCTCTTTTTCTTATGTATTTCCTGACGACCCCTTTCAGGGCCGAAATGAAATTCGTTGACGGCAACATCGCCGCGGTCTCGGGAGACCTGAAACAGGCGTTCGATGATTTTGAGGAAGCAATTAAAATAAACCCCCTTGTCACGAATTACTACTCCGCGATTTTCGATCTGGGCCATCTGGCCGTTCTGCAGGCGCGGGATCCAGGTTACAGCAGGCAGGTACTGGGCAAGCTTGAAAAATACGCGGTTTCGAACGCGCGCATTAACAGGTTTGACCCGGATTCGCACTGCAACCTCGGCGTCGTGTACGCCTGGGAGTACCAGCTTACCGGTGAAAATAAACTTGAACCGGCGGCCCGGGCGTTCGAAATGTCCGTAAGCATAGACAGGTATTTTTTAAAAGGCTGGCTTGGGCTCGGAAAGATCTATTTTACGCAAGGCAACCGGACGGGGGCGGCCGAATGTTTCGCCAGGGCGCTCGAGATCGACCCCCAGAATCAGGACGCGTTAAACAACCTGGCGAACGCGCGCAAGCCTTAGCGAACGGGTTCAATACGTCTTCCGGTAAAAGAGTTCAATAAACGTCAAAAGGAGAAAAAATGTTGAGCAGAAAACACTTTTTAGCGTTGGGGCTGCTGATGATAACCGCGGCCAACGCGATGGCCCTGGGCTTATCGATAAACCCGGGTGAGATCATAGTAGACAACCTCAAGATCGGCCAGAGCTATGACGTCAGCAAGCTCGCGCGGCCGCTTACCATCAATTATTACGGCGGTATGCAGAACGACCTCGCAATGGAAGTATATCCTCCCAAGGACCCAAGGCCCGGGTATGAGGTCATACCCGACACGAGCTGGGTGCTGCTGGATAAAGACGTTTATACGGCGCTTCCCGGGGAATCGGTCAACGTCGCGGTCGTCCTCAAAATACCCAATGACGAAAAATACTTCGGCAGGAAGTTCGACGTCAGGATGAGGTGTGTTCTCAAGCCCCGGGCGCAGGAAGAAGGGGTAGCTTTCGGTCTTGCTCCCGCGGTCGAAACAAGGATCTTGTTCTCCATATATAAGGAGAAGGGCTCGCAGGAAGAGCAGGACAGGCTGGAGCAGGTAATAACTAAATCCCGCAACATATCTTTCATGCCGACCGAGCTCATCATAAAAGACGTCCCGGTGGGGAGAAAAGTGGATGTAAAAAAAGAGCTCAAAAAGAGTATGAAGCTGACTAACTTGAACGACGAGGCGGTTGAAATGGAGATCAAATGCATCCCGCCGGAAGGAGTTGGCGGCTTCCCGGATTATTTACCCATCAAAGATAATATGATTACTTTGGAGAAGACAAAAATAAAGGTCAAATCGAACCAGGTGGAGGATGTCAAGTTCTACGTCAATTTCCCGGATAAAGAAGAATATCACAACAAACATTTTATGGCTATCTGCGAAGCGGCTATAAATACGGACGTGCTCAAGACCCAGTACAGGGTGCGTATTTTTTTAACGACTAAATAATACTGCCTTACAGTTTCGGGGTCGTCTATTGCGTACCCCGGGCCTGTTCAACGGCACTTGCAGAGCTTTAACCGGAGATTTAACAGCCCTGTTGGGCTTGAGGCCTGTTCGCGACAGGTCTTGAAGATCAGCCTAAACATTACAAAACCAGTAAAGAAAAAAAAGACTTGACAAACCAGGGTTGCAGTGCTATATTATTAGTGCAAACAAGAAGTAAGCTTCTCAATTTAACATTAAAGTCTATTCACGGGAGGTGAAAAAAACCAAAAATTAGAGCAATCAAATTATTAAAGGAGGTATCAGATGAAAAGATTATTGTTAGTATTGTTTATTTTTGTTTCGATGTTTTTTGTAGCCGGGCCGGCAATGGCGGGAAGTCTTACTTCTAACGGAATCATCGCGATCACTTGTTCCGCTACGGCTTCGGTTTCGGTGACAACGTTCACGCTTGCTGGTTTGTATCCATATGGTGTGGATACGTCATCCACCAACTGCGTGTTGAACTACGGGACCTGCCAGACAGGCCAGACCTGTTACGCGGCGACCCCGTTCTACGTTTGGAACATTTCGCTTTCGAGTTCCAGCGCGGTTCAGAAGTATACTCTCGCGACGACTGCTGCTACGACAAACGCCGCCGCTGGAACACCCTGGCGTATTTCCACCACTTGGGCGGTTGACGTTGACAGCTGCGCTGTGGCAGGTTGTTTTGACCAGACCGGTATCAACACAGGTACGGTGGGCGCCAACAACATAATCGATGTAGGCGCAACACAATGGCAGGGCGCAGTGTATAACAACGGTACTCTCTCGTATACAACCACGTCGCACGGCAATACTACGGCCGGCACGCCCACAGCCAAACAGTTGTGGACGGCTGTCAAGATGCCTACGGCAGTTTCAAGCAACGCGGCAGAGTTGATAACGATCACTGTCACCGCGGCGATGGCAGGCTAAGCAGTAAAGGGATGAAGGTCTAGCAAAAAAAGGAGGCGAATTGTAATGTCACACCTAATGGTTAAAGTAAGATTCTTACTAACCATCCCTTTACTCGTACTGGCGGTCCGGTACGCCTCGGCGGGAAGTCTTACCGCTAACGGCATAATCGCGATCACCTGTTCGGCCACAGCGTCAGTTTCCGTGACAACGTTCACGCTTGCAGGTTTGTATCCGTACGGCGTGGATACGTCATCCACCAACTGCGTGTTGAACTACGGGACCTGCCAGACAGGCCAGACCTGTTACGCGGCAACCCCGTTCTACGTTTGGAATATTTCGCTCTCGAGTTCCAGCGCGGTACAGAAGTATACACTCGCGACCACGGCTGCAACGACGAACGCCGCAGCTGGAACACCCTGGCGTATTTCAACCACCTGGGCGACCGACGTTGACAGCTGCGCCGTGGCTGGTTGTTTTGACCAGACCGGCATAAATACGGGCACCGTTGGCATTAACAACATAGTTGACGTGGCCCCGCATCAATGGCAGGGCGCAGTGTATAACAACGGTACTCTCTCGTATACAACCACGTCGCACGGCAATACTACGGCCGGCACGCCCACATCCAAGCAGTTGTGGACGGCTGTCAAGATGCCTACGGCGGTTTCAAGCAACGCGGCGGAGTTGATCACGATCACGATCACAGCGGCGATGGCAGGCTAACGCAGTCTTTGAAATGTTTTGCAGTCTTACAAAAAATATTTACTGTTCAACCTTACCTCGTCATTCGCGATAAGTGAATGTCAGCCCCCCGGGCTCATAATGGCGGGGGTGGGTGGACCAGTAACGAAAAAGATTAGGAAAAATATCTCCCCGCAGAGGTAGACTTCCGTGTACGCCCGTAATGGCACGCCGGGTTTTCCCGGCTCCCGCGCCGTTGCGAGAGCGTCTTATGCAGCTCTTGACATATTAAGACGTCCCCGCGTAATAGACTACTCAAAAGCCCAGGGTTTATCCCTTCAGGCTTCTATACATATTTATACAGCTCCGGTTGAGTCAACCGGGGCTTTTTATATTTGGGCCGGCACGGAAGTCAAAACCTCTGCGGGGAGGAATTACTTCGGCCGGCCCATTACCATTTTCGGGACGAAAGGACGGGTCTATTCTCTGCGGGGAGAAAAGCTCTCTTTCGTCCCAACTTTTTCGGCGGAGCGGAAGTCATGCCTCTGCGGGGAGAAACAGACCCTGCTCCGCCAAACTTTTTCTGGGACCGGTACGGAAGCCAAAACCTCTGCGGGGAGGAATTACTTCGGCCGGTCCCTCACTATTTTCGGGACGAAAGAACGGGTCTATTCTCTGCGGGGAGAAAAGCTCTCTTTCATCCCAACTTTTTCGGCGGAGCGGAAGTCATGCCTCTGCG
>Ga0265342_10000835_pt1 | contig 30834 bp, 25 predicted proteins | sample 4CB327metaG_FD_203125 | JGI IMG/M metagenome (GOLD analysis project Ga0265342, IMG submission 203125) | Rhizosphere microbial communities from Carex aquatilis grown in University of Washington, Seatle, WA, United States - 4-CB3-27 metaG | ecosystem: Host-associated > Plants > Roots >... | reverse complement strand
CGGCCGCGGTTGCCCGCTGGGACATGAGCGCTCCGTCGACCTTGATGAGGTAGCGGTAACCGTCGGGCGCCTTGATCACGAAGCCGGGATGGCTGCCGTCGGGCTTGGCGCTGCTGATCGTCCAGGGACCGCGCGTCGGATCCAGCGGCGGCGTGTCTCCGCAGGCGCCGCGCCCCACTTGATCCGGGCTCATCGGGAACATTCCGATGCGATTGGTGAACCAGGAACTGTTGGGAACCTCGTCCACACTGTTGACGTTGGTCGCGCGGGCGGGCAGGGGAAGCGTGAGAGCATGCGAGATGGGGCGCAGCACCGTATTGTCGCTGACGCCGTCGTAGTAGCCGGGCTTGTGGACGGCCGGCTTGCCCGGGATCGATCCGACGTCTGGGTCCACCCAGAGTGGGTCGCGCAGCGGAAAGCGCCGGATGCCGTCGCCGACGCAAGAGACCACGCCGATTGCCAGCGAGAGCGTCGCGAGCGCTTGCTTAGAAACCATGGATCACTCCTATCGAGAACCGGGTGGCGTCGACGGGATTGAAGTTGCTGTCGTCGAAACGGTTGCTGGCGAAGGCCAACGTGAGGAAGAAGGACGCATCGCGCGCAAAGGTCGTTCGCAGCCCGAACCCCCAGTTCAAGAAGAGGCGCTGAACCGCGAACTCGTCGAGATGCCCTGGGAACGCGTTCCCGACCGAGGAGAAGAGCTCGCCGTCGAGAAAGTTGCCCACCGGATAGCGGTACGAGAGCGTGGCGGCCAGCGTGCTCGCCCCGCGCAGCCGGCCACCCAGGAATCCGCGCATCCAGTCGGCGCCGCCCAGAAGCGGAAGCTCGGTGAAGGGAACCTCGCGCTCTCCCAATTTCTCGGTGAAATGCGTCGCCAGCAGGAGAGCCAACACGTGGTGCGCGCCCGTGAGGTCATAGAAGCCGCCCGCGTCGGCGCCCCACGAGACGAGCTGGAGATCCGGGTCGCGTGGGCTGATCCCGTAAGCGGCGCTGGTCGCCAGGCGAACGCCGGTGCCCGAGCTCTCGAAGCTTGGGCTGCGGGTGTCCATCACCAGCGTGGCGCGGGACCAGGTCAGATCGTAGCCGTCCCATCCGGGGGGGAGAGGGGCTTGTCCCGGACCGCCGTAGCGCTGGTCGACGCTCAGCACGTCCGCGGAGACCCGACTCGTGCCGAAAGTGGTGTCCCGGTAGCCGATCTCGATGCTCGCGCGGTGCAGGCCGCCGAGGTTGCCGGTGAGTCCCAGTGCCAATCCGCGAGAGACGAAAGAGTAGAAGGTCTTGTCGCTGTTGCGGGTATCGGGACCGATGCCATAGAAGACGCCGTCGGGGCGCTGCGTATAGTTGGCGCCCAGGGACAATGTTCCCGTACCGTCGCGAAAGACGCTCAATCGATCCTGAGCGCCCACGGTGAAGACGCCCTGGGTCGAGGCCGAGGTCGCCATGCGCAGCGAATTGAGGCGGGCGAGAAAATGCTGGTCCACCATGGCAAGCCCGACGGTGCTCTTGATCCCGATGTCCAGGCTGGCGAGCGGATAGATACCGCTGTGCCCGTCGTCCCAGGTGACCGCGTCGTAGACCCGCTTGAAGACGTAGTGCCGTTCCCCCCAACTCAGGAAGCCAACCACCGGCCGGCGGACCAGGTATTCGGCCGTGACGTGCGCGGGAAAGAGCAGCACCCGCGGTATCCAGATGAACCCCTCGCGCGCCGTGGGGGTCTCGGGCGCGCGCCCGTCATACTCCGGGACGTCGCGCTTCTCCCCAGGGTGGGCTTGCTCGGTCCCTCGCTCCGGCTCTCGCGGCGGCGCGGGCGGCGTTCCCGTCATGTCGGGCTCACCCTCGGCAGGAATTGCAACCGGAGCTGGCGACGTCACCGGGGTTGCCCCCGCGAGGAGGACACTCAACCAAGCTGCGTGGATGAGCGGTCCCATCGGCGCGCTCTAGTTGGACACGAGGGGAACGGAGGTCCCCGAGACGGTGGCCAACGTGCCGCCGGTGCCTTGTACCTCCGTTTGCGCCTCCACGGTCGAAGCGATGGTGGCGCTACGTTGCATGCGCGCGAGGCGGGTGATGACCAGGATCCAGAAGCCGGCGAATGCGACGTTGGCGAGCGCGAATCCGAATACGCTGAGCCCCATATAGGCTCCGAGCGCGACCAATCCCGTGGACAGCAGATCGCCGAATCGGACCAGGAACGTGTCGATCGCCGCCTTGGCTTTGTACTTGGCGTCGCGCGAAGTCGGGAGGAACAGCGCCTGCTGGATGGTGTTCTGCAACGAGTAGTCGGTGCTGTTCTCGACCACCTTGACCACCGCCACCAACGCCAGCCCCGGCAACAACGCCGACGCGCCGTAGCCGGCGAAGGCGAACATCGGAAGCAAGAAAAGGCAGTGCGCGATGCCGATCTTCTTGAACAACCGGCCGACCAGCAGAACCTGCATCAGGGCCGTCGCGACGCCCACATACGTCTGAAAGTCTCCATAGAAGCCGGCGATGAACCGCTGCCGGTCGGCTCCACCCGCGCTGATGGCGTGAGCCCGGGCATTCACGAGCTGGGCAAGAATGAAGTCGCCCGTCGTGTTGATCACGTTCAGCAGCACGACCGACACGGCGATCAACAACAGGTAACGATCGTGCAGGACCAGGGTGAATCCACCCCGGTGATCGCGCTCGCTGTCGCGCCCCGGCACCTCGTCGTCTCCGACCTCTCGTCGCAGCGCCAGTCCATGGGTGTGGTGGGTGAGCAGCATGCAGACCACCAGAACGGCTGCCGCAAGCAGCATGAGCTGATAGGGAGTCCAGCGACGGAGCGCGTGGGCAGCGATTTGGGCGCCCACGATCCCGCCGATGGTTCCGCCGGCGGCGACCAGTGGAAAGAGCCGCTTGCCGTCGGCTTCGGACAGCAGATCCGTCGCCAGTGACCAGAACTGAGCGATCGACAGCGTGCTGAAGATCCCCAGCCACACGAAGAAGGCGAATCCCATCGCGAGGCCGGCTCGTCCGAGCGCGAAGAAGGCGACCAAGGTGATGACGAAGAAGCCGACCACCCATTTCACCAGGCGAGCGGGCTCCACGCGGTTGGCGAGCAGGCTATACGCAGGGATCACCAGGGCCAGCACACCTGCCTGCAGCCCGCGCGCGTAGCTCCGACTGACCGCGCCTCCCCCGAGGAGGATCAACGGCTCGCGTACGACCTTGAGGATGTAGTACGCGGTCAATAGCAGGAACAGGTTGATGAAGAACGCCAGGACCAGACGCCATTCGCCCGGATGAACGTCCGAACCAACCAAGTGTTCAACACCGCGAGCGAATCGTTTGAGCATCGGTGGGGCCTCGATTCCCCTCTTGGCCAAACAGAACAGCAAACAGTGTTCCATCGCCGACCTGCTCTGCCGAGGTTCCGTCGCCGCTCTCGCGCGGCTTCGAATCCCCATCGCTGGTCCTCTCCCTCGAGGTCGAGGCCACGCGCGGCTGCTCGCTGCGCGGCGACTGCCAGCGGGCTGCGACGGTGGGTGCCGTGCGGTACGACCGTGCACGGCCTGCATTTTCTTCGCGTACCCGACTAGGGACGCAAGAGTTGCGGGCTTTTCGCGCCCAGGAACGGCTGTACCTGGCACGTCGCTCGCAGTGACGGGTAAAGATGAAGAAGCCTTTTGTGATCGCCTCGTCGACGCTCGTGGCCGGCGCCATCGCTTTATTGCTGTTCCTACGTCCGACCCGCTCCATCCCACCGGGACCCGAGTTGCCGACGCCACAGCGGATTCCGCCCGCGCTGAGCTCGGTCATCAAGTCCAAGATGGGACGACACGGTGAACAGATGAGGGCGTTGGTCTCTCGCGCGGTCGTCCTCGACTACGACGGCACGGCGCGGGTGGCGGGTGAGATCTTCGATGAGCCCGCGCTGTCGCGGCCGATCGGGGGCGATGAGCTCAACGGCCTCTTGCCCGCGCGTTTCTTCGATCTCCAGGACGCGATGCGCGCTCAGGCCCGCATGATGGTCGACGCGGCGGCACGGCGCGACAGCAAGCGAGTCGCCGAGTCCTTCGGGGCGCTCGCGAAGAGTTGCATCGGGTGTCACGACGCCTATCTGAACGGATCTTCCGAATAGCGCCGCGGTGCATGCGCAAAACCTTCACGGAGCCGATTCGCGAGCGCAGCCAATGCGGAGAACGAGAACGAATGACGTCCGCTTCGTGTTTCAAAGAGAGGGTCTTGCGCCGATCGTGGCCCAGGCAGAATTCTTGCAATCGCAAGAGACAACCAGGAGGCCTCCCATGCTTCTACGTTGTCTCGCTCTGCTGTTCGTTCCCATCTTGCCTTTCGTCCCTCTCATGACGCCTCTCAGTCGAGCTCACACCGCGAACGCGATCATCTCGGGAATCATCGCCACAGTTCTTGCGGGGCTTTCTCTGGTAGACAACCGCGCGCGCACAGCGGTCGCGTTGGTCGGTGCCTGGGTGGCCTTTTCTCCGTTCGTCTTCAGGGCGACATTGGTGGAGGAGGTCGTCGCGGTTTGCTGGGGTGTGAGCACGTTCGCTCTCATGGTGGGGCCATTCAGCGATCGCCCGCGCTCGAGCTTTGTCGCTGCATCGCCGTCGCGGCCTCGACAACGCGCCAACGATGATCATCAGGTCCCGCTGGCGGCGTGATCGCCCCTTGGCACCAGAACTGCACCAAGGCCTTACATGAACACCGCCATGGAAAACAGAGAGCGGGGTCGAACGTTGTCGCTCGGGGGCTACGTGCTCGATGAGGAGCGGTCGAAGCCGCTGGGTTCCGCGGAGCAGCAGAGGCTGGCCACCCTCTATAGCCAGACTCACGACCCCAAGATCGAGCACCGGTTGATCGAGGCGAACCTCCGCCTGGTCATCAGAATCGCGCGTGAGGTGGATCGCGTGTACCGCCACCCGCTCGAAGACCTGGTGCAGGAGGGAACGTTGGGACTCATCCAGGCGATTCGCAAGTTCGAGCCCACCAAAGGCGCCAGCCTCGCGACGTATGCCGGCATCTGGATCCGGGCCTTCGTCATGAAGCACGTCATGGACAACGTCCGCATCGTTCGGGCGGTGCGGACGCGCGACCAGCGGGCTGCGTTCTTTCGTGGCGTCATCGGTGTGGCGGAGGTGTCTTTCGATACGCCGCGCACGAGCGAAGCGACGCCCCTCCAGGATGTCCTGATCGACTCAGCGCCCACTGTCGAAGAGGTCGTCGGAGCGGATGAGGTGGTTCACCGGTTGAGAAGCGAGATTGCTCGCCTGAAGTCTCGGCTCACTCGGCGTGAGGTGACCGTTCTCGACGAGCGCCTTCTGGCCGAGGAACCCAAGTCGTTCAGGGTCATCGGCCAGCGGCTGTCGCTGTCCGGAGAGAGGGTGAGACAGATCGAGGCGAAGCTCCTGGCGACGATTGGAAACCGGATTGATGTTGGAGGTCTGGACGCAGCGGCGTGAGGACGACGGAATGACGAGCAGCACCGGCTCCCTGGTTGGAGATCTCCTTCGACCCGAGGCGTACGGGCGTGACGCGACGGCGATCATCACGCTGCACACGACCCATGCGTCGTGGGTCTTCCTGGCGGGCGACGACGTCTGGAAGGTGAAGCGGCCGGTCGAATTCGGCTTTCTCGACTTTCGGACCGTGGAGGCGCGGCGCCGCGCCTGCGAGGAAGAGGTGCGTTTGAACCGCCGCCTGGCGCCGGACGTGTACCTGGGGGTCGAGCCGATCCGCGAGACGCCGGCAGGACACGCGCTCGGCGCCGAGGGCCCGATCGTCGACTGGGCCGTCCACATGCGACGACTGCCCGATGACGCGAGCGCACGGGCGTTGCTCGCGCGAGGAGAGCTCGATGCGCAAGCACTCCAGGAGGTCGCCGGCGTGCTCGCCGACTTTTTCGCAAAGGCTGAACCGACGCCTCTGCTTGGCACTCGGAGCGCGCTGGTCGCGAACCTCGAGGAGAACTTTGCCCAGGTCACCCCGTTCGTCGGCGACTTGGTCGACCTCGAGACCCTGGAACAAGTGCGTGACTTCCAACGAGCCAGGCTTTCCCAGCAGCGGGCGCAGTTCATGAGGCGGATCGCGGACCGAAGAATCTGCGAGGGACACGGCGACCTCCGGCTCGATCACGTGTACTTCTTGCCGGGCGCCGACGGCGGGCGTCGTATCGTCATCATCGACTGCATCGAGTTCAACGAGCGTTTTCGATGCGGGGACGTTGCGGCCGACGTCGCGTTCTTTGCAATGGAGCTTGAGGCGGCCAGGCACCCGGACCTGGCGGCAGGCTTCCTGGCACGTTTCGCAGAGGCCAGCGGCGACTTCGGTCTTTACGGCGTGCTCGACTTCTACCTCTCGTATCGGGCGTGGGTGCGCGGCAAGGTCGCTGCGTTCTTGGCGGCTGATCCCACGTCGTCGCTCGGCGTTCAGACAGACGCGCGCGACAGGGCACGGGTGTTGTTCGGGCTCGCTCGATCGTACTCCGGGGCTCCCGTGGACCGGCCCTTCCTGATCGCGGTCGGCGGTGTCATTGGCAGTGGAAAGAGCACGCTTGCCAACGCTCTGGGACGCGAGCTGGCCGTGCCGGCGATCAGCTCGGATCGCGTTCGCAAGGCAGCCGCCGGCATCACTCCGACCACGCGCGCCGATGCTCACGTCTACGATCGCGAGCATCGCGACCACGTCTATGCAGAGCTCGCTCGACACGCAGCGGACGTCCTCGACAGCGGTCGCGGCGTCATTCTGGACGCCACCTTCGCGCATTCTGACTGGCGTCAGTTGGCGGCGAAGACCGCGGCCGCGCGGAATGCAGACTTCGTGTTCATCGAATCGACTTGCGCGGATCGGGAGCTCCTACGCCAGCGTCTTTACGCCCGACGTGGAGGCGTATCGATCTCCGACGCGACCGACGAATTGCTGAGCTCATTCCTACGCGACTATCAACCGATCGCGACGGGCGATCCCGGGCCTCGGTTCACGGTCGACACCAGCACCACGCTCGAGGACGCGCTGCGCGTGGCGATGGGGATGCTCTCGAAGTCGGGCATCCTTCCTGCCGTCAAGCGCCGAGCCTCCTAGTCCGCGCATATTTTGCGCCGAGTGTGGATGGACGCGCAGGATATGCCGGGTCGTCGATATAGAAGTCCAGATCCCCAGCAAATCCCAGCTATCTCGCCCCTGGTCCGAGCCTTGCTTTATTCGCTGGCATGACGATGTCACCAAAACGAATTTTGGTTGCGACGGACTTCTCGGCCGGAAGTGACGAAGCGCTCATGCACGCCATCGACCTGGCGAAGGCAACCAGCGCCAGCGTCGAGATTCTCTACGTGCTCGAGCCCGAGCTCGAGGAGTTTCCGTTCTGGCCCAGCTACTACGGAGTCCACGGCGACGTCATTGCTCACATCAACCATGGGCTATCAGAATGCGCCGGCCGCGTCGCCCAGGCTGGCCTCACCTGCAACACCAAGATGATTGAGGGTGTCGCGGCCCCCGAAATCGTCAACTACGCTCGCGACATTCATGCGGACCTGGTCGTGGTCGGCACCCACGGGCGGCGAGGGCTCGCCCACGTCGTTCTTGGAAGTGTCGCTGAGAGAGTGGTGCAGCACGCGACCTGTCCGGTCCTGACCGTCCCGTTTTCCAAGAAGGCCGCCTAGCGGAGTACCATCATGACCGCAACCGATGTCATTTCGAGCCCGGCCACGAGAGGAGTCGTTCGTACCGTGAACACGAAGGGAAGAATTCTGGTCGTCGATGATGAGGTCAATGCGCGCAACGCCCTCACGGAGTTGCTCACTGAAGAGGGCTACGTCGTCGAGTCAGCAGCCGACGGGTTCAAGGCGCTCGGCAAGGCCGCTGACTTCGCGCCCGATCTGGTGCTCACCGATCTCAAGATGCCGGGGATGGACGGGCTGCAGCTGCTCGCCAAGCTCCACGAGGGCGATCGGGACCTTCCGGTCATCGTGATGACGGCGTTCGGCGAGATCGAAACCGCCGTCCGCGCCATGCGCTCGGGAGCGCGAGACTACCTCGCCAAACCGGTGAACGTTGGCGAGCTCTCGGTCGTGGTCGCGCGCGAGCTCGAGCAACGTAAGCTTCGCATCGAGGCGGGCCTTCTCCGCGAACGGGTCGCGGAGAAGTACAGCTTTCAGAACATCATCGGCAGCTCGACGCCGATGCAGACCGTGTTCAAGACGGTCGCCCAGATTGCGGGGTCGCGCGCCAGCGTGCTCGTCACCGGCGAGTCGGGGACCGGCAAGGAGCTGATCGCCGCCGCGATTCACGAGCGCAGCCCGCGCGCGAAGGGACCCTTCATCAAGCTGCACTGCGCGGCCCTCGCGGAGTCCCTGCTCGAAAGCGAGCTGTTCGGCCACGAGCGCGGCTCATTCACCGGAGCCGTCACCCGGCGCGAAGGCCGGTTCATGCAAGCCAATCACGGGACCCTGTTCCTCGACGAGATCGGCGAGATTTCGCCGGGCATTCAGGTCAAGCTCCTGCGCTTCCTGCAAGAGCGCGAGTTCGAGCGCGTGGGCGGCAACGAGACCATCACCGTCGACGTACGGGTGATCGCGGCGACGAATCGGAATCTCCAGCACATGGTGGCGGAAGGGAAGTTCCGGGAGGACCTCTTCTATCGACTGAACGTGATCAACCTCGAGATGCCGGCGCTCCGTTCGCGTCCGTCGGACATTCCGATGCTGGCCGGTCACTTCCTGCGCAAGTACGCCGCGGAAAATGAAAAGGAGTTGCGGGGTTTCACGACGGAGGCGCTCGACCAACTCTCGACGTATGGCTGGCCGGGCAATGTTCGAGAGCTCGAGAACGTCGTCGAGCGCGCGGTCATTCTCGCGCAGTCGCAAGAAGTGACGGTTGCCGAGCTCCCCCCGCACATTGCGTCGGTCAAGGTGCGGGACGGGGTCCAGATCCCGGGCGCGACGATGGACGAGATCGAACGCTACGCGATCACGAAAACCCTGGAATCGACCGCCGGCTCGACCAGCCGCGCTGCTGAGATTCTCAACATCAGCGTACGCAAGATCCAGTACAAGCTTCACGAGTACGAGAGCGCGCCCAAGTCGGCACGCTCGGCGGTCAAGGACGTGGAGTAGCTCGGGGCAGGGTCACGGTGAAACAAGTGCAGCCGGGCCGCGACTGAACGCGGATCGTACCACCGTGATCGCTGACGATGCGGTGGACGAGCGACAAACCCAGCCCGGTTCCCTGGTCCTTGGTCGTGAAGAAGGCGTCAAAGACGGGCAAATCCTCGGCAAATCCTGGCCCGTCGTCCTCGACTTCGAGGTCGACGGTTTCATTTCCCGGCTTCGCCCGTAGCGTCAGCTGGCCGCCGGATCCCTGCATGGCTTCGATCGCATTTCGAGTGAGGTTGAGGAGCACCTGCCGGAGCCGCTCGGGGTCCCCGGCCGCCGGCGGAAGGGCGGGTGTCGAAATCGTCGAAACGGTGACACCCTCGGCCTCGGCCTCGGGACGTATGAGATGCGCGACCGCTTCTATTAGCTCACCCAGGCTCACCGGACGCGGCTCAAGGGCGCTTGGTCTCGCGAACGCGAGAAAATCGCGCACCAGTCGTTCGAGGCGCTCGATCTCGCTCTTGATGATCCCGACGATGGGCTTCGCGGCGTCGGCGCCATCACCGCGCGCCAGGCGGCGCTCGAGCACCGTGAGCTGCAGCGACGCGGAGTTCAACGGGTTGCGCACCTCGTGCGCGAGGCCAGCCGCCATCGTGCCGACCGCCGCCAACCGTTCGGCTCGGAGCACACGCCTCAGCATTTCGTCCTCGTCGGTGACGTCGATGCCGACCGCATAGACCATGCGCGCGCCCTCCGCCACGGAGACCTCCGCGCGGTTCCAGCGGACCTTGCGGGTGCCTCCCGCCTTGAGTGGCAGGTCGGTCGCACGCTCGTCGATGCCCACCAGCCTCCGCCCATCGGTCCCGAGCATCTCGCCGCGGGGATAACCGGTCACGCGTTCGAGCTGGCGATTCCAGGTCGTGATGCGCCCCTGGTCGTCGAGCGCGAGCACGAAGGCGGGCATCGACTCGACGAGCTCGCGGTGGAGTTCTTCGGACCGCTCCAGGTCGACGCGCAGGCGTTCGCGCTCTCGGTAGAGCCGCGCCTGATCGAGCGCGCGGCGAACGGTGTCGAGCAAATCCGGCGGCGACACCGGTTTGAGCACGTACGCAAACGCGTCGCCGCGCACGGCTGCGATCGCGCCTTCCAGCGTTGCGTTCCCCGTGACCAGGACCAGCTGCGCGAACGGCGACGATGCGCGCAACGGGCTCAGTAGCGAAATCCCGTCACCGTCGGGGAGCCGAACGTCGATCAGCGCGACGTCGAAGTGTCGCCCACGCGCGAGCGAGAGCGCTGTCTTGCGATCGCGCGCGATGGCGGTTTCCACGTCCAGGGTCGCGACGATCTCTGCGACGTTCTCCGCCAGCGCCTCATCGTCGTCGACAATCAGGACGGCGCCGTTCATGTGGAGAGCGGCTCGGAAGTAGACGCGGCGTCGGGAAAACCGAGGACGAAGGTCGTGCCTTGCTCTCTCGCCTCGAGATCGATCGTTCCCCCATGCGCCTCCATGATACGGCGGCACAGTGCCAGCCCCAGCCCGGTTCCCTTCGCCTTGGTTGTGAACAGCGCCTCGAAGATCCGATGGCGGGCTTCGAGGGGGACGCCGGGGCCGTTGTCGAGGACGCGGAGTTGCGCGCCATGTCCGTCGAGGGTGGGCTCGGCGCGCACTTCGACGTGCCCACCGCCAGGCATCGCCTGGGCGGCGTTCGTGAGGAGATTGACCAGCACCTTTTGAATTTGATCGGGATCGACGTCGATCTCCAGCTCCGCGGGCGACGTGACGATCTGGACGTCGATGGTTCCGGGAAGCAAAGATGCTAGCACGGCCCCGTCGACCAGCTTTCGCGCCGCGACCCGTCGCAGCTGGGGCGGGCGGTTGCGAGCCAGGTCGAGAAGATCGTCGATCGTCTTGTTCGCGCGCGTTACCTCATTGGCGATCCGATCCAGGTGCTTGGCCACGTGTCGCAAGGAGGATACCTCGGGTCCGAGATGCTGGCGCAATAGGTACACTGAAGAGTCGATGACACTGAGCGGATTGCGCAGTTCGTGGCCGAGGCTGGCCCCGAACTGCCCGATCGTCGCGAGACGCTCGGTGGTTCGATTCTTCTCGACCAAGTCTTCGCGGTAGCTCTCGAGCATGATGGCCAGCTCCAGGTCCATGATCTGGTTGAGTGCGGTGGCGATGCGCTCACTCTGGACGGGATCGGCGATTTTCGAGCGGGCGAGATCGAGGAGCTTGACGCGAATGCGGTCCATCGCCGTGAACATGTACTGCTGAGGCAGCGCGATGCTGACGTGGATGCGCCCGATTCGCGCGCGCAGCTCATAGTATGCCTCGTCGTGCGGACCGAGCAGCATCTTGTCGAGCCAGCGCACGAGCGTCTGCTTGAGACGTTCGATCTGGACGGAGCCACCCGTAATTGCGCTCCGCGCGTCGGGGTGGGCTTCGATGGCAGCATAGAAGTCCTCGACGATCGGCCCGAAGAATGGCTGGACCAGGGGGTGCAGCTCGCGGAGGGCAGCAGACGAATCGGGGGTGAAGCCGACGTAGTTTTTCAGGCTTTCGAAGAGTGAGACGTTCATTGGCTGGCTCAACGTCAAACAAAGCAACCACCGTGCCTTCCGCTTTCGGAGTGTCGCCAGGTGCCGCATCGCCCTCGGGAAGTGACTTTGCGCAAAGTATGCGCAATGGGACGGATTCGCAGAGTTCCGGCGCAGAGCTTTCGCGGGGTCGGCGCGGAGCGTCTACGACTCAGCATGGAATGGGCGTTGCATTTGATCGGCAGCGGAGGACAGAGATGAAGATCCTGTGCCCGACTGATTTCAGCTCCCGCTCACATGTCGCCGCCCAGGTTGCATTCGCGCTCGCCCAGCAGACGACCGGTTCCCTCGAGATGCTTCACGTCGTGACGTCGCGGCCCTCGGATCTCGTCCTTTCGGACGATGCGTCCCTGATCGAGGACCAGCTCCGCAGCAACGCGCAAACGAGGTTGGCGGCGGAGTGTCGTGCGCTCAGCTCGGGAAGAACGCAGGTCACCTCGTGGCTCGCCGAGGGCGATGTCGAGTCGTCGATCCAATCGCGAGCCTGGAGCATCGGAGCCGACCTGATCGTCATGGGATCGCACAGTCAGCCGGCGCTGGCGCGGTTCATCCTGGGCAGCGTCGCCGAGCGTACCGTCCGCCTGGCTGATCGGCCGATTCTCATCGTTCCCCCGGGCACCGAGCCACGGGCGCGAGAGCCCGGCGATAGCGAATCTTTGAATGTCGTGGTGGCGCTCGACGGCCGCGCCGCGAGCCGGGGAGCACTGGAGTTCGCGCGCTCCTTGCGGCGGCACGTCCGCTGTGACGTCACGTTTCTGCGTCTCTATTGGCCGATAGAGGAATACGCTCGCCTGGGCCTGACCGGCGTACGCGACCCCTCGCAGGTCGATCCGGAGGTGGTCGCGGACCTGACGCGGAGCCTGGCACTGGAGGTGGGGGCGTTGCCGGGAGTCGGCACGATCTCGATAGCGGTCGAACCCACCTGGGTCGATCCGGCAAGTGCTATCCTGGAGTACGCGCGCGCTCGCCATTGCGATTTCGTCGTCATGGGTGCGGAGAGCCGGCACGGACTGGCGCGCATTGCGCACGTACCGGTCGCGAGCCGCGTGGCCCACCAGGCTGTGGGTGTCCCCGTGATATTCGTGCCTCCGCTGCCGACCGCGCACGATGCAGCGGCGACCCCGACGATCGCGACGGTTCTCGCCCCGACCGACCTCTCCACAGCCGGAAACCGCGCCGTCGCCTTCGCGTACGCACTGCTTGCGCCGCACGGAGGAGTCGTCGAGCTCTGTCACGTCCGCGAGCATTCGCTGCCATCGCCTGCCGACGTTTACGATCGCGCGGAAGGGAAGCTGGGCGACTCCGATCGCGCGTCCCTGATCTCGCAACTGCGCGTCCTGGTGCCGGCTGACGCGGAGAGACTGGGGATCACGACCCACGTCACGGTGATCGATGGTGGGAAGGCGGCCGAGGCCATTCTGCAAGCGGCGGACCGCTTGAGCGTCGATTCGATCGTGCTCGGATCTCGTGGGCACGGTGGGGCATACCGCCCGCCGTTCGGATCCGTTTCCAAGGAGGTGGTGCATCGGGCGCATCGCCCAGTCCTCGTGGTTCCACGGCCAAGGGAGGCGTCATGAAAAGACCGCCGGCGCTCCTCATGATTGCACTGCTTGCGGCTGCCTGCGCCGCGCCGTCGCGCAATCAACCACCGCAGCAGACACAGTTCGCGCAAGCCGTCGCGCCACCGGAGCGACTGCGCCCCGCCGAATCCTTGCCCAAGGCCGCGCGCGAGGACCTGAGGGTACGCATGGCCTTTCACGCGCGTGACATGAACGCGCTCGTCAGCGACATCATGTTGCTGCGCTACGACGAGATCCGCGACCGCGCCAAGCGCATCGCCAGCGACGCGAGCTTGAGCCGCCCGCTGACCAACGATGCAACCGAGCTGAACTCGGCCTTCCCAGAGAAGTTCTTCCTCTACCAAGACAATCTTCGGCTCGAGGCCAAGACCCTGGCGGAGTCTGCCGGCCGCGAGTCAGCCTTCGACGTCGCCGACTCGTACGGTCGGCTCTCCCAGGTCTGCGTGCGATGTCACGCCGCGTACCGAGGAGCGCGCTAGGGAGCTGGTCTCAACCGATATCTTCGGATTGTTCAGATCACATGGCAGATCCCCAGGAACAAAGTATCCTTTTCTCAGGCTCCAACTTGTTCGTCCACATTCGCACACCGATCGTTGCTCCTCTCACGCGGGCGCTGGCCTACGGTGACAGCTCGACCCCGGGCACCTACTGCGGTCAAAGCGGCGTTCCGAGCGGTCTATCGGCACCTCAGCTGAAAGACGTAGAAGCTGTCGCGCGAAGGCTGGGGGCCAAGGTTTGCCCGAGTTGTCTCGAGGCGAAAACAGACGAGGATCGGCTGAACTGAGTCTCTCTCAAGGTCGGCCGCATCGTGCCCTGATTCGATTGTTCAGTTCAGGCTAGCGCTCGGTGCTTCTTCGCGATGCCGCTCCAGGGATGCGATGCTGTCCCGGATGGGTCGCATCGAGCTCGCGAACTTCAACCTGAATCTCCTGCTGGCGCTGGACGGGCTCCTCGGCGCGCGGAGTGTGACGGGTGCGGCGCGACGCGTGCGCGTGACTCCGTCGGCGATGAGCCATTCGCTGGCGGAGCTGCGGTCACTCCTGGGTGATCCGCTGCTCGTGCGCTCCGGGCGCGCGATGGTGCTCACGCCGCGGGCGGAGGCGTTGGTCGGACCGTTGCACAAGGTCCTCGCCGACACCGAGCGGCTCCTGCGGGGCGGGGGCGCGTTCGATCCGCGCTCAGCCGAGCGGCGCTTCGTCATCGCGGCCCCGGATTTTCTGGCGACGCTCCTGCTCCCGCCGCTCATCGCAGCGGCCGCCCGCGACGCGCCGGGCGTGTCCCTGGAGATCGTGCCGAGCGCGCGCCGCGGGAACGCCTGGCTCCTCGAGACCGGCGACGTCGACCTCGCCCTCGGCGCCATCGTCGACGAGACGCCCAGCATCCGGCGCGCGGACCTGTGCACCGAGGGCTTCGCGTGCGCCGCTCGGCGGGGCCATCCGGCCATCGACGGCGCGCTCGACCTCCGCACGTACGTGAAGACGCCTCACCTGGTCATCACCCTGGGTGACGACTCCGGTCCCACCTGGATCGATCAGGCGCTCGCCAAGGTGGGCCAGAAGCGTCGGGTGGCCGTGTTCACCCGCTACTTCATGACGGCGCCGCTGGTCATCGCGCGCTCGGATCTCATTCTTACGGGGCCCAGCATGCTGATCCGCTACTTCGCCGAGCTGGTGCCGCTCCAGGTCCTCGCGCCGCCCATCGAGCTACCCACCTATCCAGAGGAGGCGTACTGGCACGAGCGGTTCGACGAGGATCCGGGCCATCGCTGGTTGCGCGGGCTGGTCAAGATCGTCGCGCGCGGCTTCGGTCTGGCGGAGCGGCCCCGCAAGCGCAGCTGGTGAGTTGAATCTTGCTCAACATCGACTGAGCACTCGCCAGCACTGCCCCGCGCGTACGCGGCGTAGCGTTCTTGGTCGCACGACGCCGACCAAGGAGAATGCCAATGACGACCACGACCACGACCACGACCAGCTCCATCCCGACCTTCGACGCCGCGAAGTACAAGGAGACCACCCGCGCGCAGTGGGAGACGGCCGCCGAGTCCTGGCACCGCTGGGGCCCGACGCTCCGAAGCTGGCTCGGCACCGCCACGACGCGGATGCTGGATCTGGCGGACGTCGCCTCGGACTGTCGCGTGCTCGACGTCGCGGCTGGCGCAGGCGACCAGACGTTGCAGACCGCGACGCGCGTGGGTCCCGGCGGGACCGTGCTCGCGACGGACATCTCTCCCGCAATCCTCGCCTTCGCCGCGGCGGAGGCCAAGCGCGGCGGGCACGCCAACGTTGCCACCCGCGCCATGGACGGCGAGCAGCTCGAGCTGCCCGACGCGTCCTTCGACGCCGTCATCTCGCGCGTGGGCTTGATCTATTTCCCTGATCAGCAGCGCGCGCTGGCCGAGATGCGGCGCGTCCTCGTGCCCGGCGGGCGCGTCGCGGCCATCGTCTATTCGACCCCCGACAAGAACGGGTTCTTCAGCCTGCCGGTGTCGATCGTACGCCGCCACGCGAACCTCGGGTCGCCCCTGCCGGGACAGCCGGGGCCTTTCAGCCTGGGCGGGCCCGGCGTCATCGAGGAGGCGTTCGTCCGCGCCGGGTTCAGGGACGTGAAGGCCGAGCGGGTCGCGACTCCCTTGCGCATGACGTCCGCCGCCGACTGTCTGCGCTTCGAGAAGGAGTCCTTCGGCGCGCTCCACCAGATGCTCTCCTCGCTCGACGACGCCGGCCGTGACGCCGCCTGGACCGAGGTGGGCAGCGCGTTGCGGGAGTTCGAGCGCGCCGACGAAGGCTTCGTCGGTCCGTGCGAGCTCGTGGTGGCTGTCGGCACCAAGTAACGGGGCTGCCCTGATCACGCGAATCCAAACAATCGGTCGAAGAACAAGGCACCAGAGACGGTCAGGGCGCAGGCTTGAGCGCCTCGCAGCTCATCCAGGGGAATCCTTCACTGCCTGCCAGCCACGCTTTTCGTGATGCTGCAGGTCGAATCCGCCGTCCTTGCGGTCGACGATGCGCCAGGTGCCGCTGCGGGTGCCGATCCGCACGAAGCGTTGAATACGCGAGCTAGGCGAGGGAGCTCCGTCGTCCTCGGCCTTCCAGGTCTCGCCTCGGTCGTCGCTGTGGAATATGGCGTGAGTGTTCCCCAAGTGCTTCCAATCGAGCGAATCGACGTCCCACAGCCACATCTTGGAAAACCCGAGGCTGGTGGCGATGTCCCGAACTCTCTTGTCCGATTTGAGACTGGCGGTGGAGGTGGATGCCCTCTGATTCGGTCGTGCTAGGGTCCGCGTTGTGAAAAACTCAGTCGCGACGTCGCGGATATTCTGGTTACAAGGATTCCTTGCCACTGCAATCACCTTGGCGCTTGCCCCGGGCTGCCGTGGAGAGCCGAACGCCGTGCTCACGGAGCTGACCGAGGCGCGCCGATTGGCAGCTGATCTCCGCGTTCAATTCAACAAATCATCCGATGCCTCGAATCGCGCTGTCATGGCCGACACCGACGAATCGTCCGTCGCTTTCGCGCGTGAGGCCGAACAGACGAAGGGATTCGTCAAGACCGACGTCGCAGCCTTGGCTCCCCGTCTTCGAGATCTCGGCTACGCGATCGAGATCAAGTCCCTCGACGAGTTCGGGAATCATTTTGCCGAGTACGAGAAGCTCGATCGCAGCATTCTCGAATTGGCCGTGGAGAACACCAACCTGAAGGCTCAGCGGCTTTCGTTCGGTCCCGGGCGTGAAGCGGCCGACGCCTTTCGAGATTCGCTCGTAACCCTTCCCGCAAACGCACCGTCAAAGGACCGCTGCCGGGTCGAGTCAGTCGTTGCGAAGGCCGTGTTGGCCGTGCGCGAGATCCAGGTGCTTCAGGCTCCCCACATTGCCGAATCCGACGACTCCGTGATGACGCGCCTGGAGAAGGAGATGGCGATCTTGGAGACCACGGCGGGGGACGCTGTGAATACCCTTACCGAACTTGTCGATCCAAAGGCTAGGCCGCGGGTGGCAGCGGCGGTTTCGGCGCTGGATCGATTCCAGGGCATCTCCAGAGAGATCGTGAAGCTCTCTCGTCGCAACAGCAATGTCCGCTCGCTGGAGTTGGCGCTTCGTCGAAAACCGACCATCAGTGCCGCCTGCGACGACAGCCTACGTGTCCTTCAGGACGCGCTCGGAAAGGAATCCTTCACGGCCACTCGATAGGCAACGGGGCTCGCGAGGACAGCGTTGAGCTCGCCACCTGCGAGCGCGACGAACCCGGAGACGTACAGCCAGGTCAAGAGGATCATCACGCCTCCCAGCGAACCGTAGGTGACGTCGTAGTGTCCGAATGCGGCGACGTAGAGACCGAAGACCCAGGTGGACACGGCACGCCGTCGCGGGCCTGTCGGCTCAGTCAGTGCGCCGCCGTCCCTGAATCAACCGAACGACGATCACGACGACTGCAGCTACGAGCAGGATGTGAACGAATCCTCCCATCGTGAACGAGGTGACGAGGCCGAGGCCCCACAAGACCAACAGTATCAGCGCAATTGTGAGCAACATGTTCGTCTCCCTTTCTGGTCGGCCGTCGAGCGGCTCCTTTTGGTTGTTATTGCGGGTCAACTCGCGTCAGCGGCGATCGTCCGAACCGTGAGCTCGCGCGGACAATGACGAGCCACCATGTTCAGGAGCTCGTCGACATCCACCGGTTTCGACAACACCGGCGCCTCGGTGTGCCCCTGCATCGACGTGAGCGCGCCGGTCACGAAAACAACGGGGGGCGCACTCGCGCCAAGCTCGGCCCGCATCGCGCTGAGCAGCTGGAAACCATTCATACGCGGCATACGAAGATCCGCCACCACCAGGAACGGCGCATCGTGGATGGCCGCGAGAGCCAGCTCACCGCTCGCGACGCCGAGCGCCCGATAGCCGCCATACTCCAAGGTGTCGACTGTCACGTCGCGAAGATCGTCATCGTCGTCCACCACCAATACCCATCCGACGCTTCCTGACGCGCCCGGTTGGGGCTCCGACGGAGACGTCCCGTACGCCGCACAGCTCATCGCATCACCTCAGGCTGGAGGAAGAGAATCAAGTGCACGAGGATTGCTATGTGCAAGTGCGAGGCCGTGCTTCGAGGTGAGTGCCCAGTCGATCGGAGTGCGCTGGACGCCGACTTGCGCCGGGGGCCACCCGCGGTTCGCGTAGATTCTGCGGTGAGGGGCATTGAACCGGCAACGACTACGTCTCGGGTAGAGGAGGTACCGATGCGGCATCGTCTTGACCCAGAGGAGCCGCACATCGTTGACGCGGCAGGCGCATCGAGAACGTCGTCGCGCCGCCGTCAGAATACGCGACGAGCGTGCCGCCCCCCGCGTTCACGATCTGCTTCGCGATGTAGAGGCCGAGGCCGAGATTCCCGGTCGCGGATACTGTCTGTTGCTTGGCCCGGCGGAAGGGCTCGAAGATGAACGGCAGGACGTTTCCGGGAATGGGCTCTCCCTGGTTGATGATCTCGACGACAACGTCGGCGGCCTCGGCGCGAGCCTTGACGACGACCACGGTACCAGGCGTGGCGTGCTCGACGGCGTTTCCAGCGATGTTGGACAGGGCTTCCGCTAAACGATCCGGGTCCCACGTGCCGGTCAAGTCGCCTTCGACCTCTAGGTGGATAGCTGCGGCGAACTCCTCGACCACGGTCCGACACACCTCGCCCAGATCGGTGGGTTTCGGCTGAAGCGGGAACCCACCCCCGAGACGGGCGCGTGTGAGATCGAGCAGCTGAGAGATCATCCGGCTCATACGCTGGCTGCTCCTGACAATCAGCCCGATTTGCTTCTCGGTGTGCGGATCGAGCATGCCGCGTTGAAGCAACAGGTTGGTCGCCATACGGATCGACGCGAGCGGGTTGCGCAAGTCGTGGCTCACGATGCCCATGAACAGCTCGCGAAACTCGCCCACTTCGCGAAGCTCGTGCTCGCTCTCCTCGATGCGTGACCTGGCCGCTTCGGTGTCGTCCGTCAGTTCTTGAGCCCGGATGGTCGCGCACACCAACTGTTCGTTCGCTTCGCGCAGGTCCTTGGTGATTCTGTTGAGCTTGTCCTCGGCCTGCTTGCTCTCGGTTTGGTCGACTCCGGTCTTGACGAAATAGCGGAAGTTCCCGTCGGTGCCCTTGATCAATGTGTTGGACCAGGCGATCCAGCGGCGCTCGCCGGTCTTGGTCAGCCAGTAGTTCGCGAGAGGTTTGGCTCGCTCCGTTACACGCAGCTCGCGGACGGCAAGCCTGACGGGCTCGACTTCCTTCGGAATCAGGAGAAAGTCCCAGAACCGGCGCCCGCGAACCTCCTCGAGGGCGTAGCCGGTCAAGTCGGAGCAGGACTGATTCCAATAGATGATCCGCTCGTCGGCATCGAGCACGACGACCAGGGCGCCGACGGCCTCAAAGGTCTGAAAACCATTTTCGATCAAGGCTGCCTCTCAGGACTCCGCCACACGCGGGGCTGGTTGCGGGGGGGGCGACTAACGATGACCCTGCCGGTCGTCGCCGCTGGGTAAGATGAAAGGACGCATGGTGGTCCGCTCAAGCATCAGGTATGCCGAGCCGCCGTGTCGTCATGCGGGGCCTCTGCGCACGATGCGACGGCGCCTTGGTTCGAGCAGGAGCTCTTGACCAGGACGCCTAAATTAAGAGCCCTTAATTAAGGCGTCTTAATGCAATGATTGCGACACCTTGGGTGCAAGCTGGCAAGCGTTGCCGGCGCAACCATCCTCTGCGCAATAGCTGCGCAGATATGCTTTCACCACACTCGATGCCGCGGCCAAGCACGATCTCTGCGCGCGCTATCAAATTCGTGATGTCCAATGGGTGTCTAGTGAGCTCCTGACCGGGAAACTGCTCTACAACGAACCGTCGATCCTTGCGATGACGACGAGGATCTGCACCGAACCCGTTCCTTCGGTTCGAGAACAGCGCGCCGACCTGTCCCGGGAATTGGACCGCGTCGTCTTGCGCTGCCTCGAGAAGGATCCGGCGCGACGCGTTCAAAGCGTCGCCGAGCTAGCGTCGGCCCTGCGCCCCTTCGCTTCCAAGCGATCGAGGGAGTCCGTCACCCGGATCGTCAACACGGCCAAAGCGCACCCTACCCGAGCGTTTCTGGCTGCGAGTGCGACAAGGACGGGCTGGGCGATGGAGCGTGGCGAGGTAGTCGCATCGTGAAGGTCGTCTCACCGTCGATCGAGCTCGCGTCGAGGGTGCCGCCATCCGCCAGCACGATCTGCTTGGCGATGTAGAGACCGAGGCCAAGGTTTCCGGTTGCAGACTTCTCGCTCTTTCCCCGGTGGAAGGGCTCGAAGATGAACGGGAGCAGATCGGCGGGGATGGGTTGTCCCCGGTTGGTGATCTCTACGACGACCTGGGCTCCGTCGGGGTACGCCCAGACGACGACGGGCGTTCCCGGCAGCGCGTGCTCGACGGCGTTGCCGATTATGTTGGAAAGAGCTTCCGCCAAGCGGTCGGGGTCCCAGGTGCCGGTCAGGTCGCCTTCGAGCGTCAATTGAATGTTGGTCCCGAACTCTTCGGCGACGCTCCCACAGATGTCGCGCAGGTCGCTGGGCTTCGGTTCGATCGGGAATCCTCCCCCGAGGCGAGCGCGGGTCAGATCAAGCAACTGATCGATCATCCGTCTCATGCGTTCAACGCCCCTGACGATGAGCGTCGCTGAAGTTTGATCGTACTCGTCGAGGTGGCCACGCTGAAGCTGCATTCCGACGGCCAAGCGGATCGACCCGAGGGGGTTTCGTAGGTCGTGGCCCAAGACGCCGATGAACAACTCCCGGAACTCGGCTGTCATACGCAGCTCGTGCTCGGTTTCCTGCGCGCTCGTCAGCGCGGCCTCCACCTTCTCGGTCAATTCTTGCGCTCGGATCGTCGCGCTGACCATGTGCTGGTTCGCCTCGCGAAGGTCGTCGGTGGCTTGCAGGGCAGCCTCATAGAGGCGCGCGGACTCGGCTACGCGAACGTTGAGAGCGGCCTCGGACGCACGGAGACCATCGGACGTCCGCTTGCTCTCGGAACGGTCGATTCCAGTCTTGACGACGTACTGGACTCGACCGTCGGGATCGGTGGTCAAGGTGTGCGAGAAGGCGATCCACCTTCGCTCACCGGTCTTGGTCACCCAGTAGTTCGAAGAGGTGATTGGACACCTCGACGTAAAGAGCGCTGCGAAGGTTGCCATGACCGCCTCGATCTCCTCCGGTATCAAGGCGAAGTCCCAGAGTCTGCGGCCGCGAACGTCTGCGAGGGAATAGCCGGTCAAGTCGGAACAACAGTGGTTCCAGTAGACGATCCGAGCGTCGACATCGAGCACGACGACGAGGGCGCCCACCGCCTCGAAGGCCTGGAAGTCCGACTCCGTCACCGCTATTTCTTTCGCCGCTTCCGGTCCGTCGATGGAGTCCCCGTGAGGAGGCCCTTGTATCCCTTGAGAGGCCGGCCCACGACGATCCCACCGTCCGAGGTGATGTCGTACTCTCGCAGCTCCTTGCTGTGCTGACTTGCACGCACCTTGACGACCGCCATTGCTCGACGCAGGTCCCCGTCGATCTCGACGTAACGCTGGATGATGATGGCGTCCGTGAGAAACGCGATCCCTTGCGGGCTGAAGCGGAGATCCACGTAGGAGTCGGCCAGCTCGACAGTGGCCATCACCGTGACGCCGAGGCCCGTCAGAGCTCCCATCATCCGATACAGCGATTCGCGAAAGTCCTCCCGGAAGGTCGGCGCCAGCGCCAACTCCAGACCGGACAGCGAATCGATCACCGCTCGTTTCGCGCCGACCCGCTTCACGGCATCACGCACCTCCAGCAAGGTCTCGTCGATCGAGAGATCCAGCGGGCGCAGGTAGATAACTTCGAGCTTCTTCTGTCGAATGAGCTTCTGGAACTCCTCCCCTCGGGGGGCGGTCTGCAGGTAGTCGTTGGGGCGTTTCTCGAAGACGGCCACGATCCCGCTCTCGCCGTGCTTGATGCCCTCGACGATGAACTGATTGGAGAGCACGGTCTTTCCGGATCCCGAGGGACCTGCGACCAGCACCGAGAATCCCCTCGGGATGCCGCCGCTCATCATCTTGTCGAGGCTGGCCACACCGGTCCTGAGGCGATGCTTGAGGGGGTGGTCGGTGACGATCTCCTCTGGCTTGAGAATGCGGGGGAAGACGTTGTACCCCGCGTCGGTGATACGAGCCGTGTGGAGCCCGGGAATCTGCCCCTGCCCGCGCATCTTCATCACCTGCAGCTTGCGGACGACGGAGTTGCGCTCGATCGCCTGGTAAAGCCAGAGCAACCCGTCAGCCACCGTGAACACCGCGCTGTCGCGCTCGCCCTCGCCGTACTCCCCGAGGAGAAAGGTGGTCGCCTGGTAGGTCGTGAGCGTCAGCGCGAGCCGCTGCATGAAGTCCGTCAGCTCCATCTCGCCGGACGGTCCGGCGAGCGTGCTACGCACCATCGCCCGGAACGAGTCCACGACGACCAGCGCCGGGGTCGACGTCTCGAGCTCCTGCACGATGGATTCGAGCACCTTCCCCATGCCGCCGGTGAGGGCCTCTTGGCCAAGGTGAATGAAGCGGACCGACCCGTCGCCGATCTTGTCGGCGTCGAAGAAGGCGTGCTGTTGCTGGTAGCGGAGCATCTTGATGGGGGGCTCGCCGATGATGCTGAAGTACACGGCTTTTCGCTCGGGGCTCGCGTTCGCGAACATGATCTGGTGACCGAGCGTCGTCTTGCCACACCCCGGGCCACCGGCGACGAGGTTGAACGAGAACTCTGGAATCCCGCCCCCCAGCACCTCGTCGAGGCCGGGCACGCCGGAGGGCAGCTTGCGAATCGGAACTCGGTCGCTCATTTTGGGTTCCCTTTGGGTGCCGTTTCTTCAATCGTTGGCCAGGCGCTCCGCAGCACCTGGACGGTCAATCGCTCTCCGATGAACGTGGTAATGAGCTCGAGGAACGCTCCGAAGAAGACGGAGGCGGTCTTGGCGGCGTCCTCGGGATCGCGCGACTGCAACCACGTGCTGAGCTCGGTCGAGCCTTCCACGGCGGCGGCAAGCTCGGCGACGGACGCGAGCCCGCTAAGCGACACCTTCGCGCTCCGCGCGAACAGCGCCTGCACGCCGGCGCGACCGAGGAGCGGGGCCAGGTGCGCGTCGAGCTTTTCGTAAACCCGTCCGGCCGCCGCAGCACACTCCGTCGAGCCTTCGGCGGACGCTCCCTCGCTCGCCAGCAGTCGCTTGGCCCTCTCGACTTGTGCCGCGCTCGGTTTCATAGTCGGAGTTGCCCCGCGCCGGTCATCCCGAAGCGATAATCCACGAAGTTGGAGCAGCAAGCGATGCCTTTCGATCCCGCTCTCTCTTGCGAGACGGGTCACCTCCTCTGCTGCGACTTACGCGGTGCCGGACACAACGACTTCTGACACGAGCGCGAGGAGTCGGCCCATTTCGACGGGCTTCGGCAGAACGGCCAGGGCTCCCGCCGTTGTGCACGCATTCTCCATCGCGTCGTCGGCGTAGGCAGTCATCACCACGGCAGGAATTCGACTACCGCGCCGCCTTATCTCGGCGATGAGCTGGGCACCATTCCCGTCGGTCATGCGGAAATCGGTAATCAGGGCGTTTATCTGTTCGGAGAACGCCGCCAGCGCTTCCGCGGCCGAGCCGGCAATCGAGGCCTGGTATCCGTCCAGCTCCAGCATCTCGGCGATGTTCTCCGCCATCGCAATGTGATCATCGACGACCAGAATCCACCCCCGCGCGCTCATGCGCTCGATGCTGAACGTCCGGCTCGCGGAGTACAACTCGGCGATCATTAAGTGATCGTGAAGGCCCCATCGAGAGTGTTCTGGCTTGCAAATCCACCGGTAACGGGACCCGCGTGCTAGATTGCAGCCGAGATGCTGGTCGCCATGGTTGAGGATGATTCGCTGTTCGCGGCCACTCTGGAAGCAGCGCTCCAAGGATCGGGATTTCGGGTAGATGTCATTGGGACCGGCTCCGCTGCGCTGAGACGTTTCGAGCGTCACGATCTGGATGCCGTGATCGTGGATATGGGCTTGCCCGACATGGACGGCATCGATCTGATAGCTCGGGCACGAGAGCTCGGCATGTGGGCGCCGATCTTGGTGGCGACCGCGCGCGCCGGTCTCGATGACGTAGTGCGCGCGCTCGAAGCCGGGGCTGATGACTACGTCGTCAAGCCCTTCTCGGGCGCGGAGATCGGTGCCCGCCTGGCGGCCCTGGGACGTCGAGCAGCGGGGCCGCGCTGGGCGCCGCTCGCGTGTGGCAAGGTCGTCTTGAGCGCCGGAAAGCACGACGCCAACGTGGACGGTCTCCCTGTTCGGCTGTCCCCTCGCGAGCGGGCGCTCCTCGAGCTTCTGCTGCGGCGCCGCGGCCAAATCGTGTCGCGCCAAGATATCCTGGATGATGCTTTCGGCTACGACTTCAACCCAGGGACGAATCTCGTCGACGTCCACGTGGCCCATCTTCGCCGCAAGCTGAAACGCGGCGGCGTGACGATTGAGACGGTCCGAGGAGTGGGGTTTTGCCTGAATGGCGACGGCGATTCGGAGACGCGCCCAACCGACCATGCCGAGGGCGAGCGCAACAATCGATAGGTGCACTCGGCTGGTCCAGTTGTGGTTCTCCATTGCGATGACGAACACTTTCTTGATCCGCCTGCTGTCCCGCTCCCGGTGATCCCCATCCCTGCCGTCCTCACCCGCATGAACGGGCACAGCACCAAAGGCAACCGCGCAGGCGACCGCCAGCGCACACACAGATAACGAACGATTCACTCGCGACATGATTTCCTCCCCGCTCGGCCGAGAGAGTGGCGCGCCCAAGCGTCGCAAGGCGGGCGGCAGGAGTTAGCACGAGCGGATCCCCGGCGAGGTGACAGTACGGCGAACCGGGCTCCGACGCTCTGGAAACAGAGCCGCTCTGAGCGTGGCCGGGATCGCGGGAGTTAGACGGACAAGACGCGGCAGGTCTTGCGTCTTGATGGTGGCGCGGCGAAAATTGCGCGCACGCTAGATCTCGTCTGGAAGCCGTGTTCCGGAATTCGGTCGGTGTAGATGAGGCATACTCCTTGCCTAGGTACACCAGACCTTGGCAGGAGGGACGCTCGATGGTGGACGGCACGGGGGGGTATTGGCGCGCGCTGATCGAACGTTGGCCCGGATATATTCTGACGGTCGACGGCGATGACCGCCTCACGTCCCTGAACCGGAGCACCCCGCGCATCGACGCCGAGCGTGACCTAGGCCGCAATCTGTTCGATTTCATCGACCCGGAAGAACGGAGTGGCCTGCGCGGTGCGCTCGCTGACGCACGGGCGGGCGGCGGGGTGGACAGTCGACGCACGCGCACCCGGCTCGCAGACGGAACCTGGCGCGTGTTCGAATCCCGCTTCATCCGCCTTCAAGATGGCGGCGTGATGATCGTCAGCAACGATGTCACGGCCGAGGAGGAGGTGCGGGACGCGCTCGAACGCAGCGAGCGGCGCCACCGCGCGCTCGTCGAGCATTCATACGACGGAATCTCGATGATGGACGCCGACGGAACGACGCTTTACCTGAGCCCCGCCGTGGAGCGCATCAGCGGCGACTCGGGCACGAACCTCGTCGACGATCCGAGCGGCGCCGCCATCCTCCCGAACTTCCGGGACGTCACCGCTCGCCGTGAGATCGGCGAGGAGCGCCGTCGCGCCATTGAAGGCAGGCGCTCCCAGGAGCGCCAGCGCGTTCTTTCGAGCGCAACGCAGGCGTTCTCGGACGCGAGCCGGTCACCCGAGCGCCTGCTGAACACGGTCGTCCATGAGGTGGCCGAGTCGCTGCAGTGTGCGTGCGCGCTGAGTCTCATCACGGACGATGGCGCCCACTTCACGACGGCGCACGTGCACGCGCCCGATCCTGCTCTCCTGACCTTGTTCCGCGAGCACCTGACGGCCCAGGGGCCACGCCGTCTCGATTCACACCCTGGGATGAAACACATCCTCGAAACCGGCACCCCGTTCTTCATGCCCCACGTCGACGCCGAGATCGACGAGGTCGGCGCTCAGGCGGCGCCCGACGTCCTGCAGTTCGCGCGCGGGGCGCGCGTCAAGAGCGCGATCGTGGTCCCGCTGGCGATCCGCGGGCGCATCATCGGTGCGTTTGGCCTCACCAGGCACGGGGAGCAGGCGCCTCCGCTCGACGAGCAGGATCTCGCGCTCGCCCAGACGCTCGCCGAGCATGCGGCGCTCGCGCTCGCATCGGCGCGACTTCACGAGGTGTCAGAGTACCAGCTGGCGGAGCGCGAGCGAATGGCGGCGCGTCTGCGCGTCCTCGCCGACGCCTCGCGCGAGTTCTCGGAGACGACCGGCGACTATGAAGGCCTGCTCGCCGTCATCGCGCGGCGTCTCGGGGAGGTCATCGGCGATCTGTGCGCCATTCGTGCCGTCAGCGAAGACGGCTTGATGCTCGAATCAGGCGCGGTCTATCATCGCAATCCCGAGATTGTCGCCTGGGCGCGCGCGCTGCTGGTGACCCATCCCCAGCGTGTCGGCGAAGGGGTGACGGGCCGCGTGGCCGCTTCCGGTGAGTCAATCCACATCGCCAGGATATCCGCCAGCGACTACGCCGCGTCGACGTCGCCGCAATACCGAGAGATCATCGGACGTCTGAACGTCGGCAGTGTGATCATGGTTCCCATGAGGGACCGCGGCAACATCGTCGGCGTGGCGTCGTTCCTGCGATCGGGCTCCGAGACTCCATACACCGAGAGCGACTTGAACCTGGTTCAGAACCTTGCCGACCACGCAGCGCTCGCCATCGCGAACGCACGGTCGTACGCGGCGGAGAAGATCGCACGCGCAGCCGCGGTGGACGCGAACCAAGCCCTTCACGACTCGGAGGTGGCGCACCGGCTTCTGTTCGAGGCGAGCCCAATCCCTCTCCTCCTGTTCGACTTGGACACGCTCGAGGTGCTGGCCGTCAACGAGGCGGTGACCCGCCTCTATGGGTACGCCCGCGGCGAGCTCCTCCGGATGAGGCTCTCGGACCTCCGCCCAGAGAGTGACCGCGGCTTGGTGAGGGCGGCAGTCGACGGCTTGGGCGAATCGGAGGCCGTCGGGTCCGTGCGCCATCAGCGCAAGGACGGCTCGCACTTCTTCGCCGAGTACACGTCTCGCCCGCTTCTTTTCGACGGGCGACGGGCGCGATTCACCGTCATCACTGACGTCAGTGTTCGCCAGGACGCCGAGAAGATGCGCGCGTTGCTCGCCGCCATCGTGCTCACCTCCAACGACGCCATCGTGAGCAAGCAGCTCGACGGGACGATCACGAGCTGGAACGGCGCCGCCGAGCGTCTCTTCGGGTACTCGGCCGCAGAGGCCGTCGATCGGTCGATCGCCATCGTGATCCCTCCCCGACTGCTCGAGGAGGAGCGCGCCCTGCTGGCCCGCGTCTCTGCGGGAGAGCGTGTCGAGCACTACGAGACGACGCGTCGGCGCAAGGACGGAACCGAAGTCGCGGTGTCGATTTCTCTGGCGCCGATCCTCGATGCCTCCGGCAAGGTCGTGGGCGTATCGAAGACCGCTCGCGACCTCACCGCGAAGCACCAGGCCGACCGGGCGCTTCGAAACACCGAGGAACAACTACGCCAGGCACAGAAGATGGAAGCGGTGGGGCGCTTGGCCGCCGGCATCGCACACGACTTCAACAACCTCCTGTCCGTCATTCTGGGCTACGACCAGCTGATCCTCGCCGACCTCAAACCCACCGATCCGGCCAACGAAGGCGTCCAAGAGATCCACAAGGCGGCGCTGCGTGCCGCCGACCTCACACGGCAACTTCTCATGTTCAGCCGGCAGCAAGTCGTGGCGCCCAAGGTGCTCGAGCTCGACGACGTGCTCGCGAAGATGGAGAAGATGCTGACGCGCATCGTGGGCGAGGACGTGGTGCTGGTCTCGGCGCCCGGTTCGGGCGCAGGCTACGTATTCGCGGATCCGAGCAACGTCGAGCAGGTCGTCATGAACTTGGTGGTGAACGCCCGCGACGCCATGCCCACTGGGGGCACGCTCACGATCGAAACGGCGAACGTCGATCTCGACGAGAACTACGCGCGCCAACATCTGGGCGCGACGCCGGGCCGCTACGTAATGCTCGCCGTCAGTGACACGGGCATTGGCATGGATCGGGCAACCCAGGCACGCATCTTCGAGCCGTTCTTCACCACCAAGCCGGTGGGCCAAGGGACCGGGCTCGGACTCTCGACGGTGTTCGGGATCGTGCAACAGATCGGCGGCAGCGTCTGGGTCTACAGCGAGCCCGGCCGCGGCGCGACGTTCAAGGTTTACTTTCCGCGGGTCGATCGGAAGAGCGACGTGGCGGCACCCACGTCGCCGCTCCTCGCGCTTCGAGGCTCGGAGACGATACTGCTCGTCGAAGACCAAGAACAGGTGCGCACCGTGGCGCGACATATCCTCGAGCGTTACGGGTATCGGGTCGTTGTCGCGCATAGCGCGGGTGATGCGCTGATCCTCTGCGAGAAGAACCCGGGGACGATTCACCTCTTGCTCACTGATGTCGTCATGCCGCAAATGAGCGGCGTCGAGCTGGTAAAGCGGATCGCGCCTCAGCTGCCCGGCCTCAAGGTTCTCTTCATGTCGGGCTATACCGACGACAGCATCGTTCGCCACGGCGTTCTCACCAGCGAAGTGCCGTTCCTTCAAAAGCCGTTCACGGCCGAGTCGCTGGCGCGAAAGGTCCGCGAGGTGCTCACCGGGACTGCAAACCCACGAGCGTATCCGACGGCCTGACCTTCCCCTCCGCCACCCTCCAACCGCGTGGTGTTCCCGCCCATTCGCGTGGCAGCCTCGGCGGTATGAACCTGAGAGACGGGATCAAAGCTGCGCTGGCGCTCGTGCTGGCTACTTGCGGCTGTGGGTCGGGCGGCGCGGCGAAAAGCGATGGGGGCGTTTCGAGCTGCCCGCCGGTGGCGAGCGGCGGTCTCGGTGCAGGATAGTGCCCCAGTCGCCCCGCTGTGGTCAGCGTCTTCGCGCTTGCGCGCTGGGGTTCGTGCGGGAGTCTTGGCGGGAGCGCCAGTTCGCGGGCGTCGTCCCCTCCCAGCTGCGGAAGGCTCGGTAGAACATCGTTCGCGTCGCCGCTCACGGACCGCCGGCAGCGACAAGCACACCATCGGTGATCAGGCGAAGGCGACGCGGTGTCGCTCGCCAGCACGGTCCGGGTTCTCGATTCTCTCCCGCTCGATGGCGGAGCGGATACTAGCCGACGGCCCGGACCCTGTGAACTCCAACTTGTACGACCGTAATTCTCAAGGCAAGCTCCTCGGTTCCGTGGCAGACCAAAGCACGCCCAAAGCACCCGATGTCGCCGGCAAGAACCCGCATGTCCCCGTCGACGTGCCTTCGGTTTTGAAGACCGTCCAGCGTCCGCGACGTGCTCTCGTCACCGCGGGGATGCCTTACGCCAACGGGCCGCTTCACCTGGGCCACCTGGCCGGGGCGCATCTGCCGGCCGACATCTACAGCCGCTGGATGGGCATGCTCATCGGCCGCGAGAACGTCCTGTTCGTCAACGGCACCGATGATCATGGCTCGACCAGCGAGGTGTCGGCCGCGGCGGCCGGGATCCCGATTCGCCAGTTCATCGACGGCATCCACGTGCAGCAGCAGGTGACGCTCGCGCGCTACGCCATCGGCGTCGATGTCTACACCGGCACCTCACAGCCCGAGACGTTTCCGATCCAGAAGCAGCTGTGCGACTTCTTCCTGACCCGCCTGCACGGAAACGGCATGCTGGAAAAGCGCACCAGCCGGCAGTGGTACGACCCCCAGCTCGGTCGCTTCCTGCCCGACCGCCTGGTGCGGGGGACCTGCCCCAACCCGAAGTGCAACTACGACAACGCCTACAGCGACGAGTGCGATCGCTGCGGCCACCAGCACGAGCCGACCGCGCTCATCAACCCGAAGAGCGTGCTGTCCAACGCCACGCCCGAGCAGCGCGATACCGTCCACTGGTTTCTGGACATGTGGAAGGTGTCGGAGGTGCTGCGCACCTGGATTGAAGGCAAGGCCAAGAAGAAGGCGTGGCGCCCCTCGGTGATCGCCGACACCCTGGAGAAGGTGCTGCCATCGCTGCGCTTCGACGGCGAGCACGAGGAGGCATACAAGGCCCTCAAGGCCACGCTTCCCCCGCACAAGAGCAAGTACGCCCCGGGCAAGAAGGTGGTCGTGCAGTTTGGCGACAAGGCGGCGTTCGAAAAGGGGCGGGCGGCGTTGGCGGCGGCCGGGATCCCGTCGATCGTCGCCAACGAGTGGGCGCACCGATCAATCACCCGAGATATCGACTGGGGTGTGCCGGTGCCGGCCATCGATCCGGATCTGGCGGGCAAGACCCTGTACGTCTGGCCCGACTCGCTGATTGCCCCCATCGCGTTCTCGAAGGTGGCGCTGGCGAAGAAGGGCCTGGACCCGGAGACCTACGCCCAGTACTGGCGCGATCCCGAAGCGCGGGTCACGCAGTTTCTGGGCCAGGACAACGTCTTCTTCTACGTGCTCATGCAGGGGG
>Ga0265342_10000830_pt1 | contig 30970 bp, 24 predicted proteins | sample 4CB327metaG_FD_203125 | JGI IMG/M metagenome (GOLD analysis project Ga0265342, IMG submission 203125) | Rhizosphere microbial communities from Carex aquatilis grown in University of Washington, Seatle, WA, United States - 4-CB3-27 metaG | ecosystem: Host-associated > Plants > Roots >... | reverse complement strand
TTCACCTTGACTTACCGTTAGCAATTATCTATATTAAAGAATCGCGGGGTGGAGCAATTGGTAGCTCGTCGGGCTCATAACCCGAAGGTTACAGGTTCAAGTCCTGTCCCCGCTACTAAGAAGAAAAACCCGACCGTAAGGTTGGGTTTTTCTTTTTAAGGGCATCCAGATTGATTGGGTTCAAGCTGAGTGGCGCGTTTTTGGCGCCTGAAAGTGCGCCGCTTTTTGGCGCAACCTGCCTGTCCCCGCATCCCGCTTGATAAACAGCGGAACGCGAAGAGCGCGCAAGGTCTAAAGAAGAAATCCCTACTGTTGAAAGACAGTAGGGATTTTTGTTTATGGTGTCCTTGTAATAGGTTGAAACTAATCGCCCTAGTTTTCCTCTCTTGGAAACACTGCATGTTGGTCAAAACACGATCAGTTTAGAAGAGTTATATGAACTTGCATAATTCGAACTTTATCAGGTAACTTTTTTGTCTTTTCAGCGTTTCATCAAGAAACCAAACTAAAAAGGCAGTGCATGCTGACCATCGAATCTATCACCAAACGCTATCGTTCCGGAACGACTGCAATCGACAACCTTTCTCTAGAGTGCGGCGCAGGAGTTGTGGGGTTGCTCGGCCCAAACGGAGCCGGCAAAACGACACTAATGCAAATGATCGTGACGCTCACCCGTCCAACTTCCGGCCGCATCCTTTTTCTCGGCCGCGATATCCGGATTGAGCCCGACTACGTTCGCTCGCGACTCGGATATTTACCTCAGGACTTTGGCGTATACGAAAGTGCAACGGCATTTGAGTTTCTTTCTTACCTCGGCGGCCTCAAGGGAATCCGGTCCCGCCAAAAAGTAATGGATGTGCTCGAGGCGGTGAACCTCCACGCATCGGCTCATGGGATGGTGAAAACATTTTCCGGAGGGATGAAACAACGGCTTGGAATCGCGCAGGCACTCGTGAACGATCCGGTGCTGCTCATTGTCGACGAACCGACCTCCGGCCTCGACCCCGAGGAACGAATCAGATTCCGGAACCTTCTGACAACGCTTGGCCGGAACTCGCTCGTGATCTTATCAACCCATATCGTCTCCGATCTTGCGGCCGTTGCCGGGAGAATTGCCGTCCTTGACAAGGGGAAACTCATTACCATCGGCACACCGGAAGAAATCCTCGCTTCGGCATCGGGAAAGACCTGGGAAATTGTCGTCAGTTCGGCTGAGTTCGAATATCAAAAATCAAAATTGCGGATATCCTCGGCTGTGCAAAAGACCGACGGAGTTCATGTCCGGTTTGTAGGACCTGAGGGAACATCTCCCGGTGCTTCGGCTGTAGAACCAGAACTTGAGGATGCGTATCTCCTTCTCACCGAAAAGGCCATACGTTAATGATCAAGAAGCTCATTGAAGTCCGTTCGATAATTCTCATGGAGTGCATTCTCCGGTTCCGGCGGTCGAGCACACCTGTTCTCCTCCTGATCTTGTGCGGTGCGGCGTTCGTGTTGATGCCCGAAACCAATTCGGGCGGGGTGATGTTTTTGGTCGGCAATCAGCGCGTTCTGCTCAACTCCGCAGCAACCTCACTCACGTCATCTATTATGGGAGGATTGGTATTCAGTCTGGTCGGATTCTACCTGATAAGCAATTCAGTGTCGCGCGATCTCCAGAGCGGAGTCGGGAAACTGATCGCTGCCACCCCGCTCTCATCGTTGCGATACCTCACGGGAAAATTGGCCGGAAATATAGTGTACCTTACAGCCATGGCCGCAATCTTCATGATGGCATGCATGGTAATGCACTTACTTCGCGGAGAAATGCCGCTCGAGCCGATGGTATTCTTGCAGACATTCGGGATCATGTTCCTTCCTTCGATCCCATGTCTAGCGGCGATCGCGCTGATGTTCGAATGCGTGCAGTTTCTTTCCGGAAGATGGGGAGATCTCTTTTATTTTTTCTTTTGGACTATAACGCTGGCGTTTCCGTTTGTTCTTGCTTCCGCTTCGAAGGAACATGCCTGGATTCTTGCCGCAGATTTCACCGGGCTGGGATTTTTCGGCAATGAGATCAGTCTGGTAACCGGTTCACATGAATTCACCATCGGTTACGCTCCTTACAACGCGGCGCTGCCTCCTCTTTTTTTTCCAGGACTCAAGTTGGTTCCTGAAATTGTCCTTCCGCGCCTGGCATCCGCATTATTCACGATTCCATTTTTCGCAATTGCCTGGGCCGCCTTCCGACGTTTTGATCCTGCAAGGAGGAGTTCGCACAAAAAAGACAAAACAGGCAAGCTTGCCCGTCTGTGGCAACGGATTATTTCCGTCTGGCTTCGTATCGTAGTCCCTCGAGGCGGATGGCTTGTCGGCCCTCCCTCGTTCGTTAAAGCAATTGTCCTTGATGTTCGGCTGACGCTTGCTCTATACCCGATCTTTTTCATAGTGATCGCCTCATCATCGCTCCTGGGTCTTTTGGCTCCGATGACTGCGATTCGCACGTCAATTCTTCCCATCACGTTCTTCATACTCGTTCCTCTGCTCGCTTCCATCTCTACTAGAGACAGGGTTAGTAATATGGCACGATTGGTCTTTACCGCTCCGCTCGTGAAACGACAGTATGCGGCCTTAAAATTCTTCTCCGCACTATTGACAACTGTGCTTGTTGGATTCATCCCTTTGCTCCGTTTGAGTCTGGACGATCCGTTCGGTGCGGCAGCAGCGTTGAACGGCATGCTATTGATAGCCTCAGCCACGACACTTCTGGGTTTGCTAACCGGCACTCCAAAAACATTTGTTGTGATCTTTCTTCTCTTCCTCTATACCGCAACGAGTTCGAAAACCGCTCCCGCTTTCGACTTCGCCGGATTGCAGGGAATTGCGACGCCTTCCGTTGTCTTGTTCTATGCTATGGCTTCACTTCTGATGATGATGGCAGCCTTTGGATTTGAGAGGTGGCGAATAAAGAGAGAAGAAGCCATTTAGCGATTCAGAGCCTGCCGGACTGTATGCCGTAAGAGCTTTTCGGTTATATAGTGCATTTCATTTTTCCGTAGAATACACATCCTGCCCCCGCTACAAGGTCTAAAGAAGAAATCCCTGCTGTTCAACAACAGTAAGGATTAACTCCTTTTTCAACCTTTCGGACTATTACATCTCCAGTCAGACATCGGTATTTTTCTCGTTGTAGGAATCCTCTTCATGGAGGACCGAGACCGTATTAGTTCCTTCCTCATTGATACTGTACCAGGTCGGAACGTGAGCGGATGAGTTCAGGTATCGGAAAATTTTTTCAAAAGAGAACTGTCAAGCCTACACCGGACATAAACGAAAGCTCTGCGCATTAATGCAGTTCGTAATTCATTTTCACTAACCACGTGGAGGTTTTTATGAAAACTGATACCTCTTATTCAACAACCGCCTTGACCAGCTAGACGCGCGTGTTCGGAGGAATACTGACAGCTGTTTTGATTATGCATGCGGCCGCACTGTCTCAATCGACAGCGGTAAATCTTGGGACTGCCGGCAATTTCGTGATTCTAGCAAAAACAGGAGTCTCCACTACGGGAGTCACATCAATCACCGGCGATGTCGGGCTAAGCCCAGCCGCCGCAACATTCATCACCGGTTTTGGCTTGATAGCAGATGCTACAAATAGATTTTCAACTTCGTCGTTAATCACTGGTAAAATCTATGCGTCGAACTATGCCGCACCAACTCCGATTAACATGACCACCGCTATTAGCGACATGCAAACCGCATACACCGACGCAGCCGGACGCAGCTTGCCCGATAGTACTGAACTTGGCGCAGGAGATATCACCGGGAAAACCATTCCTCATGGACTCTATAAATGGGGAACCGGAGTATTGATATCTGCAGGCGGCGTTACCATTTCTGGCAGTGCAACCGATATCTGGATTTTTCAAGTTGCAGGTAATCTCACTGTCGCCAATGGGGCCATCGTCACCCTCAGCGGCGGTGCAAAGGCTGCCAATATCTACTGGCAGGTAGGCGGTCAGGTTGTCATTGGAACAACCGTTCAAATGCAAGGAAACATTTTGTCCCAAACGCTGATATCAATGAACGCCGGCGCAACGTTGAACGGAAGAGCGTTAGCACAAACCGCAGTTACAATGATCGGAAATACAGTCGTCACCAAGCCGGCAGGTGCGACGAACGTCGCAGATCAGAGTTTATCACCCCATGAATTCGTGCTCTCGCAGAACTACCCGGACCCATTCAACCCATCAACGGTCATTCAGTTCACGATACCATCCAACGGCCGTGCGGTATTGAAAGTGTTTAACATCCTCGGCCAAGAAGTCGCAACGTTGTTCAACGATGAAGCCGTGGCGGGAGTAAACCATCAAGTCCAGTTCAACGGATCGAATCTATCAAGCGGAGTCTACTTCTCGCGATTGGAGTTTGGAGGGAAGATGCAGGTGAAGAAAATGGTGTTGCTGAAATAAGTTGAGGCACAAAGTATATCTTTGCGCAGCGAAGCTTCTACTTTGTTTTGTATGGATTTCCACGGCTTTCGTCTATACGCTGAAATTGGGGTCGGGATTACCGATTCGAAACATCTGAAAAATAGTATCACGCGAAGACGCAAAGGCGGGCAGTGTTACAGTTTGAGGAATTTCACTCTCGTTCCCAAACTCAGTTTGGGAACGAGAAAAAGTTTGAAGTAATAGTGACGTGCGTGAAACTGTAACGCTACCCAAAGGCGCATGAACTTTATTTTAATATATTTTGCGCCTTAGCGGCTCTGCGCGAGAGAAGCTTTCCTGATTTTTCAGAAGTCTCGATTCTAAACAGAGAACGGCTTACCAGGGTTCGACGCTGCTCTGCAACCTCCTATCTTCTTACTTGCACGGAGATTTCAGAACAAGACAGACATTCAAGCGTAATCGTAACGGCGATTTGTTCACATCTCCAGCCGGATGGCCGGAGAGAATCACTGAACAAACTTTCGGAGCAGCAGATTGAGTCAATAGTCACTCTGACGTTTGCATTTCTCAAGGTTGTCACATAGCTTATAGTGCTAGATACTTGCGAGCAGTGCCGAGAGTTTGCTACCCCCCTACTAGTCCCGATGTAATGCTGATTCCCTACCGCGCATCAAGAACAACGGAAAAGAAATCAGAATCAAATTCCAAATAGATGGAAGGAACAAAATGAAAATACTGCGGCCTTTTATAGTTCTTTTTTTTATGTCTGCCGGCGCAAACTCTCAGACCGCCAATTTCACGGTGGCTGCGGACGATTCACTTAGTCCAATTAGCCCGCATATTTATGGGACAAATCAACTGCTTAACGGCGGCGAAAACTGGACCGCCTACAGGCTCGGGGGCGACCGGTTGACGGGATACAACTGGGAGAATAACGCGTCGAACGCCGGCATTGACTACCTGAATGAAAGCGACGATTACCTTGCACAAGCGTTCAACATCCCTTCGGACAGCTCGTCTGTCCCTGGAATCGTTACAGACGCATTTCATAAGCAGGCGCTGCAATTAGGCGCTTACTCTCTCGCCACGCTTCAGATGGCGGGCTTTGTCGCAAAGGACAAAAACGGAGTGGTCGATTCAACTCAAATTGCTCCCTCTTCCCGATGGGCGTATGTGAAGCCTGTAAAAGGAAGCCCCTTATCGCTTACACCAAACACAAGCGACGATACGGTCTTTATGGACGAATATGTAAACTTTTTGGTAAACAAGAATGGCATAGCAAGCTCAGCGACGGGCATTAATGGTTACAACCTTGATAATGAACCGGATCTATGGAATTATTCACACCCAATGCTTCACCCTGCACAGACAACCTGCAAGGAACTTATTCAAAGGTCGGTTGCATTAGCAAGATCGGTGAAAAATATCGACCCATCTGCCGACATATTCGGTCCAGCATCATACGGGTTCAGCGGTTATTATGATTTGCAGGGTGCTACTGACTGGAACACAGTCAGCACAGGCAAACTCTACACCTGGTTCCTCGATTATTACCTGGATCAAATGAAAAAAGCCAGCGACACAACCGGGAAAAGGCTTCTCGATGCTCTCGATTTGCACTGGTATTCGGCGGCTGTAGGAGATAATACCAACGGAATAAGTGACCCAGGTGCTACAAGTACTGCAGATAATTTAGCGAGAGTCCAGGCTCCGCGCTCTCTCTGGGACAAAAGTTATGCGGAGAATAGCTGGATCGAACAGTCTTTCTCGTCTTATCTGCCGCTTATTCCTAAGTTGATGCAATCGATCAATAAATATTACCCCGGAACAAAGTTGTCATTCTCTGAATACAACTACGGCGGTGAAAACGATATCTCCGGTGCGATAGCAGTTGATGACGTCTTAGGCATCTTCGCAAAATACGGAGTTTATTTTGCCACGATCTGGCCGCGCAATAGTCCATCGCAATACATATCCGCGGCGTATGAAATGTATAGAAACTATGACGGCGCCAATTCGGCATTTGGCGATCACTACGTTCCGTCGCAGACCAGCGACAGCGTGAATTGTTCGATTTACGGCTCAATGACGCCGGGAGCGAACGAGATCCATCTCATCGTGATAAACAAGAATTTCAATACAACGATAACAGGGAATTTTTTAGTTTCATCCTCGAAAAGAGTTTTAGGCGGCAGAGTCTGGGAACTCGATCAGACCAGCGCGGCAATAAAAAAGATTGACAGCGTCGGGGTTATTTCCAACAACTCATTCTCATATCCGATCGCGGCAGCATCCATTTGCCATATAGTACTGCAAACATCGGTAGCGACGAATGTCGCTGAACAAGATAACACCCCCAACAAGTTTGTGCTTCGTCAGAACTACCCGAACCCGTTCAACCCGTCGACAACAATCTCATTTGATTTGCCGTCACGATCGCTCGTATCGTTAAAAGTATTCGACATCTTAGGACGAGAAGTATCGACCATTATCTCAGGAGAATTGCAGGCAGGAAGCTACACCCGGCAATGGAATGCGGCAAACATGTCGAGCGGCGTATATTTTTACCGCCTGCAGGCAGGAACTTATATGGAGATGAAAAAACTTTTGCTCTTGAAATAGTATTGACATTTTTCAAAAATGCACACTCAGCCCGGACTCACCTCCGGGCTGTTGCATTTGCAGACGGTTCAATCGACGCGGGACTCAACCGGGTGTGAGCGATGACTCTTTTCCGGTGGTGGGGTCTTTTGAATGAATGTGGAGACCAAGCGATGATAAACTGGTCCCTTCGCCTCCGCAGCGACGGCTCATCCTGAGCAAGAGGAGCGCGTCTGCGCCGGAGGCGCATGAGCCTATGGCTTAGAAGGAGACCGTCGCGTCCCGCCGCTTTTCGGCGGGATCAGGGTGAACATCAGTTTTTACGATGAGAAGCAAAAAAACCCACTACTGCAGATAGGGAAGATTTCAATATCGGGATAAGTGTTGAAATACCTCGCGTTACTTAAGGATGACTTGCCGTTTGCAATTCACACGCGCAGAGTTAGGTTTTCTTTGCAGTCATCTTTGCGGACAATTTTCGCAGTTGCGGCAGCCACTTCTCCTTCTCCCGCTTCTGAAACTCCTCCCTTGAAAGTTTTCCGGCCCTTATCAATTCTCCGTTTGAAAGCTCAAGGCTCTCTCCAAACTCGCCCTCAAGCTTCGCCAAGAGCTGCTTCGCTCCATCAGACAATCTGTGCTTCCACCTCATGCTAAGTTGCCGTATGAGATACTTACGATGAGCGTTGAGTTCATCGATGTTGAATTCTCTAGAAAAAAATACGGCGCACTTATCGTCTTCTCCCAGGTATTCCTTAATCCATTCCCAAACGGGTTGCAGCCCCTTCGCAGGGTCATTCAGATCCCAAGGTATCCTTCCCTTAACAAACGCGAAGTAAAATTCGCCTGTTTCTTCTCCAAACTCTTTGGCAATGGATTGAATCCGCGATTTAATAACGTCGCTTAGCAAGCCCATCGTTGCGATGACAGCGGTTTTGATTTCATCGCTTGTCTTCCGCTCCCGTGCCTTCTCGTGCGCAAAGTGGACTCTCAAACGAGCTAATAATTCTTCAGAGATGTTCTTTAAACATATGTCCTCACCCATATTGGCCAAGATTTGATAACGCAGTATTTCGGAGGATTTTTCGGGAAGATTCACATCAACCGTACCCCTCAAAAACTGCTCTTCAAACTCAGGGAATTTTTCTCTTGTAAACCAAAGTTGCATCGTTTTCGTCCACGTCTCGTAGAAGTTACCGATGTTATCCGGGAAGGCCTTGTCAAGCGATTGATAGAGCAATTCCAGGTAAACTTCCTCTATGGCAATATTTCTAAGAATCTTTATTTCGATTGGTTCAGGGAACGCCTCATTGTGAAACAGCGATTCAAGTTTCTGTTTTGTTGTATCCGAGACGAACTTGTAGCTCTTTCGCAGCACCTTGTTGATGGCAATTGTCTGCTGCTTGTCCAATCTGAACAAATTATCTCTGGTCTTATTTTTCATAAAAGCCAAACACGATCCTTGAAGCTTGATTCCGAACCGCACTCAAACGGTTGCAATATCCGAGAGTTGATGGTTTATAAGGGAATGTGAGCGCTATCCAAATCATTCCGCAATGCGATCTTGTCTATTAAGTTAGAGAATTTTCTGTTCGGGGTCAAAGGAAGCAGGTATGACTTTACACTCTTCATGTTCCACGGCATGAAGAAGCCTGCAAACTTGGCATTGAGATATTAGAAGCTATCTCAAAAACTCTAGATTGTGTCCTCTTGAAAGAACACAGCCAAATCATTGTCCATTCTGATCCCGCCGCTTTGTGGCGGGAGAATGCCGAAGGCATCCCCTTGGGAGAATCCATGACAATGACACACCTTAAATCTGCAAAGCTTCGATGTCATGGATGCTTCGTCCCGCTCTAAGGCGGGACTCAGCATGACATTTACGGCTGCTTTCTGCATGAAAACCATTTTTGAGATGGCTTCTAATTGGGACAAGCCGATTCTTTTGAATTCAGTATTGTATCTCAAGGTCATCAACAAAGATAGCAATACCCGAATCGTGCCTCCCTCGGTCTGAAGCAGAAATCCCTGCTGTTGGGAGACAGCAGGGATTCTTAGTTGTGATGCCTTCTTCTATGATGTTCGCAATCAGAATGTTGACCGCTGTCCGGCGCTCAGCACCGAACGGTCCATGAGCAATCTGGATCTACGGATGTACGTAATAACAAGGCAGTTTTCATTACTAATGTTGATGTTCGAGTGCTTTGACGTACTCGATGACGTATTCCCCTTCCAGCTTGTTCATTCTTCCCCCCCATGCCGGCATGAGCGGGGATTTGTTAACTCCCTTTCCCCCCTCCATGATCGTTGTCAATAATGTCGCATCTTCGATGCCGGCCATAGCGCGCGGATCTGTAAAATCTCGAGGTTTGGGGTCAAGGTTGTAAGCATTGAATCCATCGCCCTTCCCCTGTTCGCCATGGCAGACCGAGCAGTATTTCATGAAGAGAATCTTCCCCTGCTGTTGTTCATATGTCAAAGGTAATACTCCCGCAGAGCTCAATGGCGGCATTGCAGAATCGGCTGCAGCCACACTGTCTTTTGAAGGAGTTCCCGCCGCCGGATGCGTGCCTGGACCGGCGCACTGGCTGAACACCATCGAACAGAGTACGATTGTGGTCAAGTATGAAATGATTGATCGCATAATTTCTGTTATCTCAGTGTCGTAAGGAAAACCGTTAACGCTTCTGCTTCTCGGTCTGTCAGTTTATTGTCAGGCTCTATCGACTGCGGTTTGTACGCTTCGGGATCTTTCAACCAATGGAATATCCATCCGGGCTCCAGCCGGGAACCGACTTTGTCAAGGGGCGGTCCGACATATCCGCCTTTTCCGCCAATCATGTGGCAGCTTTGGCATCCGTACCGTTCGTAATAAAGTCCTCGTCCTTCGGAAACCAAAGCGCCGTCGGCCGGGATCGCTCGGTCAAGAGTGTCAACAACAAAAACTTTCGCCATATAATCGCCGAGCACATTGATTTCTGACTCGGAGAGGAAAAAATTCGGCATGCGTTCGGTGAGCGTCGGTCTCAGCGAATACGGAATCTTGAAGTACGCTTTTATCCATTGAGGCTGGGCTTGGCTTGCTTCCATAGAAAGGTCGGTTGCTACCAATCGGCCGGTTCCGTTCATAACATGACAGCTCTGGCAGGCAAGGTCTTTCACAAGTTTTCCGAACTCTCCCTGAGGAACAAAATGAGGCGCCGGCTTTGGCCGGACGATATACTCCTCAGGAATGTTCTCACTTGAATTGCTGAGCAACGCTACGGCCGCTGCCGTTGCCTGTTCGTCCGAGAACCCAAACTTCGGCATTTTTGCGGTCGACGCGAAAGTGCGCGGGTCGAGTATCTTCGTTTTAAGGTAGGAAGGAAGAGTTTGATCGACGGAAGTATTTCCAAAATCAATCTCGTACGTTTTTTTGCCGCCGACAAAAGTAAGGTCAGGCCCCAATTCAGAGGAACCGGTCACGGCTTGAAGTTGATGACATCCGGCACAGTTATATTTCTTAAAGATCGCCAATCCTTTTTCATAGTAGGCCGGATCGGGAGTGTGAGGTGGGAGCTGCTGGAAGTCATAGTCGACAAATTCACTTTGCATATACGCGACGACGGAGGCGAGGTCATTCTCCGTGAACCTGTATCGGGGCATCTGAACTTCCGGCATGAAGACCTTCGGCTCTTTGATGTAGTTGTAGAGCCAATCGGCATTTACCTTGCTTGCAACTTTGCCAAGTTCCGTTGCAACGTATCCTCCTTTACCATTGATCAAATGGCAGCTTATGCATCTCGCTTCGCCGAACAACGTCGATCCTTTCTCGATCACTTTCGCCTTTTGCGCCTCTGAAGAGATTTTCATGGATGAGGGCAACGGTACGAGCTCTGAGTTGTTCGGCGGAGCCGTGAACGTCAACAGGAAGTCCGCAAGGTTGTCAACATCCTCATCGCTCAGAAGAAAATTCGGCATTTTCGTGCCGGAATAATACTGTTTCGGATTCTTCAGCCAATTGACGAGCCAGGTCCTGTTTACTTTCGATCCGATGCCGTCCAGAGGCGGCACCCATTGTTTTTGATATCCTTCGATCTTGTGGCACGCAACGCAGTTCGACTCTTGCACCAGCTTGCGCCCTTCGTTGAGAACCGGAGCCTCCGGAACGTTTTGCTCTTTATGACATTTTCCGCACGATGCTTCGATGAAGGCGCCCGGTAACATCGGCTGATCCCAGAATTTTACATTTCCGACCGACTCCTTGTATTCTGTTGCCACACCCTGACCGCCGTGACACATTGTGCATCCAAATTCTTCGATGTCGTGATGGATGCGCGGATGCGAACGAAAAGGCTCTTTCGCGTTGACGAGTGCATCTTCTTTCAGTCCAAGGTGACATGTCTCGCAGCGATCAACGCGATCGAGCTTTTGCACCCAGATCTGTTTGATCCCGATCCCGGCGGGCTTCACCCTTTGTGGAAGGTTCGCAATCAGTTTGTTGTATGCGTACTGATATCCTTTCCACTCCCTGAAAAAATCCTTCATCGGAGATACGGCGAGAACGACGAGCAACACAACGCTTACAGCGGCGAAATATTTAGAAAGTTTACCCATGAGCAACGTTTGCAAATAAGTTAAAGGTGCCTTCGACGACTAATAGATTTCATGCCAAGGCCATGTCCAGGTCCATTCCGGACCGCGAAAGAGAATTCCCACAAGCGTGAGAACGACCGCAATTGTGACGAACCATGTCATGACCCACCACGAAAGGGGACGCGAGGCCAACCAGCCGACGATTCCGTTCTCCTTCGAGGAATAATACGGGGCCAGCATCATCCCAACAATCAACAGCGTCGGCACAAGCATGACATACACGTTGTACAGAAGCAAAATCGCGGATAGAATCCCAACCGATATAAGAAGCACCGTCATTGTCTGTTTTTTGCTCTGCTTCCAAAGGCCTTCTTGTTTGAGGTTAACGGAAAAATATGGAATCACAATCAGCGCCACGACAACCATACCCGGGAGAATAACACCGGCGACAATCGGGGGAAAATAATGGAGCAATTCCTGCAATCCAAGAAAATACCACGGCGCCTTGGCGGGATTCGGTGTGTGTTCAGGATTGGCAATCCATTCCAACGGTGCATTGAAGAAAAGAGAGACGACTGCCAGAACAAGAAGGAGGATCTCAAAAGCGATAACTTCCCTTACGATCAGATGAGGAACGGTCATCACCATATCTTCTTCATCCGACCTGACGCGTGCGCTCGTCCGCGATTTTATGAACGCAATTCGCTTCGGAACCTTTTTGGCGTCCGAGGACGATTCTACCTTGAAATCTTTTTTATTTTCCATTCCGCGTTTGATATTGTCTTGTGGATTCATATTCGACAACTTGGCTCTTAACGGTTCAGACCCCTCCATCCTTTCGCACTCTCCAAAAATGTATTCCCATAAATACCATCATCGCCACCGGAATAACGAAACAGTGCAGCACGTAAAACCGGACGAGCGCATTTTCGCCGACGATGTTCCCTCCGAGAAGAAGATAAGAGATCTGGTCCCCCATCCCGAACGGGACGGCGCGAACCATATTTGTGCCGACCGAAATTCCCCAAAATGAGAGCTGGTCCCACGGCAGAAGATAACCGGTGTAACTCAGCAAAACGGTCATCACGAGAAGAACGACTCCGATCACCCAATTAAATTCCTTTGGAGGACGATACGATCCCGTGAAGAACACTCGAAGCATATGGAGAAAGACTATTGCGACCATCGCGTGCGCTGCCCACCGGTGCATATTGCGCAGGAACTGTCCTGACGATACGACAAACTGCAGGTTTTTCATATCCCAATATGCTTCGTGAACTGACGGGCGGTAGTATAGCATCAGCAGGGCGCCCGTGACCGTAAGGATGATAAACAGTCCCGCAGACAGACCTCCGAGACCCCACGTGTAGGTAAACTTGATCGAGCGCCTGCGGACTTTCGTGGGATGGACATGAAGGAAGAAGTTGTAGAAGACCGCTTCCGCCCGAGTCCTATTCGACAAAGGAAGTCCGTGCCGGAAAATGGAACGCCACACGCGCGATCGAACAAGCTGTTCGGCAAAACGGTTCATTGGACCCTGAGAAAGTTGGTGAGAGTGCCGTTGTGTTCTGGTCTGAACTTTTCAATGCTCTCGGTAATCAACGGTAGATATCTGTCAAGGCCGCAGTCAATGCTCGTACGAAGACGGCACTCGCCGTCAATCGACTGTTGACCGCACGATGCGCAGACCTTTTCCCTTAGAGCTGCCGCATACGGGGCAAGCTCGTCGCTCTTGACGGAAAGAACGGAGTCGACGACGCCCGAAAAATGGCGCTTCAGCCCGCATTCAAACTCTCCCGAAAGGCTGCATGTCCCTGCTTGGTTCCTATCGATGCAGTTTGCACAAACATCCGCCTGCACCATCTCCCAGTAACTATCGAGCTTTTTCAAACTGCCTCCTTTGTTTATACTTTAAGCGTTGCGTCCTCGCCAACAGTTACCGATTTGTCGACAACAAGCTGGCCTCCGTCGTCCAGCACGATTGAAAAGCGCGGTAATGAGCGCGGCGCCGGACCTGCAACCTTTGTCCCGTCAGTATTGAACTTGCTGCCGTGACACGGGCAAGCGATAATTCCCTGGTCCGGTTTCCAATTCGTGATGCATCCAAGATGCGTGCATACCGCGGACAGGGCATAGAAATATCCTTCCTTTGCGCGCACAATATAGACTTTTTGATCCACGTCGAGTGTCACGCTTCCAGGAGAAAAATCTTCCGGCTTGCCGGCTTTGAATTTCATCGGAGGCTCCCGCACCACGTTCGGCGAGAGGTACTCACCGGTGAGGATAATACTTCCGAGCGCCGCTATGCCGATTGCACCCAATCCCAGACTCTCAAAAAAGAATCGGCGCGAGATGAGGCTTTCTTTTGATTCGTCCTTTTCTTCCTTCGTTGTGTCCACGCTAAATCCTCGGTAGTAGGTCTGTAGTCATATTATAGAGGTTTTGTTTCCGCAACAGTATATTCCTGCATGGTGATGCATGCGACAGGACAACGCATTGCGCAAAGCCCGCAGCGGATGCACCTATCTTCATCCTTGATCATGATAGAGCCGGTTATTCCCTCAGTCTCTCCCGTGATAGCGATGTCGTATGCTGCACTTCCTTCACTCAGTTTTTCCTTCCCGCCATCCAGGCGATCCAGCACCGCCAGTTCGATGCAATTCTCCGGACAGATATCGACGCACCCTCCGCACAAAATGCATTCGCTGCCGGTTTCTTCCCCCCCTTCATTAAAGACTGTGTTCTCCCAGCAATGCAAACAGCGGGATGCTTCATGCTGCGCCTCTTCTTCGTTATACCCCAGCTCGATTTGCGAAACGCCGATTCTGCGATTGATCGGAAGGACGGGAATTGGGACCCGCCGCTGCTGTTCGTACCCCCATTTCCGTTTGTATTCCCGGGTATTAGCGACGATGATTTCGACATCGCGATCATGAAGTGCAACCTCGACGCTTGTTCCTTTCACACCAGAAAGAAACGCATGAATGGATTGAGCTGCTTTCTTACCGTTTGCAACTGCCTCGATCGCGATGCGAGGGCCGAATGATACATCGCCGCCGGCAAAGATCCCTGGAGCGGTTGTGGCAAGTGTCGCAGGGTCAATCTTTATAGTATTGCGGGGAGTGATTTCGATTTTGTCCTCCTCGGTAATCCAGGAGAGATCGGAGGTCTGCCCGATCGCCATGATGACCGTATCCGCGTCGATGATCTTTTCCGAGCCGGCCGAAAACTTGGGGCTGAACCGTTTCTGGTCATCGAATACGGAAATGCAGTCGATCGTCTCGAATCCGGTTACCTTTCCGTTTTCGCCGACAATTCTGCTCGGCCCTTTGCGAGGATGGATTTGAATCCGCTCTTCAAGCGCTTCATCGATTTCAATCTTCGCTGCGGGCATTTCATTCCAATCCTCAAGGCAGACCATGTGGACTTCCTTTGCCCCAAAACGAACCGCAGACCGCGCAACATCGAGCGCTTCAGCCACCTCCGTCACATGACCGACATCGACCTTCTCCTGCCGTGCAACCGTGCGGGCGACATCGATGGCAACATTCCCACCTCCGATCACGACAACCTTCCGGCCAATCTCGACGCGGTAACCCATGTTTACGTTGAGCAAGAAGTCCACGGCTCGCAAGACACCGTCGAGTTCGACTCCCTTTATTTGCAAATCCCTACTTTTGTGCGAGCCGATTGCAACAAAGACAGACCTGAACCCCTGGCGTTTCAGATCACCGATCGAGAAGTCGCGGCCAATCGCTGAGTTGAGTTTGAGTTCCACACCGAGACTTAAAATAGCGTTAATCTCAAGTCGGATCAGCTCGCGCGGAAGCCGATACTCCGGGATGCCGAGCGTGAGCATGCCTCCGGCGACGGACTGCGCTTCGAACACCGTAACTTCATATCCCAACAATGCAAGATCGTGAGCGCACGAAAGGCCGGCTGGTCCCGCGCCGATGACAGCGACTTTGATACCGTTCCTTTTTACAGATTTGCCGAATACCTCTTTCAGTTTTTCAAGGTCGACCATGCTTTCAACGCCGAACCGCTCGGTCACGAATCGCTTAAGAGCGCGGATTGCGACAGGCTCATCGATAGTGCCCCGTCGACAGGAGCTTTCGCACGGAGCCGCACAGACCCGGCCGCAAATGGACGCAAAGGGGTTTGGTCTGCGGGCAACATGGTACGCCTCGCGGTACCGTCCCTCCTCGATTAATCCAACATAGCGTCCCGCTTCTGTATGCACGGGACAGGCCGTCATGCAGGGGAAGTTGGAGTCAAGCCATTCCAGGTCAACAAATTTCAGTTGCTCCGCCACAGTCCTAATTCTTCCTTTTATTTTTGTATATCGAAATCGGCTTTCGCTTCGCCTTTTTCTGCCACCTCTATCTGGACCGGCTGTCCTTTGAGTTTCTCGTGCCAGATTTTCAAAGTGTATTTTCCCGGCGGAACATTTTTAATTTCATAACTGCCGTCGGCTGAGCTGACCGCAAAGAACGGCGTTGCGCACACCACGACAAACGCTTCCATTTCCGGGTGAACATTACAAAGCATGACCGACTGACACCCGGCATTTTTAAAAGTATATGAGCGCTTCTGTCCCTTCGGCCACGTCCCCAGGTTCACTTTGTCCGCACACGCATCGGGGCAAAAGACATTGTGCAAAACGTCGTCGCTGTTCAAGAAATCAACCGTCGTGCCTGCAAGAACCGGTAGTACATGGGGATGAAACTTCAGGCCCTGCTGATCCATCAACGCGTGCTCTTTTGGAGCGGCGAAGGTCTGCGATTCGATTTTTTCGATGTAGACAACCGCATCTGCACTATTTTTAACGCCGTGAGCTTTCACTTTGCCTGCAATGGTTCCTGCCGTCGCAACATTCACACTGCAGCAGAGTAATGCAAGTGTTATTACAATCACGAAATTTCTTTTCATAATTTGCTCCCTATAATTTAATTGTATGTATTTCTTTTCTTAAAAAAGATTGAAACGGGTTTCGCATCATATCCCGAGCGACATTAGCAATTGAACCTGCCCAGGCTGCACACTCTGTCCAGAAATGATAACAGGATTTTCTGAGCTTGTGCTCGTATTGAGTTTTGCGAACGAGGCCCGCACCGTCATTTTCAGATTCGGCCGGACAAGGAAGACAACGCCTGGGACAATCTGTGAGTCTGTGAACGAGGTCACCGCGTTGGATGTGTTCAGCCCTTGTCCATCCCACACTTCATACCGCACGCCCGGCAAAAGCCACGGAAACACGGTTACATCGAGCTCGCTAAACCATACTGTACTTTTTGCGGGGAGCCCGGAGAGCATAAAAAATGGATTATCATCTTTGCGCAACTGCACTCCGCCGAACAAATTGAGGCGGCCGTAAAATGCATTGTAATCCACACCGTACAATGTGAAACTGTTCAACTGCGAAATTCCCCCTGAATCAATCGCCGCCTGGCCGCCGTAGACAAATGCTCCTACCGTAAATGAATTATCGATAAACGGCTGGCTGGCACCCTGCGATCCTTCCCCTTCCACTACGCCGTCGAGCGGTAAACCGTCGAACTTGTAATAGACGTGACCGTAGAAGTCTTTGTCGGAATGAGCATCCCCGAATCCTTCAACAACGCCGGCACTGTACCCCAGCCTTCCCTGAAGAATTCCATTCAGCTCTATTCCCTTCTGGGTCTCTTCTAACGTCCAACCCATAGCGTTGCTGAAGGGGCGTGTTGTAAACCAGTATCCCTCCATCCAGGCCCTGTGAGTCGAAAAGGAAAACATGCCCGGTTCGAAAACACCAACGCGGGCATTGAACCCGTATGAGCTGCCGATGAGATTGCTGAATATGAGAAAGGTTCGATTGATTTCAACCGTTCCGTCAGCATTAAGAGCCAATTGACCCCAGTAAGAAATATCGTCGCCGAGCGTTCCGGCAGCCACCGCTTCGATAGCGTTCCCTAAACCGCCGAAACTGAATCGTTCGGCAGTTGTCGGGTCGGCTGGATTGTACTTTGGATTGTAATCGGCCTCGGCGTCAAAAAATATTGCTATCGGCGAAGTGCCTGCTATGCTTCCTGGCCAAATAGCGTCAGGAAAAGCTCGTTTGTTTCCGTCCGAACCGAGGGGGAGCGGCTCTTCCTTTGTGAACTGGGCGTCTGTGCCGCCGGGAAATTGATAACCATTTCTTCTGAAGGCCTCACCGAATGAATTTAGTTTTGGGAATCCATTATGACACGTTGCGCAGCTCGTTTGATATTTCCGGGCAAATGCCGGAGTGCCCCGGCTTTCTTCCGTGGAGAGTATCACTAAAACTCCGGCAGCCAGCAAACCAAGAAACAAATGTCTCACCTAATCCTCCTTTATCGCAGTTGTGAATCGTTATGTGTTGATGGAAAAAAGTTTATTCATGCCAGGATGATTCTTAACCTTCAAAGGCATCTCCTCATTGCATGGCGCAGTTTATCAAGGTCAAGCGGTTTCAGGAGAAAAAAATCAGCGCCATATTCTTTGATGGCTTCCTCCGTTATCAAGTCGGGATAACCCGTAATGACAATAACTGGAAGTTTAGGATAGATCCTTTTTGCCTCCATAAAAAAGGTAACGCCGGAAGTGCCTTTGAGTCGAATATCGGTGATAAGCAAATTCATACGGTTGTGCGCAAGAACACTCATAGCCTGTTCGGCGCTGGTCGCTGCAAGCATCTCACAATGTTCTTTCTTGAGAAAATTTTTGAAGGCGGACAGAATATTCTCCTCATCATCAACGACCAATACTTTAGGCTGCAGCATCACATGCTCTCTTTACTCTTTTGTTAATGCAACAGTCGTGCCATGAAGGAAATCTTTTTATGCGGGAAATACTCAACAAATCAGGAGTTTTTGATGAGGAAGCGAGGATGGTACGTGGAGTGTGTCAACAATCAATTGACACAGTGTAACATAATTGGTTGCAGTGCAAAAAGGAGAAATAGATTAGCGCCGAAATACTTACCCGCGCAGTCTGCGGGCCGTGATTTTATTTCTTGTCATCAGCCGTTGAAAGTTTTGCCGCGTCATACCGGACGCTTTCGCCGATGCAGTGACATTCCCATGGTATTTGGTCAATTGGCTGAGAAGATACTGTTTCTCAAACGTCGCGAGCACGCGGTCCCTGGATTTTGCGAACGTCAAACCGGAAAGAGGCAGAGAAGCTCCCTTTTCGGAACCCGGAGCCAGCACATCCTTGAACACCTCCGGCAGTATCACATCTCCGTTTGTCAGCATGACAGCGCGCTCAATGAGGTTCTCAAGTTCTCGAACGTTACCCGGATATCGGTACGACTGCAAAAGCACCATTGATTCGTTTGAAAATTCCTTTATCGATTTCTTCAATTGAATGTTGTATCGCGACAAGAAATAGTTGGCAAGCAGCGGAACATCGCTTTTCCGTTCGCGCAGGGGCGGCAATTGGATTGTCACGACATTAAACCGGTAAAACAAATCTTTCCGGAACTTCCCCTGCCGTACATCATGTTCGATGTCTCTGTTCGTTGCCGTGATGAATCTCCCTTTGACATTGATAATCTCGTTCCCCCCAACCCGCTCAAATTCCCGTTCCTGTAAAACACGCAACAGCTTTTGCTGAAGACTGGGCGAAAGGTCGCCTATCTCATCAAGAAAAATTGTCCCATGTTGCGCGATCTCGAATTTCCCGATCTTCTTGTCAACCGCGCCGGTAAAGGCCCCTTTTTCATGGCCAAACAATTCTGACTCCAGCAGCGATTCGGGCAACACTGTGCAATTGATACCGACAAACGGTCCGCGAGCATTGGAACTATGGGCATGAATAGCTCTCGCAACTAGTTCTTTACCCGTTCCGCTCTCGCCCAAAATAAGTACGGAAGTGTGATTTGGCGTCGTAGAAACCGAACCGATGAGTTTATATACCTCCTGCATGCCTCCGCTGTTGCCTATCAGATCATACCGGTCTGAATACTCCGCCTTAAACGTCAGGCGTGTCGATCCTTGAAGCGCGGAGCTCGACAGCACACGCCGCACAGCATCTCGAACTTTAGCGACGTCAAGCGGTTTTGTCAGGTAGTCAAACGCTCCGAGCTGTATTGCCTTGATGGCTGTTTGCATTGTGCCATGGCCGGTGACCATGATGACCGGAACAGCTGCATTTCGCGATTTCATTTGTTGCAACGTCTCCAGCCCGTCAATCCCCGGCATCGCTATGTCCATGAAAATGATCTCCGGCTTTTCCGCTGCCATTGCATTTAGGGCTTCCGGGCCGTTCTTTGCCACAACGCATGCATATCCCTCTTTTTCAAAAACTTGGCGAAATGCGAAAAGAATTTTCTCATCGTCATCGACGACAAGTATTTTAGTCTTGGTACGGTTTTTATATTTCATATGGGATGGGGAAATATATTCGGACTGATGTGCCTTTTCCTTTTTTGCTCTCGACCGTCACGATGCCGCCGTGAGCGTTCACTGTTCTTTTCACCATCGGCAATCCAAGCCCGGTGCCGTTGACTTTCGTCGTGTAGAACGGGTCGAAGATGCGGGACAGTTGATCGGGTTCGATGCCGGAGCCTGTATCGGTGATTTCAAGGACAATGCAGTGTGAATCCTTTTCGAGTACGATCTCGGGATGCCGCTCGCCGGTTCCTTCTTTGCCGTCTTCCCTGCCGAACGCAAGCTCCCGCAACGTGTCCCGGAGGCATTCTCTTTTGGTTGAGACAGTAATCGTTGCGCGCCGATTAACGCCGGGAGACACATCCATTGATTGAATGGCATTCAAGAGAATATTGATGATCGATTCTTTGATCCGAGAGACATCCAGCGCCAGTACCGCAAGCGAATCTTCCTGCTTTTTGATCACTTCAATCCGTTTTTCTCTAAGGTGAGACTTAACAAAATCAAGGCTGTCATTGACAATAGCATTAAGATCTCCCCTTGCTATTTTTATCGGTTTTGGCCTGGCGAAATCGAGTAGTTCAATAACGACACTTTCCATGTGGCCCATGGAGTCGAGAGCGACGTCGAGCGATTTCTTTTCCGAGCGGCTTATTCTCTTCGATTCTCTCAATAGCTGCAAAATCATTTTTATCGATGTCAATGAGTTGCGGAACTCGTGGGCGACAAACGACGACATTTCTCCTGCGGCGGTAAGCTTTTCCGTGTGCACCAGTTCTTGTTCAAACCTCTTCCGTTTTGTCACATCGGTGATGATTTGAAGAACCGAGTTTACTTCTTCGTTCTCCTTCATGGGAATCGCGATGCGCTCAATAAATCGTTCACCCTGTTTTTCATCAGTCACCCGTTCAACACGGCTTTCTGCCGTTCCGCTTGCCACTGCTTTCCGGCAAAGACATTCGCGGCATATATCGTTCCCCCCGAACAGATGCCCGCAGTCCATGCCTTTGACATCCGGAAGGGCGGTGCCTGTGAGGCCTTCAAATGCTGCGCTCACGGTTTGTATGCGAAAGTTTTTGTCAAGGAGAATAAAGGCACTTGGGACATTGTCGAGCAGCGCTTGTAATTTCGTCTTTTCTTCCAACAGTTCACGAGTACGTTGATCCACCATTACTTCCAGCTTAGAGCGATGCTGGAGGATCTCTTTCCCGCGCGCTTCCAGCGCAGCTGCCATGACATTGAACTGATCGGCGAGTTTCCCGATCTCGTCGTTCGTCTCCACATGGAGCCTATGTTCATAATTTCCCTTCGCGATGATCTCGGCCCCCGATTCAAGTTGAGCGATGGGCCGTGTGAACTGCCGTGTTGCAAGCAGTCCTAGTCCGATGGCGCCGACAAGGAACACTGCCGTGAATCCAGTATATAATAATGCAAAGGAGCGAGCGCTTCCCATAATTGTTTTTTCCTGAACGCTCTCAACCGCGTACACGGGCACGGAAAACTTTGAGAACGGCTCGACACCTCCCGCCGCATCGCCGGCAAGAAAGAGCGGAGCGTATGAAATGATCTCGTTCGTTCCCTCTGCAAGAGTTCCCGTGGCTCCCGAGAGGATTGCGCCGGCAATATTCGCGGGATAGTCTTGCTGAAGATTATCTTCTTCTCTCGATGCCAGCAGGCGGTTCCAGTCGGTCTTTTTCTCCGAGTGATAGAGATAATGCCCGTCGCCGGTAACAAGCATGACTTTTGGGTTGAACTCAAGTCGCCTCTTGCTTTCAATCACCCGGATGAAATTCTTTTCGAACACGTTCGCAATAACAATCCCTGCCAAACCATGACTCCCGGCGAGCGGCATGGCAACACTCATCACCGGGATCCGTTCATTAGACCCGTGTTCCACTTCAGCCGGAGCAAGCGTTATCCTGTTGTAGCTCGTACTGTTAATCATCAGGAAATAGAATGCCGAGCGGCCGCTGCGAAGCTCCGATTGCGGAACAAGGCGGTATGTTTTTATTGAGTCGTTCGGATTTGCACATTCAACGCGAATGCGCTCATCGCCGCTATCGTCGAGTAACCGTAGTTGATAGTAGATAGGTTTCGTCACAGCCAGAGCAAGAAGCTCTTTGCTCACTTGTTCAAGCTCGGCCGCATGTTGATTTCTGGCAGACACGCTCTCATGAGTCCATTTCGCCATGGAGGGAGAATTCTGGATTACCCGTAAATCGGACGAAACGTTTTCAAGGAAATCCGCTGTTTTTTCCCTGGTGGTTTGCACGTCTACGGTGAGCCCTTCAAGGGCAGCGTTCTTCATCGTACGCACGTTGGAAAGTGTGCCGTACGTTCCGACGAATACCATGGGCAGGATAGAAAGACCGCCAAAAGCGATGAGAAGCTTATTCCGGATCGAAAGCCACGGGAGGATTTTATTCAGATTGATCATGGGCCTTACAATGTAACGACCTACGCCTTGACTGTCAATCCCATTGATAGCAATACCCGAATAGTGTCTCCCTCGGTATAAAGCAGAAATCCCTGCTGTTGAGAGACAGCAGGGATTTCTCTTTAACGCGTCGCTTGTTAAGACGCAATTGCATTATTTCATCAACATCAACTTCTTCGTTTCAACAAAACTTCCGGCCGTCAGCCTGTAAAAATACACACCGCTTGACAATCCGCCCGCGTCAAAGGTCGTCGAATGAATGCCCGCATTTTGACGCTCATCAACTAACGTCGCAATTTCCTTGCCCAACACATCGTAGACCCTGAGGGTGACACTTGTCCTCACCGGCAGTGAATAGCTGATTACCGTCGTTGGGTTGAAGGGGTTCGGATAATTCTGGCCGAGAGCATAACCAACCGGCGCACGGGAACTTCTGTTCAGAGTACCTGTCAGTGTGCTGTCGTACTCAATCACAACCATATCCCAATATTTTATCTGCGGCAGCGTAAAAGAAATTCTGCCGCTGTCTTGTGTAAAGGAGAGATCGACGTCCGCCCCGCCGTAAAAATCCGGCGATGCCGTCCATACTCTCTTAACAAAACTATCCGTTGAAAATGATATGGTGACATTTCTCACGGTATCAGGTTCGGGTTGAGTCCCGTAACGATCCCGCCACTGAAGGCTGGCTGCGTCTGTATAATTCAGAAGATGGAGGATTTGCAGATTGTTCTTCTGTTTCACAAAATACCACAATGCACCAAGCTGCTGGACGGAAGAAATCTGCGCACCCGAGGATGTGAATAACTGCAGTGTAGCCGCCCGGACACTGTCCCGCAACAAATTCTCGTACGCAGTAAGAAAATCGTAGTAGTGTACGAGATCCCCTTTCAATTCATTCGTCATCTGGAGATTGCCATTGGGAAAATACTCCTTGCACAACATGTGCTCACCCAGTTCGATGTGAGCACCGCCGGACGCGAAAATAACCGCATCCGTCATTAAGACGCCCGGTGTACTGAACCATCCCGGATTGTCGCCGAGATTGTAATCCATGTATGCTGCAAGCACCGTGCTGCAATGCCCGCCGCTCAATGCATAGTTCGTATTAATGATTGAAACAAGGTCAGAATAGTTGACCGAGGGATCCCATACTTCCGAATAGAGAAAATCAACCGGCGCCTGAGCGATGTTCGATTGCCCGTACTGATTCACCGCGTTCATGACCATATCTTTATTCAGATAGCTCTTGGCCCCCTGTATAAAAGAGGTGAACGAGTTTGAGACGACAACCGGCTGCCCGGCGTAATTATACATCGTCCCCCAATCGCCAAGCTGATCGATCTGCCATCCATCGAATGCAAGAGCTTCAAAAGCGCTATCTTCCTGTCTCAAGAGATACGCACGCCATTGTGCATTCGAAGGATCCATAAGATAAATGTTGCTTGCCCAGCCTGACGGAAGCTGAACGACTTCCCGTGTCTGGTGATTTGTGTCTTTGTACAAACTCCATTCGGTGGCCACCCCGTCCTGATCGGCATTCGCATATGCGCCGTAACACAGATTATAGGACATTGCTTTCATTGCATGCGCGTGCGCCGTTTGAATGTACCCGGAAACTGTCGTAAAATAATTAATTCTGTTGGCTATATCGTTCCAGTAGGGAGCCGGAGCCTGCGGGGTTCCTTTCAGCGGCATGTTGTGTTTATACTGCCAGTCATAGAACTGTAATCCATTGATGTGATAACGATTCAAAACTTCTGCCACCGAGTCCATTTCTGTCTGTTGCATAAATGGGTAGCTGGAAAGAAATCCATACCGGGGGAACCTGTTCCAAGTGGAGGATACATCAACAGCAGTGCTGGCGTGATCCAGCAGCAAGCCGGCCTTCGTCAGGAATATGTCGACAAAATATCCTCTGTAATCCGCATGCGGGGATGTCCAGCTCCATCCGATTTTGTTAACGGAAGTTATATCCAGAGAATCCTGTGCCACGACATAGCCAAGATGACTGTACCTGACATGCAACGTGCAGCTGTCCACGATGGAATTGAACGTAAGATTGAATAAAACAGTGTCCCCGAAATTGTACTGCGCTTTGTCGGTCTGAATCTCCCAGAGAACCTGCCCTTGCTGAGAACCGATATAACCAGTAAGCTGGGCACAAGAGTTGCGCGAAAGCACGCAACATAGTGCTGACTCAACCAGAAAAAGGGGAAATGTTTTAAGATTCATCGCATCCTTCTTATCGCTCAAATGCCGAGTCGGAAATTGTCCACATATGTGTTTACATCCGCTCTGCCCCCGGTCAATCTATTATCAAGTTAATGAAAACTAATTATGGAACAAGAGAAGCGGCGATGAGCACAAGGGCTTACCCGGATTCGGTCTGATCTGATCCGATTACTACAGCATTCTATTTCGTCATCAGAATCTTTTCCGGTCACTCTTACTTGGGCAATAAAAAAAACCGCTGTTGTTGGAAGACAACAGGGATTTTTCGTTTGTGAATAAGAGAGAATGGCGGCAACTGACCTCCCTCATTGGACACTTAACTCAAAAGTTTATAACTTTATGGCAGATTGTTTTTGGGCATGTCGTATAGGCAGCTGGAAATTGAATATAGGGGCGAGCCTCGAACCGTGTGGACTCCAACTAAAACAGGCACAGGACATTTCATGCTGGGAGGCGCAAATGAGAATTAACGTTAGAATTCTGTTAACGTCGGTTTCATTCATCGCAATGACAACGCCATCGTACGCCAAACAGGATCAACCGGCAAGAGATTCCGTAATGGCGGAAAAACAGCTGCAGAAACAGAATGAAGAAATGCCAATAGACTTCAGCGGGACATGGATCGATCGCGACGATCTGAATACCGAAGCGTGGTGGTTCAGATTCAACGTTGCAGAAGACAAAATTGTGATAACGTATGGTGAAGCTTATTCCATTGCAAATCATGTGTTTGCCTGGGCTGCGTTAACCGGCCGTTCTTTTGCCGGGTCAATGAACTCATCTCCCGGACCGCTGGGAGGCTCATCCATTCCATTGAGAATACAAGGGACCATCAGCGCCGATAATAATGAAGTCGACATGACTGTCTATTACGAAGCGGGTGCCCCTGGTGCTTACCATATGGTCAGAAGAAAGTGACGGAAGGTGCAGGTAAAGAAGATGTTGTTGCTCAAGTAACTTTTCCGAGCTTCCAGCGATCACATTCAGCCCAGATTCCTTATCTGGGCTTTTTTTGTTCCTTGACTTTTCGACTAATTGACTATACCTTATCCCCGAGTAAAAGTAGATCAACCGAAATCATGGGAGGACGATGGTGCGGTTGGGCTGAGAATATCAAGAAACCTCTGGATTTCCGTGCCGCGGAATGAAAGAGGTTTTTGCATTTATAGTGACAGATAGAGAAGATCTTTGCGGTTTATGATGTCGGTCGAACAAATGTTGGAGTATCTACACGAAGAAGGAAAGGCAATTCCCAAGTGAGGCGGGAAGCGGTGAACAAATCAGTGCCATTTCCAACAAATAATCTTGTTTGTAACCGGTCACGAAGTGGTGCCTTCGGCACAAGGCGCGGAGAACGCCAAGAGTATTGTTGTTCTTAATACCTATAACTTCATCGCGTGCTTGGCGCCTCGCGGTTGTAAAAATACAAGATTCTTTTTGAGAACCGGCACGAGAGTTATATATGTCGTTTTCTCTACCCGCTGATATTTTTCCAGTTTTCCTGTAATTTAAAATCAATTCCGGTTGATTGCACCTTCTTTGCAGGAAGTATACCTCAAGCCGCCGGGCGCGCGGATAGCGTTCACTTCCGGGGTTCATCGCATCGGTTGGGCCATATGTCAACACTCATCAATTTGAAGGAGATAAACAATGCTACCATTCTACCGTCATTCAATTGTATTGGCACTCGTTGTCGGAATCCTTGCAACATGCAGCGGATGCAAGAAAAGCGACTCGGTCACCAATCCGACAAACGTCGCTCTCTATAATGTAACCGCTACGGTCTATAATCCCCAGGGCCAACCCCAGGGAGGCGCTACGCTCGCACTGCAGAATCCTCCCTCGGAAGCGGGCACATTCTCCGCGACGACAGACAGCGCCGGCACCGCCACGATCCAGTCGCCGGCCGGACAACGGACGCTCGTCGCAAAGATGGGAACTGTCTTCCAGGCGACTTTGAACGTGAACGTCACAGCAAACCCCGCCGGCAACATGATTACCAACCCATTGCAATTGCAGCAAAACAGAGCGCTCGGGAAGGTTCTCGTTATAACAGCCGACGCCGAACAACTGGAAGACGTTTTGCGCGTCATCGGGTATACAGTATTTGATTCCGTTTATATCGACACTCTGCGGGACCAAGCCAACACCGATTCCACGAAGCTTCTTACTTCCTTGAAACAGTACTCACTGATCTTCTCAGATTGTGACGGGGGTACCGAGGGAGACGATGATTATGCAGCGCTTTCACGAACATATGGCCGGTATGTCCAGAGCGGCGGAAAAATGTACGGCGGGCATTTTAACTATTACCATCTGCAGCGTATCTGGCCGCCGTACTACACAATGGAGGACGCTCAAGATAATCCTACTCAGGATTCCATCAAAATTGTCAATTCGGCACTCGCGGGCTTCGTAGGATTTACCACCGCAAGCTGGGATTCTTCCACAGATTCCAGAGACCTCTCTGGCTATGAACACTTTACAGACTTACCGCCAACCTCTACAGTATACGCGACGATCTCTTGGACGAATCCCAAGATTGCCGTTATAGTCGAGAACCATCTCGGAACCGGAAAGTACCTCTGGACAGATTACCACAACCAGGATATAAAAGATGTGGCACACCTCGTAAAAATTGTTCAGTACTTCCTGCTGAATATGTAGGCTGATGCATTTCCGACCTGAAGCCGATTCGCTCAAGGGTGAGTCGGCTTTTCTTTTTGGGGCGTGTTCATTGTTACGGATCTGGTTCCGATAAGGATGTTCTGTGTGCATCGGGGGAGAAAACTGTATTTGATGTGCCCGGTGATACGATCAATTTTAACTCCGGCAGCTGGAGATCAGATGTCTCAATTCAATAATTTCCCCGCATTTATATTTGCGTTTAATCCAATAAGCTTTTACATTTACATAGACCCACGCGCAAGGGGCTCCATTCCCTTCTTTGTCTTCCCTTCCACGATGTGCCCGTCGTGCGGGCTTTTCCATTCTCTCAAGACCCTTCCCTGCACGAAGTAATCTCAAATTATATTCACTGCTATTGCTTTCAATCATGCAAAAAGGCTGATAGAACTGCACAGCCAAATTGTGCAATAGTTCTGCTCACCCTACAGTACTGACTTTAAAAAAAAAGTGCTCGTGAGGTCTAGCCAATGAACATCTTAATGGTATATCCGAAGTATCCCGATACGTTTTGGAGCTTTAAGCATGCTTTGAAATTTGTATCGAAGAAAGCAAGCTTCCCACCCCTGGGACTATTGACTGTTGCTGCGATGCTGCCGGGAGAATGGAACAAAAAACTGATTGATACAAACATCAGGGATCTTGCCGATGAAGACATCCTCTGGGCGGATTATGTTTTCATCAGCGCCATGTCCGTTCAAAGCGAGTCGGCGAATCACATTATTGACCGATGTAAAAAATTGGAAGCAACAATCGTTGCCGGCGGACCTCTGTTCACCAGCAGTTCTGAATATTACAAACACGTCGATCATCTCGTCCTTGATGAAGCTGAAATCACTCTTCCGCAGTTTTTACACGATCTGAGCGAAGGAAAACCGAAGCATCTATACACAACGGACGATTGGGCGAATATTACGACCACTCCGCTCCCTCTTTGGGATCTTATATCGGCCAATGAATATTCTTCGATGAATGTGCAGTATTCACGCGGCTGTCCCTTTGATTGCGACTTCTGTGATATTACGGTTCTCTATGGAAGAATACCCAGAACCAAAACACGGCAACAAGTGATAGACGAATTGGATGTATTATACTTTAGCGGTTGGAGGGGTCCGGTCTTTTTTGTTGACGACAATTTCATCGGGAACAAAGGAAAATTGAAGAAGGACATTCTCCCTGCCATTGTCGAGTGGAATCAGAAAAGGAAGAAACCTTTTTACTTTAACACGGAAGTGTCAATCAATCTTGCCGATGATGATACATTGATGCAGCTTATGGTGAAGGCAGGATTTGAAGCCGTGTTCATCGGCATTGAATCTCCGAATGAAGAGAGCCTGATCGAATGTAATAAGGTTCAAAATAGAAACCGCGACCTCATTGCAAGCGTGAAAAAGATCCAACGGGCAGGCCTTGAAGTTCAGGGAGGGTTCATTGTCGGGTTTGACAATGACCCTCCTGCAATTTTTGAAAAGCTTACAAACTTTATTCAGGAAAGCGGTATTGTAACGGCTATGGTTGGATTATTAAACGCGCCCAGAGGAACGAAACTCCATAAGAGACTTCTCGCCGAAGGGAGGTTGTTAAGCGATTTCACCGGGAACAATACTGATTTTTCCATGAATTTCGTTCCACAGATGAACCCTGAAGAGCTCCTTGACGGCTATAAAGAAATGTTAAACACCATCTATTCGCCCAAATATTTTTATAAGCGCGCGATGCGCTTCTTGAAGGACTTTAAGCCGGAGAAGAAAGTCTTTCATCTTAATCCGAATTACATCCTTGCACTGGTTAAATCGATGTTTAAATTAGGAGTTGTCGGCAAGGAAAGGATGTATTATTGGAAATTATTTTTATGGTCGCTGTTCTGTAAACCGCAGCTCTTCTCTTTGGCAATTTTGTACACGATTTACGGATTCCATTTCAGAAAAATATCCACTAGTATTTAAAAGCACGAGAACCGCTGCCGGCTAGATTGACGTCTACTTTTACCGCATCGACGCTGTATGTGTCAGCGATCCGCGCCACATAGTCAAAAGAATAGAACCCTGCTGTCTTTCGACAGCGGGGTTTTTCGTTTACGAATAAGCTGTTCATTGATCGGGTCTTGCCGGCAACTCTGCAGAAAGCTCCCCCTCATCCTTTGTCAGGAATGCAGTCAACAAAGCGGCAGAGTACATCATCGCCCATGGAATGATTGGGAAGTGATATCGCGCCGCACCATAGTAGACCAGATATATTCCGATGAAATACAATATCACGAGAATACCCAAAAGCGGCCAACCGCGCCCTTTTCCAAGTTTCAGTCTCGTCCACAACCCCAAAGAGAGCGATGCCATGAATAAAACTAACAGGGTGATTTCATACATCGTATTGATCCGGTCCAGCTGCAATAAGATACCTCTTGTCATATTCAATGTGCTTCGCGTACTGATGATGTTCCAGAATACACCATCACCATGGCTCAAGAGAGAAATAAGCTTGTTCGGCATGAGCGTTAGTGTTCGGAACGGATGAGTTTCTATGTACCCGATGGCTTCTCTTCTTGCCGTTTGATTGAGCTTATATTCATCCTGGGTGTTGTTGTCCACCGGGAACCAGGGTACCGCAACCCATGTCCCGTTCGCCTCCGGACCGTTCCCCATGTAAAGATTCAGGCCGTCGTTGTTTGAAAGGACAAGGTCATCGTAGAGAATGTAATTGCGAACGATCCATGGACTCAAAACGACAATGATGACAGCGTAGAGCATTGCTATCTTCTTCAACCGATTATTCAGGCTTCTTTTTTCCCACAAGAATTGAGGGAACAAAAGAAGAAGGAGCGCAGGCAGCAGAAGAGTCTGCATTTTGACAAGCGTCGCAAACCCGAACACCAGTCCTGCGATCAATAAACGGCCGGGGCTGGCTCTCTCCGTGTTCGAGATGGAGGGGAGCAAAATTCCCACACCAAGAAGGAGCAAGAAGAGATGAACGACTTCTACTCCGAGAAGAGGCGTATATGCGATACTGTTTGGATAGATGGCAAGGAACAAGAGGGCAAGTCTTCCCGTTAGCTCCGACCGGAAAAGCTCTCGAGCAATCCAATACACAAGCAAGAGAGATAACACGGAAAGGACAAGATTTGCTGTTTGGGCAATGGCAATTGAAATCCCGAACAGCCGGAAGAGCACTCCCAAAAACAACGGATAGCCGGCGGGGAAGTACGCAGTGGCAAAGCCGCCGTTTTTTGTATAGCCCAACCCTCGTGCAATAGATTCCGCACACTGGAAGTAGAAAGAAAAATCGCTTACGGGTTTAGGATCAAACACCAATATCCAGCAAAGACGAACCGCAAAAGCAAGCGCAATGAGAACAGGAAGATACCATGGAGAAAGAAGAATCGAGCGGACCGAACTGCGCAGTCTTCGCATTATCTGGTGATCATTGTATTGTTTCATCATAGATTTATCACTGCCGAGCCCCGAAGCCATCGTGCAATCTTTCCGTTGGATTGAAGCAACAAGATATTACACGAACGTTTTTAATTCAGCCTGAGCGTGGCGAATGACATTGATGTTGCTTTGCCCTTCACTCTCGTTCCCAAACTCAGTTTGGGAACCAGTTGCTTAACTTGTTTT
>Ga0265342_10000826_pt1 | contig 31085 bp, 27 predicted proteins | sample 4CB327metaG_FD_203125 | JGI IMG/M metagenome (GOLD analysis project Ga0265342, IMG submission 203125) | Rhizosphere microbial communities from Carex aquatilis grown in University of Washington, Seatle, WA, United States - 4-CB3-27 metaG | ecosystem: Host-associated > Plants > Roots >... | reverse complement strand
AAGCGTTTGAAGAGAACCTCTGGCTCTTGAATCGGTATCCCGCGCGAGGGACAGGCCGAATTCAGGGGCGCCTCGGCGTGCATACTGCGTTCACGAATTCCTTCGAGACCCTGAAAAAAGCCCGCTCCCTGGCGGACAAACACGGGTGCGGCATCCAGATCCACGTTGCCGAGATTCCGCGCGCCTTCCTCATCCAAAAGTACGGCAAGTCCGCTCCGGTGGTCCTGGAAGAACAGGGCGTGCTTGGCCCGGACGTGGTCGCCGCCCACTGCATCGACCTTTCGGACGAGGACCTGGAAATACTACGACGCAATCGCGTCAACATCGCGCACACCCCCATGACAAACTCTCTGGGGGGGAATGGGGTAGCGCGGGTGCCCGAGATGCTGAATGCGGGCATGAATGTGACGCTGGGGCACGACTGTTTCTTCACCCTCGACATCTCCGAATACCTGCGTTACGCCTTTCTCCTGCACAAGGCGCACAACGCCAATCCAGCTCTCATTCCACCGTTTCAGGCGCTGGACATGGCGCTGGGCAATGCGGCGCGCGGCCTGGGGATGGGGGACCGCATAGGCAGCCTCGCCCCCGGGAAGCGCGCGGACATCCTCATCATACAACCGGACTGTCCGGTACCGGTCGTGCCGTCCTCCGTGCTCTCCTTCTTCACCTCCACATTCCAGGGCAGGAACGTGGAGACGGTCATCGTGGACGGAAAGATCGTCGTGGATGGCGGCCGCATGACGACGGTGAACGAGAGCGAGGTGGCAAAGGCATGCGTGCAGGAATCGCGCATGTTGTGGCGCAAGAATGGCATCGACGTCTGAAGCACGAAGGGAAAAGAGAGTGACGATGGATCTGACGACAGAGTTTTGCGGCCTGACATTCAAGAACCCGATCATCGTCCCTGCCGGCGTGCATGGCCGCGACGGGGACACGATCAAGGCGGTAGGAAAGAGCGGGGTCGCCGGCATTTGCACCAAGACGATCGTCTCCCGCCCTTCTCCCGATGTGCTTCCCTGCTTCACGAGCGCGAAATCGGGGATGCTGAACGCCGTGTTCGGATCCGACAAGCCTTCCAGCTATTGGTTCACGGAAGGCATCAGTCGTGCCAAGGAAGGGGACGCCCTGGTCATCGCGAATCTGGCGGGATTCTCGCCGGAAGAGGCGGCAACGCTTGCGGAACAGGCGGCAGCGGCCGGCGCGGACATGATCGAAATCCCGACCCATTGTCCCCACATGGGTGAAATACTCATGGCGATGTACCCGGGTCTCACAATGCCGGAGCCATCGCTCACCGACCTCGCCCCTATGAAGCAGTCGGTGAAGCTCGTCAAAATGGCGGTGAAGATACCGGTGATCGTGAAGCTTTCCGGAACCTTTTCCCACATCACCAAGGAGTGGGCAATCGGGGTCAAGGAATCCGGTGCTGATGGAATCGCATGTTCAGACGCCCTCGGTCCCGGGCTGCGCATCGATATTCGCACCGGGCAGCCGACCCTCGGCGGGCCCCGCGGTGTCGGGGGGCTCACCGGACCCGCCATCATGCCCATAACGCTTCGCATGGTGCTGGACATAGCGACGAGCGTCGACCTGCCGATCGTCGGGGTCGGCGGCGTAGAAACAGCACGGGACGTGGTGGAGTACCTCATGGCGGGGGCGACGCTCGTCGGGGTGTGCACGGCGGGACACATGAACGGCCCGGCGCGGTACACGCGCATCCTGCGCGATCTGGAGAAGCTGCTCGGCGAGCTCGGTGCCGGCAGCCCGGCGGAGTTGCGGGGCCGAACGCTCGCAAGGATACGGGAACGCCGAGAAAAGGGCTTGATGGCCGTCACGGCGCCCCGGGTACCGGTGGTGGATGAGGAGACGTGCACCGGGTGCGGAACATGCGCTCAGGTCTGCGCCTACGATGCGATGCGGGTGGATGGCAAAGCGAGTGTGAGTGCGAAGAGCTGCATCGGGTGCGGGCTGTGCGCGAGTGCCTGCCCCGAGAACGCAATTTCGCTGGACTACTACCCCGGGTAGGAATGATGGCACGGGGAATTCGGGTATCAGCGGCTTTGTTAAGGCCGTTTTGGATTTTGCAGAGGAGGGTCGTATGAAAAGGCGATTCCTGTTTATCGTGGCTGCGGTTTTCAGCGTCTTGCTGGCGGCGCCGCTGCTCTCGGCTGCGCCGGTGAATGTCGGGGTCTTCGTTCCCGGCGTTGCCGCGGGGAGCCCACTGTACGAGACTATGGTTGCCGCCGCGCAGAAGGTGGCCGCCGAGAACGCCAACGTGACGGTCAAGGTCGTGGAGGGCGGATTCAATCAGGCTGACTGGCCCGAGAAGGTGACCTCGATGGTTGCCACCGGGTCGTATGACTTCATCCTGACGTCCAATCCGTCCTTGCCGGCGATCTGCCAGGACGTGGCAAAGAACTTCCCCAATCAGAAGTTCATCATCATGGATTCCGGCCTCCAGACCGGGGTCCCCAACTTCTACGCCGTCATGTACAACCAGGTGGAACAGGGCTACATCGCGGGTTATCTCGCCGGCCTCGTCACCAAGAGCAAGATGAAGGGCGCCAATACCGACCTCAAAATCGGTGCGATCGTCGCGCAGGAGTATCCCGCCCTCAACAAGGAAATGATCCCGGGCTATCTGCAAGGCGCTCAGGCCGTCGATGCAAAGATCACCCTCGATTATCGGGTGATCGGCAACTGGTACGACGCGAACAAGGCCGGCGATCTTGCCAACAGCATGATGGACGCCGGTGTCGACGTCATCCTCTCCATCTCCGGTGGGGCGAGCCAGGGTATCATCAAGGCCGCGCAGACCCGCGGAAAGTACGTCATCTATTTCGACAGCGACCAGTACTCGCTGGCCCCGGGAACCATCATCGGATGCGTCACCCTGGATCAGACCAAAGCGGTGTATGACGCGCTCTCAAAAGCGGTGAAGGGAACCCTGGCGTTCGGTACGTCGGTCACCCTGAACGCGAAAGACGGATTCGTCGACATGGCGGACAAGAATCCCCTGTACATCAACAACGTGGCGGCCGATGTGCGCGCGAAGTTGACGGACATGATGAAGAAGTTCCGCACCGGCGGCTTCGTTCTCCCGATTCCCCAGCTGTAAGACAGGACGAACGAGACGGACGGGAAATCTTTCCCGTCCGTCTCGGATTCGCTCCGGTCGGATGAGGATGTGATGCCGTATCTTGAGATGAAGGGCATAACGAAACTCTATGCGAATGGCCTCCTGGCCAACGACGCCATCGATTTCTCCGTGGAGAAAAGCGAGATCCATGCCGTCGTCGGCGAGAATGGGGCGGGCAAGACCACGCTCATGAAGATCCTCTACGGTCTGGAGCAACCCGACGCGGGCACTATCACGCTGGCGGGCAGCCTGGTGAGTATTCGCAATCCCTTGGACGCGAATCGTCTGGGCATCGGCATGGTGCATCAGCACTTCAAGCTCATCCCGGATTTCACGGTCGTCGAAAACGTGATCCTGGGCATAGAACCCGTGCGCGCGGGGATCTTCGTGGATCGCGGTGTCGCCTCGGCGCGGATCCGACAGATCGTCGAGCAGCACGGATTCAGCGTCGACCCGCGAACACCGGTGCATCAGCTCACCGTCGGCCAGATGCAGCAAGTCGAGATCGTAAAGATGCTCTACCGCGATGCCAGCCTGCTGATTCTGGACGAGCCGACTTCGGTGCTCACCGAGCAGGAGATAGGGAAGCTTTTCGTCACGCTGCGAAGCCTGCAAAAGGGCGGTCGAACGTGCATCATTATCACGCACAAGCTTCAGGAGGTCCTGGAGATTTCTGACCGGCTCACGGTAATGCGCAAGGGTGCCGTCGTCGCGGTACGTCGAACAGCGGACGTTCCCGATCGCGCCGAGCTGGCGAGACTCATGGTCGGTCGTGACGTCCTCTATCCCCTCACGCGCGTCAAGAAGGCGTGCGGCGATGCTGTTTTGGAGCTGAAAGACGTGACGCTGACTCAACGCGGCAGGAGCCGGCCGCTCCTCAGCAACATCAACCTGAGCGTCCATTCCTGTGAGATTGTCGGCGTGGCGGGAGTGAGCGGCAACGGTCTCGGAGAGCTGGAGGACGTCGTGGCGGGGCTCCAGCGGGTGACCTCCGGCCACGTGTTGCACCTCGGCGAAGACGTCACCGCTCTGGGCGCCGCCGAGCTGCGGGAGCGCGGGATGGCGTATGTACCGGCGGATCGCTTGCACCGCGGATCGAGCCTCCAGTCATCGGTGACGGAAAACATGATCGTCGCGAATCACCACCGGTTCTTGCGCGCCGGGTTTCTCAAGCGCGGAAAGATTCAAGCATTCGCCGACGGATTGACGAAGAGCTTCGGAATCGACGGCGGGCCCCACGTGCCCATCGGCACCCTGTCCGGTGGCAATATCCAGAAGGTGATTCTCGCGCGCGAGCTGACATCCGCCGCGAATATCGTAGTGGTGGCCGAGCCCACGTGGGGCCTGGACGTGGCCAGCAGCCAGTTCGTCTACGAAAAAGTCCTGTCCATGCGCGCCGCGGGCGCGGGGGTTCTCTTTATTTCCTCGGCCTTGGACGAGATCCTCGGAATCGCCGATTCGATCATCGTCATGTATCGGGGGAGAGTGGTCGCGCAGCTGGCTAATGACCAGAACACGCAGAGCGATCCGAACGTCTCGAAACAGTTCAAGGAATACATCGGAGAGTACATGCTCGGCTTGAAGGACGATTTCGCACCGACGAACCTGAAGGGGAAGGACGCGCAGCCGTGAAGGGGAAGAAGAGCCTCGGAGATTTTCTAGCCAGTCTCACTGGACTGGCTCTTACCCTGCTCATCTCGTTCGCCCTGGTGATCGCCCTCATCTTGATCCTGAGCAAGACTCCCGGTAAGACGCTCTTCTACTTTTTCATCGGCCCTTTCACCAACAACTACTATCTGGGCAATATGCTCAATGTCGCCGTTCCTTTGGTCTTCACCGGTCTTGGGATCGCTGTCGCCTTCAAGTCCTCTGTCTTCAACCTGGGTGGTGAAGGGCAGGTCTACGCCGGCGGCCTTGCCACCACGCTCGTCTGCCTTGCGCTCCCGGTGGCCAACGGTTTCGTCGGGGTCCTTCTCGCTATCATCGCTGCCATGGTGCTCGGCGGGGCAATCGCCGGGTTTTCCGGCTACTGCAAGATGAAATGGAACGCCGATGAAATGATTTCGTCGTTCCTCGTTTCCTCGGCGGTCGTGCTCATCGTCAATTATTTCATCACGGGGCCTCTTCAGGATCCGCACAACAACATGCTGGCGAGCCTACCACTCGCCCACCAATACTCGCTCTTGAAGCTTTTCCCTCCGTCGAAACTGAATCTGAGCGCCCTCTTCGCCATCGTCATGGCCGTCCTGGTCTTTTTCTTCATGAATCGAAGCCACATCGGATACGAGATGCGCATGTGCGGCCTGAATCGGGAGTTCTCGCGCTACGGCGGCATCAACGTTTCCAAGTACCTCGTCCTGCCCATGATCTTGAGCGGGGCTCTCCACGGGATAGGCGGAGGACTCATGGTGCTCGGCACCTACGGGGTCCTCTACGAGGGCTTCAGCGCCGGCATGGGATGGAACGGCATCGCGGTGGCCCTCATTGCCAAGAACAATCCCCTCGGAGTGCTTCCCGCCGCGTTGCTCTTCGCCTACCTCGACGCCGGGGCGAAAGCTGCGATGCTCAGCGGCGATGTCACCTTTGAAATCGCCTCTATTGCCCAGTCATTCATCTTTTACCTTGTCACCGCACAGGCCCTGTACAGCCTCGTGCACCGGCGCAGAAGGGCAGCATGAGTAACAGCCAATATTCGGTTCCGCTCGTCTTCAACGCCGTGGAGATCATGACCCCGTTTTTGCTGGCGGCCATTGGCGGTCTGTTCACCGAGCTTACGGGGATGCTCAACATCGCACTGGAAGGTCTGATCCTCGCCGGGGCGTTCTTCAGCGTCATCTTTGCCGCGGCCACGGGAAGTCTTTTCCTCGGCATAACAATGGGGATCTTGTGTTCGATGCTCTTCGCGCTCCTCTTCGGGGCAATTACGATATATCTGAGGGCCAACGTATTCATCACGGGACTGGCGACGAACCTTTTTGCTTCCGGATTCACCATCGTCCTCGCGTTCCAAATCTTTCACACGAAAGGGAACATCCAGTTTCCCAATATTCCTCCGCTTCCCTCTTTTTCGGTCCCCCCATTCCTGCAGCGCATTCCGATTCTCGGCGACATTCTTTTCGGACACAACATCATCGTTTACATCGGGTGGCTCATCGTCGTCATCGCGGCGGTCGTGATCTATCGAACCCCGTTCGGCATGCGGTTGCGCGGCACGGGTATGAACGAGCAGACCATCATCTCACTCGGCCTCAATCCGAAACGCTACCAGCTCTCCGCGATCCTCATTTCAGGATTCACCTGCGGTCTGGCCGGTGCCATGCTCACGATCCAGTTGGCGGCATTCGTTCCCAACATATCCTCCGGTCGCGGCTGGATCGCCCTCGTGGCGATCTATCTCGGCAACAGGACACCGCTGGGCATCTTCATCGCCTCCTTCGTATTCGGCCTCGCCGAGAGTTTTTCAAATTATGCCCAGGGGGCGATCAAGATCCCCGTGGATTTCATTCTCGCGCTTCCCTATCTCATCACCATCGCCGCCATGATCCTCTACGCCATCTGGCGCCACGCGCGGACGGGCAAATAGAGACACTGACGATGACCAAACACAAGAGGAGATTTACATGAAAGCAGCCGTGCTCACCGCCCCGGAGAGGATAGAAATCCAGGAGGTCGCCACACCAGTCATTTCTGGGAGCGAGCTTCTCATCAAGCTGAAGAACTGCGGTATCTGCACCTTGGAGCAGCGCCTTTATACGGGGGCCGTGCGCATCCACTTTCCCCTGATCCCCGGCCACGAGGCCTCCGGTGAAGTGGTCGGCGTTGGACCGGATGTGCTTTCGGGAATCGTCCCGGGGGCGCGCGTCGCCCTCGACCTCGTCGAGCGATGCGGGGAGTGCTACTACTGCCGCACCGGCCAGTCGAACATGTGTTCGAACCGCTTCAAAAGGGACAAAAAGGTGCTCGGCGGTTTCGGAGAATACATCGCGGTGCACGCGACGCAGGCGTATCCCATCCCTGATTCCCTCTCGTTCCAGGAAGCCGCCTTCTCGGAGCCTTTGTCCTGCTGCATCAGGTCGCTGAAGAAGGTCGGTCTGCGACTGGCCGAGGATCTGCTCATCGTGGGCGCCGGCCCCATGGGACAGATGCATCTCCAAGTAGCCTTGTGCATGGGCGCTCGTGTCTTCGTCTCCGACCCTGACCATGCGCGCCTGGAGATGGCCAAAAAAATCGGCGCCTTCCTGACCATCGACCCGACGAGCGAGGATCTTCCGGCCCTGATGAAGAAGCACACCGAAGGCCGCGGCGTTGATGCCTGTGTCGTGACCAGCATAGCGCAATCGGCGCTGGCCGGCGCTTTTGATTCGGTCCGAAAGAATGGTCGCGTGAATATATACACCTCATATACGGACAAGCCGCCTTTGCCTGTCGATGCGAACACGCTTCACCGCAATGAGATCACCGTTACCGGCAGCGAAGGACGGACGGAAGACGACTTCCTCCAGTCCGTTCGCCTTCTGTCGTTCGGCAAGGTCGACGTCAAGCCGCTCATGAGCAGAACCGTGGGCTATACGCACCTGGAAGAAGGCATCAAGGCCGCCATGACGAGTGCCACCTATCGAGTTCTCCTGGAGCACGAGGGCCGCTGATGATACTTGCCGTGGATGTCGGGACCTCGGTGCTGAAAGCCGGCCTTTTCGAGGCCAGCGGCGCCGTGCAGGCGCGTGCCGAGGCACCCCTCACCCTCGTCGCGGATCCGGATCCTCTCCGTCACGAGATTGACGCGCGGGAATGGATCAGCGCCTTTCGCACGCTCACGACGCGCCTGAAAATCACCGGCGCCACGGGGCTGCGAGCTGTTGTCGTGAGTGGAAACGGACCGACATTCGTGCCCCTCGGGGCCGACGGATCGCCTCTCTCCAATGCCATGACGTGGATGGACCGTCGCGGCGTGGAGGAGGCCCGCATCGTGGCGGAAAAGCGGGGCAGCCCGACGGATGCCGCGTTTTATCTGCCCAAGGCGCTCTGGGTACTGCGCCATCAGCCAGATATTTATGAACGCACGCGTTTCTTTCTTTCCTGTCCCGAGTACGTCACCTACGTCCTGACCGGTACGGCGGTAACGTTCCTCCCGACACCGCAATACACGCGGTCCATCATGTGGGATGCGGATGCCGTGCGCAGTCTTGGCATGGACCCGGATAAGTTCCCGTCCTTCGTCGCGCCCGGGACGTTCGTCGGGACCGTGACGGCCGCGGGGGCGAATGCCAGCGGCCTGCCCGAAGGCGTTCGTGTTTTCGCGGGCGCGCCGGATTTCATCGTTTCATTGCTCGGCACCGCAACCGTGGCATCGGGGAGGGCGTGCATTCGGTCGGGTACTTCAGAGGGCATCAATCTCTGTTCGAGCCGGGAGACCGTGGACAAGCGCCTCCTCTGCGTGCAGCACATCGCGCGAGGATTTTTCAACGTGTCCGGCGTGATCTCCACCTCGGGAAAGGCCCTCGAATGGTTCAAAAATGCCACAGGCCGCGGTGCGGCGGCCTATGAAACCGTGCTCGACGATATCACGAGCGTGCCCCCGGGGGCCAATCGCCTGCTCTTTCTTCCGTACCTCGCGGGGGAGCGAGCGCCGATTTGGGATCCGTGCGCTCGGGGCGCATTCATCGGTCTCACGCTGAATCATGGCCGTCGGGACATGACGCGCGCGGTCGTCGAATCGGTTGCTTATGCCATCCGCGACGTGATCGAAGTCATGGAAGAGGCCGGAGTGTCCGTGCACGATCTGCGCATCACCGGTAGCCCCGCGCGCAGCTCTTTGTGGAACCAGATCAAGGCGGACGTCACGGGACGACGCATCCTGGTGCCTGCGCAAGCGGATTCGGATCTGGCCGGCGACGCCTGCCTGGCCCTCTTCGGTTTGGGAGAGTTCGAAACACTCGCGGCGGCTTCCGAGGCCACGGTGCGCATGGGCGCGGTGTTCGAGCCCGACGCCGAACGGGGTCGGGTGTACGAGGAAATGTTCGGTCTCTATCGGGAGTCCTACACGGGTCTCCGTGCTGTCTTTTCGAAATTAGCCACGCCAAGGAGCCAGTCATGACAATCGGCAAAAGCATTCGGCAAACATCTATCTTCCGCCGAAGCACGGGGAAGACGGTCATCGTAGCGCTCGATCACGGCGGCATCGCGGGCCCCATTGTCGGCATCGAGCGCCCGGCAGAGGTCGTTCGAGCCTGTCGCGAAGGAGGCGCGGACGCGATCCTCGCCACGCGCGGTGTCGTTACCGCCTCGCAGGGCGAGTGGGACAGGAGCCTGTCCGTGATCCTCCGCCTGACGGGGGGATTCACCGTATTAGGCGGGAAGTTCGAAGAGGAGGTCATCTCCAGCCCTGAGGCGGCCCTCGCGCTGGGAGCCTGCGGAGCGGCGGTGACCGTCAAGTTCGGCCACGAGCGGGAAGGGGATTTCACGCGCCAAGCCTCCTTTGTCGCAGACGACTGCGAGAAATGGGGACTGCCCCTGATGATCGAGGCCATGGCGAAGAGCAAGGACATGAAGGCCACCGATGCGCGCGGCGTGACCCTTGCGGCTCGTGCGGCACAGGAAATCGGCGCGGACATCGTCAAAACTTACTATACGGGCGACCCGGACAGCTTCCACAAGGTCGTCGAAGGCTGCCCCGTCCCCATCGTGATCCTCGGCGGGGAAAAGTCAGACACGCTGGAAGCGGTTTTCAGCGACGTGTATTACGCGCTCCAGGCGGGCGCGAAAGGCATTGCCATCGGGCGCAACATCTGGCAACACGGGAAAACAAAGGCCATGGTCGAGGCGATGGTAGGCCTCGTTCACGAGAACTGGACAACGGCACAGGCGATTCATCACATCGGGAGCTGACGTGCCGGCGTTGGCTTTTGCAACGAACTTCATGTGGGTCATGGTGATCGGGATCCTCGGACCGTCCCTGCCCGCAATGGTCGCCGACTTGGGCATTACGTATGCCCAGGCCGGTTTCTTTTTTACGCTTCTCTCCCTCGGTTCGCTCATCGGCACGAGCCTGGGCGCCATCAGCAGCGACTCCCTCCCGCGCAAATTCCTTTACGGTATGTGCGTCCTCGTTCTCTCTCTCGGGTTGTTCGCGCTCGGCTTCATGCCTGGCTACGCGCTTATTGCGCTCGTCATCTTTCTCCTCAGCCTGATGGGAAGCCCGATCGGCGCCATCGGGCAGAGCATCATGCTCGGCATGTTTCCCGACAAGCGTGAGCGCTACCTGTCGTTCATGACTTTCTTCGGTGCCGTCGGAAGTCTGCTGGCACCTGTCATCGTCTCGCTCAACTTCACGGCCGGCTTGTCCTGGCGCTGGACCTTTCGGGAAGTATCGGTCCTTGCACTGATCGTTTTCGTCGTTCTTCTGGCAACACGCATCCCTCGCGCGCCCGAGGGCGGCGTGCGTGCGAGCTTCCTCACGATTGCCCGTCACCGGGGAGTCATCACCGCCGCCGTCCTCATTTTTCTGTCGGTCGCCGTCGACCTGGGCTTTTCCTATTGGCTGGCCCAGTATTTCAAGTCCGAGCTGCACGTCAGCCTGCGGCTTTCCAGCTCCATTGTCGGGGTCTACCTCATCGGGATCATCGGCGGGCGGGTGCTCGTTCCGGTTTTTCTGAAGAGAATGAGCCCCCGCAAAAACCTCGTCGGAGGGCTCGCAATTTCGCTTGTCGCACTCGCCGCCTTCATCCTCGCGCCGTGGATCCCCGCGAAGATCATCCTGTGCGCGCTGTACGGCTTCGGCATCGGACCGGTTTTCCCCCTCCTCGTGGCCCAAGGAACGCGCGAGTTTCCAAAACAAGCCGGCGCGGTTACCGGGGTTCTCTATGCGTGCATGTCGCTGGGGGGAATGGTGTTCCCGCTTCTCGTCGGCGCATTGGCCGGCCGTTGGGGCATCGGGCGGGCCTACATATTCTGCGCCATCATGGTGGGCGTGCTGCTTGCGGCAGTCCTTACGACGAAGGAATCGACGACGCGCCGGTCGTAGTCCGCGCCGTTGCCATCACGACGCGCGCATCGCCGTCGCGGCGCAACAGCCCGTCTTTCTCCATCCGATTGAGCAGCGGGATCATGTATTTTCTCGATAAGGAGGTGCGCTGCTTGGCATCGGGAATGGAAAAGCGATCTCCGACGGCCCGTCCCGCCAGAACTTCGGCTGCAAGGGTCTCATACGCGAGCCGGCCGTAGCAGAGTCCGCCTTCCAGGGGAATGACCAGACCGAGGCGGATGAGTGTCTTCAGCTCTTTTTGCGCGCCTTCGATGCCGGTCTTGCTTGATTCGAAACCCGTTCTGCCCGCGCGATCGATTTGGCTTATGAGATTGCGTGCACGGAGCGACAATTCCTGCTTGTCTTCCGTACCCTTTGCGAAATAGAGCGCGTTCGACATGACAATGACGCCCCGCGCAGTCAGAGTGGACAGCAGTCTATTGAGGGCTTCCGCGTCGATACGGAGTTTCCCTTCCAGCTCGGATGCGGAAATTCCCGCCGGATGCCCCGCGAGCCCCCTGATTGTAGCGGAAATCTTTTCCAGCCAGGGCGTGTGGAACGCCCATCGATCCACGACCATGCACTCTTCACGCATCCGCGGCGGGGGACCGCTTTCCGGGAGCCTTACCATGCCGAAGAAGCGCAGCTCCAGGAGCAGCCTGTCCTCATCGCCGCCCAACGGCTCCGGCAGGGACCCGAGGATCGCGGCGAATCGGCGTCTGTCTTCACGGGGTACCTCGCCGAACCAGAGTACATGCCCCGTTCCGAGAATGGCGCTCCCGCCGTGTCGGATCAGGAGGAAGGGCTGATTCCAAAGGGCCGGGAGCGGCTCGCGGAGCTCGAGACGCGCGAATCTCCGATCGTCCATGAAATGGAGCATCGCGATCTGGTGTCCCGTGCCGAGGGCGACCTCCACCTCGGAATGATTGCGAATATGCGGCTTCTCCTCCGAGCTCTGCTCGTCATTGACGGGGAGGATGCTCGCGACCATCTGCCTCTCGCATGAAAACGGCGCGCCACGAACGGTGAGGCAATTCCCGCGCGCGATCTCGCCGCGGGTCTTTTGCAAATTGAGGGCGACGCGGGACGTGGGAGACGCCTCGTCCACGACGGCGTTATAGGTCTGAAGACCGCGTATCCGCACCGTCTCCGACTGCGGCAGGAGGATCATTTCCTCATCCCGCCGACAGGGGCCGCCTTTGAGGCTTCCCGTGATGACGAGTCCCGATCCCTTGATGGAAAATACCCTGTCGACGTACAGGTAGGGGAAGCGATGCTCTTGGCTCGTGGTATCCACGCCGGCGAGGGTCGAGATGATGAGGCTCTTCAATTGGTCGATATTCGTGCCGGCGAGAGCCGCCACTTCCACGGCGGGCGGGGTGAAACCGAAGATACGCAGGGCTCGCCCCAGGGCGTCGCTTCGCACTTCCTTCACGCGCTCGGCGGTCGCCGCGTCGGTCTTTGTGACCACCACGATGATAGATGGCACGCCGAGGGCCGCGAGCACGACCGCGTGGTCTTGCGTCTGCTGCATCCAGCCGTCATCCGCGGCAACCAGAAGAAGGGCGCAATCCAGGCTCCACGCCCCGGCCACCATGTTCCGAATGAAGCGCTCGTGTCCCGGAACGTCAATGACGCCGATCGGCTCGCCCCCAGCGCCGCTGAGCCAGGCGAAGCCCAGATCGATCGTCATGCCCCGCGCTTTTTCCTCCGGCAACCTGTCTGTATTGATCCCCGTCAGCGCCTCGATGAGCGTCGTCTTTCCGTGGTCGACATGACCGGCCGTACCGATGACGTACATGCGTGCGCTATTATGCCGTGACGGCGCGAAGCGCCGCGGAGATGACGTGCTCGTCCTCGCCATGCATTGTCGCAAGGGAAAGACGCACACTGTCGTTTTCAATGATGCCGATGATGGGCGTGGGCAGCTCGCGCAGGCGGCGGAGCACGTACTCCGCGTTGCCGGACGTGATCTCGATGGAAAGAGACGGGAAGAATTCGTCCGGCGCGCTTCCGCCTCCCGTTGAAATCGTCGAATCGACCAGTCGGGCTTTCTCCTTTGGGATGCCCTTGAGAATCCTTCGGCCCATGAGCTGGAGGTCATTTCGCCGCAATGCGAGCACCGTTGCCGCGCGTCCCGGCTCGACGGCATTGAGCCGCTCAACGAGTGATTGCTCGAGCAAAGAATAGACCGACTTGCCCGGGCGAAACGCGCGGAGCAGTGGATGCGAGCCGAGAACACGGAGGAGCCCGGCATTTCCCGCGATGATGCCCGCCTGGGGTCCTCCCAGTATCTTGTCACCGGAAAAGCAGACCAGGTGTGCACCCTGCTTGAGCAGCGTCGAGACGCGGGTCTCGCCGGGAATCTCTTCGGAGGTTGTCCCCGATCCCTGGTCCACGGCGAGCACCACAGAGGGCGGCAGTGCCGCGGCTATCTCGGCAAACGAGGGTTTTTCCGTGAATCCGCGGATGCGGAAATTCGATGTATGAACAATCAATACCATCGCGGTGCGTTCCGTGATGGCACGGGTGTAATCTGAAATCGTGGTGATATTGGTCGTGCCGACCTCGACGAATTGGGCCCCCGAGAGAGCGAGTATCTCGGGTATGCGAAAGCCGCCGCCGATCTGGACCTGCTCGCCGCGCGAGATGACGACTTCTTTGCCCGAGGCAAGAGCGGTGAGGACGAGGAGGAGAGCTGCGGCATTGTTGTTCACGACGAGGGCATCCTCGCAGCCGGTGAGGATGCGAAGAAGATCGGGGCAGATGCCGTTCCTCCGGCCCCGTTTTCCCGTCTCGAGGTCCAGCTCGATGTTCGCGTATCCGGTATTGACCTCTGCCGCCGCGTCCCATGCGGAACGGGAAAGGGGAGAGCGCCCCATATTCGTATGGAGGACGATCCCCGTTGCGTTGATCACCTTTCTGATACGACGCGCCGCGGCGCGGCCGCATGCCGCATCAATGAGGCCCAGGATTTCGGATTCTTCCGGTGCCGTGCCGGCTGTCCGTATTTGCTCCCGGACGGCCGAGAGGGTATCAGCCATGATACGGGCCACAAGGGGGCGGCTCAACAGGGAGCACCACCCGGCCATGCCGGGCTCCTCCAGCAATCGTTCAACCGGAGGCAGCTTTCGAAGGAGATCGTTTGTCATGCTACTCATTGTCCGCTTCGCGGAAGAGGCAGGAATCGAACCTGCCGCTGCACTATTTGCAGCCAACGGTTTTGAAGACCGTGGAGACCACCAGATCCCATCAGCTTCCGAAAATGATGATAGGATCGCCGGTCCTCGATGTCAACACGGCCTCCTTCGCCGAAGCAACTGGTCAGACCACAGCGGAAGCAAGCGCGGAGGTCCTCCGGAACGCCTGAAAGAGAACATACACGTTTTCAAGGAAGTTTTTCTTGATTTATGAATATCGTTGACAGACCCGGTTTCGGTGCGATACGATGATGGCCGTGGTCTGACCACAATACTACGATAGTTGCGCCTGGCAGAGGAGGGTCGCCATGTTCGAAGACAAGTATTCCTTGCAGCGGGAGCCGTACCCGATGTTCATCGACGGTGCATGGGTGATGCCGAAAGACGGGCAGTCCTTCCCCGTTGTAAATCCGAACACGAATGAAACCATTGCCTGCATCTCCAAGGCAGGGTCATTCGAGGTGGAAGCCGCAGTTCGCGCCGCCCGTAACGCGTTTGACCAGGGCCCCTGGGCGAGCATGACCGCGCGCGATCGCGGATTGCTCCTGGGAAAGACCGCCGATATCGTGGAGAAAAACCGGGAGAGGCTTGCATACCTCGAGGCATTGGATACGGGCAAGGTGATTATGCAGGCTCTCCACTTCGACGTTCCGCAGGGTATCGACGCATTGCGTTATTATTGCGGCAAGGCGCGGGACATCCACGGAGAGATAACAGACCCGGCGGTTGCGGGATTCTGGAACTATCGCCTGTGGCAGCCGGTCGGTGTCGTGCTGGAGATCCTGCCGTGGAACGGACCGCTCATGATGGGGCTGCAGAAAGTAGCCGCCATCCTGGCGGCCGGAAACACCGTTATCATCAAACCTCCTTCCGACGCCTCCCTGGCCCTCGTCGAGGCGATCAAGGCATTCGAGGAGGCCGGTTTCCCCAAGGGAGTCGTGAACCTCGTGACGGGGCCGGGCGGGGAGGTCGGTGAGCTTCTAGCGCGTCACCCGGGCGTGGATATGATCTCCGTCACCGGTTCCACCGTTACGGGTTCGCGCGTCATGGAAATCGCAAGCGCCGGGATAAAGAAGCTGGCTCTCGAGCTCGGCGGCAAGAACCCCAACATCATTTTCGAAGACGCCGACATGCCCCGCGCCGTGGACCTTGCTCGGGACGCCGCATTCAACAACCAGGGTGAGATTTGCGTTTCCGGCTCCCGCCTCCTCCTCCAAGAGTCCATCCATGACGAGTTCGTGGAACGGCTGGTCGCCAAGGCTAAAGCCCTGAGGATCGGGGCCTCCACCGAGGCTTCCAGTGAGATCGGGCCGCTCATCAGCAAACGCCAGCAGGAAAAGGTGCTCGGCTACATCGCCTCGGCGCGCGATGAAGGGGCGCGCTTGGCGTTAGGTGGAGCAGCACCGGGAGCCGCTGAGCTCGCGCGCGGCAACTTCGTGTGCCCCACCATCTTCGACGGCGTGAAGCCGACCATGCGCATAGCGCGCGAGGAAATTTTCGGCCCCGTTCTTTCCGTTCTCCGATTCAAAGACGAGCAAGAGGCGATTCGAATCGCCAACGATGTCGAATACGGGCTTGCCGGAGCGGTATTCACCAGGGACCTTGGGCGTGCGCACCGTGTGGCGCGCCAGCTGCGGGCCGGGCAGATTTACATCAATACTTACTACAGCAAGGCCATGGTGGAATCTCCCGGCGTCGGGTGGAAAAAGAGCGGCATCGGCGGCGCGGGCGTCACGAAATACATGCAGCCCAAGACCGTTTTCATTGCGGAGGACTGAAGGCCGGGCGGACGACAGGATGAAGCTTCCCGCGCCATTCTGAATCTTTCTGGAGAAAGGAGCTTACATGCAATTCGACACGGGGAACACTGGTTTCATGTTGATCGCGGCAAGTTTGGTCATGCTCATGACGCCGGGGTTGGCATTTTTCTACGGCGGCCTTGTCGGCCGAAAGAACGTCCTCACCATCATGATTCAGAGCTTCCTGTCCCTCGCCGTCGTGGACGTCATCTGGTTCGCCGTCGGCTACTCGCTGTGCTTCTCCGGAGGAGCAGGTGCCGTAATCGGTGACCTTCACATGGCATTTCTTCGCGGGGTAGACCTCAACACCCCATTCTCCAACGGACAGATTCCGCTGTTTGTTTTCATCGTCTACCAGATGATGTTTGCCATCATCACCCCCGCGCTGATCACGGGCGCCTTTGCAAACAGAGTTCGATTCACTGCGTATTTCATATTTCTCATCATATGGCTCATTTTTGTCTACTTCCCGCTCGTGCACATGGTTTGGGGAAATGGCCTCTTAGCGCAGTGGGGGGTTCGGGACTTTGCAGGGGGAATCGTCGTACACGCATCGGCAGGTTTTGCCGCCCTCGCATCCGTGCTTTTCGTGGGACCGCGCCATGTCAAAGATCGCGGACCTCACAGCATCCCACTCGTCGCGCTCGGCACCGGCCTTTTGTGGTTTGGATGGTATGGCTTCAACGCGGGCAGCGAGCTCCGCGTAGACCAGATCACGGGGCTTGCATTTCTCAACACGGATCTTGCCGCTTCTTTCGCGGCGGTCACGTGGTTGATTCTTGCATGGATTTTCGAAAAGAAGCCAAAGTTTCTCGGGCTTCTCACGGGGTCAATCGCCGGATTGGCCTGTATCACGCCGGCGGCCGGCTTTGTATCGCCCATTGCGGCAATACTCATCGGAATCCTCGCGGGCTGCGTCTGTTACCTGGCCATTACGTTCAAGAACAAAATACGTCTGGATGACGCCCTGGATGTATGGGGTGTCCACGGCGTCGGCGGGCTGCTGGGCGTCCTCTGTCTGGGTATATTCGGCAACGCCGCTATCAATCCTTCTGGTTTTGATGGCGCCATTCGCGGCGGTTGGGCGTTCCTGGGTAAACAGACGGCGGCAGGGTTCGGCGCGGCCGCCTACGCATTTCTCTTCACCTACGCCGCACTCTGGGTAATCAACAAAATCACGCGTGTTCATGTCGCCGAAAACGAGGAGGACGTCGGGCTCGATTCGGCAGAGCTTGGGGAACACGCATACCTGTAGTGACGGATGCGATTGCACGAGGGGCGGCCGGAAACCGCCCCTCACTCCTTACCACAGGAAGAGCCCGCCACAGACGGGCACGTATGCGCCCGTGACGAATCCCGCAAGGTCGGAGGCGAAATAGAGCGCCGTGTTGGCTATTTCCTGCGCGTCGCCCTGCCGCTTCATCGGCACCCCCTTCGCGTACTCGATCACTTCCCGGGAATCAGGGTCCACCTTTTCCGTACGCATCCACCCCGGAGCGATCTGATTGATCGTTATGTTGTGCGGCGCCACTTCGCGGCAGACCGTGCGGCTCCAAGAATAGAGGGCGCCCTTGCCGGCGTTGTACGCGCTTTCCCCCGGTGTGTTCTCGATGAAGCAGACCGTCGATATGTTGATGATCCTTCCCCACGTGCGTGCTTTCATTCCCGGTATGAACGCCCATCCCGTATTGCATACAGCTTTGAGCGAGCCGTCGATTTGGGATTGGTACCAGTCCCAATCGTATTCCTCGAACGGCTTCCATGGCTTTTGCTCCAGCGCATTGTTCACCAGGATATCCACCGAGCCCCACCGTGCCTTCAGCTCCGTCTTCATGCGCTCCACCTGGCCACGATCTGTCACATCGGCCTGTAGGGCGACCGCTGTGCCTCCTGCCGAGAGAATCTCGTCGACGACAGCGCGAGCCTTGTCCTGGCTGTGATTGTAATTGACGACCGTTTTCGCGCCGGCCGCAGCCAGGGTCACGGCGATCCGTGCCCCGATTCCCTGGCTCGCTCCCGTTACGACGGCCACCTTGTCCTTCAAGTCGATCGAATACGGCATGTTTGCCTCCTCCGCGAACGAAGCATCACAATAGCGAATTGCCCCTGATCATCCCAGAGCCCGAAGTCGATCTTCTCGCTTTTTGACGCCTGTCCGACTCGAAGAAGCGCTGAGACAGGAGATCGAGCTTGCCATGGCTGCCGCGGCGGACTTTCGCGCCTTCAGTGCGCCTACTTGGTTTTGTTGGTCTTCGGCTTTCTTCCGGTGACGAGCGACTTGCCCGTCTTGGATTGCGCAATGCGCGCAGCCTTCCCTTTGTCCATTCCTTCGCGAACCATTGCATCGTACATTTGCCCGACTTTCGTATTTTTCGGCAACTCTTTTCTCCTCGCCACTATTTCCCGCGGCACTTTTCCGATTCTACGGGAGCCACCACGAACATCGGAAGGAATTGTAGGCCGGTCAAGCGTATACCGTACATTGTGCCTCACCGCCATGGGGAACGAAGCTCGGGATCCATGAAGCCCCTGCGGTCAGCTCTCCAAGTCGATCACGACCTTCATCGTTCTCTCGCGATTCTGCTCGATATGCCGATAGGCAGCCGGGTACTCTCTGAAGGCGAAGCGCTGAGTGATGATTGCCGCGGCGTCGATGATCTTTGACTGCATGAGCCTCATGGCGGTGAGATAATCTGATTTCCGATACATGAGGGTTCCGAAAAGTCGCAGCTCTTTGTCTTGGACGAGCCCGATATCAACGGTCGGCTTTTCTCCAAACACACCGACGACGATGATGTCAGTACCCTTTCGGGCGCACGCGATGGCCTGCTCCATGGTCGCCTGCGAGCCTACGCATTCGAGGATCGCATCCGCCCCGTCCGTGCCGAATGAGGCGGCAATCGCCTGTTCGAGGGGTTTCTTGCTGGTGTTCACGCAATGAGCAATCCCGCACCGCCGGGCAATATCAAGGCGGAAGTCATTGATGTCGGTGATCATCACGTCGCGGGCCCCGAGACCTTTGGCGATCTGTGCGGCAAGATTGCCGATGGGGCCCGCCCCGAGCACGAGGATTTTGAGTCCTTTCACATTTTCCAGACGGGAAAGCACGTGTGCGCCGACGGCGGCGGGCTCGATCATGGCGCCTAGCTCGTAGCTCATTCCACGGGGAAGGGGTAGCGCGAGCTTCGCGTCGACCGCGAAAAGCTCCTGCGCAGCGCCGTCGATCTGGCAACCGATGACCTTCAGCGAATTGCAGATATTGTACCTTCCGTGTTTGCAGGGGTAGCATTCTCCGCATACGACTTGGGGCATTACGGTGACGTCAGCTCCCCGGCGGATACCCTTGACAGCCGGCCCGACCTCCACGACTTGGCCGGAAAACTCGTGGCCTTGAACGATGGGACAGCTGATATAGGGGTGCTTGCCATAATAGGCATGAATGTCGGAGCCGCAGATGCCGATCTTTTTCACTTTTATGAGTATCTGTCCCGGCCCTGCAGATTGCTCGGGAACGTCGCGCATAACGACCATTTGTGGCTGCTCGAGAACCGCCTGCAACATACGATGGCCTCCCACGGATTATCACTCTTTTTACCACGTATGAACGGTGACGTGAAAGAGCCATTATTCATTGTCAGCCTTCGGGTTCTGGCCCTTGCCCGGGAGGCGCACGTCGGCCATATTTGTATGCGGGCAGCGTCGAGCAATTGATGACGGAGATAAACGATGAGAATCGATGTTGAGGATTTCCGCGTTCGACCAGGAGAAAAGGTCGCACTTCGGGAGCGGGCGACGAAGCCGCAGACCGGTCTTGGCTCGAAACAGAGGTATCAAGAGCTTCTTCAAGAGCACGTCACACAATTGAGCACGCTCCAACACCTTCTCTATGCGTCCAGCCGTCATGCCTTGCTTCTGATCTTTCAAGGCATGGACGCCGCGGGCAAGGACGGTGCCATCAGTCACGTCCTTTCCGGAGTCAATCCCCAGGGCTGCGAGGTCTTCAGCTTCAAGGAGCCGAGCGCGGGGGAGTTGAAGCACGATTTTCTTTGGCGCACGACCTGCCGTTTGCCCGAACGCGGACGGATAGGAATCTTCAATCGATCCTATTACGAGGAGGTGCTCACCGTCCGAGTGCATCCGGAGATTCTCCGTGGCCAGGGGCTCCCGGAGGAGTCGCTGAATGAGAAAACGATTTGGAAGGAGCGGTATCGTTCCATCGTGGATTTGGAGCGCCATCTGCGTCACAACGGCACGCGGATCGTCAAGGTCTTCCTTCATGTATCGAAGAGCGAACAACGAAAACGCTTTCGCGACCGCATTGATGAAGTGGACAAGAACTGGAAGTTCAGCCTTTCGGATGTCAACGATAGGAACTACTGGGATCTTTTCATGAAGGCGTATGAGAAGTGCCTGAGCGCGACGAGCACTCATCATGCGGCTTGGTACGTCGTTCCGGCGGATGACAAGGAATATGCGCGGTTGATTGTTTCCCAGGTCGTCATAGACGCGCTTCAAGGTCTCAAGATGACCTATCCGAAGCTCACGGCGAAACGCAAGCGGGAATTGGAATCAATTCGCAAGCGGCTCTGAAGAGTCGGCTCAGGATCTGAAAAACGTCAGCAAATCCTCGTTGACCTTGTCTTTGAGCGTTGTACACATGCCATGCGGCGCTCCCTTATAGATCTTCAGGGTGGCATTCTTGATCAGCTTAACGGAAAGTTGGGCCGAAGCCCCGATAGGAACGATCTGGTCGTCGTCACCGTGGAGAATCAGCGTCGGCATGACGAACTTCTTGAGATCGTCCGTGAAATCCGTTTCAGAAAACGCCTTGATGCAGAAATACGAGGCGGGGAAGCCGGCCATCATACCTTGAAGCCAGAATGACTCGATGACCCCTTGGGATATCTTTGCGCCAGGTCTGTTATAACCATAGAACTGCGTGGCGAGATCCTTGAAGAACTGTGATCGGTCGGCGAGGACACCGGCACGAATGGCGTCGAACGCGCTCAGCTCCAATCCGCCGCTATTTCCAGGCGTCTTCGCCATGAGCGGCGTGACGGAACCGATGAGAACGGCCTTGGCGACTCGTTTCGCGCCGTGTCGGCCGATGTATCGGGCAACTTCGCCGCCGCCTGTCGAGTGGCCGACATGGATCGCGTTGCTCAGGGTCAGACTCTCTACGAGAGCGGCGAGATCGTCGGCATAGGTGTTCATGTCGTTGCCGTTCCAGGGCTGGCTGGACCGCCCGTGGCCGCGCCGATCAAAGGCGATACACCGGTACCCGTTGGAGGCCAGAAAGTACATCTGATCCTCGAATGCGTCCGAACAGAGCGGCCAGCCGTGGCTGAAGACGACGGGCTGACCACTTCCCCAGTCCTTGTAGTAGATTTGCGTGCCGTCCCGCATGGTAATCGTGCTCATGAAACAAGAATAGGCAGGAGCTTCGAATCAATTCTGTGCGGTGGGGCACATAGGCCACGCGCCCCGGGAGATCGTTCAGGGCGAGGTTTCCACCGCCGGGGAGCCGGCAGCTTTTTTCACTTCGGCACTTGCCACCACGTCGATGCCCAACCCCCGCCAATCTTCGATGACCAACTGGCCCACCTGGACCGGGGCGGCGACCTCGACCATGCGAGTGTCACGTGCGAGGGAGAGAAGCTTGTCCTTGGGAATCGGCTTCGGAGTCCACACGGCAACCAATGGCTTGACGCCTCCCCGCACGCGAACGGTGCTCGTCAGCACCCGTTGGGGATTCGTGACTTCGCTCTGCGCATACTCTCTGCCTAACTTGCAGACATTCCCCTGAACTTCAGTGACGAGGTTCGTTTCATCCACTGTCACCTGTACATCGCATCCGCGGGGACAGCGAAGGCAGATGATCGTCCGTTCAGAGCTCAACTCACTCATTGAATCGCCACAGTCAGACGACGCGTGGAGGCATTCTTTATCGCCGCCATCTCTTTGGAGCTCAAAGCATGGACGATCATCTCGGCCGGACGCGCGTATTTCTCCTTGAAGGAGGCCACGGCGCAGTTTCCGTCGCGGATCTCCACCGTTACGCGACGCTCCAAGAGCGAGCTGGAGCGCAGTTGGAGAAGTGTCGGTTCATCCGCGCCGCCATCTATCCGTATCTTCTGGGGCAAGAGCACCCCGACGTTTTCTCCGGGAGAGAGGCTGACGAGTTCGCTCGCTTTCCTCTCTCCGCACCGAGCGAAGGTTGCCGCGCTGGAGCCCGCAAGCGTTCCCGCCTTGCTCACGTAGTCCACCAGATCGTGGATCATGACCACGTTTCCCGCGGCGAAGACTCCGGGGACATTGGTAGCCATCAGATTGTCCACCCGGGGTCCCCCGGAGCGAGGATCCAGCTCCACTCCCGCTCCGCGTGAAAGCTCATTTTCCGGCACCAGACCCACCGAAAGGAGAAGGGTGTCGCATGCGATACGGCGCGAAGTTTCCGGTACGGGTGAAAGAGCGTCGTCCACCTCGGTGACCTCGACTGCTTCCACGCGACGATCTCCTATGATGTTCGTAACCGTCGTGCTCAGATGAAGGGCGACCCCATAGTCGAGCAGGCACTGGACGTAGTTCCTTCGCAGACCGGTGAGGTAGGGGAGGAGCTCGAACACTCCGACCACCTCCGCCCCCTCGATAACGAGCCGTCGCGCCATGATCATCCCGATGTCCCCGGAGCCCAGGACCACCACCCGTCTTCCCGGCATGTAGCCTTCGAAATTGACGAGCCTTTGTACCGTGCCCGCGGAGAAGACGCCCGTGCAGCGGGAACCGGGAAGCTGTATTTGCGACCGCGAGCGTTCGCGGCACCCCATAGCGAGAACCACCGCTTTCGGGAGAAAATGCATGTACCCGTCACGGCTGTTCATTGCGAAGACTTCGCGATTCTCCGGGGTGATTTCCGTCACCATCGTGTCCAGGAGCACATCTATTCCCAGCTTCTCTACTTGATCCCGGTAACGAGCAGCATATTCCGGTCCCGGAAGATCGGCTCCGAAAATAATCGATCCAAATCCATTGTGAATGCACTGCGGCAGGATTCCTCCCAGGCAGTCGTTCCGCTCCAGGATCAGAACCCGGGCGCCCTCCGTTCTTCGGGCCGCAATGGCCGCCGCCATTCCTGCCGGCCCGCCGCCTACCACGATGACGTCATAGTCGTTCATGAGCGCGCGCCCCCCGCGACCAGCTCGTGGGCGGCGGTCTCATCGCCGACGCACCGGGGGAGCGCGGAGGGTTCGTCCTTTGTCCGCCGAAAGAGGTACTCGGAGCCTCGGCCTCGTTTTGATACCTCAGTCATGGGCATCTCGAGCTCGCGCGAGAGGATCTCCAATACCCTTGGGATGTCGAAGCCCCCCTGACAGCGTCCCGTTCCCAACCAGCAACGCCGCTTGATTGCGTCGTAGCTGCGGGCTGGCACGCAGGAATGAATCGCCGCAACGACCTCGCCCTCCGTCACCTCCTCGCATCGACAGACGATACGCCCGTACAGCGGCTCCAAATGGATGAGCTCGGCGCGCTGCGTATGCGAAAGCCTTCTGAACGAGGGGGGCGCCGTGCGACGTGGATTCCAGCGTTCCTTTTCCATCAGCGTCGCTCCCGCCGCTTTCAGCATCAACGCGACGCGCTCCGCTATGGCCGGGGCCGACACGTACCCCGGGGAATCGATGCCGCAGAGGTTGATGAGTCCTCGTGCCGAGGCGGAATGTTCGATCAAAAAATCCTTGTGCCCCTTGCCGGTTGCGCGCACGCCGGCGAAGCTGGCGATGATGGAGCGCTTGTCGAGGCTCGGGACCAACCTCCGTGCACTGGCAAAGATTTCCTCCATGCCCGGTTGGGTGAGGGAAGCGTCATCCCTGTCGGGGATGGTCTCTGCATTTGCGCCAATCATGACGTTTCCATGCGCCGTGGTGGTCACGAGTATGCCTTTGCCCTTCTCCGTGGGAAGGGGGAAAAGCACGTTCGAAAGACGGATGCGTGCGGGATCGAAGATGAAATATTCGCCCTTTCTTGCGGAGATCGTGAACTCAGGATGATCCCCCGCCATGTGCATGAGCTCATCCGCATGTACTCCGGCGGCGTTGATGACCCAATTGGCCTCATACTCCCCGCGTGTGGTCGCTACGCCCCGGATTGCGCCGTCAACAATCAACAGATCGCGCACCTCGGTGTCCAGTATGACCGTGACGCCGTTGGCTACGGCATTTTCCGCCGCGGCGTATGTTCCCGCGAAGGGATCCACGACGCCGGCCGTCGGTGACCACAACGCGCCGCTCACCTCGGGCGTGAGCAACGGCTCCTTGGCCAGCACCGCGGCCCGCCCGAGGATCTCGATGCCATCAATACCGTTTTCACGGCCTCGCTCATACAGGGGCTTCAGGGAAGGCAATTCTCCGGACCCCACCGCCACGACGAGACTGCCGGTTTGCACGAAAGGCACATCGAGCTCCTCGGCGAGAGCGAGCCGCCACAGCTCGTTCCCGCGCCTGTTGAGGATCGCCTTGTTGCTTCCGGGAACGGGATCGTGGCCGCTGTGGATGACGGCGCTGTTCGATCCACTGGCGCCCATCCCGACATCATTCGCGCGCTCAATGAGCGCCACGGACAACTGAAAGCGAGAGAGCGCGCGTGCAATCATGCACCCCACAATACCCGCTCCGATGATGAGCAGGTCGAATCGTCTCCTCATGAATGTCTTCCCCTCGTCAACATCCTGCGGCAGGCGTGAACAAATGTCAAGTTTCACGTGGACATTGTTTCATGATCGCGCCCCCGGGCGCTTGGCGCCTTCTTGACTTTCTCGGTCGGCGCGCGCAGGAATAACACCGTGCAGAACGTCGACAAGACTCTTCAGGACGCGGCAAAGATAGCCAAGATGTATTACTACGGGGACCTGACCACTCAACAGATCGCCAAGGAGCTCAAGGTGTCGCGCCCCACGGTGTCGCGCCTCTTGAGCCTTGCGAAGAAGACGGGGCTCGTCCAGATCACCGTCCAGGACGGGCAGGATCAGATTCCTCCTATGGCGGAGCTCATCAAGAAGAAGTTCAGTCTGGATGCCGTCCACATCGTGAGCGTGCCCCATGTATTGGATGAGGTGATATGGCTGGAACGTGTCGCAAAGTATACCGCCAACCGCCTCACCACCGTCATGAAGCCCCATTTAACCCTGGGAATCGCCTGGGGCACGACCATGAGCGCGATCAGTGAGCATCTGACGCCCGTGGACGCGCATGATTTGTCCATTGTTCAGCTCAACGGGTCCGGCAACACATTTCTTTCGGACAACAGTTATGCGTCCACCATCCTCAAGGTCTTTGCCGACACATACAATGCCCGCGTTTATCTTCTGCCTGTTCCCGCCTTTTTCGATCATAAAGAGACGAAGGAGGCCATGTGGCGTGAAAGGAGCATCCGCCAGATCGTCAAGCTCCAGCAGAAGGCGGAAGTCCTCCTTTACAGCATCGGTGCCGTGTCCGGAGGAGTTCCCAGCCACATCCATACCGGGGGCTACATGGAGCGTGAGGAACAGCAGACGCTGAGAAAAGACAAGGCTGTCGGTGATATCGCCACGGTCTTCTTCCGGGCAGACGGAACCTGGGAAGACGTCAAGATCAACTCACGCACGAGCGGGCCGCCGCTCACCCTTTTCGCCAAGGCAGCTCACGGCATATGCGTCGTCTCGGGGTTGGCAAAAGCCCCGGGGCTGCTGGCGGCCCTGCGGGCCGGCTACATGACGGAGCTGATCGTTGACGAGCCCACGGCACGCCGCACCTTGGAATTGGCGTCGGAAGGCCGCTCGGCGAGCGAATGACCGTCAGCAGGTGAGTGTCGGCGGCGTCCGCAGCGCGCTGCCGCGCACCGGAGCCGCGCATTGCGGTTTGAGCTCCTCTACTGAAGCACGGATTTCGGCGTGGGTGAAAGCTGAGTGACGACGGTGGCAGAGGTGTTCAAGAGGCCCCCGATTTTCGGCTCGATGCGTTTTTGCCAGTGATCGCTCTCGTAAACTTTCTTGTAGAGTCTGAGCCTTTCCCCTTCGCTGCGAAACCGACGGAGCCATACGAAAAGGTCTGCTTCCTTGATGGCGGTGAAGCTGCCGGCCACCACCATTCCTTGCGCAACCTGGAAGGGGACGATCTCTCCCTCGAAGAACTTCAGCCATTGTTTCATTTTGCCCTTTTTGATTCTGTACTCGCGAAGCTCATATATCATGGCGCCCCCTTTTCAGATGGTTCTACCGTCTCCGCGCGCGTTTCACAAGACCGGGCTCGCCACCCGAGCTAGATCGCATGGCCCTTGAACTGGCTCAGATACAAATGATGATAGAAGCCATGCATGTCGAGCAGCTGCTGGTGGCTCCCCTGCTCGACAATCTGGCCATTGTTGATGACGACCACTCGATCAGCATCTCGAATGGTGCTGAGGCGGTGAGCGATGACGAAGCTCGTGCGGCCGTGCATCAGCCGCAGCAAGGCCTTCTGGATCCGTATCTCGGTACGCGTGTCCACGCTGCTCGTCGCCTCATCGAGTATCAATATGGCGGGAGCCGCGAGAATCGCGCGTGTGATGGACAAGAGCTGTCGTTGTCCCTGGCTCAAGTTTCCCGCCCGTTCCGAGAGATTTGTCTGGTACCCTTGGGGTAATTGGCGGATGAAATGATCGGCCTCGGCCATCCGAGCGGCTTCGATGCATTCCTCGTCGGTGGCTGAAAGCCGGCCATAGCGGATGTTTTCCATGACGCTGTCGGCAAAGAGAAAGGTATCTTGGAGAACGAGACCCAGGTTGCGGCGAAGGTCGGCTTTCTTCAACGAACGGATGTCCGTGCCATCGATGCTGATGCTCCCGCCCTGGATTTCGTAAAAGCGGGTGAGAAGATTGATGATAGTCGTCTTTCCGGCCCCCGTGGGACCCACGAGCGCAATGGTCTGCCCGGCGGCGACGTCGAGGCTGAAGTCCTTGATGATGGGATTGCCCGCCACGTAGCCGAACTGCACGTTGCGCATGCTCACGTCACCCCGCATTGTCGAAACCGGAACGGCATCCGCCGCGTCCGGAATCTCCGAGGGGGTATCGATGATTTCGAATACGCGCTCCGCGCCGGCAAGTGCCGCCTGAATCGAGTTGTAAAGGTTGGCCAATTGGCGAAGCGGGGAGGTGAAGTTCTGGCCGTAGTTGATGAAGGTGGCGATGGTACCCACGCTGACGAGGCCCTGCAGCGCAAACCATCCACCGAGGCTCGCCAGCACGATCACGAAAAAGCCTCCGAGCACCGAAGTGAGCGGAAAGAGCAGTAATGCATAGGAATTGGCGTAAACCCCAGCCTCGAAGACGGCCTGGTTTTTCGCCCGAAACGCCTCGATGACTGACTCGTTGCGTCGGAAAGCCTTGATCACCTTCTGTCCGCTGATGGCTTCCTCGGCAATGCTGTTGAGCTCGCCAAGCCCGTTTTGCAGTGTTCGAAAACCTTTTCTCGTGTACTTGGCCACGAAGCGCGTAAACCAGAGCATGATCGGCACAACCAGAACGCTGGCAAGGGCGAGCCAATGGTTGAGCACGAACATCGTGATGAGGATGCCCAACATTGAAATCACACTCGCCACCAGCGAGGTGACGTTCTGCGAGACGGCCTGATTGATGGCGTCGATATCGTTGGTGAGCCGGCTCATGAGACCGCCGGCGGCGTGCGTGTCGAAAAAGCTCATGGAAAGGGTTTGGATGTGGGAGAAAAGGTCGGCGCGGACCGTCTTCAGCGCGCGCTGAGAGACGCGGGCCATGATCCAGTTTGCCGCTACCTGAAAGGCGTTGCTCAGCACGTACACCGTGAGCATGAGGACGGCGATTCGCAGGAGCCCTGCAAGATCCTTGCCGCCGATGAATTTGTCAATTGCGATTCCCATGAGGTAGGGGCCGCCCAGGCCCAGGAGCGAATAGAGCAGCACGAAACCCACGACCAGAATGACGGACAGCCGAAAGGGCTTGAGATACATGACCAGGCGGGTCATCGCACGACGCGGATTGCGGGCCTTTTCCATACGGGTGAGACGGCTCGGGCGGCTCTGAAGGCTCGAGCGAACCTCAGAAGTCGAAGAGACGGGGCTACCGGCCAAAGGGCGTTCTTCCGTTCATGACGGGTTCATGATTCATGGATACCGCCTCCCAGTTGTGAATCGTAGATCTCCTTGTAGATGACGCTGGTTGACAGCAGATCCGCGTGCTTTCCGTCCGCGACGACGCGCCCCTCATCCAGCACGATTATCTTGTCTGCGTTCAGCACCGTGCTGATCCGCTGCGCGACAATAAAGCACGTGCATCCGCGCATGAGCTCGCCCAGAGCGGTCTGAATGCTCGTTTCCGTTTCGACATCCACGGCACTCGTGCTGTCATCCAGGATGAGGATGGACGGTCGCGTTATGATGGCGCGGGCTATGGCGATACGCTGTTTCTGCCCTCCCGACACATTGCCGCCACGCTCTTCGATATGGGTATCGTAGCCCTGGGGGAGATGCGTGATGAAATCATGTGCCTGGGCCGCGGTGGCCGCGGCGATCACTTCTTCTTCACTTGCATCGGGGCGCCCATAACGGATGTTGTCGCGTACCGTGCCGGAAAAGAGGACGGTCTCCTGGGGAACGATGCTGATGTGGCTGAGCAGCGAGTCCTGTTGAATGCCGCGCACGTCAAGATTATCGATACGAACGGCCCCGCGCACGGCATCGTAGAAGCGAGGGATCAGATTGATAAGGGTCGTCTTCCCCGAGCCCGTGGTGCCGAGGAGCGCGACGGTCTGGCCCGGTTGGGCTCGCAGACAGATGTTCTCCAGCACCGCCAGGGCTCCATCGCTGTCATAGTGGAAATCGACCCTGTCGAACTCCACATCACCGCCCGCCCCCGATGGCAAGGCTGTTGCATCGGCGGCATCCATCACCTCGGAGGCGGAATCCAGCACTTCGTTGATGCGCCTCAGGGAGGCAAGGCCGTTCGCCCAGACATTGGAAAGCTGTGTCATCTGGATCAGAGGGGTCATCGTCGCAAGGAGGTAATTCGTGAAGGCGACGATCTGGCCCAAGGAGAGGGTTCCCGAAACGGCCTGGATCCCACCTAACCAGATGACGAGAACCATGCCGATGTTGATGAAGAGAGTGAGAATCGGCGTCATAGACGACATGAATTGCATGACTCTCGCCGTCCCTTGGGTCAGGTCGTCGTTGGCCAGCTCAAACCGCGCCCCTTCGTGATCAGCTCGCACAAAGGATTTGACGAGACGGGCGCCCGAAATGTTCTCCTGCAGGACCGTGTTCAGGCGATCCAGCTTTTGCTGCACCACCCGGAAAAGAGGCTCCATCCTGACGCTGAAGAAAATGATGAGCGCGGCCGTTGCCACGAGGACGGGTATCATTGTGAGGGCGAGCGTCGGGGCCGTCAGGAACATGAGAGCGATCGCCCCGACGAGGGTGAGCGGCGCGCGCGTGCCGATGCGCAGCGATATCTGGGCAAGCCGCTGCACGGCGCTCACGTCGCTGGTCAGCCGTACCATCAACTTGCCGGTGGAGAAGCGGTCCAGATTGCTGTAAGAAAAGTTCTGGATCTTCACGAAAATCGCCTCCCGCAGATCGCGCCCCACGCTTTCGCCAACTCGAACCGAAGAATTGCTGTTGAGCACGGCCACGACGGTGCTCAGAAGGGTGATCCCGAACATGATCGCGGATGTGCGCAGAACAGAGCCCATGTCTTTCTGCTTGATTCCCGTGTCGATGATCTGCTCGACAAGACGCGGCACGGCGAGATCCAGGATGACCACGCCCACCAGCATGACAAGTGAAAAAACGGCAAGCTTCCAATAGGGCTTGACGAAGGAAAGCAGTGTTCGAATATCTCTCATGGTCCCGGGATGTCCCTTCTCACGATTCCTCGGGTGTAAATGTCTTCTTCAGGGTTTCCATGGCTTTCTGGACGCTTTTCAATTCCTCCGTGCCGAGCGTGGCCATGCATGTTTTCATCCAAACTCTGCTCTCCTGATAGTGTGCGTCCAGCACCTCCCGCGCATGCGGGGTAAGCTCCAGGAGCACGCAGCGTCGGTCATCGCTCTCCTGCCGACGCGTCACGAGGCCTTTTGCGGCAAGCTCGTCCACGGCCTGGCTGACCGCCGAGCGGCTTGTCTGTTTCTTTTCCGCCAGATCACCCACCGATTGATATCCCTGGCGGATATGACGGAGGACCCGAAATTGTTCCAGCGTAATGCCGAATTTCCCGGCCGCCTCCATCCTCAAACGGGATCGGATGCGCTCCCATATTTGGGGGAATGATTCCAACAGGTTGTCCGCGGTCCGTTGCAGCAACGACTCGTACGGCGTCATGAGGCCCCTTGATGGTTAGGTTTTCTATTAATTAAGGTACTTAACTTTATACCTCGTCGACAATCTTTCTGTCAACGGTGGGCGATCAAGACACGGGTCGGTCCGGTCGCATCTGAACCAGGGTAATCGGCACCATGACGGCGAGAAAAACCACCCAACCTTCGGCCAGGGAAAGCGGTATGCCGGCGTGAAGCAGGTTCTGCGCAAGCCACATCACGGCCATCATCGGAACTATTTCGACGATCAGAATCGGGATTTGTCGGGAAATTGTCCATAGGCTGTGCCGCGCCTCGTAGGCGGCGATGGTTCCGACCATCGGGAACATCGTCATGAAGCCGCCGAGGACTTGCTTGAGGGCAACGATCACGCTGATCACGCCGGCAATAGCGGCGATCTTTAGCCCGGGCTGCAGCGGACTTCGGTAAGCGGGTTCATGACGACGCGGCAGGAAGACGAGCAGACAAATGGCGAGTGCGAACACCAGCGCGAGGCTGATCCAGAACGAGGAAGCACCGGACGGCACGAGACGGTTCAGCGCCGCCCCGAAGGCGAGGTAGACCA
>Ga0265342_10000825_pt1 | contig 31112 bp, 30 predicted proteins | sample 4CB327metaG_FD_203125 | JGI IMG/M metagenome (GOLD analysis project Ga0265342, IMG submission 203125) | Rhizosphere microbial communities from Carex aquatilis grown in University of Washington, Seatle, WA, United States - 4-CB3-27 metaG | ecosystem: Host-associated > Plants > Roots >... | reverse complement strand
CTACGTGCGCGAGGCCATCGCAGTCGAGAAGGCTGGGCTCCGGATGGAGCCAAAGAAGACCTCAGATTTTCCGGTTCCCGAAGAGCTGACGGAGCGGTTCCGAAGGGACACGCGTTTCAAGCGCGCCTTCGAAGCGCTGACGCCGGGGCGGCAGAGGAGTTACCTCTACCACTTTGCCGCGGCCAAGCAGTCGGCGACGCGGGTGGCGCGAATCGAAAAGGCGATGCCGGCGATATTCGAAGGCAGAGGGTTCCTGGAGAGGCGCTAGCCTTTCACTGCACGCTGCAGGTGCCGCGGCTCAATCTGCGCGGTTCTTGGACGACGGCAACGCGTCGATCGTGCGCGATGGCCCGCCCGCGTCGCTCGGGACGATGACCTCGTCGATGAGACCGTAGGCCTCGGCCCCGGCCGCGGTCATGAAATAGTCGCGCTCGGTGTCTCTGCGGACCCGCTCGAGAGGCTGCCCGGTGTGCTTGGCCATGAGGATGGCCAGCTCGTCGCGCGAGCGCATGATCTCCCTGGCGTGGACGTCGACGTCCGAGGTCTGGCCCCAGAATTCGCTCATCGGCTGATGGAGCAGAATGCGCGCGTGTGGCAGCGCATAGCGCTTACCCTTGGCACCGGCGGCCAGGATGAACGCCGCCATTGACGTCGCCTCACCCATGCAGAACGTGGCCACGTCCGGCCGCACGTACTCCATGGCGTCGTAGATCGCCAGGCCGGCAGAGACCAGCCCCCCGGACGAGTTGATGTAGATCATCATGTCCTTGTCGGGGTCTTCGCTCTCCAGCACCAACAGCTGCGCGATGACGATGCTGGTCAAGTCGTCGTCGATCTCGCTGCCGATGAAGATGATGCGATCCTTGAGGAGCCGCGAAAAGATGTCCCAGCTGCGCTCTCCGCGATGCGTCTGTTCCACAACCGTAGGGATGTTCACCCCGCGATCATAGCTGACTCGCCTTCACCGGGGGCGCGTAGAATGGCGGGATGGAAAAAGCCCCCCCGCCTGATCCAACTTGTCCTACCTGCAAGAGCGCGGCGGCGTTCGTTCGGCCGGTCAACTCCCAGGTTGAGTTCTGGGAGTGCACGAACCAACACATGTTCGTGGTGGACACGAAGACGCCGAAGGCTCCTCCTCCGCCTGCCAGCCCCGACGCCCCCGCCACTTAGAGTCAGAGGTGGGGCGCCGCGCTATCTCAGGACGTCAGCGCCGATTGAACCACCGTACCAGATAGGATGTTCTGCGAAATGGTGTCGGCCGGCATGCCCACGGCCGAGGCCAGGGTCTTGGCCATCGACTGAAGCGTGCTTCCGTAGGGGATGTCGCCCGAAGCCGAACCGAGACCGGTCGATGATTCGATCGGCAGCGCTGCGTACTCCGAGGTTCCCTGTCCTCCCCCCGCCGCGGCTCCTTTGGAGATCGTCGGCCCACCGATGACGCTACCCTTCACGCCGGCCCCGATCATCACGGTCACGTGATGCCGATCGTTGTGCTGCCGCCCGTTGGCGTTGAACCCGTTCACCATCGTGCGACCGAAGACGTTCGACATCACGAAGGTGACCTGGTCCGCCAGATTTGCGGTCGATAGAGCCTGCATCATCTTCGCGATGCTCGCCACCCCAGCCCGATGCCCCGCAATTTCGGCCCCGAGGCCGGTGTCGCCGTGGTTGTCGCCCCCGAAGCCGACATGGACGACCACGACTGGCGTGACCTTCATCTGAAAGAGAATGATCGCGGCCTGGATCTGCGAGTCCTGCGAGTTGTCCTTGATGGTGCTCAGGCTGCCGAGCAGGCCCTGTTGCAACGTACGTAGCTGCGTGGTCGACGTGGCGTATTGATCGATGAAGCTTCGCTGGGCGGTGTTGCCCTGGCTGCGCGCGAATGCATTGAGAGAGTCGAGAGTCTGATCGCGCAGCGAGACGAGGTTGGCCGCGCCGAGGCCGTTCTTCGGCGCCGCGAGCACGCTCGCCAGGGTCGTCGGAGTGAGGAAGGCCTGGGGCTGCCCCTGGTAGTAGATCGCCTCGATCGCGCCCTCGCCACCAAGCGATAGCGGCTGGGGACGGACGGTCCCGAGGGCGGGAGCGAGCTCGCGGGCGAGGAACGACGGCAGCATCTCGCCGTTGGCGATCTGCCCAAGCAGCCCGAGAACCTTGACCTCGTCCGGGTGGATGATCGTGTACGTGCCGTGATGGAAGAAGGACGTTCGCGCGAGGACGGGCGCGGGCAACGTCGACCAGATCTGGGCACCGTTCACGGTCCGCGAACCGAAGGTCATCGGCGTCGAGACCATGGAGGGGTCGTTGGGATGGGCGATGCCGGGATCGTCGTACGTTCCGGGCGCATTGCAGTTGACCGGATCGCCGTTGAACGACGTGCTGTAAATGATGTACTGGGGCCTGGTGATCGGCGTCGGAAGGGCACCAGCATCGCCAGCCGCCAGCGCACGCCTGGGGTCGAGGAGGATCGCGGCGGGGATGCCCGACACCAGCGACCGCAGGCCGACCAAGCCTGCACCGAAGAGCATCCGCAGAACTGCGTCACGCCGACCAAGCATTGCGACTCCTTCCTATTGTCCGACGGCCGCGACCCAAGGCGACAAACAGGCGACGGTGAACGTCGACTTGAGCGCGACCGTTGGTTTGCTGCCGTTGCTCACCGCGGAGGTGTAATGACTCGTGAGAATTGAGATCGGTTGCGCGTCGCGACTCGAGTCGAGCCCCATCAGGCCATGCGCCATGCTGGCGATCGAAGCCGTGACCGAGACCGGGGCCGTGCTCGAATAGAGCGGCGATGCGCCGGCGTCCACGACGAGGTCCGCGACGTACGCGCACACTTGCTCGAGCGAGCTGCGCCAGAACGGATCGGGACCATTGATGTAGAGGGGCCGTGCCACCCCGCGACTGTATCCGTCGACGGGGAGCTGAGCGGCGATCGGAGGCACGGGCCCCGGGTTGGCGCAGGAGCTCGCGCACGGCGCCGGAGGGACGGCAGGATCGAACGCGCAGTTGCAGAAGGGAGGACTGGGAAGCGCGCTCGTCCCTCCGCCGCTGCCGAATTGCAGCGGAATGATCTTGTCGCCACAGACGTCGTTCAAGCCGAGACGGCCGTTCAACGTGGCGCACAGCTGGGCACGACGCACGATCGGAACCACGGCGCCGGCGGTCTGCATCGAAGAGGTCGGTGACACCCCGGTCACCAGCGGCGACGTGAAGAGCTCGTGGACGAGAGTGTTCCAGTTGTAGTTGCTGTTGGCGAAGACCTGCGCCACGCGCTGAACCTCCGGGTCGGTCGCCAGGCAGGAGCCGCTGTTGGCCCACCCGCACAGCTTCAGCGTCCACGCCGTCTTGAACTGCGGGTGGGACGCGATCTGACTGGCGAGATAGTACAGCGACGAATCGCCGGACGCGGTGACACCGCCGAACAGGAACGTTCCGGTGACGGCGGTCTGCTTGGGGTCCTGTTGCTGGCTGTAGTTCGTCGTCAGATTCGAGCGGAAGAAGCGCGCCATCGGCTCGAGGTTCCAGTGACACCGGAGGCAACCCGGATTCGCGGCGTGAACCGGGTCGAGGCCCGGTGCGTTGGTGGTCGTGATCGGCTCCGTGCCGTCGAAGGCCCGACCGAGTCCCACGATCATCGTCTGATCGATGGCCACGCGAGCCTGGTTGCTGATGTTGGTGGGATACTGGGACAGAAACGCAGGCGTCGTGAAGTACCCGACGCGCTGCTCGAAGAGCGTCAAGGTGTTGCTGGCGCGATTGCCGGCGAGATCGAAGAAGCGCGTCTGCTCTGAAAGATTCTTGGCCTGGGTGATGGTCACCATCCGCCAGTCCGTGTAGTCCGAATCGACCAGGAGGCGCGGGTGGGACGGCCGGTCGAGAAACTTGCTTGCGCCATAGCAAATGTACGCCTGGTTCTGAGGCTGCCACCAGAAGTTGCCACCCAGGATGAAGCTCGAAAGCCAGCCGCACAGGTTGTCGCCCTGGGCGAAGGAGGTCTTGCTGTTGAAGATGACCGGATCGAAGCTGCCGCACGCGCGACTCCCAGCCGGCGCGTCCTGCGTGCCCAAGCTGGGATAGTTGTATTGCGACGCCAGGGTCGGGAGCGAGAACTTCAGGTAGTTGGGGCTCGCGGGATTCCCGCTGTCCGCGAGAGGCACGGGCTGCGAGGTCAGCTGAAAGCTCCAGGCGTGATCGCTGTCGTAAAAGCGGCAGATCTTCGACCCCGCGCCGGCCGGCGTCGCGTCGGTGACCATGCTGCTGTCGGCGTATGCGTAGTAGGTCATCATCGCCGTCGTCATCATGTAGCGGGTGGTGGTCACCGTGTTGGTGAACGGCTGCTGTTCCGCCACCAGCGCGGTCACCGTCTTGGCGAAACTCTGACGGAAGTTCTGTAAGAGCTCGTCGAAGGGGCTGATCGATCCGTCGTCCAGCTGGGTGACGAAGCCGATCGCCTGGGACTGGGACTGCTGGAATGCATCTGCGAAGAAGAGCTCCATCTTCGCGGTGTATTGGGGCAGCTGCATCCAGGTCGTGACCAGACCGCCCAGCGAGCCGGCGTCGGCTCTGACCGCGTCGATCTCCGCCTGGGTTGGGGCGAGCCCCGTCAACAACGTTTTGACTTTCGTCACGTAGGCAGGTACGGAGAACGGCTCGAAGGCTGGCCCCTCGGGCGCGTCGGCGCTGCCCCCATCGGCGGCTCCGCTACCCGACGATGAGCCCGCGCCGTTACCGCGGTCGCCGGCGATTCCTGACCCACTGCGCCCAGCGCCGGCGCTGGCGCCGATCTGCCCCGTACATGCAACGACGCAGGCGAGCGCCGCGTAACCCGCCCACGCGCCCAGAGGAATCCTCGAGCTCGGCAATTGTCGATCGGGCATCGGACACCTCTGTATCCGATGAGTGGGACCTCCGCGGTCCCGCGATCACAGCTTCTTCACTCACCAGAGCCGCAGGGCAACGGCGCGCAGCGAGAGCAGGGCGGCGACAACGGGTGATCGATACGCCGCACCCAGCCCGTCGATCCCGAAATCGTCCCTCCGCAGCTGCGATAGCGCCGCGGCAGAGAGCTCCCAGGCAAAGTATCTGGTGGGCCGGTACGCCAGCGCCACCTCGGCGGGCAAAGCCAACCAGAGGCTGGTTCGACGGCCATTCGTCGTGAAACCGCTCGCATTGCCGGTCATCGCGCCTGCATACGCGCCCGAACAGAGATCGACGCGCACCGTCTGTCGTTGCCACGGCGAGTAACACGCGCGCACGAGCCCGCTCACCAGCTCTTCGCGGATGCGGCCGGGGCCCAGCATATGGTTTTGCGCAAGCGCCCAGAGCACGCCGACGCCGGCCCGCCAACGGCCGATCGCGCCGCCGATCTCGGCAGTCCCGGCCAACGAGAACGCGTCGAGAGCGCCCGCCAACCCGGCTGCCCCGACCGACAAGGTGGCAGCGCGCGGCGCGCGCGGAGGCGCGACGAGCGCGACCGCAGGAGTGACCAGCGCGGGACCAGGAACGGGTTGGTGTGGCTCTGCTTCCTGCTCTGCTTGCAACAGATCGGAATCGAAGAGCAGCGCCAGGGTGACCGCTGTCGCCTCGCCCAGCGCCACGCAGGTGGGCCGGCGCGACAAGATGGTGCGGCGTCGCTCCGGCGAGCCCGCGGTGATCGACGCAGCAAACTCCTCACCGGCCTGGGTGAAGGTGACGCGGTACTCGGCATGCCCTCGTTCCTTCGCGCTGCGGATCGTCTCGATGCGAGCGGCAAGCCACTCCGCGTTCGGACAGGACTCAGCCCCGGCGGCGCGGTCCACGGTGAAGCTGGGCTGTGCCCGCGCTTGCCCGCTACCCAGGAGCGACGCCAGGACCACGGCCCCGAGCGACAGCCCCCGGCATGGTCGCCTGGCGTCGAAGCCCGCCATCATCTTCACCTACCCTAACACTTCATCGTCTCATCGCCGCCCCGCGGTGCGTCCAACCGCACCACCAAGGCAAGGCTGCAAATCGGCATTCTTGTGATCGAGCGGCGCCGTCCCTTCCACTTACAATAAGGTGGGATCCTGCCGATGGCTCTGAGCTCCTTTCCACTTCGTGCGTCCGTCGCCGGGAAGGCCGAGGCGGTTCTCGACAAGAGGCTGGATGGTGTGGCTAGCTCGGCTCCGAATTTTCGCGCCGTCTACGACGAATACTTCGATTTCGTCTGGCGTTCGCTACGTCGACTGGGCGTGCGTGAGGCCGACGCGATGGACGCCACTCAGAGCGTCTTCCTCGCCATCCACCTGCGCCTGGCAAGCTTCGAAGGTCGGTCGCAGCTGCGTAGCTGGATCTTCGGTATCTGCATGCGGGTCGCCAGCGACCATCGTCGCTCGGCGCCAGTCCGGCGCGAGGTGATCACGGACCACATCGACCTGAACCGCGAAGCGACCGCGCATGACGCGAGTCCTCTGGTCCGGGCAGAATCACGCCAGGCCGTTGCGATCGCCGAATCGATCCTGAACCAGCTTCCCGAAGAGCAGCGCGTAGTCTTCGTCCTCTTCGAGCTCGAGGAGATGTCGGCCGAGGAGATCGCCACGCTCGTGGACGTCCCCGTGGGAACCATCCGGTCTCGCTTGCGGCTCGCTCGTGAAGCCTTGCATCGCGAGGCCACGCGCCTGGCCGCACGCATCCCGACTAGACAGAAGGGCGTCATCTGATGTCAGACTCGAAGCGACTTCTCAGCACGACGGGCGAGCAGCACGAGATCGAGCGCAACCTGCTGCGCAGCCTGCGTGATGTAGCGGCACCGCCCGACGCCAAGGCCGAGACCTGGACACGCTTACAGGCCCAACTGGCGGCGACAGCGGCGGTCGCTGCGGGGGCGGCGGCCGCGGAGTCCGCCGGCAGGGCGGCGGTCGGCAGCGCGATGGATGCTGGCGTCGCGGCCACACCGAGCGGCGGTCTAGCGACGGCGTCAGGAGCGATGGGGGCCGGGGCGATCAAGCTCGGGCTTGGCCTGCTGGTGGTGGGATCGATCACCGCCGCTGCCGTGGCGATGTGGCCGCGGGAGAAGCCCGCGATCCCCTCGCGAGCGGTCGCGCCCGCCCCATCAGTGCCGACCGCCGCTGTCATGCCGCTTCGCCCGGAGCTACCGGCGGCGCCCGTGCTCGCGACGGAAGCTCCGGCTGCCATCCCGACAGTGCCGTCGAACCGCAGGGCGATTCACTCCAAGTCCCCCGCGCCGGCCGCGATTCCCGATCCCCTCAGCGTGGAGGCTGCGATGATCACCAAGGCGCGGTCCGAGCTGCGGGGGGGCGACGCCCGCGCCGCATTGTCGACCTTGGGCCGACTGCAGTCGCGCTCGCGCAATGGGGCGCTCGGGCAGGAACGCGAGATTCTCACCATCCAGGCGCTCTCCGCCCTCGGCGAGACCGAGGCCGCCCGCCGCCGAGCGCGCGCCTTCGTTGCGAGCTACCCCGACAGTCCGCACGCAGCCCAGGTGAGGGGCATCGCGCACGGCCCATGAAGTGGGGCAGCCCGGCCCGAGCGCGGATTCTGCTTCTCGCTCTGGCGGGCTCGATCGTCGCCTGCAGGGCGCCGATCATTTCGTTGGGCTCATGGTCGGCGGATGCCGGAACCGGATTTTACATCGAGGCCGAGAGCGGCCAGCTCACGGGCGGCTTCACGGTGCTCGTCGACTCCAGCGCCTTCGGAGGACAGGCTATCGAGCCGCCGTCCGGCGTCTCGTCGCGGCCCAACACTCCGGGCTCGGCGCGCGCCCTCTACGAGCTCTCGCTCACCCGACCGGGCAGCTATATCATCTGGGGCCACATCCATTCGCCCGACACCGCCCACAACACTGCCTGGGTGCAGGTTGACGGGGGCGCCTGGCATCTGTGGCGCATCTCGACCGGCGAGATCTGGTACTGGGACAAGATCCACGACGGCTTTGACTACAACACACCGCTGGCCTTCGACCTCGGCGTGGGGATGCACCAACTGTTGATCGCCAACTCGGTCGACCAGGTGGGGCTGGACAGCTTCTACGTCACCGATGGCGCTGACCGACCGCCCCTCGACAACACGCTCTGCAGTCCGCCGGACTCCATCCAGATCAGCGGCAACTGCATCCCCAGCTGCGGCAGTCTCGGCGGCAATACCTGCGGCGCGGATGCGTGCGCCGGTCGGACAGTTCTCCCGGTCTATGATTGCGCGGTGTGCTGCATCGCCCCCTGAGGGGCGATGTGCGATCGGCGATCGCCGTTATGGGCCTTTGGCCGCTAACCAGGTCTTCGTCAGCGTTCCGAAGTCGGTGAGCGCGGTGAGGGCCGTGCTGGTGAACATCGGCGGTGACCAGCCGTTGTCGGTCACCCAGGCGGTCCAGCTGGCGCCATTGGCGTCGATGGTCGCCTGGAGGGCAGTGCCCCATGCGTGAGGGTTGGGGTCCGTCGCCGTGTAGCCCCATTCGGTCACGAACACCGGCGCGCTGGCTACTGCGGTTGCGACCTGGGTCTGGAACGCCTGGCTCCAGTTGGCCGGGTAAATGTGCGCCGTGTACATGAAGTTGCTGCCCTGCGGAGGATTCGTCACCGCGTCGCCGGTGTGCTGATCCCAGGCGTTCGAAGGAACGACGATGACGTTCTGAGGCGCTGCGGCCCGGACGACGTCGATCAATCCTTGAACCACCGGCTTGAGCGTCGACCAGGGGACCTTGTTGTCGATAGGCTCATTGAAGATCTCGTATAGAACGTTTGTATAACCGGCAAATCGCGGCGCGATGTCGGTCCAGAACGTCCTGGCATCCGCAGCCGATGTTCCGGTGGTCGCGTTGTCGATCTGATGAAAGTCGACGATGACGTACAAGCCCTTGCTCGTCGCGTAGTCCACGGCTGGCTTGAGCACGCGCGAGACGTAATCGGCCGCGTTGAGGGGCATCTTCGGCGTGCAGGTTGCGCTCGGGCCGGTCCCCACTGGATAGGGCAGGGGCGAGCAGGTCGGCACGGTCCCGTTGTAGGTGATGAGCGGGTAGACCGGCATGCGCACGACGTGTCCCTGGACGCCGGCGGCCGCGACCTTGTCCAGGCGATTGGTGATTCCGGCCACGCTCTGACCGCCGAACATGTACAGCGAGCCGATGTCGATCAACGACGACCCACGCAACACGACGGTGTTGCCCGCAGAGTCGCGCAGGTGATTGCCGTCGACGATCAGTGCGGGAAGCCCGCCGCCGCCTCCTCCTCCCGTGATCGCGCCACCGGCACCGTTGCTGCCCGCGCCGCCCGTGTTCGCGCCCGCGCCGCCGCCGAGCCCCGTCGTGCCGCCGGAGCCGGCAGCCCCCCCGAGACCCGCGGACGCTCCGCCCACGCCAGAAGGGCTGCCGCCCTGGCCGGGATTCGCGGCCCCGCCCGTTCCGTCGGACGCCGGCGTCTCGGCGGTGCCGCAAGCGCCGAGCCCCAGCCACATTCCTACGCTCGCGCAGACCAGTAATCGTAAAAGGCCTTTCATAAGCAACCTCATATAAAGATGATTAGTACTTCTCTGGAGGCGTCCGGCCCGGCCGCCGGTCGCGACATCGTCCGCAACGACATCGCGAGTCAACGAAGATTCCAGTCTCCCTCGGGCAGGCAGACCCAGTCAACCCTTTATCCGAAACCCTGCCTGCGCCGCGGCGGCCAGGCGACCCGCGACATCAGGGTCTTCCTTCGCTCCGCGCCGCGGCCTTGCGAATGTTCTTGCGTGCTGCGCGGCGCTGTCGCGAGCTGATTGTTGTCATCGCCATCCTCCACGACGGTCTCTCTGTGCGGTCGGAGGTTGGAATTGCGAATGACGTCGGCATGGAGCTTCTCCGGATCGCCGAGCACAACCACGTCGAACTGATCGTCATCGCCACTCACGGCGTGACTGGATGGAACAACTTCGTGTTCGGATCAGTCGCGGAAAAGGTCGTGCGTCAGGCTAATGTTCCCGTTTTGGTGCTCAGGTTCCCGCCTGACAGCAAGCGGTAAGACTTCATCGCTGATCCGTTCAAGTGACGTACCAAACGCCCGGACCGTTCCGGATGCGCCGAATCAGCAGCCGGCCCGCCCATGCGCCGAGCCAGGCGGCAATGAGGAGGGATAGTCCTGCATCGACCCAAGTGAGATGAAACCAGGCGATGGCGGCGGCGCCGAATAGACCAACGACCGTCAACGACGCATCCGAGAGCTCGTGGGCCAGCGCGGCGCGGAATGACCGCAGACGCTCCGGCGCAGGGTTTGCGCGTTACTTGGAGTTTGAACCCGGGCGCGGAATGAGATCGAGGCGGAGCGCGTCGCTGATCCGCTGCACGAGGCGTTCCGGCTCGTCGCCGGCATCGATGGTCAGCGCGTCCGAGGGTTCCTCCAGCGTCGTGTATTGGCTGTCGAGGAGGTTCTCTTTGAAGAAATGCCCAGAACGGCTTCGCACGCGCTGTCTGATGACGGCGGGGTCTGCCCTCAAGTAGACGAAGCGCACGCCTTCCGCGTCGACGGTCAGCTGGCGCCGGTAGCTCTCCTTCAGTGCCGAACAGGCGAGGACGGCGTTCTCCTTTCGAGCCACGCAGTCGGCCAGGACTCGGTGCAGTCGCTCCAGCCAGGGCTGGCGCTCGTCGTCGGACAGAGGTCGTCCCGCGGCCATGTGCTGGATCTCTTCTGGGGAGTGAAAATCATCCGCCTCGATGAAGCGCCACCCGAGCCTCGTGGCCAGGAGGGTCCCCACCGTAGTTTTGCCGGAGCCGGCGACGCCCATCAGGACCACGATCACGATTCAGTAATGTCCTTCTCCGTTTCCGACGAGCTTGCCACGAAATGTCCGGTAGAGATGAGCGAACGTCGCCGCGACGAGGACGAATGCGATCGGCCACCAGCGGAGCGCGGTCATCATCGCGTACGATCCCGTTGCCGCTTTCTCGACAGTCAAGGATAGCGCCGGGTCGGTGGAGGAGGGCAGCAGTACGGGGAACAGCGCGAAGGCGGCGCCGCCCAGCATGGTCGCCAAGTAGAAGACCGACGCGATAAACGCGGCGCGCTCGCGACCGCGGCGTGCAGCGAGCGCCATCGCAACCAGGCTGCCGGCGACCGTGGCTGGGATGAGGAGGCCGACAGGATGCACGCGGAAGTTTTCCAGCACCGTCGGTCGAACGACGATCGTCGCCGCAAGGCTGACCGCCGTCATCACGGGCAGCACGAGAGTTCCGATTCGCGCGATTCCGCGCGCCCGCCGGTTGAGGTCGCCACTGGTCCGGAGCGCGAGATAGTGGGCACCGTGAGTGGCGATCGCGATCAACGCGACGACGCCGCAGATGACGGTGTACCAATCGAGCACGCCGGGGTGCGGCCCGGGGCGAAAGTCCGTCCACAGCGGCAGGAAGAAGGTCGCGTCAGCATCGAGTGGCACACCGCGGATCACATTTCCGAGCGCGGCGCCGAAGAAGACCGGCAGAAGCAGGCTCGACACCGTGAAGATGGTCTCGCACAGCTCGCCGATGAGCGGGTCGCCTACGTGCGAGCGGAGCTCGAGTCCGAGCGCCCGGCCAATCAGAAGCCACAACACCAACATCAGCGGTAGGTAGAAGCCGCTGAAGCTCGAAGCGTAGAGCTCGGGAAAGGCGAAATAGAGGGTGCCGCCGGCCGCGAGAAGCCAGACTTCGTTTGCGTCCCAGACTGGCCCTATGCTGCGCCGAACGGCAGCGCGCTCTTCCGGCGTTCGGGCGGCCAGCTTGTAGATAGCGCCCACACCCAGGTCGAATCCGTCGAACACGACGTACGCCACCAGCATGATGGCGACCAAGAGAAACCAGAGAGTCGTCATGGTGTCCTGTTCCTCACTCCGCCGCGCGCTCGTGGCGCGGCGGGCCCTCGGCAAGTTGCGTGGCGGATTGGTGTTGCGCGTCTGCGGCGACGCCGCGGGAGATGATCCGCGACATCAGCAGGAGAAACGCGATCGAAAGGACGGCATAGAGGCCCATGAACCCCAGCAGCGAGAACAGCCCGGTCCCGGCGGAAACGTGCGGCGACGTTCCGGCGGAGGTGCGCATGAGCCCGTAAACGAGCCACGGCTGCCGACCGAGCTCGGCAGTCATCCATCCGGCCGTATTGGCGACGTAGGGAAACGGCACCGCGAGAACCAGCGTCCACAGCAGCGCGCGGCTGCTCTCGAGACGGCCGCGCCAGAGCCAGAGGAGCGCGAGACCCGTGATGAAGATGAAGAGCGTGCCGAGCCCAACCATCACGTGGTAGCTGTAATAAAGGAGTCCGATGTTGTCGGGGCGCGCATCGGGCGGAATCTGGTCGAGGCCTGACACCGAAGCATTCCAGCGCTTGTGGGTCAGCGCGCTCAGGACACCGGGGATTTCCAAGGTATTGTCGATCCGTCCTTCTTCCGTGTTGGGTTGTCCGATAAGCACGAGCGGTGCGGCCGTGCGAGTGGCGAATAGCCCTTCCATGGCGGCCAGCGTCGCCGGCTGGTGGCGCGCGATCAGCTGCCCCTGACGGTCGCCGCTCGGGAATAGCTGCCACACGCTGGCGACCGCGGCGGCGATCAGTCCGACGCGCAGCAACGCGGCCGAGACGCGCGCGTCGTCCTCGGGGCGGTGGCGAAGCAGGTAGTACGCGCCCAGGCCGGCTGTCGCGAAGGCGCCGGTCACCAGCGCGCCGCCCATGGTGTGGAGGTACTGCCAGAACGCCCAGCGGTTGCAGAGCAGCGCCACCAAGCTGTCGAGCTGGACGGATCCGTTGGCGGCGACTGCGTAGCCAACGGGGTGCTGCATCCATGCGTCGGTTGCGACGATGAAGTAGCCGGAAAGCCACGATCCGGCGAAGACTGCGATTGCCGACGCGAGGTGCGCGCGTGGTGACAGTCGCTTCTCGCCGAAAAGGAACAGGCCAAGAAACGACGACTCGAGGAAGAACGCGAACATTCCCTCCATCGCCAGCGTTTGGCCAATGACGCCCCCAGCAAACTTCGAGAAGCGCGCCCAGTTGGTGCCGAACTGGAACTCCATCGGAATACCGGTGACGACACCGAAAACGAAGTTGATCGCGAAGAGGCGGGCGAGCAGGCGCGCCGCCCGGGCGTACCCCCCTTCGGGATGGCGCAACGCCAACAACTTCAAGATCACGATCATGGGGGCGAGGCCCATGGTCAGCTGCGGGAACAGGTAATGAAACGTCGCGGTGAATGCGAAATGAAGGCGATGCACGAGAAGAGCGCTATCCATTGTGGGCCTTTCCTGCTTCGGGTCCGCCCTCACTCTGCAAGTCGCGGGCTAGTCGTCGTCGGGCCGGGAGGCTCGGGCGCCCAAGACGCCATCGGCCGCCAGGGTCGAACTGTGAGTCGAGCGAGCCCGCAAAATGTGCGCAGCTCGAGGCTCCGCGCGCGGAAGCTGCGCGCTTGCGCTGTCGCGTTTCACTCTGTTCAGCGAAAAGTAGACGGCGACCGTATCCCAGCAGGTGGCATCAGGTGTGCTTCTAGAGACTGTGAAAGGGAGGTACGGCGATGAAATGCGAAGACATCATGAGCACCAATCTGGAGTGGTTAGGCGAGCACGACACCGTCCAGACCGCCGCAACTCGGATGGCGGAGGCGGGCGTTGGTTTCCTTCCGATCTGCGACGCCGAGCGGCGGGTCATCGGTGTGGTCACCGATCGCGATCTCGTCACGAGGGGGATCGCCGCGAAGATCGCGCCCGCGACGACGTCCGCAGCGCTCATCATGACGTCGCCGGCGTTGACCTGCTTGAAGTCGACCGACCTTCGCGAAGCAGAGGAACTGATGGCGTCAGCGCAGAAGTCTCGCCTGGTGGTCACCGACGCGCAGGCGCGGCTGGTGGGGGTGCTCAGTCTGGCCGATCTCCTGGAGCATGCCCCGACGGCGCGCGCCCTTCAGACCACACGCGCCGTGTTGTGGCGTGAAGCGCTGGGTCCACGAGGGGGATCGCGCCCTGGCGAACCCCTACTGAAGAACGACCTCGGCGCCCGCAAGCTGCCGCCTCCATCGGACGAGATCGAGGTCCGCGCGAGCGTCGTCAAGGGTGGCCACCACAGCATCGACACCAAGGAGTTCCCTGCCTGATCGCCCGCTCGAACCGCGACGCAACCCCGGAACGGAGGAAGGTCAAAATGGCGAACCTCGTGTGGTCCGCGCCCTCGCATCAAGTCGACGCCGAGACGGCCAAGCATCGCATTTTGTCGCAGCATGAGCAGATTCGCGCGCTCTTGCAGCGGGCCGGCGCCGTCGCGGAGGCGTCTCTCGACGGGAAGCCTCTTGCGCCGAACGAGGTCGCCGACGCGATCGACGACATCTGCATGATCATCGAGGTCCACCTCGATTTCGAAGAGAGCGTCTTGTTGCCCGTCCTACGGCTGGACGACCTCATGCTCGGGGCGGAAGGTCGTGCCGAGAAGCTCATCACCGACCATCAAAGTCAGCGCGCGATGCTGGCCGCGCTGTGTCGAGAGGCTCGGGCCTTCCCGCAGCTTCCGATGCTGGCCGCCAAGCTCGCATTCTTGACCTCGTGGCTGGCAGCCGACATGAAAGAGGAGGAGCGCGCCTTACTGAGAGAGGCGTGATCCTTCTTGCTGGCTGCCACGAAGTCCGTTCGAGTCACTTGCCCCCGTCCGGGCTGCCGTGAAGGTAGACGCTGTGACAGGCGACGCAGGTGTGAGCGACGGTTGCGAAGCGGTCAGCCAGGACGCTGTCCGGTCCTCCCTGCACCGCCGCCGCCGCCAGATCTCGGGCGGCCGCGCGCAGGGCGTCCTGCTCGGCGAAAAATCCCTTGGGCAACCGCGATTCCCAGTTCTTCGCGCTCTTGGCCTCGACGCGAGCGACGACTTCTTCGTCGGCAATTCGTTGCGCCAGGTTGGTGATCGTCGGGCGGTCCAGCAGGACCACGGCCCTGACCAGGTTCGACATCACGTTTCCGTGGCGCGCCATGCGGTCGTGGAGCTCCGCGCGCGTGGCGGCGCTCAGATTCTCCGGAGTAACCAAACGGACCGCCGGCGCCTTGGCTTGTTCTCCGGCGTGGGATTGACTGCGAACCGGCAAGAAGGCCGCGAGTAGTGAAAGAGTAAGCGTGGCAAGCCGGGACCGATTCAAGAACGAACGAGACATGACTGTCCTCCTGCGAGGGTGAGCTTGGTGGTCGGTGGCGCCGGTGACTGGGTTCCGTCAGGTCGACGTCCCGAGGCGGGGCCGCTCGGTGCCGAAATAGTGGCGGATGTGAGCGACCAGCTGCCGATCCGTTGGGTGATCGGCGGTTTCGAGGCCCATCACGCGAGACGCGACACCAGGCGCGTGCTGTTGCGTGTATCGAAAAAAGTGCAGCTTGGTGACGGACGGACCCATGATCAATATCTCCTCGGCGTCAGCGAGAGCGCGTACGACGTTGTCGAAGAAGTGTGGCTCATCCTGCGGATGATTGCGGATCTTGGTGTCGTCGCTCTTCGGGTGCCGGTGAAGATGATGAGCGGGCGAGGGGATGGTGGTCTCCTCGAAGGTCGCGTCGGTGACGTGGAACACGCGCGCCTCTTGGTGATCGATCCAGATTGCCATCTGTCGCATGGGAGATCTCCTTTCGTTGGTTGAATGCAATTAGGTTATCACTCGCTCCCGTTTCACTGCAGAGCTCGGGCCATCTGACCACCGCAACCGGATGTCGCTGGATCTTCGGCGAGGGAGCGGTCGGGGGTGGCTGAGGGCGCGAATCCTGCGCGCCGCCCGTCGCCGTCGCAGGTTTTGCGCGCTTGGGTGTGCGTTTGAAGGGACAAAGGCCTGGCATCGACGATGCACAGTGTTCCGATGAAAGGAAGGCCCACATGACAACGACGATGCGAGCGGCTGTGTTTCAGGGAAAAGGCAAGATCGGGATTCGAGAGGTCGCCCGTCCGGAGCCAGGCGTCGGCGAGGCGCTCATGAAGGTGACGCTGACGACCATCTGCGGAACCGACGTGCACATTCTAAAGGGCGAGTACCCGGTGCGGGAGGGCTTGATCGTCGGTCACGAGCCGGTGGGAATCATCGAGGCTCTCGGACCAGGCGTCACCGGATACGCCGTCGGCGATCGGGTCATCGCCGGCGCCATCACGCCCTGCGGCCAGTGTCGCGCGTGTCTGTCCGGTCAGGGGTCGCAGTGCGGCCACGGCGGAGACGGCTACGAAGCGATCGGCGGCTGGCGTTTCGGCAACACCATCGACGGGTGCCAGGCTGAGTACGTCCTGGTCCCGAACGCGCAGGCCAACCTGGCCAAGATCCCCGCCGGTCTCACGGATGAGGAGGTGCTGCTCTGCCCCGACATCATGTCGACGGGCTTCTCCGCGGCCGAGCACGGTCACGTTCGCCTCGGTGACGCGGTCGCGATCTTCGCCGAGGGACCGATCGGTCTCTGCGCCACCGCGGGCGCCAAGCTCTCGGGCGCGTCACTGGTGATCGGGGTCGACAGCGTGCCCAGGCGCCTCGAGGTCGCGCGACGGATGGGCGCGGACGTCGTGATCAACTACAAGGAACAGGACGTCGTGACCGAGATCAAGCGTCTCACCGGCGGCGGCGTCGACGTTGCCATCGAGGCGCTGGGCACCGGGCCGACGTTCGAAAATGCTCTGCGCTGCGTGCGGCCAGGCGGGACGGTCTCCAGCCTGGGCGTCTACTCGAGCCACCTGGCGCTGCCGCTGGATGCGTTCGCGGCCGGGCTAGGCGACCACACCATCGTGACGTCGCTGTGCCCGGGCGGTAAGGAACGCATGCGGCGCCTGATGAGCATCGTGGCCGCCAAGCGCTTCCCGTTTCACGAGCTCGTCACTCATTCGTTCCCCCTGGCGGAGATCGAAGCCGCCTATGATCTCTTCGCGCATCAGCGCGACGGGGCGATGAAGGTGGCGATCCGGCCGTAGCTGGCATTTCTCCCGGATCGCGGCTCCACTGCCAGACCCCATGACCAACGTCCTTCCCAAACGGGTCCTCGCCGGTCAAGGTAAACCAGCGATCCGGGTTTCGCCGGCGGTGCTCGAAGCCGCCGCGCTCGACGTTCCTGGTGTGTTTGAACGACTGGCCACCAGAGTCGAGGGGTTGACCGTCGCCGAAGCCGAGGCGCGGCTCGACGAGCATGGGCCAAATCTATTGGCGCGCGACCGCCGTCCGGGCTTCGCGCGCTTGCTCTGGCGCGCGGCGATCAATCCGCTGGTGGTTCTGCTCGCGGTTCTGGCCACGGTCTCGTTCTCCACGGGCGACCCGCGCGCTGGAACCGTGATGGCATTGATGATCGCGCTCAGCGTCGGCCTCAAGCTCTATCAGGAGGCAAAGGCCGACAGCGTCGCCGCCAAGCTCAAGGCAATGATCTCCGTGCGAGCAACGGTGCTGCGAGACGGCCAGCCTCAAGAGATTCCGCTGGCGGAGCTGGTCCCGGGCGACGTCGTCCAGCTCGCCGCCGGCGACATGATCCCCGGCGACGCGCGCATCATCCAGGCCAAGGATCTCTTCGTGAGTCAGTCCGCGCTCACCGGGGAAAGCTTTCCGGTCGAGAAGCACGCCGTCGTCAGTGCACCGCTCGCGGCCGCGCCGCTGGAGCTGGCGACGATCGCGTTCCTGGGAACCAGCGTGGAAAGTGGATCAGCGTCGGCCGTGGTGGTCGCGACAGGAAGGGAGACCTATCTCGGCGGGATGGCCGGGGCGATGCTCGAACAGCCGGTCACGACCGCGTTCGATCGCCACATCGCGCGGTTCACCTGGTTGCTGCTCCGTTTCATGTTCGTGATGGTGCCGCTGGTCTTCGTCATCAACGGGCTCACCAAGGGGAACTGGACGGCGGCGTTCTTCTTCGCCGTCGCCGTCGCGGTGGGTCTGACGCCCGAGATGCTGCCGATGATCGTGACGGTGTGCCTATCCAAGGGCGCGGTCGCGATGGGAAAGAGAAAGGTGATCGTCAAGCGCCTCAACGCCATTCAGAACCTGGGCGCGATGGACATTCTCTGCACCGACAAGACCGGAACCTTGACCCTCGATCGGGTGATCCTGGAGCGCTACTGCGACGTCACCCTCCGCGAGAATGAAGGCGTGCTGGCGCTGGCCTACACCAACAGTCATTTTCAGACTGGTCTCAAGAACGTCCTCGATCGAGCCGTGCTGGCGCACGAGGAGACGCATACCCACGCCCGCATTCCGGAGTTCAAGAAAGTCGACGAGATCCCGTTCGACTTCCAGCGGCGCATCATGTCGGTGGTCGTTCGTACGCCCGAGGGCCGCGACCTCATCATCTCCAAGGGCGCGCCCGAGGCGATCTTTCCCCGGTGCGCCGCCTTCGATCTCGACGGCCGGCGACTCCCCATGGACCATGCCCACATCGTCGAGCTCGGGAGCGAGTACGAGCGTCTCAGCGCCGACGGGTTTCGAGTCCTGGCGCTCGCGACGAAGGAGGGCCCTGCGCGGACGACTGCCGCCGGCAACGACACCCTGTATGGCAAGGCCGACGAGTGCGACTTGATCCTGCAGGGATACATCGCGTTCCTGGATCCGCCGAAGGAGACCTGCGCGGCGGCCATCTCCGACCTGCAGGGGCACGGGATCACGGTCAAGGTAATCACCGGTGACAACGATCTGGTGGCGCGGAAGATCTGCAAGGAGGTGGGCCTGGTCGTCGACGAGGTGCTGCTGGGCGGGGACGTCGAGCGCATGACCGACGCGCAGCTCTCTGAAGCAGCGGAACGCACGACGCTGTTCGCGCGGGTCTCGCCGGCTCACAAGCAGCGGATCATAAAGGCGCTGCAGGCCAGGAATCACACGGTCGGTTTCCTGGGCGACGGAATCAACGACGCGCCCGCGCTTCATACCGCGGATGTCGGCATCAGCGTCGACTCCGCGGTCGACATCGCCAAGGCGTCGGCCGACATGATCCTGCTCGAGAAGTCACTGCGCGTGCTCGACGAGGGCGTGATGGAAGGACGCAAGGTCTTCGCCAACATCACCAAATACGTCCGGATGGGCGCTTCGAGCAACTTCGGCAACATGTTCAGCGTCCTCGGCGCCAGCATCTTCGTGCCGTTCCTGCCGATGCTGCCGATCCAGATCCTGACCAACAACCTGCTCTACGACCTCGGGCAGACGACGATCCCGACCGACGATGTCGACCCCGACCAGATCGAGCGCCCGCGTCCCTGGAACATCCGGGCGCTCACTCGGTTCATCTTGTTCATCGGCCCGTGCTCGTCGATCTTCGACTACACGACCTACCTCATGATGCTGTACCTGTTCGGCTGCTGGAATACCTCGACGCCGGCGGCGGCTGCGCACAGCGCGAGCCTTTTCCAGACCGGCTGGTTCGTCGAAAGCTTGCTGACCCAGACCCTGATCATTCACATCATCCGCACCAACAAGATCCCGTTTCTGCAAAGCAGAGCGTCGTGGCCCGTGGTGAACATGGGCCTCCTGATCATCGCGATCGGCGTCGGCCTGTCGTTCTCGCGCGCTGGCGGCGCGCTCGGCTTCACGACGCTGCCCCGGATGTACTGGCCTCTCTTGGCGCTGACGCTGGCCTGCTATCTGACGCTCACTCAGGGCGTGAAGACGTGGCTGCTGCGCCGCCGCTGGATATGATCTGCGGCGCCCGAGTGAATCGGGCGGCGCGCCTGTCCTGGCAACGCGCAGATGCTGCGCGCGCTCATCCTTCGCCGCGCAGCTCTTGCGGAGTCGGGCTGGCGACTGGTGCGTAACTGGGCCCGGACACTTGGAACGATCATTGCTGAGTGTAGCCGCAGCCCATGCCCGCCCAGATGCCCAAGGAGACCTCATGAACCAGGGAGCTCATGTCGTGCAGACTCAGCCACTCACGCAGGTCCCCGGTCGGCGTCAGGCGAGCGCTTCGCCCCAAGGGGGCACTGCGCGTGCGTCCAGCCTGGACCGGCTCGGGATTATTCGCGAGATGCTCTCGACCATCGAGTACGCGACCCTCGCGGGGCAGCGGTACCTGATGGGGAAGATCGCTTCGTTCTTCGATGAGCTGGCCGCGAACGGATATGCCGGCGTTGGCGGGCGCCCGCGATTCATGCTCGCGCACCTACTGGATCAACTGCGCCAGGAAGGGGCTCGTCCGCTCCCCGACGCCCCTCGCTTCATCCAGTACGCAAAGGATGTGCTCACCTTGCTCGACGATCTCGCCTGACCGGGCCGGGATCGCCGCGCAAGATGGTCTCCGAATTCATGCCGCGTCGTCTTCCGCCTGGATTGGAGATTCTCACCGAGCTGGCGCTCGATCTGCGTTGGACCTTCACGGCGCTCGCCTCGCGGGATCGACCGGCCTCATCCTATACGCCGCGGATTCTTCCCGCGGCGACGAGCACATCCATTCCGCTGGAGCTGCCGCTCATCGCCTGGCAGCGCTAGACGCCGACTCGACTCATCTTCGGCCGTGGCGCAAGCCGTTCGCCGGCGCGCCGGCAGACGCAAGGAATGCGCGCAGGATGGCCGAACCCGGGGCATCCGGCAGGCTCCGATTGGCCCGCCGATTGCTCAAGGGTTGCTCATGACGACAACCGCTGGGTCCGCCAAGATCGTCTGTGCCACCGACTTCTCGTCCAACGCAGCCGACGCTTTGCGCTGGGCGGCGACGACGGCGGCGGTGCCCGGAGACAGCATCGATCTGGTCACGGTCATTTCGCCGCCTTCCACTTCGGTCATCGATCTGATGGAGGACTCGGCCGTGCTGGACGCCGCCCGCTTGCGCGCGGCGACCGAGCGGCTGGAGCAGTTAGCCGGAACCGCCGCGCGCGACTTCGGCCTCAGGGTGACACCGCACGTGCTCACTGGGCAGCCTGCGCCAGCGATCGCTGAGCACGCGGAAAGCGTGAAGGCGCGACTCGTCGTGGTGGGCGCCCGCGCTCGATCACGTCTCGACCGGCGGATCCTCGGCAGCGTGGCCGAGAGAACGGTCCGGATCTCCAGTCGGCCCGTGGCCGTCGTTCCCAATATCGACGACGATGCTGGTCCCTCCGGTGAACCGCTGCGGGTCCTCGTGGGGCTCGAGGGTGGGCCGGCGGGCGATAGGGCCCTCGACCTTGTCCGAGATCTGCGACGGACCCGACCGTGCGATGTCGCCCTCCTGCACCTCTACTGGCCGATCGCCGAGTACCAGCGCCTGGGGCTGCACGGGTCGCGGGATCTGTTCGCCGGTGATCCCGACGTCGTCCGCAACCTCGAGCCGGAGCTGAGGCGACGCATCGGCGACCTTCCGGGCCAGGGCGCTGTCGAGCTCGCGATCCGGCCGGCTTGGGGCGACCCGGCGGCGAACCTCCTCTCAGTGGCCGACGAGGGCAACTTCCAGCTCTTGATCGTCGGTGCAGAACGGCGCCATGGCTTTGCGCGATTTTGGCATCCATCGGTATCCCAACGTGCGGTCCGGCATGCAGCGGGAGCCGTGGTGATCTGCGTTCCGCCTCCGGCGATCGCGCAGCCGAAGTTCATCGCCGAGGCTCCGCCCCGCATCTCGTCGGTGCTGGTCCCGACCGACCTGTCTCCGACCGGCAACGCGGCAATCCCTCATGCTTACGCGATGCTGTCGGGAGACGGTGGCGTGGTGGAGCTGTGTCACGTTCACGAGCGGACCCTTTCGAACCCGCCCTACGCTTACGAGCTGCCTCGCGACAGAGCGTCTGCCGACGACGTCGCCGCTCTCGAGCGGCAGCTGCGCGCGCTGGTGCCGCCTTACGCCGAGCAACTGGGCATGACGACCCACGTATCGATCATCGACGGGGGAGCTCCTGCCGAAGCCATCGTGCAGGCTTCGGAGCGGCTCGCTGTCGACGCGATCGTCTTGGGCTCGCGCGGTCGTGGCTCTGTAGCCCGTGCGCTGATGGGGTCGGTCGCACAGAAGGTGGCGTCGAGCAGCCACAAGCCGGTCCTGGTCGTGCCTCCTCCGCGAGAGCTCCAGTGAATCGCAGCGACGATCTCTCGTCGGACATCAGGGGTTACTGACGTCGGGGACAGTGACCAGGAAGCTGGCGCCCTCCGTGGTCGCCTCGACGACGATCGCACCGCCGTGCGCCTCGATGATCCGCCGGCAAAGCGCCAGGCCGAGACCGCTGCCCTTGGCCTTGGTGGTGAAGAGCGCCTCGAAGATCCGCGAGCGGACCTCGGGCGAAACGCCAGGACCGGCGTCGCGAATCCGCAGCAGCGCGGCGCCTGCCTCGCGGGTCACCTCCACCCAGACCTTGCCCTGACCGCTCATCGCCTGGATGCTATTGGTGATGAGGTTGATCAGCACCTGGCGCAGCTGATCGCCGTCAACGTCCAACGTGCTTCCCGGCGGGACGCTGGTCAGGATTTCGACGGTCTCCGGCACGGCGGTCGCTTCGATGGCGCTCGCGATGAGCTTGCCTGCGTCGGTGCGCTGGCGCGTGGGCGCTCGGTTGCGGGCCAGCTCGAGCAAGTCGTGGATGGTCTTGTTGGAGCGCTTCACTTCGAGCGCGATCCGATCCAGGTGCTTCCGGACCTTGGGCTCATCGGCGGTCGCGCCCAGGTGCTGGCGCAGCAGAAAGACCGACGATTCCATCACGCCGAGCGGATTGCGCAGCTCGTGACCGATGCCGGCGGCGAACTGGCCGATGGTAGCGAGCCGCTCGGCGGTGCGATTCTTCAACACCAGATCTTCACGATAGGTCTCGAGCATGATCGCGAGCTCGATGTCGAGGATCTGATTGATCGCCTCCGACAGCTCGTCGAGGCGGTGGCGATCGGTCCCGACCCCGTCACGCGCGACGGCCAGCAGGCGCACGCGGATTCGATCCATCGCAGTGAACATGTACGCCTGGGGCAGATCGATGGCGACGTGGACGCGGCCGATGCGGGCCCGGCGCTCGAAATACTCCTGGTCGTGCGGGCCCCGCAGCAGCGTATCGAGCCATCGAATCAGAGTCTTCTTGAGGCGTTCAATCTGTGCGTCGCCGCCGGTGATCGCTGCCCGCGCGCCGGGATGGGCTTCGATCGCGGCGTAGAAGTCGTCGATGATTGCCGTGAAGTGGGGCGCCGCCATGTCGTGAAACGCCTGGAGGAGTTGCGTCGATTCGTCGTTGAATCCGACGTAGTCCTTGAGGTTTTGCAGGAAGGGCTTCGAGCGCATCGTTACGCGGTTTTACCACCGATGCACGTCGCGCAGGAAATGCCGCTCCATGGTCGTTCCGCGCAGAAAATGCGGGTCGTTCCTGCGGGATGACGGATTGCCTTTCGCGCCGTCGGTCAAATGGGGCGCATCGCAGCTGGCGCTGCTGTTGCACATGTGTTCGGTCATGACGAAGTGCAATCGACCGACGATCGGATTCGTGGGGCTGGCTTGCCTACTGCTGGCGACCGCCTGCGCCGATCAGAATGTCAGGAACCAGCCGCCGCAGCGCGCGCAGCTGGCGCAAGCGATCTCGACGCCGCCGCGGCGCGATTCGCCCGAGCCGTTGTCGCCGATGGCGATGTCCACGCTGAAGGCGGGCATGGCGTCGCACGCGCGAGACATGGACCGGCTCGTCTCGGCGATCATGATCCTCGACTACCCCGATATCGCAGCGCGTGCCAAGGGAATCGCGGACGACGTGAATCTGAGTCGGCCGCTTTCGAACGACGCCAGCGAGCTCAACGCGTCACTACCGGAGAAGTTCTTCGAGCGCCAGGACGACCTCAAGACGGCGGCGAGGGCTCTGTCGGCGGCGGCCAGCGCCCTCGATCCCTATCGGGTCGCCGGTGCCTACGGGAAAGTGTCGGAAGCGTGTGTGCGCTGCCATGCCGACTATCGGCCGCGAACCGGCACCTAGGTCGAAAGAGGTATAGCGGCGGCCTTCGAGCGAATCAGGCCGAGCCCGTCTGAATCCAATGGCTGAGAGCTTTGAAATCAACCGGCTTGGGCATGAATGTGGCTCCGGCTTCGCGCGCTTCCCGGATGGTTTCATCATCGGTATAGGCGCTGATGACCACTGCGAGGAATGAGCCACGCTGTTTGCGAATCCGCTCGATGAAGACCGCGCCGCTGATTCCCGGCAAGCGGTAGTCGGTCACGATCACGTCGAGGTCTGCTCCAAGCGCCTTCTCGAGACCTTCTTCGCCGCTGCCCGCAACCTCTGTCACGCAACCGTCGAGTTGGAGAATCTCGGCGATGTTGTCGGCAAGGTCGACGTTGTCGTCGACGATCAAGACCCGCCGTGGATTTGCCATTTTGCCTGAGCCCTCGCCCGAGATTGTACCTCTTTAGCACAGCTTTGTGTCCCAGCTCGGCAAAATGCTGTATTCAATCAGGGGCTTGGGCGCTCGAGCAGCCGGTGAAGCGCCCGCAGGGCGTCGATCGTAGTGAAGACGCCGCTCACCCGGTACCAGCCCATTCGGCGCGGGCACGCCGGGTGCATTTCGTCATGCCATGAGACAAGCATTGACGTTCGCAATTCTCCTCACTGTGCTCGTACGAGGACAGAACGTATCAGGTGCTCGTACAGTTCGATGATGGTGGGTACGGCATGTTTGTCTATCGCGGGTATTCGCCTTTTCGTCCGGCAGATCCGGTGGTCCTGACGCCTCAGGGACTGGCGCGGCGTTGACCTTCGGCCTCACGACGAGCGCGGCACGCCACCGGCTCGCGGAGCTCGGTCGCAACGAGATCGTTCGCGACGAACCGATCCCGATACCGATCAGCGTCCTCGAGCTCGCGAAGTTGATTCCTCGCTGGTCGAGTCACGGTACACGCGCGGCCTAGATCGCCGCGGTTCGCAGATTCTGCGTGTGCGCATCTCTCCGACGCATTCTTGTCGCCCGAGGTGTCGTAATGGTTGTCGCTCGCGCTGAATTCTGCAGACCGCGGAGCGCTTGGACGTGGATGTGATCGCCCTCGGCTCCCGAGGCCGCTCAGGCATCGCGCGCGCGATTCTGGGTTCGGTCGCGGAGCAGGTCGCTCGGCGGTCGACGCGTCCGGTGCTGGTTGTTCGGGGTCTCGTGCAGTGACGACCGTCGCCAAGTTTGCGCGTGGTCCGACCGGCAGCGCAGATCCTGCGTACGCCGTCCCGATGCCCGGAGGCGCCGGCGTCACCAGGGCTCATTGGCTCGCGGCCGCCGGGCTGGCACCGAGCGTGCACCATAGATCGGTCATGCGAAGCACATCACACGCGACCCAGGAGCTCGAAAGCTCGATCATGCGTGCACTTGCTGACGGCCACGCGCGCTTGCAGCGCTCGCTCACCGACATCGTCGCGCTCAGCTTCGACCTCGACACCGACGAGCTGCGCCAACCCTGGAAGATGTTCGAGCTCGATCTCGTCCGTCACCTCGATCTCGAGGACGAGCACGTGCTGCGGCCGTTTGCGGCGGCCGAGCCCGGACCTGCGGTCGAGATCGCCGCGGAGCACAAGCGCGTCCGCGCGGCGCTCACCCAGCTGGGGATCGATCTCGATCTGCATTGCCTGAGGCCCGAGCAAGTCCAGACCTTCGTCGAGCAGTTGCGCGCTCACATCGCACGGGAAGAGAGCTTGCTCTATCCCTGGGCCGCTCGACAGCTCGGTGCTGAGGCGCGTACCCGGCTCCGGCACGCGCTGCACGAGTACGAATCCTACGTCGGCGAGCTCCACCGCCCGCCGGTCCTGCGCATCGACTCGACGCGATCGAAACTGACGTTCACGCTGCGGCACGTGGTCGTCCAGGAACTCCAGGGCCGTTTCTCGCGTTGGGGCGGGATGCTCAGCGTGGACGAGAAGGAGCCAAGCACGTCCTGGGTCAAGATCTGGGTCGACCTCGCCAGCATCGATACCGGTAGTGCCGAGCGGGATGAATACGTCCGTTCATCGGCGTTCTTCGACGTCGAGCGCTTCCCGCGGGCGGTGTTCTCGAGCTCCGACGTTCGAGTCCCCGACGGTAGGAATCCACGGGTCAATGGGCGTCTGCGATTGCATGGACATCTCGCCGACGTGACACTGGAGGTCACGTCGCGCAGGAACGAAGTCGACGAGCGAGGCGAAGAGCGCGCGATCTACGCAGTGAATGGTCACGTCGATCGGGAGCAATTCGGCCTGCGCTGGCACGAGGACCTCAATCGGGGTGGACTCCTGGTCAGTGACAAGATCGAGATCGTCGCCCATGTCGAGGCAGTACGAGCTGTGCCGAGGACCCCCGCGGGGTAAAGGTCGACGCTCGCCGGCATCGAAGCTGCGCTGGATCAACGATCTTAGCTTCGAGCCTTCGCGGCGTCTTCGCCGGGCGCGGCGAAGCTGATCCCGAGCCCGCGCGCGGTATCCAGCAACGAATCATTGGCTGGAATGAGCCGGGGTGCCCCCGTCGCCTCCGAGATCGGGACCAGCTGGATGCGGCCCGCGCGGCAAGCCAGCGTCTGGCCGAATTGCCCTTGGGCGATAGCGGCAACAGCCGCTGCTCCGAGGGCTGTCGCGAGTAGTCGATCCGCCGCGCTCGGCGTTCCTCCCCGCTGGAGGTGACCCAGGACGACGGCACGCGTTTCCTGGCCCGTCAGCACTTGCAGTTCTTCGGCAAGACGATTGGCGAGACCCGATCGCGGCGCCTTCAACCCCGCGCGTCCGTCCTCGAGCGCGCCAACCGGTACAGCGCCCTCAGCCGCAACGACGATCGAGAAACGCTTCCCCGCGGCGGTGCGCGCCGCGATGTGCGCCGCCGCCTGCGAGAGATCGTACGGAATCTCCGGAATGAGGATGACGTCGGCGCCACCAGCGATTCCGGTATGCAGGGCGATCCATCCCGCCGTCCGTCCCATGACCTCCATGACCAGGACGCGACCGTGGCTCTCAGCCGTGGTGTGAAGGCGATCGAGCGCATCCGTGGCGAACGCGACTGCACTGTCGAATCCGAAGGTCGTCTCGGTCCCGGGTAGGTCATTGTCGATCGTCTTGGGCACGCCAATCAGGGGTATGCCCCGGCGCGACAGCTGAGCGGCGATACGATGCGATCCGTCGCCACCCACGACGATCAGCCCGTCCACGCCGAGATTGCGCACCGCTGCCGCGACCTCCCGCAGAGCATCGAGGTTCGCATTCTCGACGCCGGCGGCCGCATCGCGAAGATGGCCCCGGTTCGTGCAACCGAGCAGCGAGCCCCCTCGAGGAAGCAGACCAGATACATCCGCCAGACCGAGACGTTGGACGCGTGGGTCACCGACCAGCCCCTCGAATCCCTCGCGGACACCGAGCACTTCCCAGCCGTGGCGGAGAATCGCGGCTTTCACGACCGATCGGATTACGGCGTTCAGCCCCGGGGCGTCTCCGCCCGAGGTCAGAATGGCGATACGGCGAACATTGATTTCCATTTGCAGCTTCCTTTGATGTCGCCGAAGCTGCAAGCCTCTTGCCGATTCTTGGCGCCGACCGGCCGGCGGGGATGGTTGGGGCCGGAGCAAGGCGGTCTCGAGTCGTTGACGCTAGTTAAGTGCAAGGCTTGCGCGGCGAGAAGGCGTGGCTCGAATGTTCTGCGCTTTGTGCTGAGGCGGCGGTTGATCTGTCCGAGGAATGCCGCGTTTGTACGGGTGCGCGAGGCCTGGCACCCTGCATGCACGACATGTCTGCATGACATCTCACGCGACGGGACAGTCCGATTTCGGGGTGGCCGAAGCACGAACGGAATGCTGGGAGGTCGTCCGCGCCAACTCGGCCCTGACCTTCTCTTTGCGCCATATCGTGGTCAGTGAGATCGGTGGCTCCTTTCGCAACTGGGGGGCGCGGCTGGAGCTCGACGGCATGGGCCCGTCCCGATCACGCCTAACGGGTTGGGTCGATCTCACGAGCATCGATACGGGGTCGCCCGAGCGCGATGCGCAAATTCGGTCGGCAGAGTTTTTCAACATTGCGCATTTCCCCGTCGCCGAGTTTCGCAGCGAAATGATCGCTCCCGTCGACGGTCACCGTTTTGTCGCGCGTGGGTCGCTCGAGCTGCATGGTGTCGTTCAACCCCTCGAGCTCACCGTGACAGCGGGCCCGAGGATCGAGGACGGTGACGTCGTGCGCGCAACCTACGAAGTGCAAGGAACGATCGATCGGCAGGCGTTCGGCCTGCACTGGAACCAGGACCTGGACGTTGGCGGCGTGGTCGTTGGTGATCGCATCGACATCCGCGCACACGTGGAAGCCGTGCGCGTTGCAGAGCGGACGCTCAGCTAGCTCCGCTCGTCACGGTACAGGACTCTGCTCGACGCCCGTAGGCCCGGCCTCGACGGTGATTTCGACGGTCGGCGGATGCCGGAGGGTGCCATAGGCGGGGCACGCCTTGATCGCACGCTCGACGCCCGCGATATCTCGTTCGGACAGGCCGGCCGGCAAGCGCACCTTGAGTGTCAGTCGGCCGATTCGCGCAACAGGAACGTGGTCCTTTTCAGACTCCACCTCGACGGACACGGCCTCCGTGGCGTGGCCCCTGGCGAGGAGGAAAGCCGACGCGAAGTAGTGCGCGCACGCCGCCACGGACAGCACCATGACGTCGAGCGGCGAGGGTCCGCGGTCCTCGCCGCCAGGCACGCCGTGCGGCTGATCGAAGACGATCTCGTGATTCCCACTCCGAGACCGGCTTCCGACTTTCCCGATCGACTCGACGATGGTTTTCATGCTCGTTCCTCATCTCATCGAGAGGGGCGCCCGCGCAGGGTTTTCGCGATCCGCGGGGACCCAAGCCTTTGGCCGGTGGTCGACTGGCCGGCATCCGAATTGCTCAAGATCGTGGTCATCGTGGAAACCATCTTCCTTTCTCTATTCCTCGCCGGTGTCGTACCGGCCAACAAGACAGAGTGCGCTCTCGTTCCGCTCTACGAGCAGGGGAGGGTGGTCGGTCAAGTGTGCGCGGACAATGGCGACGGCGCCGCGACGATCCTCGATCTCGGGGACGATTGGGCGCCGGCGATCTTCTCCGAGACGCCTGATCATCCGCAGTCGTATCGCCGCACCTTGCTGGCGCTGGCGAACGAACGGATCGGGGAAGGTGGCCAGTGGGACACGGCACGCCGGGATCGTTACTTCGAGCTCTACGGAATCTTCCCGAGTCTTTCGGTCGTTCGAGCGCGGCTCCTCGATGAACCCCGGCATCGCTGCCACGCCTTGGTCGACGGCGGGGCATTGCGTGCGCTGACTCGATCGGTGGCGCCGTGGGCGGTCGTGAGCGCGGCGACCCGGCGCGTGACGGCCGGAGCCCTCACGGCGGCGCAACAACACCTCCGATGCGAGGGCTTTCTCGCGAAGGAGGCCAGCGGGACCTTCGATGGCGCCACACAGGAGGCCCTGCAGCTCTATCAGCGCCGGAACATGTTGCCGTCCGCGGGGATCCTGGATCTCGAGACGCGCGACGCTCTTCTCACAGACAGTCGTGAGCTCGACTTTCGGACTCTGCTGCGCGTCCTCCGTGAACGTGTGGTCGACGCGAGCGGCCTCGTCGAAGACGGCTCGGCAGCGAATGCGTGGGAGCCGATCCTCGGACGTTTCGTGGATTCGTCGGAGTACCGGCGCGTTCTTCGTTCCACGCCGCTCGAACGCGGTGTGGGCGACCTCGTGAGCCCCGCCACGGAAGCGGCCGCGCGGGCAATGGGATGGACGTCGCCGGAGGCGGCGTCGCGGGCGCTCGACACGCTGCCGGCTGCGCGCGTGGCCGTCCGGCTTCCCCCGGTCCCGGTCTATCACGCCAAACCCGTGCGGCTGCGAGCCGAGATCGATCGAGGCGATGTCTGGACGTCGTATCCGTTGGACGCGGAAGGACGCCCGCGGCCGTCCCCCGCCAAGAATCGGCCGACCTTCACGCTGTTCGTCGAGACCGGCGCGGGTGAGATCCCGCTCGTCCGCTGGCCGACGACCATCGGCGCCTGGAAGCAGGAGAAGGTCGACGGTGAAGGCGAGGCGCTTCGTTACAAGGAGTCGCCGGTCGGACGATGGTACTGGCGCGATCTGGTCGCAGCACCGGCATGGTTCCCGCCCCCGACCACACCCGACCGGGAGCTCATCCGGCGAAGCCCTGACGGGAGATGGGTTGCGGATGAAGACGGCGTTGGTCCAGGCTATCGCTCAGCGTACGGGTTGGTGGCTCTATTTCATCACCGGGCGATCACGACCAGCGGCGGTGGAACCGAGTACGCGGACATTCAGATCCGCACCCACGGCTCCGCCAGCTATCGCTCGATCCTGCGCGGCTCGAGCCATGGCTGCCACCGGCTGTTCAATCATCTCGCGATCCGGCTCGGAGCCTTCGTCCTGGCCAGCACCGTGCACACGCGCCAGGGGCTGATCGATGAGCGGTACGGGCGGCTCCTCCGTTGGAAGGGAAGAGCGTTCAAGCTGCGCGCGGAATCACGCGGCTATCGCTACGAGCTCGCCTCGCCGATCCCCGTCGACGTGCTCCCCGGGCGAAGCGTGCGATCGAAGACCATCCCATTCGTTCCTCCCCCGGCCACGCCGGCCGCGCCACAACCTCAAGCGCAGGTTCCGACGACGCCGCAGACCTGATGCATCGGCCTGCCAGACACGGGGGTCCGTCGCCTCCCCCATTTCAACCGCGACTACGGTTCGGTATCGCCGGCGGCACCCTCTCGTGGCTGAGCTCTCTGGTCGGACTGATCCTCCAGCTTCTCGGTCGGTGCCTTGCTCCTGTTCGCGAGGCCTCCCTTCCGTCCAGCCTCTCGTGCCGTGATGGGGGTCCATTGGTGCGCCGTACCTTTGCGGTGCGCCGCGAGCCCGCCCTTTTGGCTTATGTCGCGGCGGCGTTCCGGATCCATGCCGGCGAAGCCGCGCGCTTTGCTGTTTGTATTGCGTGTCATTGCGCTTCTCTGGTTGTTGGCCTGAATTGACCCAGTAACCTCATGAATTGTCTGTGACACACGAATGGTGGACACGCAATGAGCGCGAGAATCAAATGGCGTCCAAAGAATCAGACGGACGCTCGTTGCGCAGTCATTACGTCCCGTATTCTCCGGTGCGTTTGATATTGAGGTCCGGGCGATCGGACAAGCTATTGGCTACCCGCTGAGCTTGGACCGGCGGCGTGCCAAATAGGCAGCGGCACCGCTCCGGGTCTTTGCGCCGTCGTCGTCGCGGAGATGAGCGATGATTGAGCTGGCGCGGGTCTTGAAGCATCCATCCGCATGCGCGGAATGCCGAAGATACCGATCAGAGCTGTCCGTCACATCGCCGGCGCAAAGTATGCGT
>Ga0265342_10000824_pt1 | contig 31117 bp, 28 predicted proteins | sample 4CB327metaG_FD_203125 | JGI IMG/M metagenome (GOLD analysis project Ga0265342, IMG submission 203125) | Rhizosphere microbial communities from Carex aquatilis grown in University of Washington, Seatle, WA, United States - 4-CB3-27 metaG | ecosystem: Host-associated > Plants > Roots >... | reverse complement strand
GCGCGCGAGACGGCGGAGGCGCGTTGTCCGCCGCCGCCCCCGCCGATCTACTCGAATAACTGCGTCCTCAAGAAGGACGTCCTCGACGTCGCGGATCAGATGCTGAACGAGAACGAGTCCGCCGAGATGAAGCTCGCGTCGCTGGAGAAGTCCTTCGTGACGCTCGAGGAAGAGGTCGCCCGGGCGCTCAAGGCGTCGCTCAAGACCGTCGTCGACGAGCAGGCCTCGGTCACGATCGTCGGCGGGCGGGTACGGGTCCGTCTGTCCAACGAGCTGCTCTTTCCTTCAGCCAGCGTGCAGATCAGCGAGAGCGGCCTCCACGCGCTGGCGCAGGTGACGGATGTCTTGCGACGAACCCCGTCGCGCCGCATCGAGATCGCCGGCCACACCGACGATCGCCCCGTCCTGCGCGGATGGCAAGACAACTGGCAGCTGTCGGCGGAGCGCGCCCGCCAGGTCGGTCTGTTCCTGATCGCCCACGGCATCGAGGGCAAGCGGATCTTCGTCGCCGGCTACGCCGACACCGACCCGGCGGACAGCGCCGACAGCGACGCCGCGCGCGCCCGCAACCGGCGCGTCGACCTGTTCATCGAGCCGACGGGCCCGAACTAGCCGCGAAGTAGCCAGCGAGGCCCGCTCGCGAGCTCTCACGATTCGTCACATTTTCCTCGTCGAGGGGAGAGCGGGGATCAAAGCGAGGCGGCGCTACGGAAGCTGCGCGGGTCCTGCCGCTGCAGGGTGCCCCCCCATCGGTCCGGGCCGGCGGGGGCCCGCGTTGTAGGGCCTAGACCACGGCAACCTTCTTGGAGGAGCTCCACGCGACAAGCCCCTTCCGTCCCGGACCGCTGGGTCCCCCCCTTCCACGTCACCCGCGCAGCTCCCTTCGCTTCGCCGACAATGAGAGCGCGATCGTTTCGGGCGTACTCCGATCCGGAATCTCGCCGACGTCGCAAGAGAGATGAGCGCGGGCTCAATGTCGGCGAAGCGAAGGGAGCTGTGCGGGTGACGCGAAGGGGGGGGACCCCGACGAGGTGGGACGGGTTGGGCTCGTCGCGTGGAGCTCCTCCAAGAAGGTCGCCGTGGTCTAGGCCCTACAACGTGGCCCCGACCCGGCCCACCTCGGCGGGGAGGACCCCGCAGCGGCAGGACCCGCGCAGCTTCCGTAGCGCCGCCACGCTTTGATCCCGCTCCCATCGACCCCGAAAAATGTGACGAATCGTAAGAGAACCCGGCTAGAACCGCACGCGGAGCGCGCCCGGCACGACCTCGAACCTGGCCGGCAAGCGCCCCGGCGTCTCTCCGTCGAGCTCGACGGGCACGATCGCGTCGGTGTCGACCGCCGCGGCCTCGAGCGTGCGCACGGTGGCGGTGCTGACCTCTTCCAGCGTCAGGTGATTGCCGCTGTAGACCCGGCTGATCTGCGTCAACACGCGCATGCGCGTGAAGTCGCCGAGCACCACCAGATCCAGCGTGCCGTTGTCGAGCTTGGCCGCGGGGCAGATCTTCATGCCGCCGCCGAAGAAGCGCCCGTTGCCGATCGCCGCCATCAGCACGCGGTGGCGCCGGGGCTCGCCGCCGTCGAGCGTGAGCCAGACGTCGGTGTTGTCGTAGGTGACCAGCGATTGCATGGTCGCCGAGAGGAACGCCATCCGGCCGCCGAGCCGCTTCGACGACGCGTTGGCGCGGCTGGCCACCGCGCTGGAAAAGCCGAACGACGCCACGTTGACGAAATGGCGCGTCGCCGTCGCGCCGGCGTGGTCCACGAAAGTGACGCGCCCCGCGTCGATGACCCGCGCCGGCGCCTCGCGGATGTGCCGCGCGGCCTCACGCAGATCGGCCGGCACTTCGATCGACCGCCGGAAGTCACCGCCGGTGCCGCGCGGAATGAGGCCGATGTCTGTGGTCGCGCCCGCGCCCGCCTGAAGCACGCCGTCGGCGACCTCGGACACCGTCCCGTCGCCGCCGAACGCAACGATCAGCGGCCTGCCCTCGCGCGCCGCCTCCGCGCCCAGGCGCATCGCATCGCGCGGCGCAGTCGTGAAGACGCTGTCGAACTCGCCCAGGCCTTCGGTCAGCGGCCCGACCAGCTTCGCCCACGCCGGCTCGCTGAGGCCCCCGCCCGAGCGAGGGTTGATGATGACGATCGGGCGGCGCGCGTCCACCGCACCCACTATTAACACAGGCATTCACGGAGCGCCGAAAGTTGAGCTACGCTCGCGCATGCTCGGCGGCCCGCTCTCCGTCGGAATCCTGCTCGCGTTCGGCACCAGCGTCTGCTGGGCGCTGACCAACGTCGCCGTGGCGAGCAGCGGGCGCATGGTCGGCCCCGTGCGCGGGCTGCTGTGGGCCGAAGTCTTCGGGGGCGCGCTCGCCGCTGCCGTCGGGTGGGCCGTCGGCGAACCGACGGGGGCGTTCACGCTCGGCCTCGCGGGCTGGCTGCTGGTCGCGGGCGTGGCGTCGCTGGCGGGATACCTGTGCATGTTCTACGCGCTCGCGCGCGGCCGGCTGTCGATCGCCGTGCCGATCATGTCGGGCTGGGCGGTGATCTCGACGCTGCTGTCGGTGCTGGTGCTGGACCAGCCGGTGCGGTCCCCGCAGCTGGCGGGCTCGGTCATGGTCGTCGTCGGGATCGCGCTGGTATCGCGGCACGCGCGCCCTGCCGATGCCGATCCCGACGCCCAATCCTCTGCCACCGCTGACGAGCGGCGCGGCGCCGTCCCGCGCTGGGTCTGGGCGTCGCTGGGCGCGGCGCTCGGCTTCGGCGTGCTGATTCCCGCCGTCGTGCGCATCGCGCCCGCGGTCGGGCGCCTGCGATCGGTGGCAGCGGTGTTCGGCGCCGACATCGTGCTCGGGTTGCCGCTCGCGGCCGTGTTCCGGATCAACCTGCGCCCGCCACCGCGCGCCGCGTTGCCGTCCGTCGCGCTCGCGGGGCTCCTCGAGGCGGCCGGCTTCGTGTGTATCGCGCTCGCCAGCGCGCGCGCCGCGCTCGCCGTGGTGTCGCCGCTGGCAAGTCTCTCGTCGGCGCTGACCGTGATCTACGCCTGGGTCGTGCTGCGCGAACGCCCGCATCCGGTCGCGCTGGCCGGCGCGGCGCTGGCCTGCGCGGGCGTCATCGCCGTCGCCTCGTGACGTCGCGAGTGGCGTGCAAGTGGTGTGAAGGTGTGCCGCGCATGCGCTACACTCCCGGCGCCATGGCTCACCAATACATCTTCACCATGCAGAATCTCCGTCGGGTTCACCCACCCAACAAGGAGGTCCTGAAGGGGATCTACCTGTCGTTCTATCCCGGCGCGAAGATCGGCGTGCTCGGGTCGAACGGCGCCGGCAAGTCGACCCTGCTGCGCATCATGGCCGGCGTCGACACCGATTTCTTTGGCGAGGCCAAGCCGGCCGACGGCACGCGCATCGGCTTTCTGCCGCAGGAGCCGTCGCTCGACGCGAAGAAGGACGTGCTCGGCAACGTCGAGGAGGCGGTCGCCGGCGTCAAGGGCTTGCTCAAGCGCTTCGACGAGGTGAACCTGCGCCTCGGCGAGGACCTCTCGCCCGCAGAGATGGAGAAGCTGCTCGAGGAGCAGGGCAAGCTGCAGGATGCGATCGAGGCGGCCAACGGCTGGGACATCGATCGCACGCTGGAGATCGCGATGGACGCTCTCCGCCTGCCGCCGCCCAACGCCGACGTGAACAAGCTGTCGGGCGGCGAGCGCCGCCGCGTCGCGCTCTGCAAGATCCTCCTGCAGCGGCCGGATCTGCTGCTGCTCGACGAGCCGACCAACCACCTGGACGCCGAGAGCGTCGCCTGGCTCGAGCACCACCTGCACGAATACCCAGGCACGATCGTCGCCGTCACGCACGATCGCTACTTCCTCGACAACGTCGCCGGCTGGATCCTCGAGCTCGATCGCGGCGCCGGCATCCCCTGGCAGGGCAACTATTCGTCGTGGCTCGACCAGAAGCAGAAGCGGCTCGCGCAGGAAGAAAAGGCCGAGTCGTCGCGCCAGCGCACGCTCGCGCGCGAGCTGGAGTGGGTGCGCGCATCGCCGCGCGCGCGCCAGGCGAAGTCCAAGGCGCGCCTGGCGGCCTACGAACAGCTGCTGTCCGAGGAGCAGACCAAGCGCGAGGACACCATCGAGATCGCGATCCCGCCCGGGCCGCGCCTCGGCGACGTGGTGGTCAAGGCCGAGCACCTGTCCAAGTCCTACGGCGATCGCGTGCTCATCGAGGACTTGACCTTCAACCTCCCGCGCGGCGGCATCGTCGGCGTGATCGGCGCCAACGGCGCCGGCAAGACCACGCTGTTCCGGATGATCACCGGCCAGGAGAAGCCCGATGGCGGCACGTTGCGCATCGGCGAGACCGTCAAGCTGGCGTACGTCGATCAGAGCCGCGACACACTCGCCGGCGACAAGACGGCCTTCGACGAGATCGCGCAAGGCGCGGAATTCTTGGAGGTCGGCAAGCGCAAGGTCCCGGCGCGCGCCTACGTCGCCGGGTTCAACTTCAAGGGAGCCGACCAGCAGAAGCGTGTGAAGGATCTGTCAGGCGGCGAGCGCAACCGCGTTCACCTGGCCAAGGTCCTGCGCAGCGGCGGCAACGTGCTGCTCCTCGACGAGCCGACCAACGACCTGGACGTCGACACGCTTCGCGCGCTCGAGGACGCGCTGCTGTCCTTCGCCGGCTGCGTGGTCGTCATCAGCCACGACCGCTGGTTCCTCGACCGCATCGCCACCCACATACTGGCGTTCGAGGGCGACAGCCAGGTCGTCTGGTTCGAAGGCAACTACCAGGACTACGAAGCCGACCGCCACCGCCGCCTGGGCTCCGCCGCCGACCAGCCCCACCGGATTCACTACAAGAAGCTCGTTCACTAGGCACGCGCGCTTTTTCCCGAGGTTTGGGATAAAGTGAAGCCCCGATGATTCCTTACGCAGACCTCGAGCGGGCGCTGGCCCGATGGAAGGCCCGGTCGCGCTCGGGCGCGACCGAGGTCGGCGGCCACGACATCGTGCACTCCAGCGAGGACGCCGGCAGCCACCCCGCGTCTCTGCAGAACGGAACGACGGGTGAGATCGACGCGAACGAGCTGGTCGAGAGCTACGACGACTAGCGCGGACGAGACGACGAGCGCGGACTAGAAGTAGAACCTGACGCCGAGACCGCCCTCGAAGGTCAGGCCGTTGTAGATGTAGAACGCGGGGTCGATCTCGAAGAAGACTTCGAGAAAGTTCGGGTTGTTGAACATCAGCGCGAGCCCGACGGGCATGCGGGCGCCGAGGTTGAAGCCGCGGCCGCCGAAGATGACGACGCGGCCGCCGCCGCCGATGTACCAGTCGAGCTGGGCCGAGCTGCGCACGATGTTCGACTGCCAGAGGTAGTCGACGTTGATGCTGGTGTCGAAGTAGCCCTGGCAGTGCGTCACGCCGTTGCTGTCGGTGAAGCACTGGGCGCCCACGCCGGCGCCGTAGTTGGTGAAGCCGAGCGCGAAGTCGAACGCATTGGTCGGGCCGACCCAGTACTTGCCGGACAGGCCGGTCGGATCACCCAGGACGAAGCCGAGCCCGATCTTGCGGCCGTACCCGACCTCGGTCGCGCTGGCCGAGCGAGCGCTCGCGGCCAGTAGGAAAACCGCGAACAGGGTGGTTAGGACCGTGCATTTCATGACGGGCATACTACGGTGAAACCATGGATCCCGAGAAGTTTTCAGCTGCAGTGTGGACATGACAATTGGGTATTGTTCTTAACCACGGATGAGCCGACGAGAAGGGGCCCGTCCGGTGCACGATGCAGATTGTGTTGACGGTGCCGTCGTGAGAGTGGCAGCGAGAGCGCTCTTGGTTAGCCTGCTTGGTGTCGTGGCGTGTCGGGGTGACGTCAGCGATCGCGCTGTCGCGAATGCGCCCGCGCCCGCTGCGCGCGCTCCGTCGCCGCCCGCGCCTCGACGACACCGCGGACCCGATGCCGATGCGCTGCCACCCGCCGCCGGCCTGCCGCCCGAGCGCCGCGCGCTGCAGGTCGTCGACGGCCAGGATCGGATCGTCGACGCCGACGTCGCGCGCGCGCGCGGGCTCACGCTGGTCGATCTGTCCGACGGTTGGGCGCCGCGCATCTTCGCCGACGGCGTCGCTGCCGGCGGCGCCGCCGCGGTGCTACCCAACCGCTATCGCGCGGTCTTCGTCGGCCTGGCCGCCAACAAGACCGACGGCGACGGCCAGCCTCTCTCGCCCGGCGAGCAAAACTACCTGGAGCTGTACGGCATCCCCCCGACGCTCTCGGTGCTGCGCGAGCGTTTCCTCGCCGACGCGGCCCGCGCATGCGATCCGACGTTTGACGCCAGCAAGCTCCTGGCGCTCGATTCGATCGAGACCTGGGGCGCGACCTCGGAGCAAAAGGAGCTGGCCAGGTTCCACGCGCGCGAGCAGCGGCTGGAGGCCGCCCGCATGAAGGCCAACGCGCCCAACCTGGAAGCGCTGGCCGAGATGGATCGGCGGTTCGCCAAGGACGTCAAGGTGCACCTGCGCGCCGAGGCCGAGCACGAGGCCTTCGCCGAGATCGAGAAGCGCCTCGCCTGCGAGGGTCTGATGGATCCGAGCAAGCACGCGCCTGGCCGCTACGACACGGTGATGCGCAATGCGGTCGTGGATTTTCAGCAGAAGCACACCCTCATCGACCAGGCCGACATCAAACGCTCGACGCTGGAGGCGCTGGCCCGGCCGCTGCTGGACAACGACTTCGAGTCGCTGCAGCGCGTGCTGGCCGAGCGCGCCGCGCACGCGGGCGGCATCCTCGAGGACGGGTCGATCCCTCCGACGACGACCTATCCCGGCAGCGACGGCTTTCGCCATCCGATCCCGGACCTGGTCGGCGCGGCGACGACGGCGTTGCTGGCGCGCCTCGACATCGAGACGCCCGGGGACGCGCTGGCGTTCTTTCGCCGGCGCACGCCGAGCGACATGCGCTGGCTGCGCGTCGCGGTGCGTTTTCCTCCGCTGCCGGAATATTACGGCCCACCCGGAAGCACCATGGACCTCTCCGCCGAGATCGACCGCGGCGACGTGTGGTACGACTTTCCGTTCGATGCGTCCGGCGTTCGCCAGCCACAGCCGCGCGAGCGTTATCCGTCGTTCACGCTGTTCGTGAAGTGGCGTGGCGAGCGCGTGCCGCTGGTGAGCTGGCGCACCACGGTCGGCGGCTGGCGATCGGAGCTCGCGTCGGATGGCCAGGAATACTTCCGCTACAAGGGGTCGGACGTCGGCCAGCACGTCTGGCGGCACATCGTCGCGGCGCCGGTCTGGATCCCGCCCCCGTCGTCGCCGCTCGGCTCGATGGTGAAGGAGAAAAAGGTCAACGGCGCATTCGTGAAGGTGACCAACTACGACGAGACCGGTCCGGGCTATCTGTCCGCGTACGGGCTGGCGGCGGCGATTCACGTCGAGATGCACAAGGGCGCGTCGGGCTACACCTACTTCGACAACGGCATCCGCACGCACGGATCGTTCGACTACACGTCGCTGCGCGGGCGGTTCTCGCACGGCTGCCATCGCCTGTACAACAACCAGGCGGTGCGCATGTTCTCGTTCGTGCTCGCGCACCGGCGCGCGAAGACGCTGGGACCGATCGCGCTCGGTTTTCGCCGCACGTTTTGGGCGAAGGGTGAGGTCTACGAGATGCGCCTGCCCAGCCGTGGCTTTTACTATGAGCTCGAGCCTCCGCTGCCGGTCGAGACGCTCGAGGGGCACGTTCGCGGCGTTCGTCAGAAGCCGTTCGCGGGCTATCTGCGCAAGCCGGGCGTGAAGTACTCGAGCAATCGGGTGCCGTCGCTCTCCGAATCGCCGGAGAGCAAGGCGGGCGGCGAGGAGCCGCCGTGACGCTGCTGCGCGCGGCGATTCCGCTTGCTCTCGCGGTCTCGGCCGGCGCTTGCGAAGGCAACCGAGCGGCGCGCCAGCACGGAGCGGGGGCCGACGCCGAAGTTGCGGCGGAGCACGTGGACCTGAGCAGGTCTCCCCACACGCTCATACCTGAGCCGTACGGTTCGTCGCCGTCCAGGACGTCCCCATCTCCGGACGCTGCTGCCCGGGACGACAGTGGCGCGGCGGTAACGTCGGCGAATGAAACAACGAGCGGAACCGCTGACACGACGAGCGACGACGGATCGCTGGTCGGCGAGGAGCGAGACCGCGATCCGCGCTCAGACACCGTGAAAATCAAGGTGATCATCGACGCGCGCCGACAAGCGCACGTCATCTGGGGCCGCAAGGACTTCGGCGTCGCGCCGCTGGAGCTCGAGCGGCCGCGCGACAGCGGCCCGCTGGATCTCATCGTGGTGGCGCCTGGTTACCTGCCGCTGCACGCGCGCGCGCTCACCGACCGCGACGATGTGCTGAGCTTGCGGCTCTATTCGGCCGCGGAAGCGCCGCAGCTGTTGGGTTACCGGCCAGAGACCGCGCCGGCGGGCGACAGCGGATCGGCGCCATCGACCGGGAATGCGCCTCCAAATTCGCCTCAAAACAAGGGGGAAAAACGCACCGAGGAGAAGGGCACGAGCGGCACGCACGGCGATTTACATGCTCCCAAAGGAAAGACAGGCGACGAAAAAAATCTGGCGACGAAGCCGATGGCGAAAAAACAGGGCAAATAGAGGGTGAAATCGACACGCGCGCACCTACAGAGACCGCATCAAACCTCTGATAAAGCAAAAATCAGCTAAAAAACCGCGTTTTTTTCTTCCATGTTCACTTCTTCTCCCGTAGATTCCCGGGCCAACTTTTGAATACCGGCAGTCTCGCCGGGAAGAGGAGAAGGCATGGCCAAACTGATGTCGAAGTCGGAGCTCATTCAGAAACTCGCGGACGAGCACTCGGAGAAACTCACACGCAAGGACGTCAAGGGCGTTCTCGAGTCGCTTGCTCAGGTGGGCTACAAGGAGCTCAAGAAGACCGGGACGTTCCTGGTCCCTGGCTTCGCCAAGTTCGTGGTGATCAAGAAGCCGGCCACCAAGGCGCGCAAGGGCATCAACCCGTTCACCAAGGAGCCGACGATCTTCAAGGCCAAGCCGGCCCGCAAGGTCATCAAGGCTCGTCCGGTCAAGGCCGCCAAAGACGCCGTGATGTAGCATCGTCGTCCTGGGAACTCTCGGAAGGGTTCCCAAACCCTCCTGCGGGTAAGAACAAGGGAAGCCGATTGGCTTCCCTTTTTTTTGTGAGCGCTATATTTCGCGCATGGCGAGCCTGGGCGACCGGTTCCGCGCGATCCGACAGGCGACGGACGATCTGGCGCGGCCGCTCAGCGCCGAGGATTGCGGTGTCCAGTCGATGCCCGACGCGAGCCCGACCAAGTGGCATCTCGCGCACACCTCTTGGTTCTTCGAGACGTTCGTGCTGGCCAGGGCGCCGGGCTTTCGGCCGTTCCACCCGGCGTTCCGCTCGCTGTTCAACTCGTACTACAACGCGGTGGGCGAACGTCACGCGCGGCCGGCGCGCGGGCTGCTCTCGCGTCCTTCGCTCGACGAGGTTCGCGCCTATCGCCGTCACGTCGACGAGGCCATGCTGCGCCACCTCGAGGCTGGGGCCGCCGATCGCGAAGCCAGCGCGGACGGCGCGGCCCTGGTCGTGCTGGGCCTGCAGCACGAGCAGCAGCACCAGGAGCTGATCCTCACCGACATCAAGCACGCGTTCTGGATGAACCCGCTGCGCCCAGCCTACGCACCGGTGACGGCGGAGCGCGTGATTGGCGACGCGGCCGACCCGCCGCCGCTCGCCTGGCGCGAACGGCCCGGCGGAGCGGTGGAGATCGGTGCGCCGAGCTCGGGTCTGTCGGGCGAGCCGTTCTCGTTCGACAACGAATGCCCGCGGCACGCGCAGCTGCTGCGGCGGCACGCGCTGGCATCGCGCCTGGTCACTTGCGGCGAGTACAGCGCGTTCATCGCCGACGGCGGCTACCGCCGTCCCGACCTGTGGCTCTCGGACGGCTGGGACGCCGTGCAGGCCGGCGGCTGGTGCGCGCCACTCTACTGGGAAGAACGCGACGGCGCGTGGTGGTCGCTGACCTACGGCGGCATGCAGCCCGTGCGCCCCGCGGAGCCGGTCAGCCACGTGAGCTACTACGAAGCCGACGCCTACGCGCGCTGGGCGCAGGCGCGCCTGCCGACCGAGGCGGAGTGGGAGGTCGCGGCCGGATCGGCGCCGGCCGACACCGGCGACCGCAATTGTCTGGAATCCGGCTGGCTGCGCCCGGTGCCGGCCGGCCGCGCCTCCGCGGGTGACGGCATCGCGCAGCTCTTCGGCGATGTCTGGGAGTGGACGCAGAGTCCGTACACGCCCTATCCCGGTTTTCGCGCCGCCGCCGGCGCCGTCGGCGAATACAACGGCAAGTTCATGTGCAACCAGCTCGTGCTGCGCGGGGGCTCCTGTCTCACGCCGCGCTCGCACGTGCGCGCCAGCTACCGCAACTTCTTCGCGCCCGCCGCGCGCTGGCAAATGTCGGGAATTCGGCTCGCGCAGGATCGCTGACGCCTCCGCGCTTTTCGTCGCCGCGCTCTTATCGAGAGTGACCGGCGTCCCGAAGTCCAGAGGAAGGCCCCCGTACCGATGTCAGCGTCAGCATTTCGTCGTTCCCTGCAGGCCAGTGATCCGTTCGTAACCGGCGAGACGTTGCTCCGAGGGCTGCTCGACGAGCACGCGGGCCTGCTGCAACAGGTGAACCACCTGCGGTCGTCGCAGCCGCAGAACGAGCTCGACGCTCTCACCGGCCTCGGCACACGGCGCTATTTCGAGGCGCGCGTGCTGGAAGAGCTGTCGCGCGCCATGCGCAACCCTTCGTACACCGGCTCGATGTTGCTGCTCGACGTCGACGACCTCGGCGTCATGCGGGCTCGGTACGGGCCGATCGTGGGCGACCGCGCGCTGCGCTGGGTGGCCAAGGTGCTGCGGGAATGCCTGCGCACTGGCGATGTCGTCTGTCGCGGCGGCAGCGATCGGTTCATGGCGGTGCTGTGCGATACGCCGTCCTTCGACACGGGCGAGATCGTCTCGCGCCTGCGCGGTGAGATCACGCGCGTGCGCGGCCACCGCTGGTCCTCCGCGTCGATCAGCGTCGGGACCGCGGCCTGGCCCGACGATGCGTTCACGCTGCCCTCGTTGACCGCCATCGCGGCGGTGCGGCTGCTCGAGGACCGGCAGCACCGGCAGGCCCAATCGCGTCCTCAGCTGGTCCTGTTGCCCTAGCAGCCGCGGCGCGGTTTTTTACAGTCTCCTGCCGATTTGCCCCTTGCGCTCGTCGAGATCGGGCGAATGTTGCAGTATTCCCCAGCGGGCCCGATTCCCAGCTCGGGGATATGCATGCCGGTGAAGGCCAACCAGACGTCCCCGACGGTGGTCGAGATTCTCGACGAGGCGAGCGTTCTCCTCGCCGCGACGAACGCGACGGCAGCCTCCGAAGGCGCGGACCTGGCGCTGCAGACCTGGGCGCAACACCTCACGTCGACGCTGGTCGGCTACTGCGCCGTCGATCTGCGGCTCGGCGTGGGGCGCGTCGCGCGCCTCGCGACCGCGTACCGAGACAGCGCGCAGCAGGCCGCCATCGAGGAGCTCGCGGCGCGATCGCCGGTCGCCGCCCCGATCGTGATCGGCGGACGCACTGTCGGCACGCTCACGCTGGCGGCGGCGCCGGGCGGCCCAGCCGACGTCGGCGCGACGCTGGCCGACGAGCTGGCGCGGCGGGTCGCGCTCAGCGTCGAGAACGCGCGCTTGCGCGCCGAGCTTCGTGATCTCCGGCGCTCGCGCGAGGAGATGCTGTCGATCGTCTCGCACGACATACGCAACCCGCTGGGCGTGGTGCTGACCGGAAGCGCGCTCTTGTTACGCGGGTCGCTGCCGCCCGACAAGCAGGATCGCGCGCGCCGCCAGGTGGAAGCGATCCAGCGCGCGGGCTACCGCATCAACGTCCTGATCCGCGACCTGCTCGATTTCTCGAGTATCGAGGGCGGCGAGCTGTTGCTCACGCGCCGTCCCCACGACGTTGCCGGACTCCTGTCCGAGGCAGTGGACGTTCTGCGGCCGACGGCGGCGACGAAGTCGCAGGAGCTGGCGAGCGAGCCGCTCGCACAGGCGATGACAGTGAGCTGCGATCGCGAACGCGTTGTTCAGGTGTTGGCCAACGTCGTGGGCAACAGCATGAAGTTCGGCCCCATGGGCGGGCACATCCGCGTCAGCGCGGCCGCTGACGGGCCGATCGTGCGCTTCACCGTGGCCGACGACGGCCCGGGCATGGAGCCCGACGAGCTCGCCAACCTCTTCGACCGCTCCTGGCAGGCTCAGCGCAAGAACCGCGACGGGGTCGGGCTGGGCCTGGCCATCGTCCGGGGCATCGTCGAGGCGCACGGCGGCCGGATCTGGGCCGAGAGCGCCCTCGGCGAGGGAACCCGGGTCCACTTCACGCTGGCCAGCGCCTAGCTCCGCCTCGCTGCCGCCGACCTTCCACGGTGGCCCACACGGCGTTGATGTGGGAGGCGTAATTCCAGGTTCGCGCGCACCAGCCGATTCCCTCGCGAAAAAGCTTCGGGCTCGCCGGTGTCACGTAGAATAGGCTCTGCCCAGGTTCCTCAATATCGCACTGTCGAAATTCGAACGAAGACCGAGCACGACCATGAAGATGATCGAAACGCAGCAGACCAATGGATCGGGAAACGGACACGCCGCTGCCGCCAGGACCGCGGTAGCCGTCAACGCAGAGCGCGTGAACCCAGAAAATCTGGCATTCGTCGAAGACCTGTACTTCCAGTGGCGCACCGATCCCACGTCGGTCGATCCCGCCTGGCGCAGCTACTTCGAATCGCTCGACGCCGCGGGTGAGCCGGCGATCGCGCCGCCCGCGACGTTCAAGCGCAGCATCTTCGCCGGCGCGACCGTGGTGCCGCTGCGGCCCAGGGCGGCGAGCACGTCGGTCGCGGCCGAGCGCGTGCACCACCTGGTCGAGGCCTACCGCGAGCATGGACACCTCGCGGCCGACCTCGATCCGCTGGGCCTGGTCAAGCGCGCGGGCGCGCAGCTGGCGCTCGAGGATTACGGCCTCTCCGACGCGGACCTCGACACCGTGTTCAGCAGCGAGGACATCGCCGGACCCGACCGCGCCACGTTGAGCGGGCTGGTCGCGCTGTTGCGCGAGACCTATTGCCGCCACATCGGCGTCGAGCTCGCGCACTTGCACGACGTCGAGCTGCGCGGCTGGCTGCAGAACCGCATGGAGCGGACTCGCAACCGCCTGGCGCTGACGTACGGCGAGCGGCGGCGCTTGCTCGAGAAGGTGACCGAGGCGGAGGTGTTCGAGCAGTTCCTGGCCAAGAAGTTCGTCAACGCCAAGCGCTTCTCGCTCGAGGGCGCAGAGAGCCTGATCCCGCTGCTCGACCGCATGATCGAGCGCGCGGCGCGCGCCAACGTGTCGGAGATCGTCATCGGCATGGCACACCGCGGGCGCCTGAACGTGCTCGCCAACGTCATGGAGAAGCCGGCGTCACAGATCTTCGCCGAGTTCATCGACAAGGAGGGCGCGCCCGACGGCGGCGGCGACGTGAAGTACCACCTGGGCTATTCGATCGATCGCGTGTTCGGCTCCGACGGGGACGCCAAGCGCGTGCACCTCTCGATGACGTTCAACCCCAGCCACCTCGAGTGGGTGAACACGGTCGTGCAGGGGCGCGTGCGCGCCAAGCAGGACCGCATGGGCGATCCCTCCCGCTCGCGCTGCCTGCCGCTCCTGATCCACGGCGACGCCGCCTTCGCCGGTCAGGGCATCATCGCCGAGGCGTTCAACATGTCCGAGCTCGACGGCTACCGCGTCGGCGGCACGGTGCACGTCGTGGTCAACAACCAGATCGGCTTCACCACGTCGCCGCGCAACGGCTACTCGACGACCTATTGCACCGACGTCGCGCGCATGCTCCAGATCCCGATCTTTCACGTCAACGGCGAGGATCCGGAGGCGGTCGCGCAGGTGGTCGATCTCGCGGTCGACTTCCGCCAGCGGTTCCATCGCGACACGCTCATCGAGCTTTGGTGCTATCGCAAGCACGGGCACAACGAAGCCGACGAGCCGTCGTACACGCAGCCGCAGATGTACCGCGCGATCGTCGCCAAGCCGTCGATCCGGACCTCGTACATCGAGGCGTTCGCGGCGACACCGGGTTCGGACGCGCAGCCGCCGATCACCGCGGCCGACGGCGAGGCGATCGCCAATGAGAAGCGCGAGGAGCTGGAGGCCGAGCTCGAGGTCGCGGGCAAGCTGGAGAAGGCGCCGCGCCCGAGCACGTTCGCCGGTGCGTGGGCGCGCGTGCGCGGCGGCGCCGAGACCAAGGTGCCGCTGGTGCCGACGGCGGTGACGCCGGAGATCATCCAGATGGTCGGCAAGGTGCTCAGCGAGGTGCCGCCGGGATTTCACCTGCACCCGCGCCTCAAGATCGTGAAGGACCGGGCGGCGATGGCCGCGGGCGACAAGCCGATCGACTGGGGCATGGGCGAGGCGCTGGCGTTCGGCACGTTGCTGAACCTGGGCATCAGGGTGCGGCTGTCGGGCCAGGACGTGCGGCGCGGGACGTTCAGCCACCGGCACAGCGTGCTCTTCGACTTCGAGACCGGGTCGGAGTACACGCCGCTCTGTCACATCCGCGACAAGCAGGGGACGTTCGACGTGCACGACAGCCCGCTGTCCGAGGCGGGCGTGCTCGGCTTCGAGTACGGCTACAGCCTGGACATGCCCGAGGGGCTCACGATCTGGGAGGCGCAGTTCGGCGACTTCGTGAACGCCGCGCAGGTGATCATCGATCAGTTCCTCTGCTCGTCGGAGGCGAAGTGGAATCGCGTGAGCGGCCTGGTGATGCTGCTGCCGCACGGGATGGAAGGGCAGGGGCCCGAGCACTCGAGCGCGCGGCTCGAGCGCTTCCTCAACATGTGCGTCAACGACAACCTGCAGGTCTGCAACCTGACCACGCCGGCGCAGTACTTCCATGTGCTACGGCGCCAGGTGCTGCGGCCGTACCGCAAGCCGCTGGTGATCATGTCGCCGAAGAGCTTGCTCCGGCATCCGGCGGCGTCGTCGGCGCTTTCCGACTTCACCGAGGGGGGATTTCAGCGCATCATCCCGGACCAGATGAACGTCGACCCGTCGACCGTCAAGCGCGTGCTCCTGTGCACGGGCAAGGTCTATTACGACCTGCTCGCGGAGCGCGAGGAGAAGCACTACGACGACGTCGCGATCATCCGCATCGAGCAGCTGTACCCGATGCACAAAGACGAGCTGCTCGACGTGCTCAGCGTCTACCCCGACGGAACGCCGGTGGTCTGGGTGCAGGAAGAAGCGCGCAACATGGGAGGGTGGGCGTACATGAACCGTGAGTTGCCGGCGCTGCTGGCCGGGATCTTCCCCTGGTCGTGCGTGAGCCGGCCGCTGTCGGCGAGCCCGGCAACCGGATCGATGACGCGGCACAAGCGTGAGCAGGCGCGCGTGATCTCGGACGCCTTCGGCAAGGGGAACGGGTAGCGATGGCTCTTTCGTTGAAGGTGCCGACAATCGGCGAGTCGATCAGCGAGGCGACGCTGGGCGCGTGGAAACACGCCGAGGGCGATTACGTCAACGTCGACGAGCCGCTGGTCGAGATCGAGAGTGAGAAGGCGACGTTCGAGGTGCCGTCGCCGGGCGCGGGGATCTTGCGCAAGATCCTTCGCAAGGCGGGCGACACGGTGAGCGTCGGCGAGGTGATCGCCGAGATCGAGCCAGCGGCGCGCGAAGCGGCGGCGCCGGTTGCGACCTCGTCGGCCGCGGCGGCACCGGCGAACGGAAACGGCCGGCCCGCGGTTGCGCCGGCTGCTGCGTCGACCGCGGCGGCGCCGGCAGCGGTTGCGGCGCCGGCAGCGGTTGCGGCCCCGGCAGCGGTTGCGGCGCCGGCAGCGGTTGGAGCGCCGGCAGCGGTTGGAGCGCCGGCAGCGGTTGGATCGCCCGGAGACGGCGGCTCGTTACGTGCCCCCCCGTCGGCGCGGCGTCTGCTCGCCGAGACCGGGATCGCGCCGTCCGAGGTCAAGGGGACCGGCCGTGGCGGTCGCATCTCCACGCAGGACGTGGTGCGCGCGCTCGAGGAGCGCGATCACCGCGACGCGGTCGTCGAGACGCCGGCCCCCGCGCCGTCCCCCGCGCCCGCGCCCGCGCCGGTCACGGTGCTCGACGGGACGCGCGAGCGCGTGGTGCCGATGTCGCCGCTGCGTCGCACCGTCGCCAAACGGCTGGTCGAAGCGCAGACGACGGCGGCGATCCTCACGACCTTCAACGAGGTCGACATGAGCAAGGTGCTCGCGCTGCGCGAACGCTATCAAGAGCGGTTTCTCAAGCAGCACGGCGTGAAGCTGGGCTTCATGTCGTTCTTCGTGAAGGCGGCGATCGAGGCGCTGCGCACGTTTCCGGCGGTCAACGCCGAGATCCGCGGCACCGATATCGTCTACAAAGACCACTATGACATCGGCGTTGCCGTCGGCGGCGGCAAGGGTTTGGTCGTGCCCGTGGTGCGCGACGCCGACCGCCTGTCGTTCGCCGAGCTCGAGAAGACGATCGGCGACCTGGCGGTGCGCGCGCGCGACAACAAGCTGATGATGAAGGACCTCGAGGGCGGAACCTTCACGATCTCGAACGGCGGCGTTTACGGCTCGATGCTGTCGACGCCGATTCTCAACCCGCCACAGAGCGGGATCCTGGGCCTGCACGCGATCCAGAAGCGTCCGGTCGCCGCCGGCGATCAGATCGTTCTGAAAGCGATGATGTACCTGGCGCTCTCGTACGACCACCGCCTGGTCGACGGCCGCGAGGCGGTGCAGTTCCTGGTGCGCATCAAGGAATGCGTCGAGGAGCCTGACCGCATCCTGCTGGAGATCTAGCTTCAGACCCGGTCGCGCAGGCCCGCGACGCCGCTCTCCCCGGCGCAATGGGCGCAGCAGAACATCTGTCCCGACTGCTCGACGCCGTGGCCGATCACCCGGCAGCCGCAGTGGGCGCAAATTGGGGCCAACGCCTGAATGGCGCACTCGAAGCTGTCGAAAACGTGCGACACCGAGTGGATCTTGATCTCGAATGCCTTGTCGTAGTGGTTGCCGCAAACTTCGCAGAGCGTTCGGTCCATGGCTTTGAAGGTGGTCACGATCGACGATCTGCCAATCGGTCCCGGAGATGTTTCCGGCGCGGCGGTTTCCCTGGTTGACACCAGGGGGCTGGGCGATTACGAAGCCTGCATGGGGTCCTTGCGCACCGAATCTTCGGCGCCGGTGCTGGGATATCCCAGCCGACGCCGCTTCACGCTCGACGTGCTCATCGAAGAGGCGGACCGCCTGGCGCTGCTGCGCGCCGAGGCGCGGCGCGGCCTGACCCGGCGGCCCAAGGAGCTGCCGCCCAAGTGGTTCTACGATGAGCGCGGGTCGGCGCTCTTCGACGCGATCACCAGCTTGCCCGAGTACTACCTCACGCGGCGGGAGCGCGCGATCCTGCGCGTGCGGGCCGCCGAGATCGCGGCCATCACCGGCGCGCGCACGCTCGTCGAGCTCGGCGCGGGCACGTCGGACAAGACGCGGCTCCTCATCGACGCGCTCGACGCCGCTGGGACGCTGGAGACCTTCGTGCCGTTCGACGTCTGTCGCCCGGCGCTCGAGGCGGCGGGGGCGGCGCTGCTGGACGAGTATCCTCGCCTGGCGGTCCACGCCGTCGTGGGAGACTTCGACCTGCACCTGGGCGAGATCCCGCACGAAGGACGGACGCTGATGGCGTTCCTCGGGAGCACGATCGGCAACTTTCCGGTCGAGGCGCGCGTCCGACTGCTGGGCGAGCTGCGCGATCTGCTGGGCGCGGGCGGCTTCTTCCTGGTCGGCACCGACCTGGTCAAGGATCGTGCGCGGCTCGACGCCGCGTACAACGACTCTCGCGGTATCACGGCGGCGTTCAACCGCAACGTGCTGCGTGTGCTCAACCGCGACCTCGACGCCGACTTCGTCGAACACCGCTTCGAGCATCTCGCCGCCTTCGATCCCGAGCAGGAGCTGGTCGACATCCGACTGCGCTCGCGCGTCGAGCAGACCGTGCGCGTCGCCGCGCTCGATCTGGACGTGCGCTTTGCCGCTGGTGAGGAGATGCGCACCGAGATCAGCACCAAGTTCCAGCGCGAGCCCCTGGAGCGCGAGCTGAGCGCGAGCGGCTTCGCCCCCGCCGGCTGGTGGACCGATCGAGCGGGCGACTTCGCGCTGTCGCTCTGGCGCGTGGGCTAACCGCGGCGCGCGCCGCGGGCGGCGACCGGCACGACGAACTTGTCGGCGGTGCGCGCCTTCGAGAACGCCGCCACCTTCACGTCCGCCAGCCCCGCGGCGCGCGCCGCGCTTCGCACGTCGCCTTCACCGACCGCAGCGCCGGCACCCTTGAGGCGCAACGTCCACAGCGCACCGCCCGATCGGAGCGCCCCGGCCTGCTGCGCGATCTGCGCCAGACTCGCGCGTTCCTCGACGGGCAGAAACACCACCAGGTCCGTCTCGTGGCCCGTCGGCGCGCCCTTCAGAATCGTCGCGCCCCGCTCGTTGAGCTCATCGACGAACGCGCGCAGATCCGCTCCGGCAAAGGCGCGCTTGCCGCCGATCAGCGCGACCGTCGACGTCGCCTTGACCCCGAGCTTGTCGAGCCGACTCGGCGGATTGCGGATCCGCTCCGCCCAGCTGCGCGCGTGCTGGCCCAGCTCCAGCACCAGCGTCTGCTTCTTCTTCGCGTCCAGCGCGCCCCAGGTCACCGTCAGGTCCGACGCGTCGGCCTCAACGGCGGCGATCTCGCGCAACGGGACCACCACGCGAAAGTCGCCCCGAAAGACGAGCTCGCTGGTCTCCAGCAGCGCCTTGCCGCGCGCTCTCTTACCGTCGAGGCGAGCCCGGCAGGCGGCTTCTCGTCCCATTCAGAGTCACTGGCGGCGCCGTGGCGCGCCGCTCAGGCCGACGGGACCAGGCGGCCCGCTATCGGTTTGTCGGCGGCGGACAGGCCCGAGGCCGCGATCGCCTTCGCCGCCTTCTGGCGCCGCTTGTCGACGTACATGGCCTCGTCAGCGGCGGCGATCAGCGCCTCGGCCGCCGCGCCCTCTTCGGGCCAGCTCGCCGTCCCCAGGCTCAGCGCGACGGGGATGTCGCGTCCGGCGTTCGCCGCCTGCAGCTGATCGCGCAGGCGGGCCGTGATGCGGCCGCAATCCTCCGACGAGAGATCGGGCAGCAGCACCGTGAACTCGTCGCCGCCCGTGCGGCAAGGAACGTCATGTGTGCGCAAGTGATCGGTCAGAAAAACGCCGACCCACTTGAGCAAGCGATCGCCCATCTGGTGGCCGTGCGTGTCGTTGATCTCCTTGAAGTCGTTGATGTCGACCACGAGCACCGAGAATTTGCGGCTGCTGCCCGCGCGCTGCGAGCGGCTGATCTCCTCCTTGAGGCGCTCCTCGAAGTAGCGGCGATTCCATAGCCCGGTCAGGGGGTCGCGGTACGCCATCGCGCGATACGCCTGGAGCCGGGCGATCTCTTTCCGCAGGACGGCGTTCTGGCGGGACACCCGCACGAGCTGCCCCTCGAGATCATCGTCTGGGCGCGGCTTCGATCCGGTCTTTTTCGCTGTCGCAAGTTTCATGGATGCCTGTCCACTCTCCGGAGCTCACCAAAAGCAAGCAACATGCCGGGCAAAACTAGCGGACTGAAGGTTAGCATTTTCGCGCTGCCGCGACAAAAAAATGTCACGCGCCACGGGAACGCCCCTCTGGACGCGGGCTTGTGCGTTCGGCACGTCGCACGTCAGATTGCTGGCGCGCGCCATCAATCACCAGACGGCTCGCCCAGGTCGGGTGCAATGCGCTCCCTCTTGACCTTACATCCTGCGACCCCAGCTTCGGTCTCGAGAGTCAGAGCAGTCACACCGCGAAACCAGAAGGGGGACCCCATGCACATTCTTTGGGCTTTGATCATCGGCCTCATCGTTGGCGCGATAGCCAAGCTCTTGATGCCAGGGAAGGATCCCGGCGGCGTCGTGATCACCATGCTGCTCGGCGTAGCGGGTTCGCTGGTGGCGGGCTTCCTCGGCCGCGCGCTGGGTTGGTACCACTCGGGCACGAGCGGTCCGGGGATCATTGCTTCCATCATCGGCGCGATGATTCTCCTGGGCATCTACCGGCTGGCGCTCGGCCGCAAGCGGACCGTCTAGTCAGACGGTCTCGTCGAGAACGCGCAGGGTCGGTCTGTCCGGAGATCGCGGCCGCGGGGCCGGCGCGATCTCTGGACAGTGGTCCATAAACGCGCGACGCTCCTCCGCGAGGAGGCATGAAGATCTCGATCATCACGCCCACGTTCGGGCGCGAGCGGTGTCTCCCCAGCCTCTACCGCAGCTTTGCCGAGCAGACCCACTCCGACCGAGAGCTGCTGATCCACGACGACAGCCCGTCGCCGTCGCCGTTTTTCACGGCGCTGCACGACGCGCGCGTCACGTACATCCACGCCCGAGCGCGCGTGAGCATCGGTGAGAAGCGCAACCACCTGATCGAGCGCGCCAGCGGCGAGCTGATCGCGTCCTTCGACGATGACGACTTCTACGCGCCCGGCTACCTGGCAACGATGGCGGCTGCGCTCGGCTCAGCCGATCTGGTCAAGCTCAGCGGCTGGTTTGCGCTGTCAGTGCCCGACGACGCCTTCTTTTTCTGGGACACGGCTCAGCACCTGCCCCTGCACTACAAGGTCGGTGAGGGCGCGATCGCCTTCGTGACCAGCGGGCAGTTCAAGCCCGATTTTGCCGCCAAGAATGTCGATGGCTACGGCTTCTCCTACCTGTTCCGCCGCCGCGCTTTCGGCGGCGCGGTGCGCTTTCCCGACAAGAGCTTCGGCGAGGATCTCCCGTTCGTGCAGGCGCTGCGCGCAGCCGGCGGCAGCGTCCGTCATGTGCAGGACGACGCCGGGCTGGTCGTCCACCTGCTGCACAATCGCAACAGCTCGGTGATCTTCCCGCAGTACCGCCTGCCGCGCGCGCTGGCCGCGCGCCTGTTCCCGGGCCTATCTGACTATCTGGCGTCGACCGCCTGAGTCGGACGCGCAACACCCGAAATCGCCAGCATGTGCGCGACGCGAGCGTTGATGTCGTGGCGCGCGGACACCGCCGCGCGTCCGCGCAGCGCGATGGCGCGCGCGGCCTCGGGATGCGCCAGGTAGTGCGCGACCTTGGCCTCGAGCTCGTCGGCGGACGCGTAGCAGTCGATCTCGGCGCCGATCTCGAACAGCTCGGCCAGCGCCGCCGAGCGCTCGGCGAGCACGAAGCCGCCGCACGCGAGCACGTCGAAGACGCGCATGGTGACGATGTCGTCCTGGTAGACGCGGCCAATGTCGACGTTGATCAGCGACGCGCAGTAGATCTTGGTCAGCTCCAGCCCGTGGCCGGCGGCGCCTCGGTAGTGGCAGGACAGCCCGGCGGCCTGGGCCGCGCGCCAGCCTTCGTCGCCCCACACGCACACGCCGAAGCGCCCGAGGCGCCCGACGTAGGCGAGCCGCTTCTCGGCGGCGGCGATCTCGCCGGCCCAGCGCGCGACCTGCGCGAGCCGATCCGGCTGCGCGCGCGCCAGCTCGGGCGCGCGGCGTGCCAGCGCGTCGGGCACGACGAAGCGGGTGAAGTCGCGCCGTTGCTCGGCGAGCACCTGGTCCAGCAGCGCGGCGCCGTCGGCCGCGGAGTCCGCGCCGGGGCGGACCTTTGCGTCCGTCTTCGCGTACATCTGCTCGTACATCGCGACGAAGCTCTGGCGGAAGCCCTCGACTTGCGGTTGCAGGCTCGAGCCGACGAAGCTGACCGGTGTGCCGTAACGGGCGCGTTCGCCCGCGGTCAGCGGCACCGGCGCGCGGCGTTCCAGATCGGCGGCCAGCGGCAGGTACTCGACGTGGGTGAAGCCGCCCGCGCGCAGCTCGGCGACCTGCGCGCGGCGATAGGTGTAAAGAAAGGCGCGCTCGCTGGCGCCCGGGGCCTGGCAGCGCGGCGGCGCGCTGGTCGTGGGATCGATCTCCCAGCAGATCAGCGTGCAGTCGTGCGCCGCCGCGAACTCGGCCAGGCCGTCGGTGTAGTTGATCGCGGCCATCAGGCGGGGCTGCAGCCGGCCCATCGTGCGATCGAGCTCCTCGCGCGACAGCCGATGAACGTCGAGCGTATAGGTCGCGAACCCCACGCGCGCCAGCGCGGCCGTGAGATCATCCACGAAGAGGCCGCCCGCGCAGAGCAGAGCCAGCGGGCGATCCAACGTCGCGGGATCGAGCCAGGCCCGTTCGTGCCGGTAGAGCGTGGCCAGGAAGGGATGGAACACCGTCAACACGGGCGCGCCCCGCGCCCGCATCGCCGCCGCGTGCGCGACCAGATCCGCGCCGAGCAGCAACCGCAGCCGGCCCGACGCCAGCGCCGCCGACCAGTCGTTCTGGCCCAGCGCCACGCGCAGCAGCCAGGGATCGCGCTCCCAGGCGACGACGCCGACATCGGCGCGCGCCGACAGCAGCGCGTCGACGATCTCGCCGAGCCCGACGCCGAAGACGAAGATCTCCGCATGGGGCGGCGCCTCGGCCGGCAGCGCGCGCCCGACCGCGTCCTCGGCCAGCGACAGCCGATAGCGCGACTGCTGCAAGCGATAGTGAACGTCGCCGCTGTCGTCGAGCACGACGTGGTCGCTCTCGACCGGCCAGCCGATGCGCTGAACCAGCTCGGGATCGCGCCGCGCGAGGGCTTCCAGGTTTGCTCGCAGCATCAGTGGGTGTGCTTCAAGTGCGCCAGGTAGCGCCCGTCGCCGTCGGCGTCCAGGAACACCGGGTTGGTCAGCGCCAGCGGATAGACCGTGAAGCGCTTGCCGTCGCCGACCACCGGCGTCAGCGGCTTGCCGCCGTCGACGCGCACCACGACGTAGCCGTCGCCCTGCGACGCCACCTCGACCTTTTCGTGGAAGCGCACCGCCTGGGTGCTCTCGGCCACCGGCCAGCGCTTGGCCTCGCGCCCGTTCACGTACAGGGTCACGCGATCGACCGACACCCACGGCGCGGCCTGCACCTCGATGTCGGCGAGGGCGGTGCCCCCGGGCGCGGCCACCAGGTCGCCGATCGTGCCGGTGCCGACGCTCACGCGCACGAACGGCCCGGTCGTGAAGAACGTGTGGTGGTTGCGCACGGCGGCCGCGACCTGCTTGGCGGTCACCGCCTCGGGTCGGTCATCTTGCACGCGCACGTAGTTTCGCGGGTAGCCGCCGATGTTGTACGTCAGATGGTGCGTGTCGGAGTTGCCGGTCGCGGTCACCAGGTGGCCGTGGTTGAGCAGCGCGAACCAGTCGTCGATGATCTTGTCGACGCTCTTGCGCACCGGATCCTGGTAGCCGTTCATGACCTCGAGCGCGTCGAAGTCCCAGGAAAAGCCGGCGCGCGCGGCGCGGTCGGCGCGCGCGTCGAAGTGGCCGAGATCGAAGTAGCCGATCTCGTTGTCGATGCGCGGGTGGTGCACGTCGATGATCGCGTCGGGCGCGCTCTGGCGCACGTCCTTGAAGAAGTCGGCCGGGTTGCGCCCGTGCACCAGCGTCGCGCCCTGGCCCGGGCGCTCGAGCTCGCGCGGCAGCGGGAACGCGCCGAAGTGGCCCCAGCTGCCGGTCGTCATCTCGTCACCGACGGCGCTGGCGATGAACCGGCCGGCGTCGAGCTCGCGGATGATCGGGTCGTAGTCGGAGATCACGTTGTGATCGGTCGCGACGATCATCTGCACGTCGTCGGCGACGAACTCGTAGATGCGGTCGTGCATGGGCACGCGCGAGTCGGGTGACGGTGACGCGTGCACGTGAAAGTCGGCCGACAGCCAGCCATCGCTGTCGACGACGTGCGCGAGGCGCGCGACCACGAACGCGCCCTTGGGCGTGATCTTGAGCTTGCGCACGACGCTGATCTCCCACTCGGGCCCGCGGCTGACGGTGACGTCGTAAGTGCCGAGCGGCGCGTGCACCACGCCGATGCCGGTCAGCGACAGGATGCGGTTGTACGCGGTCAGCGAGTCGCCGTCCTGGCGGCCGATGTCGATGCGCGTGAACTCCGGGTCGAGCGTGCCGTCGACGCCGATCAACGTGAGCTTGCACGGCATCGGGTCGCCGGTCTTCGCGTCGCGCACGTCGAACGACAGGCCACCCTCGGGCTTCAGCAGCAGGCGGATCGGTTGCTCTCGTTGCGACCTCGGCGCGGTCGCCGAGTGCGCCGCCCAGCGCAGCAGCAGCACGGTGGCGGCGATGGCGATCGAGGTCGTGATCAGCGGGACCCGGCGGCGGAGGCGAGACATGTGGCTGGCGATTATTGCAGCGCCTTGCCCCAGCGCGCCAGAATCCAGGCGGTGGCATTGTCCCGCCGCGAATAGACCGAGTAACCGTCGTTGTTGAGACGGCCCGAGGGCGAGAGCTGCCACATCAATCCCAGCTGCCCGCCGCTGCCCGCGAACAGCTGGCTCAGCCAGGCGTCGTAGTTGCTCGCGCGCTCGGCGTCGGTGGCGACGTAGCCGCATTCGCCCAGGTAGGCGACCTTGCCGGTCGTGAGCGCGATCGCCTGGTGGCGCTCGATCCAGATCTGGGTGTCCTTCGCCGTGGAGAGGCCGTAGTTGTTCGGGTAGAGGTGGTAGCTCAGCATGTCGAGCTCGTCGATGTCGGCCAGGCGCGTGAAGCTGGCGCCCTCGTCGCCGCGCACGGCGTAGAAGTTGGTCAGGCCGACATAGGCGGGCGGGTTGTCGTCGAAGCCGTCGCCGCCGTCGCTGATCAGCTGGTTGGGCGCGATCGGGCGCAGGAACGACGCCAGCTCGCGCACGGCGTCGGGCAGCTTGCCCGTGCCGCGGCAGCTCGAGCAACGCAGCTCGTTGCCGATCTCCCACGCCAGGATCGTCGGCTCGTCCTTGTACGCGACGCCGGTGAAGGTGTTCACGCGGTTGGCGAGCATGAAGGCGTAGTCCTTCCACCACTGCTTCATCTGCGGGCTGGTGAAGAAGTCGTCGTGCGCGAGCGGCACCCCCGCCTCCTTCGACGCCCAGGCCGCGTACGCGGGCAGGCCGCCGTATTCGGCCCAGTTGTTGACGAGCGGGATGATCAGGCGGATGCCGCGCCGCTTGGCCTCGAAGACCGCCTGGTCCAGTCCGCGCAGGCCGGCTTCGCGAAAGCCCTCCTGCGGGTTGTGGCGGATCGCCGACGTGTCGGTGGGCGAATCGTTGAAGCCCCAGATGCGCGCGACCGGCAGCGAGAGGCAGACCAGATCGTCGAGGATCTCCTCGACGGTGCGCAACGCGGTCAAGTCCTGATCCTGCTGCGCGTACGACAGCAGCTGCTGCAGGTAGTACAGGTTCGTGCCGGTCGCGCGGTAGGGCGTGATGCGGTCGAACAGCAGCGCGCCGTCGTCGCGCCCGACGAAGCCCGAGATCGGCGGCAAGGGCGGGCAGCCGGTCGCCTCCAGCTCGTCCTCGGGGTGATGCGCCGCCAGCTCGGGCGGCGCCGGGTGGGGCGTTCGATCGCAGCCGGCCAGGCCGGCGCCCAGCGCCAGCGCGAGCGGCAGCGCGCGCGTCAGAGCAACGTCCCCCGCAGGATCGTGGCCGCCATCGTGAAGTAAATCACCAGCCCGCTGACGTCCACCAATGTGGCGACGAACGGCGCCGACGCGCTGGCGGGGTCGAAGCCGAGCCGCCGCAAGATGAACGGCAACATCGAACCGGCCATCGTGCCCCACAGCACGACGCCGACCAGGCTGGAGGCGACGGTCGCCGCGACGCCCAGGTAGTGGTCGCCGTAGGTGTGGAACAGGTGCTCCCAGGTGACGATGCGCAGAAAGCCGATGACGGCCAGCACGGCGCCGAGGCCGATGCCGGCCAGGAACTCGCGCCGGATCACGCGCCACCAGTCGCGCAGCCGCACCTCGCCGAGCGCCATGGCGCGGATGACCAGCGTCGTCGCCTGCGAGCCGGAGTTGCCGCCGCTCGAGATGATCAGCGGGATGAACAGCGCCAGCACGACCGCGCGCGCGATCTCCTTCTCGAAGAAGCCCATCGCGCTGGCGGTCAGCATCTCGCCCAGAAACAGCGCCGACAGCCAGCCGACCCGCTTGCGGATCATCTGCGGCAGGCTGATCTGTAAATACGGCGCGTCGAACGCGGCGACACCGCCGAGCTTCTGCATGTCCTCGGTCGCCTCTTCCTGCACGACCTCGACCACGTCGTCGACGGTGACGATACCTTTCATGTGGCCTTCGGCGTCGACGACCGGCAGCGCCACCATGTGCTTTTGCGCGAAGATGTGACTGACCGCCTCCTGGTTCATGTTCTCCGGGATGACGATCGGGCTCTCGCGCATGATGTCGCGGATGCGCTCCGTCGGCGGCGCCGTGAAGAGCTGCCGGAAGGAGACCACGCCCAGCAGGCGTTGCTCGGCGTCGAGCACGTAGGCGTAATAGATCGTGCGCGGCTGCTCGGTCATCTGCTTGCGCAGGTAGCGAATCGCCTCGTCGACGGTGGCGTCGGGGCGCAGGCGCGCGAAGCGCGGATTCATCAGCCCGCCGGCGTTGTCCTCGGCGTAGGCGAGCAGCGCCATCACCTCGCGGCGCGTCGGCTCGTCGAGCAGTGCGAGCAGGGCCTCGCGCGTCTCGCTCGGCGCCTCCTGCACGACGTCGGCGGCGTCGTCGGGCGGCAGGAGGCGCATCCACGACCGCTGCTCGCGCGTCGGTAGGCCCAGGATCACCGCGGCCTGGTCGCGCGTGTTCAAATTGAAGAACAGCTCCTCGGCCTCGTCGCGCGGCAACAGCGCGAACGCCTCGACGCGGTCGGGGCGCGACAGCAGTGGCCAGACCTCGCGGATCTCGTCGAGAGAGAGCGGCTCTTTTTCTTCCTGCGTGTTGGTTTCTTGATCCATGTGAACCAAGGACGAGACTAGATGTCAGCCTCGGGGCGATATTCGCACGCGTCGTAGAACTGGCGTCCGAATGATGTCACGAAGAGATACTTGTATTGGACGTCGGCCACCAGCGGATCATTCCCGTTTTGCGCATCGGTCACGGGCGGTCGGTTCGCGATGCGCGCCATCAGGCTCGTCACATCGGCGTGGCTCTCGAGGGGCTTGAACATGCGCGTGTCTTCGGACAGGCGCGTGGGCCGGATCTCGGTGAGCCCGAGGCGGCAGAGGTTGTCGAGGTACATCGGTGCGCGCTGGGGGTGCTCGCAGCCCGCCTCCTCGCCGAGCAGGCTGAAATGGCGCAGCTCGGTGCGGCGGGTGCCGCCGTGCTTGGGGTGCGACTGGATCGAGATCAGCGGATAGGGCCCGTCGCTCTCGAAGCGGCTGAAGATGCGCGTCTCGTCGGACGTCATCTGGCGCAGCACCGCGAGGAACCCGGGGTGAACCTGCGCCGACGTCGCGCGGTCCATCGCCGCGGCCAGCAGGTTCAGGTAGCGCGTGCGCAGCACGTCGTCGCTGGTCAGGCTGCCGGTCACCGCGCCCAGCGCGAGCGCCGGGTTGGGGACCAGCCGGCGCGCGGCCGGGATCGCGCGCCGGCGCTCGCCGATCTCGCGCAGGGTCAGGGGCAGGCGCGCCGCCGTCTGGGGCAAGAACGTCAGCGGCGCGGCGGCGAGCCGCACCAGAACTTGGAGGCCAGCCCCGAGATCGCCATCGGTCACCTGGTTATCCATCCGCGGGCGCACCACCAGATCGCGGATCGCCTGCGCGACTCGTTGTCGTTCCTTCCCGAACAGCATCGCTGCGGGAGGTTACCCCATTCGGCTTCGGGCCGAAGCTTCTAGTTCACGTCAAAGATGACGTTGCCGAGAGCCTGGGCCTGCCCGGCGCTCACCGTCACCGGCATGGACGGCGTGACGGACAGGACCGTCCCCGTCGCGTCGAGCAGCTTGATCTTCACGTCGTAAGTCGCGGGTGGCAGCGACTTGGTCGCGCCCTTGCGATTCGTGCAAGGCCACTGGAACGTCACGTCGCCGGCATCGAGCTCGACGGCCGAGGCCTGCGCGTCGGCGCAGCTCAGGAACGCGCCGCTGGACTGCCGATCGATCGACCAGGACAGCGTGACGTACTGGTCGGGCGTCGTCACCGGTGACGGGAACGTGGCGAGGCCGAGATCGACCGTGCAGCCGGCGGTGATGGCGTACATGCCGCTCGCGACCGCCTCGGACAGGTTCACTCCGTTCGCGTCGTAGAGGCGCACCGCGACGGTGTAGTTGCCCGGGCCGAGCGTCGAGCCCGTGCCGGCCATCGCGTCGCAAGGGAACGTGTCGTGCGTGGCGGCCGACGTCGCGAGGTTCAGGACGTCCAGGTCGACGGTGGCGCCGCCGATCGCCGTGCAGGTGACCGGGTGGCCGTTGTTGTCCTCGAGCGTCCACGCGACGGCGAACGCCGTCGGCGCCGTCGGAGAGCAGACCGTGGTCACCCCCGGCATGTTGTCGGAGTTGCCGCCGCCGGTCGCGCCGCCCTGGCCACCGCCGGTGGTGTAGCCGCCCTGGCCGCTGGAGGAACCGCCCTGACCGTTCGTCGACCAGCCGGGATGGAAGTCCCGCGGGTTGCCGTAACAGCCCGCAGCGGCGAGACCCCAAACCGCGATGCCGGCGAGGGCCGCCCTCGAAGTCCGGCCACGCTGCGCAAACGGCGACCGAGTCGATGCCTTCATGTAACAAGCATGGAAACCTCGACCCGCCCCCGTCAAGTGACCCCTCCCACAATCGATTACCCGATCGACCGCAGTGACGGCTCCTGGGACTCGAGATCGAGATCTCCGGTGTTTTCCGCGGCTGCGGGGGTGCTGGGCGCGGCCGCAGCCACCGGCCGCGGGCTCGGCTCGGTGACACCGCCGGCGACGACCGCCAGTCGGGGAATGCGCGCGGCGGCGCGCGGCCACAGGGCGAAGACCGTCACCGGCAGGAAGTAGACGAACTCCAGCACGGCGTCGAGGAGGCCGTACCGCGAGATGAATTTGAGGCCGCGGGGCGCATCGGGCAGGAAGAGCCAGGGGGACTGGAACCGTTCCCCTGTCAGCGGCCAGAGGAGCGGGATCGGGCGCCCTCCCTGCCCCAGGGTGTCGAGCAGCCCGTGACTGCCGATGGCCAGCATCACCGCCAGCATCGTGCGCACACCGCTCCATCCGTAGCGCCGCGCCAGCAGGCCGCCCGCGATCGCCACCATCACCGCCGTCAGCAGCGAGTGGGATGCGCCCCGATGTCCGGTGACGATGCTGTCGTGCGAGCCGAGGCCCATGATGAACACATCGGCGTCTGGCAGCATGGCCAGCAAGCTGAAGCCGAGCATTGTGGTGGCCTGGCTACGCGGCCGCGCGCGCGGCGTGCGCCCGTCGTCGTGGAAGCGTCCAGCCAGGAGGCCGACGGCGAGATGCCCGAAACTCGCCACAATAAACCTTGGCCTCGCTCATCCATTCGGTGCCAGCCAAATCTCCGGCGCGTGATCGGAATCCAACGCGCACTGGCGTGCCTGCCACCGACGCCCACTCCGGCCCACAACCTAGGGCCACCGTCGCTGTGCGACGACGTGGTCCGCGCTGCGCGGCAAGCGTTGGCCATCACGGCTGCGGGTGATACGCTGAGTCGATGTCCAGTCCCTCCGAGGCGTGGCAACCGTTGCTTGACGGGTTGGGCCGGCTGCGCGCGGCGTGGCCGGGCGGCGCCTGGTCCTGGGACCCGCGTTTCAAATGCGTGTCGTCGTCGTTCGGCAAGGAGCTCACCGATCAGGCGCGCGAGGCCATGGTCGGCGTGCTCGACGGCGAGTGGTCGTCGGACAGCATCAACCAGGCACCCGACGAGATCCGTACGCTGGCTGCGCGATTCGGCGGCATCCGTCCCGGACAGCTGCTGTTCACCGGCGCAGCCGGCGGTGAACGCATGCATCTGTTCGCGCTCTGGTGGCCGTGGGGCGACGGCGCCACCGTTTCGTTACGGGTCGGTGTCGCGAACTGCGATCGACCGACCGAGCTCTATCCGCAGATTCGCGCGTTGTTCAAGATTGCCTGACGGGCGGTCATGGGGGATGGTGAGGCGGGGACGACATGATTGATCTGGTTCTCACTCTGATTGGATCCGATCGACCGGGTCTCGTGGAGGCCGTCGCGCAGACCGTCGCCGATCGCGGCGGCAACTGGCTCGAGAGCCGGATGATTCATCTCGCCGGCAGTTTCGCGGGCATTCTGCGCGTCGAGGTGCCGCCGGGTCAGGCCGACGCGCTCGCGCACGCGCTCGAAGGGCTCGGGGCCAGCGGATTGCGCGTCACCGCCACCAGCGCCGCGCGCGCGGCGCATCTGGGCGCGGCCGGTGACGGGAGTGTGATGAACCTCGAGCTCATCGGGCTCGATCGCCCGGGGCTGGTGCGCGAGATCTCGCAGCTGCTGGCGCGCCACGACGTCAACGTCGAGGAGCTGACCACCGATCGCACGAGCGCGCCGATGTCGGGCGAGATGCTCTTTCGCGCCAACGCGCGCGTCAAAGTCCCGGCGCACCTCGACGCCGCCCATCTTCGCGCCAGCCTCGAGCGCCTCGCGACCGATCTCACGGTCGAGATCCGGCTGCAGTAGCCGCCGGGCGCTCCGCCAGCATCATTGCGCGGGCGTTGCTGCGCAGGCGGCGCGCATCAGCGCGGCGACCTCGACGATGCCCAGGCGGTAGGGCGCGATGGTCAGCGGCGCCAGCGTGCGTTCGAGGAAGCGCGCCTGTTCAGTGTCATCGATGTCGGCGAACAGCAGCGCCGGCAGGGTCACGCCGTGCGCGCGCAGCTGGCGCAGGATCAAGATCCCCTGCGTTTCGGTGAGCCGTCGCCGCGAGCCTGCGTCGAGCTCGCGCGGCGCCGCGCCGCGCTCGTCGACGAGGCGCTCGGGCGGCGTGCGGCGGAAGTCCAGGTCCAGCAGCAATCCGTTCGCGCCCGCGGCCGCGGCGAGCGCGGTCTCGAAGTCGCCCGCCGGTGAGAACACGAACGCGTCGCCGAGGAAGCGCTGAAACCGGTCGCGGTATTCGGTTCCGTCCTCGCAGACCACGAAGCGCGGCCGTGGCTCCATCAGATCGGGAAGCATGCACCCACCTGCTTGCTGAACGG
>Ga0265342_10000823_pt1 | contig 31122 bp, 27 predicted proteins | sample 4CB327metaG_FD_203125 | JGI IMG/M metagenome (GOLD analysis project Ga0265342, IMG submission 203125) | Rhizosphere microbial communities from Carex aquatilis grown in University of Washington, Seatle, WA, United States - 4-CB3-27 metaG | ecosystem: Host-associated > Plants > Roots >... | reverse complement strand
CCGGTGCTCCCCAACCCGCGAGCGAGCCAATCTGACTGGCCAGCGCCTTGCTAATCTGAACCACGGGAAGATTTGCATTCGCCGGATTGTCGACTTCGTACTCCAAGAACACCGTCGGTTCAGTGTCGCGCCCCAGCGTACCCACGGCCAGGGCCGGGGTCTCATCGGGGAACGCGCCGAAGGTTCCTGCAGCGTCCAACGGGATGCCGTTGCTGTCGAAGGCCCGATAGGGTAGGACGCCGGGTCCGCCTTGGATCGGCGAGGGATCCCAGTGCGCCGTCGACGCGTTCCAGGTCGACTGGATGACGTGGAGGCCGCTATCCGCCGAATACAGCTTGCCGAACTCGTCGAACGCGAGGTTGGAGAACGATCGCCCCGCCGACTCGGTCTGCCGTCCGATGACGCCGATGCTTCCGTCGGTGGCGCGGCGAACCGTTCGAAATTGGGTAGCGGTAGCGTTGCCGCTTAGGAAGGTCGACGATCGCTTTGGCAGATCCTCCGACGATGGCGAGACGCGCCCAACAGATGGCCTTACCGATTCTCAAGGTCAAGCTCGGTGATAAGGACGATGCCGAGCGCGTGCAGTCCATCCGGAAGGCCACGCAGGCCGTCCTGCGCGTAGACGCCAATGCGTCCTGGAGTTTAGACAGCGCGAAAGCGTTGTTACCCATATTGCACGCGTGCGGAGTTGAGTTGCTGGAACAGCCTCTGGCGGTTGGAGACTTGGAAGGTCTCCGCGCGCTGAGGATGCGCACGCCACGGCCCCCGATCTTTGTCGACGAAAGTATCCGGACTACGTCCGACATCGAGGCACACGCGGGTATTGTTGATGGCGTCGTTATCAAGCTAGCCAAGTGCGGCGGGATTCGCGAGGCCATCCGCCAGATAGAGCTAGCTCACCATCTCGGCATGCGAGCGATGATGGGTTGCATGGTCGAGAGCTCGGTCGCCGTTACGGCTGCGGCGACGATCGCACCGCTGACCGATTTGGTCGATCTAGACACCCCACTGTTGATCGCCAACGACCCTTTCGATGGCCTGAAGTATGACGGGGCACGCATCATCCTGCCCGAAGCCCCCGGTCTCGGTCTGACGCACGCCTCTTCGGCCGTGGCTGTAACCAATGGAAGTAGGGATTGAGTGTTGTCCTCGGCTGCGCATTCCGGGCATCAGGAACGTAACCGTCCGACCGCCGACGTCTTTCCGGGGTCGCGGCGCTGATGCAGTCTCGCGCGAATGAAGCACCGAGAGGAGAGGGTCCCACTTCCACCGGAATCACCGGTAGCCTGGAGCCCACCCGGTGATTTTGGCGGGGATGAATGTCAGCGGTGCCAGTGCTGTCGTCTCGCCTTTCTTCTCGAGGCGCTCCGCAGCGTGATTGTGCTCCCGAGCGGCGTCACGTAGGCCATCAGCCATCTCGTGCCGACCAGCGCGAGGTCCAGTGACGACGCGCCCGTCGCCATTAGCCATGCGTCGTCCACTCGCGGTGAGAAGAGTGCTCCACCAACGTAGTAGGTGTATGCGTTTTCATCGGCAACGCTGGCGGCGGGCGCGCGGGCCATGAAGCAGTCCGTATCAAGAAAGCGAGCACTCCGGCAGCCAAGAACGTCCACGTCGGCGCCATTGATGACGGCGGCCGCGCCGTAGGGGATCGATCGGAGCTTGATCGACGTCAATTACTTCTGCCGGACGTGTTGCCTCACGAGGGAATGTTACCAGTCGTTTCCGCGAAAGCGTGACCCGAAATCCCGAGACCAGGATGGGCGAGGATGAGCCGTCTGGCTTCCGCCGTACGCCACTCCTGCACGCGCCGCTGGAGTGTTCGTATCTGACCATCTGGAAAGACGCCCGGCTGTTGGATTTGAAGGCGCTCAAGGATCTCCTTGGCAGTTCGATCCGGTTCTTCTTCAAGCCACCGTCGGACCAAAGGCCATGCGATCTCGAACGGGTCCACTCGCGTGCGCCAATCGCGTTGCGGCTTCGGGCGTGCCGCATGGGTGGGCCTCACCTCTCCCTTTTGCCAGGCCGTCTTCAGGCTTTTCAAAAACGTGTCGAGTTCCGGATCTCTGCTCGAGACCAGGCTCGGCACTTCACCGGCTGCAAGATCCGCGAGGTGGCGCTGCATCGTGCGGATTTCATCAAGGAGTCGGAGTGGATCAAGGCCTGCGGCAGCCAGGCGTAGTCTGTCCTTCATCTCCTCTGGGACGTCCTTCGATTCCAACAGCCTGGCGCTTGGGGTGGCGGGCAAGTGATATCGCTTTGTCACGCGCGCACCGACCCTGGTCTTCGATGCGAGTTTGAAGGACGGCTGGAAGAAGTTCACGAAAAGTCTCGCCGCTTCGTAGAGCCGAGCAAGGACGCCCACTGCAGCGAGCCCCTCTAGCCGACGGTATCCGACCAGACGTCGCACTACGGAGCCGTTCTTCTGTTCGACCCAAGCCTGGTCGTTCTTGTGATAGGGCCGCGACCGCGTGAATTCAATCGCGTTGTCGCGGCAGTACGCGATGACAATCTCGTTCAGGAATTCGCTGCCGTTGTCCGTGTCGAACCCGAGTAGCCGGAAGGGCATCACCTTGCGCAGTTTCGTCAATGCCTCCGTCACCAGCGCGCCGTCTCGGACAACCAGCGCCACGCATTCGGTCCATCCGCTTGCCACGTCGGTGAGGGTGAGCGTCTGGGCGAAGCTGCCGCTCGCGTTGGGCCCGGAATGATAAACGAGGTCAGCTTCGACGAATCCCGGCACCGGTTCCTTCCAGTCAGCGAAGGTCCTCACGGGAACGCTGCGTCGAATGGAGGGCGTGGTTCCCGAGCGGCGATGCCGACGGGGCGGGCCGCCGCTTCGGGGAACGACGAGCAATCGGTCGATGGTGGCCGCGCTCGCCGAGAGCAGCCTTGCCCGAATCCCGGCGTCGAGATGCAGATGACCGTGGCGCTCCAGCGCCTCGACCAGCGTTGGGATGAGCACCTTCAGGCGCTTCCCGCAGACACGATCGGCCGCCTCCCAGAGCACCACCAGCGCCTCGCCGACCGCGTCGCCGTAGCGACGGGGGCGCGCCGGCTTCACCGAGGATTGATCCACGCGCCCTAGCCTAAGAAGACGGATCGCGTGCTTGCGGTGGTATCCCGTCACGGCCACAAACTCGTCCAGGATCCGCTGCTTCGCGAGTCGCGACCCCAACCGATATCGCTCGCCAAGGGACTGCATCAACTCCATGCGGCTCTTCGCGCTCATATGCCTCTTCATCGTATCTCCTCCTGCCGTCGCTGACGGCGGGTAGCAGGTTAGATGAGGCAACGGCTCCCTTTCGGTAACCTTTCAGCCGCGGCAATGCGCCCGGCAGCCAGGTCGTGTCGGCGCGCGCCTCGATCTCCGCGCGTGCGAGAACGCCGATCGTCGCAATGACGACCGCCGTCGCACATTTCATCGGTAGCTCACGCGGACAAAGCGCGGGTAGTAGAGATCTTTGGCTACGTAGGTCACGACGAGATCGGCGCCGACGAGCCCTGCGTGTGCCTTGCCGGCGTAGACATCGGTGTGGCCGTCGCGCGACTCCGGCGGACGAAAGAACGACTGCGGACCGCTCCATGGTCCCTCCGGCGCCGGGGCGGTACGAAGCGCGAGCGTCGCCGAGCCAAAGCCCTCCGTCTGCACCATCACGAACGGCGCCAACGCGCCGCCATCTTCTACCGAGAGCTCGGGGGCCCCCATGGACACGATGACGTCCCGCTCGTCACCGCAGGCGACGCTCCACTCACCGGCGCACCACCATTCGACAGACGCCAGATCCCCTTTCGCCACGTCAGCCACGGACCAACGAGCAAGGTAAACGTCGTGCCAAACGTCGCCTTTCTCGGCGTAGGCGTATACGTGGTCGCCGTGCACGAAGACCGCGTTGCCGGGGTAGATCTCGCCCGTGTCAGGCATTTCGGCGTCGTGCATCGTCCACGCGGACGGATCGTCGTCCGGATCGTCGACCACGATGGCGCGCCAGCCAATGGCCTGAAAGCCGCTCCCGTCGCTGGATCGCGCGTGGACGCGGCTGTAGAGGATCACGAGCGCGCTGCCGATGCGCGCACCACCGCCGGGCCAGAACCAGTCCGCGCCATCTTGACCGACGAACGAGCGAGGCGAACCGTCGTCGCTCGCTCCCCAGAAAAAGGCCATGATGGCCCGGCTCGGATCGCGTCCAGTCTGCACGGCGACTGTGTTGCGCAGGAACAGGGCGTCTACCGCGGTACCGCCGGGCTCGCGTGCGACGAGCGTGTCGCCGAACAGCCACAGCGTCCGGTCGCCGCCCAGATCGACCGTGTACGCCCCATCGGCGCCCAGCCAGCGAAGATCGGCGTGGAAGAGCGCGTCCGCTTCGGTCCAGTTCGACGCCGTAACGCCCGGGGCAACCTCGCTACAGGCGGAGAACAGGACTACGAGCAGCGTCATCCCGACAAATCGCTTCATTCAGTGCTCCCTCTGCAAACACGCAACTCGCGATTCGAGGGAAGTCGATCGGAACCGGCGGCAGCTACGTGCTGTGGCCAGGCGTCTTGTCGTTGCTCAGATCGAATCTGCCGATACGCCGGACGGTTTTCTCCTGAACCTGGATCAATTCAACGTCTTTCACGAGGCCCCGGAAAGCGAGGTTCCTCCGATTCAACTCATCGGCGAGGCGCCTGCAGGGCGTGGATGTTCCATATTCGGCGACGGTCACGTGCGGGATGAATGGGATGTCCTTGCGGAGATGTGGCCGAAGCGGACCCTCGTAGAGCTCGTCATGAAGAGCGACAAGTTCCTTTCGCCCTTCCTCCGGAACCAAGAGCACGTGATGTCTCCGGCACCCGAGGTCACGCACCACCCGCGCTTCTCTGATGATGAACGATATGGGTGGGTGGCCCGACACGGCGGTCGATATGCGGTCCTCCATCGGCCGGCGCTCAGGTACGTCGACAGGGAATACGAGGGTGAAGTGCGCCCGAATCTTCGATGCTTGCGGATCCAGGCGTGCCCGCAACGCATCAACCCACCGGTGGTCGCGCTCTTGAAACACCGGATAGGCGATGACGGCAAGCTTCACTTCGTGCATGGAGGTGCCGGTACTAAACACGCAACTTGGGATCGGTGGGGAGTCGTCGCCCGAGGAGGCCGCTTCCCGCGTGCGCGGAGTTGCGTGTTTACCCTTTCGATCCTGAACCGGACATCTCGATGCCATCTTGACAACGACCAAGGGCGCTACGCCGGATCTCGGCGCTGGCTCGAACCTATCGCGCAGTGATCCGCCGCGCCGCGCGCACGTGAAGGGAACGTAGGTGAGACCGTCGCATCTGACCCTGTTGATTCTCATTGCCGCGCTGCTGCCCCCCGGGACGTCGCGCGCACAATCGGCATGGCAGTCGAGTGCGGCGCTGACGTTGGACGGACGCGGCGAGATCGGGACCGGAACCGTCTCGGGAATCGAGCTCGTCGCGGTCGGCGCGGGCGTCGAATGGCGCTTGGTCCCGACGGTGCGGATGCGAACGATCGCGCTCCTGCTGGGCGGGACGGGCAGCACCGACACGGGCCGTTCAGCGAGCGGCGGCGCGGGTGGCGAGCTCGGAGCCCGGGTGCTACCGTTTCCGGCCTGGCCGGTGCGGCCGTACGTGCGGATGTCCGCCGGCTTCCTGCTGTTCCCGCGAAGACCGTTTCTTCCCGGCGGCGACTTTTACGACTTCATCCTCGGTATCGGCGTTGGCCTGGAGATTCCGATCCGGTCGCGGCTCTCCGTCATCGGCGACCTGCATGCTACCCATCTCTCAAACGACCAGGGGCTTGGCCCGTTCAACCCCGCTTTCAACGGCTACGGGGGAATCATCGGCTTCAACTACACGCTTGCGCCCGAACCGGCCGCGGCACCGAGCGAGCCGCCGGGGCCGGATGGTCCCCCGGGTGCCGAGACGGGAAGCACACGCGTCCGCTCGACGCCGGGCCTGATCCTCGATGCCGGCGCTGGTCGGACGCCCGAGTCAGTATTCGAGGGGCAGGCGCGCGTCGTCGAACGGCTCTCGCCACGGTTTTTGGCGATCGTCGACGCGGAAGGACAGTCTATTGATGGGACCGCCAACGAAAACCTGGGCCTCGGCCTGGTCGGACACTGGGCCTTCGCGACCGTCGGCCTCCAGGGAGCCTACGAGCACATCCCCGGCATCGACGCCGTCGCCGTACAGGCGCAGGTCGAGTTGCACGTCACGCTTGAGGCGTCGCTGTTCGCGACCGGGATCTGGCAACACCAGAGCGTGTTCGCCGATTCTCTCACCAGCGGCTTTGGGATGCGGCTCTTTCCGATCGCCACCGTCCGCATCGACGGCGGCGCCCGACTAAGGCGCACGTTCGCGGCCGGCGACCACCGGGGTGTAGGTCCCTATTTGGCGTTCGAGTGGCAGCTGCCGTTCGGGGCACGCGCGTGGCAGCTCTCACTCTTCGCCGAAGAGCAGCTTTCCACCATCGAGCTCGCGGGCATCCGCTTCGCCTGGAACATGGGCGAAACCTCCCGCGACGTCGCCCGCCGCACCGGTTGGATGCGCATTCGATAGGTTTCCCCCTATCGATGAGCGGCGGCCGCCGGCGCGAGGCTCAGCAAGAGATCGGCGATTTCTTGACGAACTTCAGGGGTTCCGGCGTGACCGCCGTCGTAATAACGAACGACGAGATCCAGGTGCCCGGTCGTCGTGTTCCACTCTTCGAGTTGGTGCGTGAAGGTCGCTGGTGTATTGACGTCGCTGTTGCCCTGAAAGAAGCGATATCTCGCCGGGGCTCGCACCCGCGCCAGGCGCGCGAACATCACAAACCCTGACGGCCGACTGGCCGCATCCTTGAGATAGCCGCAGGAGACACCCAGCTGGTCTCGCATGATAGCCCAATCGCACTCGTCGACTGGCCGTCGGAGCTCCGGCTTGTCCGCCAGCTGCCGGTCAAGGTTGTCGGCGAAAGGTTCCAGCGGAAGGCCAGAGAGAATGAGTGTGTTAACACGCCGTGCGTCCTTCGGCCGCTTGGCGATGAGTCGGTCGAGGAGGAAGAGCTCAATGGTTGCGCCCTCCGAATGGCCCCGGAGATGCCAGCGAACCGCCGGTCCGAACCTGGAGAGGGAGAACAGCAGTGCGTCCTCGGCGCAATCCAACAGGGTTCCCTGCGTGTGCGCGGAAAATAGCGCGTCGTCGATATGGACCGATGATGGTTCGCCAAACGTGGCGTGGACCCCCGGCTTGTCGAACGTGATGAACGCGGCGGTGCGCGACCGCACCATGCCGGCCGCGGGGTCAGGCAGGAAGGCGCTGGTGCCGGTACCGGAACCGCCCATGGAAAGGACTATGTCCGTGACGGGTGCGTTCTCCCAGACGACGTAGCCATCGCAGCGTAGGCCATCACGCGCGACAAATTCGACGCTCTCCACATGGAATCCGCCTTGCAGGTTCGCGCAGCCGAAGGCCAGGAGGCACAGGGCGAGCAGACCAGGCCGGCCGGGGGTGCTGCTCGCGAGACCCGAGGCATTTGCGATGAGGGTCGTGTGCATTCAGGTCCCCCTACGTGAACACGCAACTCGGAGATCGTGCCCCTTGCCCTGTTTGCTTACACATCTATGCCCTCGAGTCGCCAGGCTTGTGCGAGGCGGTCGCGGCAACCTTGTTCGATGACGTCGGCATGCCCGACGATCAGACGTTGGACCGGTCGCTCCAGCATGGCGCGGAGGGAGCGCGCAGCCGCGGTCTTGTCCGGAATGTTCCTTCTGACGTCGGGAGGTACGCGCACCCGGCCGTAGAAGCCGGTCAGGCGCGCGGCACAACGCACGGTCCAGTGGTCCCTTGCACCCGCACAAAGGACAACGTCTGCGCCCAGCAGGGTATGCGTTGGTCTATGATAGAGCACCGCTTCGTCGAGAAACGGCACGCCCAGAAGTGGCAAGGTCTCGAATTCTGGTACGTCCTTGCCAAATTGGGGGTCGTTGATATCTAGGTGAAGTCTCAATGCCTTGTTTCTTTTTGGCGCCGACGCCGGCCCCACCACCCGTGCCTCGGGGAAATGGGCCGCCGCCGCAGGGGTCCCGAGATGATGAAAGCAGTTGGGGACCACCAGCCAACGCACGGGGCCGAGGGCGCGTAACTGCTCCGTCAACGCATCGGTGGGAGGCGCCGGACTGTGTACGAGCAAACCGCCATCGTCGAGGCGGACGACAGTAGGTGCGGGCGCGCAGCCGTACCCCGCTGAACCACACGGGGCGCTCTAGGGTCCAGATCTTGTCGGCGACTACGGCAGCGAGAGCGCTCTTAGACATGCGGACTATCCTTGGTTTGTGTTTGGGCCCATTTCCGGAGCCGCTCGACGTCGCTGGATCGCGCCCCAGAAGAAAAGCCATGAGGGCGCGGCTCGGAGTCATCCCCACCCTCGTGGCTTCATTCCAAGCGACCTCCTAGTTCCTGGGGCGAAGGGCGAATAGTGAGGACGTCCCGATCGAGATGGCTCGACGCATCCATCGACAGCCCGTGGCTTAGAAGAACGGGCGGTCTTTATTCGATGCGTGATCTAGGGAGTTCCTTGTTGGGCAGCACTCGAGTATTAAAATCCCGAGCGTTGATGGAAACGACATCCGTCGTTGAGGAATCTGCGGCCTGGTGGCGGCTTCCGCCGGTCGATGCTGCGCGCCTGGTGGCCGCGGCGCACGAGCTGTCGCAGCTTCGGACACTTGACGGCGTGATGGCGGTGGTCCGCAAGCGAGCCCGCGATCTCATTCACGCTGAAGGCGTCACGTTCGTGCTGCGTGAGGGCGAGCAGGTCTACTACGCGGACGAGGACGCGATCGGCCCTCTGTGGAAGGGGCGGCGCTTTCCTGCGAACGCCTGCATCTCCGGATGGGCAATCGCTCACAAGCAGACCGTGGCGATTCGAGACATCTATGCGGACGCCCGCATCCCCGTGGAGGCTTACAAGCCGACGTTCGTGAAGAGCCTGCTCATGGTTCCGATTCGCGCAGAGGACCCGATTGGAGCAATAGGCTCGTACTGGGCGACTCACCACTCCGCAGACGACCGCGAGCGTTTGGTCCTGGAAACTCTGGCGGGCTTTGCGGCCGTTGCGGTCGCGAACGCCCAGCTCTATCAGGAGGCGCACGACGCCGTGCGCGCCCGGGATGCGTGGATCGGGATCGCCTCGCACGAGCTGAGAACACCGCTGACTCCCATGAAGATCCAGTTTCAAGGTATCAAGAGGGCTCTCGCTCGCGGCCTCGCCCCGACCGAGCTCGCGCCTCGAATCGAGCGAGCGGAAAGGAATATCGATCGGCTGTCGCATCTCGTCGAGCAACTCCTCGACTACTCGCGGTTCGCAAACGGTCACCTCCAGGTGCAACGAGAGCTGTTCGATCTAGTTCCGATCGTCGTCGAGGTCTGTGATCGATTCAATGTCGACGCACAGAGACGATCGACGCCCATTGAAATGCGCACGCCGGCTAGCTTTCGGGGTCGCTGGGATCAACGCCGGTTGAGGAAGTCCTGATGAATCTGGTCTCCAACGCCGTGAAGTACGGCGCAGGACAACCGGTTCGCGTCGAGTTGGGCGAACATCATGGTGCAGCGCGACTGGTCGTCGCCGACAAGGGTCCCGGAATACCGCCACAGGATCAGGAGAGGATTTTCCAGCCGTTTTCGCGGCTGTCAGATTCCCAGCAAGGGGTCGGTCTCGGCCTTTGGATCGCGCGCAAGATTGTGCAGGCCCACAGCGGAACGATCGAGATAGCGAGCAGACCAGGAGACGGCACGCGCGTGACGGTTGTTTTGCCGTCAGGCTAGCGGGCGGCTTCCTGAGGCCCCCTTCAACTGCTCGACTGCGCCCCTGCGCGCGATCGCTCGAATCGTCGTGTCAGCCAGGCAGCCAGCTGGTGGATGTCGATCGGCTTCACCAGGTGGTCCTCGAAGCCCGCCTCCCGCGTCCGTTGGCGATCCCTCTCTTGAGCATACCCGGTGACGGCCACCAGGGCGATGTCTGCCGTGTGGGGAGACGCCCGCAACGCGCGGGCGACCTCGAAGCCGTCCATCACCGGAAGACCGAGATCGACGAGTGCTGCCTCAGGGCGAAACTGCGAGGCGACTTCGAGACCGCGCGGCCCATCAAAAGCGGTCCGCGCCGTGTGGCCGAGGGTTCGCAAGGACTCGGCGAGGAGCTCGGCGGCGTCCGTATTGTCGTCGATGATCAGAATGCGAAGGCCATGCGCCGTTCGCTCGGAAGGTCGATGTTCGTGTGTGCTCGGACGGGTGCTTTCGCTGCGTCGCTCGGCGAGGGGGAGGTGGATCGTGAATTCGGCCCCTCGGCGCTTGCCTTCACTATGCGCATGCACCCGCCCACCGTGCGCTTCGACCAGGTTCTTCACGATGGCGAGCCCCAGACCAAGGCCGCCCTGTGAACGATCGAGCTCTTGTCGTTCTTGAGTGAACAGGTCGAATATCCGCGGCAGCGTCTCCGGGTCGATGCCGCGGCCGTCGTCGGTAACCGACACCCGCAGGAAGGAGCCCTCGGGTTCGGCGGCGACCCGGATATGTCCGCCAGACTCCGTATATTTTGCGGCGTTCGTCAGCAAATTGGCCAGTACCTGGGCAAGGCGGGCGACGTCCCCATAGACGACCCAGCCGCGCGAGACGTCCACTGTCAACACATGCTGGCGGTCGTCGATCGCCGGGCTCGTCATTTCGATGGCTCGCGCCGTGACATCGGCGAAGTCGATCAGCTCGCGCTTGAGCTGAACTTTGCCACGCGCGATGCGCGAAACGTCCAGCAAGTCGTCGACGAGCGTGATGAGGTGCTTGACCTGCCGCTCGATCACCGTGCGCTCTCGATCGGAGCCGCTCACCCCCCGCAGGCGCATCAGCTGGAGCGCCGTCAGGATCGGTGCCAGCGGGTTGCGCAGCTCGTGGCCCAGCATGGCCAGGAACTCGTCTTTCGCGCGGTTCGCCGACTCCGCCAGTCGCCGCGCGACGGTCAACTCCGTCACGTCCATGGCGACGACCGCGATGCCCCTCACGCGTCCCTCGCTATCGAGCTGCGGTTGGTAGCTGAAATCGAAGTACGTCTCCTCGGGCGCTGCGGCGCGACGCTGGATGAGGACGCGCAGCGACCGCCCAATATACGGCTCGCCGGACGTGTAGACCTGGTCCAACAACTCGTAGATTCCTTGGCCCGCCAGCTCCGGCAGCGCCTGACGGATGGGTTTGCTGACTACCGGCCGGCCGCCGACGAGCTCGAGGTAGCGCTCGTTGGCGAAATCGTAAACGTGGTCGGGTCCGCGCAGGATCGCGACGCCTACCGGTGCGTGCGCGAAGACTTCGGCCAGTTGCAGCGCGTGAGTCTCCTCCAGCGACCGAAACTTGGCGCGCACGAGCTGCGCGTCGATCCGCGCGACGAGCTCGCGCGCCGAAAAGGGCTTGACTAGGTAATCGTCGGCTCCGGCCCGCAATCCGTCGACGCGCGCTTCCTCGCCGGCGCGCGCGGAAAGCAAGATAACGGGCACGGTGCGGGTCTCTTCGTGTGCTCGAAGGGCGGCGATCAACTGAAATCCGTCGAGCCCCGGCATCATGACGTCGCACACCATAGCGTCGGGGCGCTCTCGCAAGGCCGCCGCCAGCGCCGCATCACCCGCGTTCACGGCTTCGACGTGAAAGCGCACCGAAAGCAGCCGCACCAGGTAGTCCCGCATGTCGGCGTTGTCGTCGACCACGAGAACGCGCGCGGCGCTGGCGGGAGCGCTGGGTCCCCGTTCCGCTTCTGCGTTCGTCGTCTTGCCAGGGAGCCACCGCAGCGCTTCTTCGACGAAGGGCACGGCGGCCGCGCTTGCTTGTTGCGCCAACTGAGCTTCACCTGGGGCGGCGAGGGCATCAGAAGGGAAGTGTGCCGAGCCGAGCGGGATCCGTACCCGAAACTCCGTGCCTCGACCGGGCTCGCTCGCGGCGGCTATCGTGCCACCGTGGAGCGCAACGAGCTCCTGCACCAGCGCGAGTCCGATGCCAGACCCCTCGTGCGTACGCGCGGCGGATCGCTCGACGCGGTGAAAGCGCTCGAAGATGCGTCCGAGATTCTCAGGTGCGACGCCGATCCCGGTGTCACGCACCCGAAGCTCGACGTGATCGTCGCTCGTGGCGAGTCTGACGGTGATCGACCCCTTGAACGTAAACTTGAACGCGTTCGAGATCAGATTGAGGACAATCTTCTCCCACATCTCGGGATCGACGTAAACCGGGGTGGGCAGCGGCGGACAGTCCACGATCAGCTGCAAGCCGGCGCGATCGGTGGCCGATCGAAACGCGCTGGCTAGGTCGGCGGTGAGCGTCGCGAGATCGGTGGGGGTGAAGCGCGCCTGCACCCGCCCGGCCTCGATCCGCGAGAACTCGAGCAGCGTATTGACCAGCTTCAGCAGACGCAGTTGGTTGCGATAGACGATGTCCAGGTCGTCGCGGCTGAGAGCGTGCTCCGGCGAAGCGACCGCCTCTTGCGTCGGTCCTAACATCAAGGTGAGCGGAGTACGAAACTCGTGGCTTACATTGCTGAAGAACGCCGTCTTCGCGCGGTCGATGCGAGCCAGTTCCTCCGCGCGCGCCTCGGCTTGTTCGAGCATCTGAGCGCCCGCGATGGCGGCGCCGATCTGCGAGGCGACGAGCGCCGTGAAGTCTCGATAGGCATCGTCGAACTCCAAGCGCGCGCTCGTGCCGGCCACCAAACACCCCACCGGCTGCGTCGCTCCCAGGGGCGTGATCGGCAGCGCACGCACCTTGCCTTGATCGGCGGTGACACGCACGAGGTCCAGCCACTGCGGCTCGCCCGTTCGCATGGCCAGCGTGAACGGGCAGTCGCGCAAGTCGACCGTATTGCTCAGCTCGGGTGGCAAGAGCGCTGCGCCCGCCCGTGCCGCCGTGCGCGCCGTTTTGCCGTCGGGCGCCACCAGGTAGATGGCGGCGAATGGCAGATCCGCGTTGTTCCTTTCGAGCACGCGGCCGGCGGTGGCGCAGGCCTCGAGCACGGTCTTGGCTTGCCTGGTCTCGGCCGCAAGCGCCTGAGTGGTTTTCAAACGGCGCTCGCCAAGGATCCGCTGGGTTGTCTCCGTGACCGTTACGAGCACGCCGCCCACGCGGCCGCTCTCTTCGCGGATCGGACTATACGAGAAGATGAAGTAACACTCTTCGACGAAGCCGTGACGATCGAGCGGCAGCATGAAGTCGACGAGCGTGGTCGGCTTGCCCTCGAGAACGCCCAGGAACATCGGACCGATGATGGGCCAGATCTCCGCGAAGGTGTCGCGCGTGCTGATCCCCATCGCGGCCGGGTGTTTCGTCGAGCCTAGGATGGGTCGATAGCCGTCGTTGTAGAACTGCGTGAAGTCTTTGCCCCACGCGATGTACATGGGAAACCCCGTCTCGAGCAGGATGCTGAGCGCAGTGCGGAGACTCTGGGGCCACTCCTCGACGGGGCCGACCGCCGTCTTCGACCAATCGATCGATCTCATCAGCGCGCCCATTTCCCCGCCGCCCGACAGGACGGCGCTTGCCGCTTCGGAGTGGGAACGCTCGCTCGCCTGCATTCTACCGTTCTCCCATTGCACGTCGCAGGCGGCAAGGCCGACGGCAAGAGCTGCCGTTGAGCGTGCCAGCAAGTCCCATGTCTACGATGCGCGAATGAACTCAGCCGTCCGCGCCGTCTTGTGAACGAGGACTATGGACGTGCGCTCGTCGAGCACCGCGATTCCCGGGGACGGCGCCCGAGCGAGCGCACCTACGCGACTTCAAGCCGATCGAACCGTGATCTGGCGTGGTTTCGCCTTCTCGACCTTCGGCAGCTCGAGCCGCAACACGCCGTCAGCGAGCTGCGCGTCTATCTTCGGCTGATCGATGGTGTCGGACAGCGTGAACTGACGAACGAAGATCCCAGTCCGGTACTCGCGTAGGACGTTCGACTCCTTGCCGGTCCCAGGCGCCGTTACCCGTCCGGTCAGTGTCAGCACATTTTCCCGGAGGTCGATCTCCAAATCTGCGGCCTTCACGCCCGGCATGTCAGCCAGCAGCGTGATGGAGTGGTCATTTTCGAAGATGTCGACGGCGGGCGAATAGACCGGGCCCGTGCGCGTCTGTTCGGGGAGCCCGACGGTCGTGTCTGCTTTCTGAACATCCGTGGTGGCTTCGGTGGCCATGACGTTCCCTCCTTTCCTTGTCCGTTACGTTCAGGTCCTGACCGCGATCTGCCGCGGCTTCGCCTGCTCGGCTTTGGGCAGCGTCAGGGTGAGGATGCCGTCGGCGTAACGTGCGTCGACCCGCGCAGCCTCGACCTCGGTCGGCAGCGTGACTGCACGGTTGAAGGCTCCCTCCGCGCGCTCCTTCCGGTGATAGCTGACGCGTTCGTGCTCGCGCGGGATTTCCCGCTTGCCAGAGATCGAGACGCGATTTCGCAGCGCGGAGATCGATAGATCGGCCGGGTTGATACCCGGGATTTCCGCTCGCAAGTAGAAGGTGTCGTCGTCCTGGGTGATGTTCACCGGCGGGAAGACGCCCGCTCCGGTTACCCACGCGCCCTCGCTGGTCGTCGCATCGAGCAGGCGCAACATTTCGCGCCGCATCTGGTCGAAGTCGGAAAGAGAGTTTTCGAACGTTGGCCGCGAGGGCCAAACCCGTCGCACGAGCATGGTCGACCTCCTGGGGCTAAGTGCCCGAATTAATGGTACAATTTGTTGCTGCGCCGAAAGTGAAAGCACCAGCAGGCGGGCGTCAAGAGCGAGGGCGAACGATCCAATCCGCCAGTTCGTCGGCACATGGAACACGTGGCGACGGTCCCGCTATCCGGTCGCGTAGACAAGGCTTCAGCGGGGAAAGCGGAGCGACACGGTCGTGCCTTCGCTCTCAGACGAGGAAACGTCGATGGTCCCCCGATGGGCGCGCACGATTTCGCGCACGATGAAAAGGCCTAACCCCAGACCGCTCGATTGGCCGCGGCGCTCTCGCGTCGTGCGGAAGGGATCGAACAGATGCGGAAGAAGCTCGGACGGGACGGCGCCGAGGTTATGCACGGAGAGCGCGACCTGTTCGGCGCGGGCTCCGTCGAGCGCGATGGTGATCGGTTCACCGCTCTTGAAGGCGGCCTACGTGTCGCGGAGGCTTGGCAAAACTATCGTCGTTCACACCGAGGGCTCGCGGTTGCGGCTGGACCCGCACCGTTGGGCGCCGTTCTGGTCGGCGATGGTCCACGCCATCAACAATGCCGTCGATCATGGGATCGAGGCAGCCGACGTCCGCGTCGGGCAAGGCAAGCCGGCCGCGGGAACCCTGTGGCTGGAGGCCTGCGGCGATGGCTCGGCGCTGGTGGTCACCCTACGCGACGACGGTCGAGGGATCGATTGGCCCATCCTCGCGTCGCGCGCCGCGGCCACGGGACTCGCCCACGTCTCGCAGTCGGACCTGATGGAGGCAATGTTCTCCGACGGCATCTCCAGCAGGGGCGAGGCGACCACGACTTCGGGCCGCGGTATCGGCCTCGCATCGCTGCGGGCGGTGACGCGGGCGCTGGGTGGATCGGTCGACGTACACTCCGAGCCCGGCGTCGGCTCGACATTCTGGTTCCGTTTTCCTGGCGTCATGGAGCGGCCCGCGAGCCCGATGCCGAGAGCGCTCGACATTGGATGGCAACTCAGTGAAGCGATAGTCCAACCCGACCAGGCCACCAGAAACAAATAAAAGCATCCATCCGGACGATTGGCGGCCACTGATTCAGAACGATGGGCCGCGGACTCGGGCCGCATCGGCATCTGCTCATTCGTGATGACGATTCGAGCGTGCACGAGCGCCGCGTCGCGATCCTCATCTCAGTTGAAGAACGGATACACCGAGAGCTTCAATGGCAAGCTCCGGGACGAGTGCCTAAATGCTGAGATATTCTGTATCCGTTCGGTTCGGGCCGTCGCTGAGGTGGTCGCCTCTCGGCGCTAGATCTGGTCGTCGACATGGCTGGACGACGAGCGAGTCGCGATGAGTGGCAGAGGCGCATTGAGCGCTGGATGGACAGCGGCCTGACCGCCAGGCAGTTCGCCACGGAGACCGGGATCAACACCGGCACGCTGCAGTTCTGGAAGTACAAGCTGGCGAGGTCGAGCGCGTCGGAAAGGCCGGCGCGGAGGAAAGTGCCCGAGCCAGCTGTGTCGTCTCTCGTGGAGGTGCGGCCAGTCAGCGTCGCTCCGGACAACCGGATCGAGATCGAGCTAAACAACGGGCGACGACTGCGTGTGCCGGGGCGGTTCGACGTCGAAACACTGAAGGCGCTCGTGCTCGCCCTGGAAGCGTCATGATTCCCGTCGGTGTGCGCGTATTCCTGTGCGTCGAGCCCGTCGACATGCGTCTTGGCTTCGACCGGCTCGCTCAGCTCGCGCGCGAGCGCGTCGGGCGTGACCCCGTCGACGGCGGCGCGCTCTTCGTCTTCGGCGGCAGGTCGGCGTCGCGCTTGAAGGTGCTCTGGTTCGATCGCAACGGGCTGTGTCTGCTGTACAAGCGCTTCCACCAGGCGCGGTTCGAGTTGCCCGTCGCGGCGAGCGGTCAACGCGTGCTGCACATCGACGCCGCCGCGCCCTCTCTGCCAACATGAGTGAGACAGCGCGACCCCTGGAGTTTAATAAGCAGGGCGAGCGAGGATCTCACCGAAATGACCGCAGCAGCGATAGCCTCCCTCGCGGAGGAGACCGAGGTGACCGAGAAGGCCCGGCGACGGCAGTTCACCGTCGAATACAAGCGCAAGATCGTGAAGGAGGCCGACGTGTGCGTGTCCGTCCGCTGAAGCGCAGTTGGTTTGAGTATGACAGGCGTGGGCGCGTGGAACGAGAATCCCGCGGATCATGCGCAGGAAAGCGAAGGCAGGCGAGGAGATCCCCCTCGGGCGTTGGCGAGAGCCGGAAGCCCGCCAAGTGGTGTCGCTGTGGCGGAAGAGCGGGTTGTCGGCGAGCGCGTTCGCACGTGCGAAAGGGCTAGCGGACGAGCAACGATTGAGCTGGTGGCGGAAACGCCTCGAGAAGAGAGGCGAGACGACGGCGCTGGCGCCGCTGACGTTCGTCCCGGCCGAGTTGTCCGGCGCAGCGGTTGCCGCGGTCGTGAGACTGCCCGGCGGCGTGGTCCTGGAGCTCGCGGAGGTAGCCGTTGTACCCACGAGCTGGGTAGCGGCGCTGGCAGCGCAGTTGAAGAGGTCGTCTTGATCCTGCTGCCGCGTGCGGTGCGCGTGTACTTCGCAACGGCGCCCGCAACCTGCGCAAGTCGTTCGAGGGGCTCTCGAACGAGGTGCGGTCAGTATTGGCGCGTGATCCGCTGTCGGGTCACGTCTTCGTCTTCCTGAACAGGCGACGAAACTAGGTGAAGCTCCTCGTGTGGACGCGCGGGGGTTTCACCATCGTGCACAAGCGATTGGAACGCGGGACCTTCTCCTTCCCGGCGCGCGTGGACGGCGGCGCGACGAGCGTGTCGATCGACGTGCACGAGCTGGGGATGTTGCTCGAGGGATCGACATGGTGCACGTGCGCGCGTCGGCGCGGTGGGAGCCGCCCGCGCACGCGGCGGCGCGATAATTTTTTCACGCGCACGTCGTTTTTTTTGAGTTGTCCACAGGCCAGGCGGGCTCCTTTCGGTATAAGGGTTTGGTGGCGACGACGCGTACGTCGAGCGAGAAGCGAGGCGAAGTGCTCGCCATGCTGCGCGAGCTGCTCGCCGAGGGACGCACGGACGACGTGCTGGCGGTGGTCAGCCAACTGGTCGCGCGGAACAGCGAGCTCGAGCGGCGGTTGGCGCAAGTGCTGTCGCCGAGCCGAAAGAACGAGGGCGTGCCCACGGCGCAGCTGCAACTGATCCTCGACAAGATCGAGGTGGAAGCAGGCAGCGATGAGAACGGGCTGGACCCGGCCATCGCGGCAGCGAACGAGAAGCTGCGGGAGACGTCGGGAATCGACAAGACGGACGAGCGAACGGAGGACAAGGAGACCGGCAAGCGCAAGCGGCAACCATTGCTGCGGCGGACAATCCCGGTGTCGCTCCCACGCGTCGACAACCCCATCAAGGTGCCGGACGCGGAGCGAGCGTGTCCGGCGTGTGGTGCGGCGCGGGTCTGCATCGGGCACGACGTGACGGAGGTCGTGGAGTTGGTGCCGGCGAAGCTGGTGGTGCGGCGAGACTCTCGCGAGAAGCTGGCCTGCGAGAGCTGCGACGGCGAAATCGTGCGCGCGCCGCCAGGCGACAAGGTAGTGGCCGGCGGCCGGCTCGGCTCGACGCTGGTGGGGATACTGCTCGTCGACAAATACGAGGATGGACTGCCGCTGCACCGACAGAAGCAGCGCTTCGAGCGCATGGGGCTGTCGCTCCCCATCTCGACCCTCGCCGATCAGGTCACCTGGGCGACGGACTTGCTGCGGCCGCTGTGGCGGCTGGCGACCGCGCCGGGAGCTGGGCTGAGCTGCACGACGCTCTCACCCGGCGGGACCCGGAGGGGAGGCTTGACGACCGTGGTGCTGCCGCTAGTACCTGGTCGCCAGACCGTACAAGCTGCACGCCCCGCCCGTATCGCTGCAATAGACATAAACCACACCGGGCCCTCCCGTGTACGTATATGAGGACTCTACCGGGGCTGCTCCGCTGGCGGGAAGCGAATACGTCATCGGTGTCGTTCCATCGGTAATGACGATATTGCGCGCAGTCGAGGAGCTCGACGACAATCCCGCCACATACACGTTGCACGGACCAACCACGGGTATCGCAAGATACCCAGTCGTGGCGGAGCCAGTCTTGGGAAGTTGCCATCGCGCAGTGAAGCTCGTGCTCGCTCCTGCGAGAGTCCCCGTCCTTGCGGATGCTCCGGATGGAGTCGATGCCGACAAGCATCCCAAGGATCTGACGCCGTTATAGATTCCATCTGTCTCGTTGCCAGAGGGCCACCCGGCGTCACTAAACAGCCATGTCGTACCCGTTCCCAGCACGGCGAGTCTAACGCTCACCGTGTAATTGACGGAGGAGCCATCCTCGGCGGTCACAGTATAGATGACGGGGCCAGTGAAGTCGTTTGGCGTCGCGCCGCTAACTTGGGCAGCGCCGTTGACGGTTGCCCCCGCCTTCGCGGATAGTGTGATGTTGGCAACAAGCGAATTCAAGCTCGTGCCATTGGGCGCGAGCACGACGATTGTCTTGGCTGCTTCGTTGATCGTACCGACGACCGCCGGGCTCGTGAACGAATATGCGGTGATAGCTTTGGCGTCGCTGACGGTTATGCATGTTCCACCGACGGCGATCGTCGCGGAACTGCCCGACTGAGACGCCACTGTCACGTTTCCGCCGAAAGTCCCTCCAACGGTCGGCATGAATCGGACATAAAGATCGGTTGGCGGCAGCTGCCCGCCAGTATATGGGATTTGAATGTTTGACGTAAAGGGGCCGGCAGCAGAGCCACTAACTGCAAATGGATCCGGGGCTGTTATCGTGATTGTTCCGGAATCGGGAGTCACGCCGAGCCCGTGCAATGAAAATGTCTTGTCGCCTTGAGTGTTGATATATACAGCGCCAAAATCGGCGCTTGCACTGCTCGGAATGATGCCGGATGGATTTAGGTCTCCGACAAACAACCCCTTGCCGACCATTTCCTGAGCGGCAAGTTGGGCGAATAAGGTCGCCCCGTAGGCCTTTAGATGCGTGTTGTCGGAATCGTTATACACGAATGTTTTTGCTTCGGTGAGTCCGCTGGCGCCAATGGCGTTGAATGATTGTACCAATGCCTTGGTCGAGGCGGTCAGATCGATATACGGACAGGTTTCGACCATCGCGACATCCTTCATCGCCCCCACGTAATCCGCGCTCTGATAGGTGGTGTTAGGACCGGGTACAGTCCCATTTCCAGTCAGGTCGTGACTATTTGTTGCCGACAACGGGAAATTACCCAATCTAACGACTGGCCCAACCAGAATCGGATTTGCGCCGAGTGCGCGAGTTTCTTCGATGTATTTGACCAGATAGTCGTGATATGTGCCCCACGCTTCATTGCCGCGGCCATATGTGCCGGCATTTTCCGCCAATGTTAGACCTGCGGCGGTTGCCTCTTCACTGCTCAAGCCGTCGTACACCTCGTCATTGTGCGCAAACTGAATGAGGACATAATCACCGGGCTTTAGTGCTGACTTGACCGTTTGCCAGTAATGATGGCTGGTGTCAGCGTAGTAGTCTCTTGAGCTTCTGCCCGGGAGACCATAGTTGACCAACGTGACATTTGGTCCCGTGATGAATTGCGGAAACTCCTGACACCATCCGCGCCTTTCGGTCGCGGTACCGAGCGTGTAGGTGGCGTTGTCATAGGAGGCCATTGTTGAATCACCAATGGAATAGATCGTATAGGAATGGGAACTGGTAGAGCCGTCGGGGCTGTCGGTAGAGCCGTCGGGGCCAGCAGTAGAGCCATCGGCGCCGCCAGCGGAGCCGTCGGCGCCGGCAGTAGAGCCGTCGAGGCCAGGTGGGGGAGAATTCTTGTTGCCTGTGCAACCACTCAGCACAGAAAGCAGGAGCGCGCCCAGACATGGCCACAAGACCTCGTCGAACAGTCTGGTCTTTACCATTTCAGTTTCTCCGAAGCGTTCGTCGTAGACTGGCCTTGAGCCACTGCATCATGCTGTTCTGGCTTAGCGTATTGAGCCTCGCTCTATGCTCACCACACGCGGTTGATTGCGGAGCCATGGATCGCTCTATTTAGTATGCTCGGGGCGCAGAGAATCCGTCTTACAGGCAGTTCGCCCGGTGTTCCTTTTGTGATCGACCCCGAGTAGGCAGTCGCTTCTGTGGCCACGAACGCGGGAGCACGGGCGATCCAGGGGACGCCTCGAGGGAACTGACGCGTGAAGGTCCTGTTCACCCGAAGCCCCCACGCCGGAGGCGTCAGCCTAGGCATGACGTTTTGGTGATCGATTCGCTCCCGGTCGCACATAGATTCTCCAGAGGGAGAATGTTTCGGAATATGAATGGAATACTGCCCGTCGGCATAGCAAATGCTCGACGCGCCGACGAGATCGCCAGGGGAGGGCCGTGGCCGTCAGGAAGGTCCGTTCGACGAGCGCCAGCTGGTTGGCCGACCCCGAACCTGCTGCACCCGGCGCCGGGCGTGACCCTGCCGCGGTGGAACCGGTGATTCGGAGGGAGGCAAGGACCATGAATGAGGCGCAGCGATTGTTCGCGGACAACGCCATCACCGACCTCGAGCGCGAGATCCCCGACTCGCGGAAGAATGATCCGATGCCGGAGCTGCTCCGCCCTGGGAGGGACACCGCGCTCAAGTTGAACGGCAGCGTTGCCGCGGGCATGCCAGGCGCGACCCGCGCGCCCGTTGCTGCGGCGCCCAAGGCGGCCAAGACCGTGAGGCTGGTCTGGCTTTCGGCCGGCGTGGTGGCGCTCGGAGTGGCCGGCGGGATCCTGGCGGAGCGGTTCGAACCGGGCACGTCGGTTCCGGGGTCGGGCCGCGCCGATGTCGGGGTCGCGGCAACACGCGAGCCTGCGGTCAGTGCGCGCCGTCTAGTGGCGCCTGCAACCAAACCGGTAACACCGGTGGCTCGCACCGTGGCGCCCACTCTGTCCGCGACACTCGGAGCACCTAGCGCACCCAAGTCGCCTCGCGCGGCGGCGCCGCCGACACTTGCGGCTCTGACGCAGGCTTCGATCGCGAGATCCGGCAGGGCGCGCGCGCTTGAGGCACCGCCAGCGCCCACGGTGACCTCGGCCGTCGCTGGCGAGGGCGCACCTCGCTTGACCGCTAGTCCGTCGCCGGTCGCGCGCGTGGGCGTGGACGCGGCGAAACGTGAGTCGCGACCAGCGCGCGAGTCGACGGCGACGCGACCCGAGCTGACGCTGGCGCGTCCCGAGCCGGTTTCGTTGGCCAGCAACCTGCGCCTGGAGATCGACCTCATCGACGCCGCTCGCGACATGCTGCGCACCAGGTCGTCTGCGCGCTCTCTCGAGATCCTGGACCAGTACAGCGTCCGCTTCCCGGACGGATCGCTCGCGCCCGAAGGGATGGCGCTGCGGGTCGAGGCCCTGATGCGGCTGGGGCGCACGGCGGAGGCGCGCGCCGTCGCGCGGCAGTTCGTCGCCGCAAACCCCACGAGTCCGCTCGTCGCGCGGATGAATCCGCTAGCCAGCGGCGCCACGCCCCCGTGAGCCACCGGGCGGCGACGACTGTTGCGCAGGCCGGCCCGCACTGATCTCACGGCCCCCTCTCAGCGGGCGAGGACCCCTGCGTCCGGGACCTTGATCGGGTGTCTTCAATCGCGGCTCGGTCTTCCGGCGTGCCCTCACGGGAGTACACCGGCCTGCAGGCCTTCCCGCGATGGCGCGACCGGAAGGATGGCGCCGTCACTGTCGAAGTACATCCTGTCGATACAGGTTTCGCGGTGCGTTCCATCGCCGCCATCGATCTTGAAGCGATGGTAAACGAGGTAGTATTCGTCTCGCGCCGGAATGGCGAGAACGGTATTTCCGCCCGTCGCAAGAATCCCGAGAGTGACATCTTGTTGCAGGATCGGGCCGATTCGCGTGAAGGGTCCCCTGGGAGACTTCGCTCGCGCATATGCGACCTGGTAGCTCGCTAGGCGCGTGTCGCCCTCTGACCATTGCAAATAGTAGTCTTGGTTGCGCTTGAACATCACGCTCCCCTCGAGGACCCCTGTTGCGTTGGCGGGCGAAATGTTGGAGGGCGCTTCCGAGAGGGAGAGCATGTCGGAATCGAGCTTGGCCATCCGCAAGCCGCCTGGACCGCTACCGAAATACAGGTACGCCGCGCCGTCGTCGTCCAAGAAGACGTAGGGATCGATTGATTGCGTCCCGTATTGGTTCGTATCAATCAGCGGATGGCCCAACGCATCTTCGAAAGGCCCCGTGGGAGAAGTGCTCGTTGCGATGCCGATTTTTTGGGCAGCGCAGAAGTAGAAGAAATAGGTCGAGTCGATTCGAGCGATGCTCGGCGCCCATGCGCGGTCGATGGCCCAGGTCAGAGCGGTCGGGAGGTCTAGAATGACACCCCGGTTCGTCCACTGGACCAGGTTCGTCGACGAGAACGCACTGAATGACGGCGATCCCCAGTTTGGAAACCCATCGGTGGTCGGATAGATGTAAAAGACGCCGTCGAATAGCGCGATCTGTGGATCTGCATTGAGGCCCGGTAGGGCGGGGTTGTTCACCCCTGGAAAATTGCCGCCATCCGGAGCGCCGATCCCGCTGATGGTGGTGCCACCTGATCCGCCAAGCGCCGTGGAATCCGCAGGGGGTCCGCCGCGCCCGCGACAACCCGAGCCGGCCGGCGATAACACGATGGCAAGGCCGAGTCCGATCAAGCGGAGGACGGCCGCGCGGCCCAAAACGCGGCGTTCAGCCTGGACAAAATGCAAGCGCAGGAAGTATTCATGCATGGCCCACTCGACACTAACTAAGACTGTCGATCGAAGGAGCGAAACCTTGACTACGGATCTCCCTCGCTCAGATACGCATCTCGATGTGTTCACGCTTGGCTTCCTCAGCGTCCTCGCGGGGCTGATACCGTCGGCGTGCACGAATGGAGACGGACGGCCCCGGAGCGCCACGCCGGGACCAGACAGCGGCAACGCGGCGGAGGCAGACACCCCGTCGGACGTCACGGCGGCTACGGTGACCCGCTACATCTTGACGACCTTCAAGAGCGACGCAGCTGCGGACGAAAAGCTGTGGGTCTATACGTCGCCGGACGCGACGAACTTCACGGTGCTTTCGGATACGGGCTATGGTGGGCCAACCGGTGTTTTGCGCGATCCGAGCATAATGAAGCACACAGATGGCAGATACTACGTTGCATTCACGACTCAGTCGTGGACGACCGCGTCGACCTCCTTCGCCGTCGGTTCGAGCTCGGATCTGGTCAATTGGACCACGGTGGCAACGGTCGATTCGGGAATTGCAAACACCCATTTCACCTGGGCCCCCGAGTGGTACGTCGAAGACACGACTGTGCGCCTGATCGTTTCGATTGATGATAGCGGGTCCGGTTCGAATTTTCGAACGTTCGCATACACGGCTCAGGATCAGACATTGACCTCATGGAGCGAACCGGTCTTCATTGGGATCTCTGGTTACATCGACACGTTCATCGTCAAGGTGGACCAGACGTATCACGCGCTCTCCAAGGGAGCGACTTGGATCGAGCATGCGACAGCTACTACGGTTACCGGGCCTTGGACATGGGTCGGAACGGGGAATTGGGCAGGCTGGGGACAAGGGTTCGAGGCTCCCGCGCTGGTGAGGCTGGACGATGGCTCCTGGCGTGTTTACGCCGACGCATTCGTTTCGCGAACAGGTCTCTGGACCGGCACGGCCGACCCCACCCTCGGCGTCTTTTCGACGTTGACTCCGCTGGGAGCCGGCGGTGTCGTGAGACATGGCACGGTCTTGGCGGATCACTCTCCGTAGCCCATGCTCATTCGCGGTAAGCCAGCGTCGCAAACATCGGATTGTCGTTCTGCGGTGAGAAGGTCTCGGTGCCTTCGACACCGATCGCCTGCAGCGTGAACGGCATCGGCAGGCCTTTCACGTCGTGGTAGTAATTGTAGGGTAGCTCGTAGATGGGCTGAAACTGGCCCCGGCCGACGTCGGAGATCGTGGCGTACACGGCGGAAAAGCTCAGCGTGAAGGGCTGCATGGGCGCATAAGGGACGTCGTTCCCGAGGTTGTAACTCGCGATATATTCGACCGCGCGCACGAGCCCATTATTGCCCCAAGCGTAGAGCGTCTCGTTACCTTGGTTGTGGGCGATGTGCGCCGTCTCGACCAGACGCGACAGGCCGCCCTGCGCGTGGCCCTGGTCGCGCCCCGCCTCCCAAGTCTGTCCGGTCGTCGGGTTCACGTAGTATTGGGGCGCGCCGTTGCCCTGCCCGTTGAAGAAATAATCGATCGCCTGGCTGTAAATCGTCTTGTCGTCGAGATACACGCCGATCGCGATCTTCGTGCGCAGGCCGAACGCGCCGCGCGCACCGGCGCCGTTGGGCAACGGCGTGACCAGCACGCCGGTTGGGTTGTACGCGGTGTCGGAGTAGACGACGTTTCGGATCCAGTCGTTGAAGGTGGTGATGTCCGCCGGCTGCCAACCGGTGTAGGCATACCCGGAGTAGCGGACCAGCTCAGCGCTGCTGACCCAGAGCCATCCCAGGATGGCCGCTTCGAGGTCGCGCTCTGGATCGACGCTGTCGAAGTGCTGCGTCCCGCGCGCGTAGGCATTGAGAATCTTCACCGTTTCGTCAGCATGCGCGGTCTGCCCGGTTAGCACGAAGACGAGCGCATTCTGGTAGGCGGTGACGGCGTCCCCCTCGGCTGGGTAGCGGGTCCCGGCGAACGCGGACGCGGCGTTGCGGCCAATGATCGGCGCGGGTGTGCTGAACGTCTTGCTGGCGCTGGACGAGCCGTTGGCGATGAGAGTGTTGTAAGACGTGAGCCAGGGTTCGCTGCCGGCGGCGATCTTGGCCTTCATGCGAGCGATGTCGGCGGCGTTGAGCAACAAACCGGGATGGACGAACCCTTGCGCGTTGGCGCCGCTGTCAGTGCGGGTCGATCCGTCGCTGCGTGTGCCCGCGTCGGACGCGCCGCCCTGCCCAGGGGCGCGGCCTGCTTGTCCGCCGGCGGCGGCGTCGACTTGTCCGGCGCTACGGCCGCCCTGACCACCCGTCGTCAGGGTGACGTCCGTGGCGTGATCGAGAGCCGCGTCGACGACGGTGGCCACGTCAGCCGCGTCAGCGGCCGCGGAACCGCCGCTTCCCGAGGCGCCGCCGGCACCACCCGCGCCGCCACCGCCGGCGCTGGCGCTGGCCGACACCGTGCATGCGAGGCCGGGGAAGACGGCGGCGGCGAACAGCGCTGGCGCCACTGACAGCGTCAGTGCGAAAAGCCTCGTAAGAGGAGCCGCGCTTGTCGCCGGCACAATTCCGTCACGGCGCGCAACGCCAGCACAATCGGACTTGTTCCCTCGGACTATGGAGGCGGAGACGGCCACTGGCAGTCGCCGATTACTTCAGATATGCCGCGAGTGGGCCGTTGTTCCTGCGCACCTCCCCTGCGACCAACTCGGCCATCTTCACCGCGCCCGGCTCGATAAAATGCGTGGTCCCACCGTCGAAGATGTTGGTTGCCAAGAACGCGTTGCCGACACTCATGTAGTACTCTTCGCTGCGCAGGTTCAGGTCCTCGACCTCGACGTTCTTCGTGGTCGCCTCGGCCTTCATCGCGTTAGCATAGGGAAGGAGTGTGTTCGTGACGGTCGTGCCGCTGAACGATCGATGGCCCATCGGGGTCACGAAGATCGGAGTCGCGCCCTTTGCGCGCACGGTGTCCGCCATGATCCCGAAGTCAGTCTCGAAGTCGGGTAGCGAGACGAATCGCGGGCAGTCGTGCGTCTCGTCGTTGGTGCCGAACTGAATGAGCAAAAAGTCTCCCGCCTTAATCCCGTTCTTGATCGCCGCCCACTGTGAGGTGTCGATGCGATTGCCGGACGCGTCCAGCTGGAACTGAGGATCGCCCTGATCGTCGACGCATAGCAGATTCCCGGCGCTGTCTCTGGCCACCGACCACATGAAGAACGCGACACTGCGTCCGCCGATCGCTTGATTGTTGATGGTGACTTTCGGGCCGAAGAACTGACCGAGTTCCTGGCCCCAGCCAAAGATGCTGACCATGTTGGTGCCGTCGGTGTTCCCGGCGGCGTAGGTCATCACTGTCGAATCGCCGGCGATCCAGATTGTCGTGTTGGCCAGAACGCCGTTGCCTCCCGCGCCGCCGGTGCCAGACGCTCCGCCGCGGCCTGCAGCGCCGCCGGTGCCAGCGGTACCGCCGCGACCCGCAGCGCCGCCCGTGCCGGCACCGCCGGCACCCGACACTCCGCCCGAACCCGTGGTCCCACCCGAACCCTTCGCGCCCCCTGAAGCCGTCGCGCCGCCCGAACCCTTCGCGCCGCCTGAACCCGTCGCGCCGCCCGAACCCGTCGCGCCGCCCGCGCCCGTTGCGCCGCCCGCGCCCATCGTGCCGCCCGAACCCGTCGTCCCGCCCGCGCCCGTCGCGTCGCCGCCCGCGTCTATGCTCGCCGTGCCATCGCCGCCTTCATTGACGCCGCATCCGACCAAGGCCGACGTCAATAACAGCATTCGGAAGAGTCGGATGTTCCAGCGCATAGAGGGCCTCCGTTGCCTAATGCGCGATCCTTCTTGGAACGATCACGAAAAGCGGCTGCGCGGTGCGCGCGAACAGCTTCGGGCGGCCGGAGTACCGTTTGCGAACGTTACAGGTCGCTTGAGCGCTCAGCGCGAAGTCGCGGAAAGATCCGATCGTGGCTTTGCAGCCCGCTGGGCGGCGCGATTTTGTGATCGATCGCCTCCCGATCCGGCATCAGCACCATGAGACCAGCTCTGCGCTTGACGCTCGCGCCTGGCGCGCAGCATCGCGGTTGCCAACACCACCGTCCCTACCTCAGGAGATCGTCAATGAAACAGCTCTCCAAGACATTCGTCGGCATCGCCGCAGCGCTGGGCCTGGCGTCGTGTACGGCGACCGGAAGCCCTTCCGGCAGCGACGGCGAGGGCGGATCCACGAGCGACGCGCATGCTCCTGGGGTCGGAGGGACGACCGGCTCGGGGGTAGGGGGTGGCGGGGCGACGCTTGGAAGCGGGGGCACCACTGGGACCGCGGGCAGTACTGGGGCCGGCGGGAATATTGGGAGCGGCGGCAGCGGCGGACGCGGGGGCACGGCCGGGGCCAGCGGGGGATCTCCCGCTGGAATCGGCGGCCGAGGCAGCGGTGGTCAACCCGGCACCGGTGGCAATTCAGGGGTTGGCGGATCGGGCGTGGGCGGCGCGGAGGGAAACCTTCCGACCGGCGTGACGCACCTTTTTCCTCCGCCTGGTGGCCAAGGTATTTGTCCGGATCCACCTCTGCGCATCACTTTTTCGGGTGCTCCGACCTTGGGCACGTCCGGGCGCGTTCAGGTGTTCAATGCCGCGGGAACCGTCGTGGCGTCCGTTGATCTGGCGGCAGCGACCGTCACCGATACAATCGGGGGCACCGCATACACCTTGCTTCGTCCGGTCTACATAGATGGAAACGACGCCGTCATTTATCTGAAGACGAAGGCCCTCGGTTACGGTCAGACCTACTACGTCATCGTCGACTCCGGGGCGATCAGGCCGCCAGGCGGCGGCACGCTGGCCATCACCGCGTCCACGACGTGGAGATTCACCACCGCGACGGCCGCGCCGAGCAACGTCTCTGCGCTGACGGTGGCGCTTGATGGGTCGGGTCAGTTCTGCACCGTGCAGGGGGCCCTCGACGCGCTCCCCGCCAACAACACCGCAGCCTCGCTGATTACGATCAACACCGGTTCGTATCACGAGATCATCCACATGAGCGCGAAGACCAACGTCACGTTGCATGGTCAAGATCGAAAACAAACCATCATTCTCGGCACGAACAACAATACCCAACAGGGGACGAACGCGAGCACGATCAACCGATCTCTGGTCGGCTTCGACGGCGCCAATGGCCTCGTCATCGAGAACCTGACCATCCACAACTTGACCCCCCAGAATGGAAGTCAGGCCGAGGCCTTGCGACTGCAGAGATGCGACAAGTGCATCGTGCGCGACGCCGACATCCTCAGCCTACAAGATACACTGCTCTGGGAAGGCCGGATCTACGCTGACAATTGCTACATCGCGGGCAACGTCGACTACGTCTGGGGCGGTGGCGTCGCCTACTTCAACAATTGCGAGATTCGGACCGTGGGGCGTTCGGGCGTGATCGTCCAGGCGCGAAACGCCGCGGGCGCCTATGGCTATGTGTTCGTCGACTCCCGGATTACGGCAGACGCCGCGGCGACCAGCAACAACCTGGCCCGCATCGACGCCACCGTCTATCCCGGGAGCCACGTCGCCTACATCAATTGCCAGATGACCAACGTCTCCGCCGTTGGCTGGATGCTCACGGCGGGGTCGCCCACCGCCGCCCTCCGATTCTGGGAGTACCAGAGCACGGACGCCGCGGGAAATGCGCTCAACACTGGCGGCCGCCTCGCTGGATTGACACCCATCACGGCCAGCCAGGCAGCCATGATGCGCACGCCCACCGTTGTCCTCGCCGGATGGCAGCCCTGAACAGGAGAGGCGCCGTCGCTCGCCGCTTCCACGGTTGGAAGCCGCCGGGACAACAACCCACGCCGCCTGCGCTATCGCAGCGCGCGCGGCGGGCGCGGCTCCTAGACCCGGCAGGTCCTACGGTGCGGCGCCGGGACCGCTGTTGCAATATTCATTGAATCGATTCCCCGTCGCCGAATAGGGGCGAGCGGTCGTCGCGGCCGCGGTCCAAGGGGCGGCCCGGTTGATGTATGCGCCGATGCTCGACTCCCGGATCACCGCCTGTCCATTGGGCGTCGGTGTCGTCCCACTGGAGTCCCACGATCGGCCAAGATGGTTCGTGTTCGTCGGTGCCATGGCGTCCGCCGTGAAGTTGCAACGGATGAGGAGAAATCCCAAACTGTTGTCGACGGAGGTGCTGGGGGCCAGGATAACGCCAGCGCTCGCTCCGCGCCGTGACGACAGGTAGTGAATCTCCGAGCCATCGATCACGACCGTCGCGTTTCCGAAGATGCAGTCGGTGTCGCCTTCGATGTAGCTGTTCTTGATATAGACGCGGGCGATGGTGGTGGCCGACGGCGACTGAAGTTGGACCGTGTCCTGGAATCCGTGCAGCCTGACGTTCTGCAAGACGATCTTGTCGCCCGTGGTTTGCAGAGCCAGTGCCTGAATGTTGGTACCGCTGGCCGGTGTCGGGAAATCGTTCGAGATGGTCATGTTCATTATCTGAAAGCCATTCGAACGGACGGCGAAAGTCTGACTGGCTCCCTGGGCCGCTGACATGTTGTGGATGATGACGACCTGAGTTGCGTCCGTGCCCTCGCCATAGATCGTGACGGGTGTAGCGCCCGAGTACGATAGTTGCTCGCGATACGTTCCCGGTTTGACCAGGATGTAGCGCCGTGCCGATCCAGTCGCCGCGCCCAGCGCCGCCTGGACAGTCGTATGTGTTCCGCTGCCGTCGGCGGCCACCGTGAAGTTGGGTGTGAGGGAGCTGGCATCGCCGAGGCCGGCGGTCGGGTCCCAGTTGTCCGTGATCGGCGACGCGAACGGACCAGATTTCGCTAGGTAGGTGCCGATAGTGAAATTGACGGCTTCGGCGCTGGTCAACTGGGGTCGCGTGGATGTGCTCGCGATGGGTGCACTGCAGACGCCACTGGAACCCGCTGTACCCACGGAACCACCGGTGCTCGTCATTCCGCCGGCACCGCTCGAACCACCGGCGCTCCCGCGGACACCACCCACACCGCCGGCCCCCGCGGATCCGCCGGCTCCGAGCGCACCCGCGCCGCCGCCGAGCATGCCGCCCGTGTTCCTGAGGCCGCCCGTCCCCGGAGCGCCTCCCGTTCCGGCGCTGCCACCTGTCCCGATCTCGCCCCCCGATCCCGAAGCCCCGCCGGCGCCACGCGAGTCGTCCACCACACTTGCGTCCCCGTGAAAGCCTTGCCCGCCGACGCACCCCGCGATCACCAGTCCCGCGATGGCCAGAAGGGAGACCCGCGGCACGTACCCCAGAAACGGCGTCTCGCTCACATTCGATAGATATCGATTCATCGCCTCCCCTGCCGGTCCGTTACTCGGTGGGGCGCGCTCAGTGCGGGCCCACCTGGCTCATGATGGTGGCAGCCAGTGCGGCTGTTGCGTCTGGCGTCAGTTGGTACGGCGGGGTGAATCCGGTGCCCCTCGAAGTCGTAACGCCGGTGGTGCCCTGAAAGACATTGCCGCGTGCGAGCATGTTGCCGTCGGCGTCTTCCTGTAGCGGGTTCGCGACGTTCATGTAGACGTTGTTCTCGACCAGCAACGACGAGAGGTTGCCAGAGTTGGTGCAGTAGTCGTTGCCGGTGGCCGTGAACAGATTATTGACCACATGGATCTTGCCGTCGCGCGAGCGGGGCATGCGCTCGGCGACGTTGTCGGCCCACCAATTGTGGTGCCAGGTGACGTTCAAGTGTCC
>Ga0265342_10000821_pt1 | contig 31185 bp, 29 predicted proteins | sample 4CB327metaG_FD_203125 | JGI IMG/M metagenome (GOLD analysis project Ga0265342, IMG submission 203125) | Rhizosphere microbial communities from Carex aquatilis grown in University of Washington, Seatle, WA, United States - 4-CB3-27 metaG | ecosystem: Host-associated > Plants > Roots >... | reverse complement strand
CGAGAAAGAGGAGGCCGTTGTGCGCGAGCGAGACCTCGCCGGGGCGAGGCACCATGCCGCCGCCGATGAGTCCGGCGTCGGAGATGGTGTGGTGAGGCGAGCGAAAAGGCCGCTGCGTGACCAGGCCGGCTCCGGCTTCGAGAACTCCGGCGACAGAGTGAATCTTGGTGGTTTCGAGCGCTTCCTCGAAGGTGAGCGGGGCGAGGATCGACGGCAGGCGCTTGGCGAGCATGGTTTTGCCGGAGCCGGGAGGGCCGATCATGAGAATGTTGTGACTGCCGGCCGCGGCCACTTCAAGAGCGCGCTTGGCGGTTTGCTGGCCGCGAACATCGCGAAAGTCCACCGAGAATTCCTCGAGCTTTCCGAGGAGATCCTGTGTCGCGACGCGGAAAGGCTCGCGCTGGATGACGCCAACGACTGAAGTGTTGAGGAGATCGAGCACATCGAGGAGCGAGGAGACGGGATAGACGTTGATGCCTTCGACGACTGCGGCTTCAGCGGCGTTGGCTGCAGGCAGAATGAGGTTGGCGATTCCTTTCTCACGCGCCAGGATGGCCACGGGCAACATGCCGGGGATGGGGCGCACGCCGCCGTCGAGGCCGAGCTCGCCGACCATGAGAAAGCGGCTGAGGTCGTTGGAATGCAGGGCGCCGTAGGCTCCAAGGATGCTGACGGCGATGGGCAGATCGAAACCCGAACCTTCTTTTTTGAGATCGGCGGGGGCGAGGTTGATGGTGATGAAGGTAGGCGGAATGGTGTAGCCGGAGTTCTTGATCGCAGCGCGGACGCGGTCGCGGCTTTCGCGGACGGCGGCGTCGGGCAGGCCGACGGTATGGAAGTGGTCTTCATTCATGACCACGCCGCTATAGTCGACCTCAACCTCGATGAGGTTGGCGTCGATTCCGTATACGGCCGCACTAAGAGCCTTAAAGAGCATGGAGGAGGGCTGCGGAGGGAGTGTAGCAGGGGTTGGGGTGCGGCAGTCTGTGATGGATGAACAGGCGTTTCAGGCGTGGAGATCGGCGAGCAGGACGTGGAAAGAAAGGGACGGCTGACGCTTCGCTTCACCTAAAACAATAAGATTGATTGAGTTGGCAGACGATGCGATTGATTGAAACAGCGCCTCGGCGCAGCATTTTTCCCAAGTGGGCGATCGTCCTGGCGGCGATGGCCGTCGCCGCGCCCTGCTCGTCAAGGGCTTTTTCCCAATCGGAAAGCAAAGGGGGCGTTGCTTCGGGAGCTGCGACGAGAGCTGCGGATGGGGCTAAGGCCGGCGAAATATCGGCGGCGGATGACGGCCCTGTGGCCAACCCTGGAAGACCGACGGTTTCGACGCCAGCAACGCTCACGCCGCCGGGCTACCTTCAATTTGAGAGTGGACTTCTGGCTGCGTGGCACTCTCCGGAGTTTTCCTCGCAGACCAGCTTCAATGAGGTGATCAAGTTCGCGGTTTCGCGCCGCGTCCAGTTCCTGGTTTCGAGCGAACCGTTCGTGCATTCCAATACGCAGCCCACAAATGGCGATGGAGGTGTATCGCTGGGGGTTCAAGCGGTGATATGGCCCGGGGAAGGCGCGCGCCCGACACTTTCGACGAGCTACTTTCACGCGGTGCAGAGCGGCGGAACTCCAGACCTCGATATGGGCAGCGCGACGAATTCGGCGATTGTGTTGGTTAGCGCCGATGTGAAGGGCTTTCACTACGACACGAATTACCTCTTCAACGAAGTCGACGGCGATGAGGGTGTGCGCCGCGCGCAATTCGGGCAAACGCTTTCGGTTTCGCACGGCGTTGGAGAAAAGTTCGGCGTTACCGGGGAATTGTGGGATTTTACGCAGCCCTATTTGCGGAACTACGCTTTCGGCAATTTGTGGGCATTGAATTACAACGCGAGGAAGAACCTTGTTTTCGACCTTTCATTCGATCGCGGGTTGACGACGACGTCGACTCGATGGGAGATTCTGGCAGGATTTACCTACGTGTTGCCGCGGAAGCTGCTGCGGTAGAGGGGTGAGGCTGCCGGTCATTTCTTGTGACGGAACCTCGCCGTGGCGCCTGCCTCGATTGCCTTGTCGATTTCTTTGAGTGAAACCGGCCGCGCGAGCTTGGGAACGCTGCCCTTGAGGCGCTGGGTTGGAATCATGGGCAGAATGATCACGCCGTCGGGATGGAAGAAGAACTTGAACCGATCACCGGGCTTGAGCTGGAGGCGCTCGCGAACGGCCTTGGGGATTGTGGCCTGGCATTTGCTGTTGAGCTTGGCTTCCATCAGATTTGCTCCCCTTTACATTTCAGCAGAAGTAAAGGGCTGCGGCCAGCGTACCCGAGCAAAAACTTGCCTCCACGGTGTCTCTCCGTGGCGCGGAGCGGCGAGTGGATGGGGTTGCGTTTTTGCCACGATTACGATTGGGGACGTCGGAGTTTTCGAATGGCCGGCGATCCGCCCGGAACTCAAGTTCTCGGGACAGATGATACGTCGTTAATTCTCCCTAGTGCTCGGCCAGCTTCGACCCCCAGTGGTGGCGCACACCCGAGTAAATAAGTGCGCCTATGCCCAAGAGAACAAGCGAAGCGCTGGGTAATAGGTAAAACAGAAACAGACCAATCCACGCGTCCTCGTAGAACCCACCGGTCACCGCTTCAACAGCGAGATGCGGGTCCGTCGCGGCCAATACACTCCCATCCGCTGTGAAATCGACATCCAGAACATAATTGTGCCCTTTCTTGAGGTCAGAGCCTCCCAACCGGCGAAAAGCGGTCACCTCCGAATGTCCGTCGCTTTGTTCTCCCCCCAAGTCCAGTTCTCTGCTCGTTTCGCCCCGAGCGGAAAGCTTCCCATCGTCAAAAAGAACCCATTTTGCGCGGATGACGGTTGGCTCGGTGCAATTGTCAGAAGGAATATCGAATCCCATCAGGCAAGTGAGCCGGTGTCGGTCGATTCGTTCCTTGGACTCAATTTTGAATTCAAATGGCCAATCTTTATTGATGGAGAATCGCGGAGTTTGAGTATGCCCTGGCTTCAATGAGACGGGCATATAGACTGGCTCGCTCGTTCTGGTTCTTATCCAGACGTACCGACCGAAAAAGACGGACGCGCCAAGCGTAATGGAGATGATTCCGCTCCAAGTCAGCTTTGAGAAGCGCATACACAAAAGAATACTCTCCAGCTAATGGGCATTCTTGGCGTGTTGTTGGCTATGCGGAAGTTATCGGAGCGTGCGACCAAGCAAAGGCCGGTTTCTTCAGGCGGAATCGGCGGGGAAACTGCCCACGGACGCGCCGGGGGCGACATTCTGGCCGGCGAGCACGATGGCGTGGCTGGCGATGTGTGCGCCGTCGCCGATGACGGTGGGCTGAAGGCGGATTTTTTCGTAATCCGAAGCTTCGTGCCAGAAGGAAAAGACGCGGGAGTAAGAACCGATAACGGCATTTTTGCCGATGGTAATGCCGCCGCGGTCGTTCAGCAGCGCGCGCTGGCGGATGACGGCTCCGTCAGCGATGGAGAGGTTGTAGCCGTAGGTGAGATCGACGCCGTGGTGAATCTTGACGCCGGAGCCGAGATGCTCAAAGATATGGCGGCCGAGCATGCAGCGAAAACGCAGGCCTAACCAGTGATTGAGGCCTAGCGGCGAGCGGTCGAACATCTGCCAGAACCAGAGCAGGGGTTTACGCTGCGCAAAGCGCTCGCGATCGACTTCAGGGTAATGCTCGGCTTCAAGGGTGACGTTCATGGGATCGAGGGAGAGGTTGACGACGTTGCCGGGCAGCTCTGACGTGAGGGTAAGGTTGAGTTTGCCGCCGTGGGGCCGGCCCAGATAGATCTGCGTCAACTGATCGCGGACGATCTCGCTGCGGCGCTCCATTGAGCTATGGCGCAGGAACTCCTCGTCAAGAAAGCGAATCCAGCGGCGATAGATTTCTTCGGCTTCGGCGGCGGGATGGGGGACGACGATCTCCGAGGTTGCCATATGCAATTGAAGATAGAACAGAGGGCGGCGGGGGACAAGGGAAGAAGAGAGGAGCGGAGCTAGCGGAGTTAGCGGAGCTTAGTCATCAGTGGACGGCAAACTGCAGACGGCAAGGCAAGAACCTAAGAAGCAAGTCCTTCGACTGTGTTTGTCCAGCCGAAGCGGAACTCCGGTCACTCAGGATGACAGATTGAGAGGTGTGCCATCCCACCCTTGGCGCAAAAAACAAATGCGCGCCAAGGATTGGGCACCTAGATTCGTGCGGTGTGAGGATCGCTGCCGAAAACCGTGAACTGAGAACTGAGAACTGCTTCTACCGCTTGCCTTGGACGGTTTTAGGGTTCGAGCCGAGCTTTTTTGCGGCGCGGCGGTCGGCGATGGCATGCATCTCTTTGCCCCAATGCGAACGGTTGATGCCGAACTGCATGGCCAGCATCATGATGTTGCCGGTTCCCCAATAGAGCGCCAGTCCCGAAGCGTAGTGCCAGAGCATGAAGCCGAAGAGAACCGGCATCATGAAGGCCATCATGCGGCGCTGGGCGGGATCCATTCCCGGAGACGGCGTCATGTACTGCGTAAGGAACATGCTGACGATGATGAAGATGGGCAGAATATGCGTGGGGTCGGGCTGCGACAGGTCGGGGAGCCAGAGCCAGTGCGCCTGGCGAAGCTCGACTGTGTATTGCAAAACGCGAAAGTAGGGCCACAAGAGCAACATGGGCACGAGCATGGGCAGGCAGTTGCCGTACATGTTGATGTTTTCCGCTTTGTAGAGCGCCATCATTTCGGCGTTCATATCGGCGCGCTTGGGGTCGGTGGCCTTGAGATTCGCGTAGCGCTTCTTGATGGCGTCGACCTTGGGCTGAATGCGCATCATCTTGAGCGACGACTTGGTCATCATCAAGCGCGTGGGCAACAACGTGAGGTTGAAGATGACCGTGGACAGGATGATGGCCCAGCCCCAGTTGCCGATGCCGTGCTCGACCAGGAAGCGAAGCAGGAGGTAAAGGGGCTTGGCAACGATGGTCATCCAGCCGTACTGGATGAGCGGCTCGAGATTGGGCCCGTCAGCTTTTCCGTCCGCGCCCGTAGCGTGGATGGATTTGAGCACGTCGGTCGCCTTGGGTCCGGCAAAGAGGCGCAGGCGGGTGTCGCCGCTGATGTCGCCCATGGCAACGCCAAGCACATCGATGCGAACCTTCTTGCTATTCGGATCGGTCGCGTCGCCGGGGATCTCGATGGCGTTGTGCAGAGTGACCGCAGTGGAGCTTTCGGGCGTGTCGGGCATAAACGCCGACGCGAAATAGAGATCCATAATTGCGGCGTATTGGTAAGGCACGCTGACGGTGTTGTTCCCGCTGACTTTGGCTGCCGCCAGCGAGTCCTGCTTTCCATCCACCGACCACGCAAAGAAGAAGGGAGTCCGCGTTTGCGACGGCAACATTCCTGTCTGCTGAAGCTCTTCCATGTCGCCGAGGCCAGCGGGCCAGGTGACGAGAGCGCGGACGGGCGCGCCGTTCTGCTTTACCTGGGACTCGACGTTAATGACGTAGGTGGAGTTGAAGCCGAAGGTCTTTACGACATCGAGGCCATTGGAGGCGTAGTGAAAGGTGACGGATGCAGGCGCGAGAACGCTTCCGGTGGCCGAGGGTTGCGCTCCTGAAACCGAAACCTGGTAGAGGGCTTGATTGAGCTGGGATGTGAGCCCCGAATCGTAGGTAAACAGCGAAAGCGGCAGTCCGAAACGCGCGGCGGCCTGGGGCTGAACCAGATCAAGGGGCTTGCCTGCCGAGTCAAAATACTTTTTCAGGATCCAATGTTCGACCTGCGCGCCGCGGTTGGTGAACTGGATCTTAAAGAGCTCGTTCTCGACTGTGGTGGTGGTAACGATGGAGGCGGCGATCTGCGGAGTGGCGCTTGAAGCGGGCGCGGCGGATGGAGACTTGGGCGCAGGAATCGCAGCGGATGGAGCTGTGGGGGGAGCAGGCTGTGTTTGTGCGACAGCGGGTGGCTGATCTTGCGGCTTGGGCTTGGCGAAGAAGTACTGGTAGCCAAGGAAAGCGGCGAGCACAATGAGCATCATGGCCATGGTGGAGCGCATATCGCCACCACCACCGCCTCCGCCGCTGGAGCCCTGCGATTGCAGATTGGGATTGTGAATTTCGGGCAAAGGAGACTTCCTATCGTTTCGAGAGGGCAGCCCGCAGGGCAGCCGCTCTAGCTATGGTAACGGTTCGTGGGGGAAAACGGTTCCGGCGCGGCGGTCAGAAGCGTGAATATGGGTGGGCTGGTTCAAGGCAGGCGAGGCCGGGTGCTGCGCGGCGGGCGGGACGGGGTCGAATCCGCCGGGCGTAAAGGGATGGCAGCGCAACAGCCTCCATGCGGCCAGAGCAGAGCCCCGCAGCGGACCGTGCGTAGCGATGGCGACGGAAGCGTACTCAGAGCAAGTGGGCAGAAATTTGCAACCGCCCGGATGCAGCGAGTGCAGCGCCGGAGAAAGCCAGCGCTTGTAAAAGGCGAGCATTGCAAGCAAGATGCGGGTCATGATGCGGACTGCCCGGGGGCTTTTGGCGCGGCTGCTGAAGGCTTCGCTGAGCGGGCCATCTCGGACCGGGCCTGTTCCTGGGCCTGGAGCTGGGCTTGCTCGAGGATCCGCAAAATCTCCCACTCAAGTTGCGCAAATTCGATGGTAAGCACGACGCGGCGCGGGTGAAGGATGAGATCGAAGCCCGCAGGCAAACGATCGACATGGCGACGGAGAGCCTCACGCATGCGGCGCTTGATGCGGTTGCGCTCATGGGCCTTGCCGATGACTTTGCCGACCGTGAGGCCGACGCGCGCAGCCACAGGAACAGCCGCGCCCTCAGTTGTTTGCGGGGCGATTTGCGGAGCGAGGAACCAGCTCATGGCAGCGGACTGGCGCTTGCGCGAGGCAGCGTATGCGCGCTGATAGTCAGCGTGCTTGCGCAGGCGCGAGTTCGCCAGAGTTTTACGCTGGGCTGGCTTGGAAGCTGATGTCATGAGAGCCACATGCCGGCGCTGCGCGGCGGTTTCAAACTCAAGCAGCGCAGCTCTCGAACCAAGGACCGTCCGGGGAATCAATCGCGATGCGCGGGACTGACTGAGACACGCTTGCGGCCGGCAGCGCGGCGGCGACTGAGCACGGCGGCGCCGGCGTTGGTCTTCATGCGCGACCTGAAGCCGTGTGTTTTGGCACGGTGGCGGCGGTTGGGTTGAAAGGTACGTTTGGGCATGGTAACCCGCTCCTGTTTTCAAACGAGAATCTTCTATTTAGCAACACTTTGAGTATATCGCAGGCGAATTTTGGAATCCACTCCGAGGCGCTTTCACGATGTGGCAAGGGAGTGGAGAAATTCGTCGTATCCTCAAAGGAGTGCCGCAGAAATGAAGTGAAAGGCACGAGACGAGTGCGACCCATTAGTAACGCGGGTAACCAAGACGCGAACTTTCACCATCCTTGGTGCAACTCGAAAAGATCGCAGAAAACTTATGTGAATAGGGGATTGCAACGGTCTCGGATTGTGCTACTATCGGGACCGTTCCTGAAATTTCATTTGTAAATTCATGTGAAATTTCGAGCGTTCTGCGTATCGGATTTTAGTCAACGGCCTCGGTGTTGAATCCTTCGAGGCGGACCAGTAGTGATCAGGTAATTGGCCATCTGAAAGAGCGCGCGCAACACGTTGCTTTGCGCCTTGAAGAAGCTATTGCCTGCAAGACAAACAATGAACCGCGCGGCGCAATGCCGGCGGAATCAGCAAGGATTGTACGATGGCATTTGCGACTACGCCGACCTCGGCACTCAATCCCTGGCTCCAGATTCTCGCAGCACTCGAGAAGAAGGTTATCCGGCAATCCTTCGAGACCTGGCTTAAGCCGACTCGATTCAGCCATGCCTCGGGGCGCAAGCTTTACGTGCGCGTGCCGTCGCCGGAGTTTCAGCACATCGGCGACAAATACGGCGACCTGATTCAGGAAGCGATTGATCTGCAATCGCTTGACTTCGACGACGTATGTTTTGTGACTGCGGAAGAGGATCCTTCGATTCCGCCGCAACGCAGGGATGGCGGGTTCGGCCCGGTGCCGTCGCATGCGCCCACGGCGCCTCCCTCGAACGCAGCGCGCTCACCGGAGCAAGGCCGCTTTGATTGGTCGACCGCGGCGCAGCTCAACCAGCGCTATACATTTGACGCATTCGTGAGCGGCAACGGAAATCAATTTGCGCGCGCCGCTGCCTTGGCCGTGGCAGAACGCCCCTCGAGCGCCTACAATCCGCTTTTTCTGTATGGCGGCGTGGGCATGGGCAAAACGCACCTGATGCATGCCATCGGGCACGAAGTGAAGCGCAGGCAACCGGCCGCGAGCATCTGCTACGCTTCGGCGGAGAAGTTTACCAACGAGATGATCAACTCCATCCGCAACGATCGCATGACCAGCTTCCGCGACCGTTTCCGCACGGTGGAAGTGTTGCTGATCGACGATATTCAGTTCATCTCGCAGAAAGAACGCACGCAGGAGGAGTTCTTTCACACCTTTAATGCGCTGCACGAGAACATGAAGCAGGTGGTGATTGCTTCAGACCGGCCGCCCAAGGAGCTGACGGAGATTGAAGAACGGCTGCGCTCGCGCTTTGAATGGGGGCTGATCGCGGATATTCAGCCGCCCGACCTTGAAACCAAGGTGGCCATTCTGCTGAAGAAGGCGGAAAGCGAGCAGGCGCAACTGCCCACGGATGTGGCACTGTTTGTGGCCTCGAATGTGCGCACCAACGTGCGTGAGCTGGAAGGCGCGCTGGTTAGGCTGATTGCGTGGTGCCAGCTGAACCGCATGGAGATTTCCCTGGCGGCAGCGCAGCAGTGCCTGAAGCAGTTTATTGATATGCAGGTGCGCAAGATCACAATTGAGGCGATCCAGCGCGCGGTTGCGGAGCAGTTTGGCATGCGCGTCGCGGACCTGAAGCAGAAGAACAACTCGCGCAATGTGGTGGTGCCGCGGCAGATTGCGATGTACCTTGCCAAGCAGATGACGGAAGCGAGCCTTCCGGAGATCGGACGCCAGTTCGGAAACAAGCATCACACCACGGTGATGCACTCGATCGGCAAGATCGACGAACAGCGGCGGACGGACAAGGACCTGCACCGCACGCTGACCAAGTTGCAAGATGTGCTGAGCTGCTAGTGGCAGTGGTTAGTGATTAGTGAGGGCCGCCCGCGATGGGCGGCTCTTCTGTTATGGATTAAAGAATGATTTTACTGCCGGCGTGATGGCGGGGAGTTGGCGCATCTCTGCGCTAAGTGAGGCATCGAAAATTTCATGGATTACAGATTGCTGGGAGGCTCCGGCCTCAAGGTGTCCGCGTTGAGTTTTGGGACCGCGACTTTTGGCGGGTCCAACGAGTTTTTCAAGGGGTTCGGATCGACCGAGGTCGATGACGCGCGTCGGATGATCGACCTCTGCTTCGAGGCCGGCGTGAACCTTTTTGATACGGCGGATGGATACTCGGAAGGCCGATCGGAAGAGATCTTAGGCAAGGCTCTCGCGGGCAAACGGGACCAGGCACTGATTTCGACGAAGGTGGGGTTTGGGACCGGGCCGGGCCCGAATGACGAGGGCTCGTCACGCTACCATTTGCGGCGCGCGCTGGAGGCGAGTCTGCGGCGGCTCGGGACTGACTACATCGACATCTACCATTTGCATTGTTTCGACGCGTTGACGCCGTTTGAAGAAACGCAGGATACGCTGAACAAGTTTGTTCGCGAGGGCAAGGTGCGCTACATCGCGTGCTCGAATTTTTCGGGATGGCACCTGATGAAGTCGCTGGCCGTTGCTGATAAATACGGTTGGACGCGATTCGTGGCGCACCAGGTGTACTACTCGCTGATCGGCCGCGAATACGAGTGGGAGCTGATGCCGCTGGCGTTGGCGGAGAAGGTTGGCGCGCTGGTGTGGAGCCCGCTGGGCTGGGGACGGCTGACGGGCAAGATCGGACGCGGCAAGCCGCTGCCTGAGGTGAGCCGGCTGCATTCGATCGCCGCAGAAGGCCCGCAGGTCGACGATGAGTATGTCTACAACGTGGTGGATGCACTGGAAAACGTCGCAATTGAGACGGGGAAGACAGTTCCGCAGGTGGCGTTGAACTGGGTGCTGCAGAGGCCGACCATTTCGTCAGTGATTGTGGGTGCGCGGAACGAGGAGCAGTTGAAGCAGAACCTGGGCGCAACGGGATGGAAGCTGAGCGCTGAGCAGATTGCCGCGCTGGATGAGGCAAGCGATCGCGAGCCGGCATATCCCTACTGGCACCAGAGGAAGTTCTACGCGGGACGCAATCCGCTGCCAGTGTGAGAGAAACAGTTCACAGTTCGAAGTTCGCGGTTCGCAGCATGGGCAGACCGAGTTACCGGTGCGAGGCAACTTCACTCAGCGCGTGATGACGGTGGCGCTTGACGACGTTATGGCCGATGAGCCACCCGAGCGCGCCCCCCACCAGGACATCGACTGGGAAGTGGTCGCGGCCAAGAACGCGGGTGAGGCCGACCCCAGTGGCCCCGGTGTACACCAGCCATTCAACCGGCCTAGAAGGGTATTCGGCGGCGATAGCGGACGCGGCTGAGAAGGCAATCAGCGTGTGGGAAGAGGGAAACGAAGAGTCGACGCCTGCGATCGATTGAAAAAACCTTCCCCTCGCAGTGTCCTGGTAGGGGCGCTCCTGCCACAGCGCGAGCTTCAGGACCTGCTCGACTACGACGCCATCGAGCATTGCCTCACCGGTGAGGATGCCGGTTTCGCGCGCGTGGTCGTCCTGCCGGAATCGGCCAACGCCGTACAGCGCAATGGGGGCGGCGACAAGGCTGTAGATCATCGCATTCGAAGCGTTGATATTGGCCTGGTTGAAGCTGGGATTGGTTGAAACGACATTCGTCATTACGTAGTGATCGGTGGCGAGGGCGACACCGGTGGCCACGCCAAGCGGGACGATCCACTTGAGGTCGTGCGCGCGGATGCGCACCGGGCTGGTCCAGATGACAGCTTGATCTTCAAGGAAATTTCGCGGCACTCTGCGAACCGTGACATCGTCGCGCGAAGACAGATGCGGGGATGGCGCGTCAGGCAGCGAAGCGCGGTCTGGAACATTCGCTGGTGGGACGCTTGACGCAGGTGCGGTTTGCGCATGAATGCCGATCGCGAAACTGAGAGCCAACGCGGCGAGAAGTGGCGCGAATGAAATAGATCGGCACGATGTTTCTGGAGGGGGAATGATTTGGTTTTCCTGCATGAACTCTCGGATAAGGATCGGCAAAGCCGGGCTCCTATTATCCGACTATTTCAAACAGGTAAATGTCAACGAAATTGAGCGCATTCAATCAATCAGGCGCCCGGAGATGACGGACCGTTCATCTTGTCCAGACTGGGCGCAAGCAACGTCGAGGTGGAAACTGGATCGCACGAAGCGAATCAGAGCGTTTGGGGAGGATTGTTGAGATAGATTTCGACGTAGTCGAGATAATTCTGCGCGTATTCGCGGATGAGTTCGCGATCCTTGTCGGAGATCTCGCGGCGCAGCTTGGCGGGAACGCCGGCCCAAAGAGTGCGGGGTGGAACGACCGTGTGCTCGGGGACGACGGATCCGGCCGCGATGATGCAGCCCTCGCCGATGCGGCTGTTGTTCAGGATAGTGGCTCCCATGCCGATGACGCACATATCCTCGACCACGCAACCGTGGACAGTGGCGTTGTGGCCGATGGTGACCCAGTCACCCACGATGACGGGATAGAGGTTGCGCTGGCCGTGGAGGACAGAGCAATCCTGGACATTGGAGTTGGATCCGACACGAATGGAGTTGACATCGCCGCGAAGGACCGCATTCATCCACACGGAAGAGCGCTCGCCGAGCACGACGTCGCCGAGGACTTGTGCGGAAGGGTCGATGTAGCAACTGGCTGGAATCCTGGGCGAATGGCCCTGGTAGGTTCGGAGCATGGAAACCTCTGCGGTGGCCGCTACTTGCAAGTTTAACTGGCGCGTGGCGGGGGCCGCAGGGAGACGGCGATATCGGAGCTCCGCGGCGACGTTCGTTGCCGAATTCAGCGGGAAAACGGCAATTATGAGATTGGCCGCCGACCCGAACCTCGCGTATGATCATAAAAGCCTTACAGGCAGGTTTGGAGGTGTTACCCTTTGGCGGAGGTTCGCGTACAGGAAGGCGAGCCGCTAGAAAATGCTTTGCGCCGATTCAAGCGGAAGGTGCAGCAGGAGGACATCATCAAGGAAGTGAAGCGTCACTCCTACTACCTGAAGCCCGGCGAAAAGAAACGCGTCAAGGCAGCTTTGGCGCGCAAGCGGAACCGCAAGAAGGCTCGTAAAGAGCAGGACTAAGTTCATTAACCGCCGCGGGAAGCACAGTTCCGACAGCCTTCGATGGAAGAAAATCGAGGGCCGCTAAGAAGACCAGTGAGAATCGGAACGGCGACCGCGGCGTTTTAATTTGCTTCAGTGTTTCTCCAGTTTTCTGTCGATAGATTTTTATTGGGAACCTTTTGACCCTTGCCCAGCGAAGAGTCTGGGCGGGTTGCCACAATCCCTTCAGAAACTGAGAAGCGCGAAAGCTAACTGACCACGCGTCTGGCGTGGGAAGTGTAAGGTTGTCCGCAAATGCGGGCAAAAGTTCGAATGCCGCCCCAGCTTTAGGTGCGGTCCGGGCCCCTTGTAGTGCACGACGAACGAATACAGGGAACCGGAACCGGCAAGATCCCGCAGAGAAGTGGCCGACTTCGGTGAAAGTCCCTGTGAGGGAAGCCGGCCATGGAATTCACCGATCGAGTGCTGAAGTGCGTTGACTGCGGCGCCGAGTTTGTGTTCACTGCAGGCGAGCAGATCTTCTTCTACGATAAACAGTTCAAGAATGACCCCAAGCACTGCAAGCAGTGCAAAGCGAAGCGTGCCCGGGGAAGCCAGCGCGTGCGCCCGGAGACGCGGACCACGTGCTCTGAATGCGGCACAGAGACGACTGTTCCATTCAAGCCGACGCAGGGCAGGCCGGTACTGTGCCGATCATGCTTCCAGAAGCAACGGGCAATGCCGGTGCCCGCACCCGTGCCTACGGCAGCGCAGGACTGAAAAGCAGGTCGCCCCGAAAGTCCGAGGGGAAACCGGCGTTGCGGACCAGCGTGGCGAGCTGCGCCCAATGGCGCTGGCTGTGAAAGAGCGCGTGCCCACCGATCTTTCTGCGCGAGACTGTGCGCTGTTCCGGCGGGAGCCAGTCAAATTGAAGAACATAAGGTTCGTTCCAGGCTTGCTCTGGCGCGGCGAGAAGTTGTTGATAGATGGATGTCGCCTGCGTGTGCAGATCGAAAAGCGCGGCCAGTGGACCGGCGGGGATTTTTTCGCGCGGTGTTTCGGGGGTTTTAGCCAGGCGCTGGGCCCAGCGCAGTTCCGCGCCCCATATGTGGCGTACAAACTCCTGAACGTTTGTGGCCCCACCGATGCCGCAGGGAAGATCAAGAAGATTAGGGTTGGCGTCGAAGTGAGCTTTCCAGAAAGCGGAGGCCTGGTCGTTCCAGGCAAGCATTTCGTCGAATGTGATTCCTACGCTCATAAAGCTCCTTTCAATGCACGATGTCCGATGTCGCGCCGATAGTACATTCCTTCGAAGGAGATTTCAGCGAGGGCTTGATAAGCCCGGGCAAGAGCTTGATCGAGCGAATCAGCGGCTGCGGTTACGCCGAGAACGCGGCCGCCGGCCGTCACAATTTGCCCGCCCACCTGCGCTGTGCCTGCATGAAAGACCTGAACGCCCGGAACCTGGGCTGCGGCTGCGAGGCCGGTGATTGGAAAGCCGTTTTTGTAGCTGCCGGGATAGCCGCCGGAACTGGCGACGACGCAGGCGGAAGCTCCGGAAGCCCAGCGCAGAGGCGTGTCGGCAAGGTTGCCGTCGACGCAGGCCTCGAGGGCGTCGATCAAATCGCTTTCGAGGCGGACGAGGATGGCCTGCGTCTCCGGGTCGCCGAAGCGGGCGTTGAATTCCAGCACCTGCGGCCCGCGGGCCGTCATCATGAGCCCGCAATAGAGGACGCCGGCGAATGGAGTGTCTTCGGCGGCCATTCCTTCGACTGTGGGGATGGCGATGTGGTGCAGGACCCATTCGGACATGGCGGGATCGAGGAGCGAATCGGTGGAGTAGACGCCCATGCCGCCGGTGTTGGGGCCCGTGTCGCCCTCGCCGATGCGCTTGTGGTCCTGCGCGGGAACGAGCGGCGCGACGTGCTTGCCGTCACTGAGGCAAAGGAAGCTGACTTCGTCTCCCTTGATGAATTCTTCGATGACGACTTGCTGCTCAGAGGAGCCGAGGAGCGCACCGCTAAAGAGGCCTTGTGCAGCTTCAGCCGCGGTGGCGCGCGAATCGCAGATGATGACGCCTTTGCCCGCAGCCAGACCGTCGGCTTTGACCACGATGGGCGGATGGAAGATTTCGATCGCCTTTTCGACTTCGGCAGCCGAAACGCAAACGGCGTAGTTCGGCGTGGGAATGTTGTGGCGTTGAAGGAAGCGCTTGGCGAACCCCTTACTAGACTCGAGCATGGCGGCGGCGCGCGTGGGACCGAAGACGCGCAGGCCGCGCTTCTGAAGCTCGTCTACGATGCCGAGCGAGAGCGGCAGCTCGGGGCCGACGATGGTGAGGTCAGGCTTCTCGGCCTCGGCGATGCGAACCATGGCCGCGACGTTCTTGAGGTCGACAGGAACGCAGCGTGAAATTTGGGCCATGCCGCCGTTGCCCGGAGCACAGACGACCTCAGTAACTCGCGGGCTGCGTTTAACCGCCCAGGCCAGTGCATGTTCGCGGCCGCCGGAACCAAGGATCAGGACTTTCATTTTTTCCTTCCCATAAAACTCAACCAAGACCAGAAAGATCATCGGCAACGAGGGCGGGGGAAGTCAAACGGGGTGGCAAGGTTTGATGAGCTTGCGCTCGCCTATACTGATGCGGGAAGCGCCGACGGCGAGGCGTACAAGCCGTTTGTGAAAGGTGGGATGGTCGATACACGCATCAAGCCGTACAACGAGCAGCAGGCCGAGAAGGCCGCGCGCGCGGAGCAGACGCGCGTCTACCGGCGCAACCAGGTGTTCGGGTTGCTGATCGTTTCGGCTGCGATTTTGGCGTGGTGGCTCTGGCATACGAATCCGAAGTGGATTTTTCCGCCGGGGTGGTGGCGGTGGTAAGGCAGGGATCAGGGATCAGAGATCAGAGATCAGAAAAGACCGCCGACGATGCACACGATCCACTCGTTGTGATTCTGCTGGGACCGACGGGGAGCGGGAAGACGGCGCTTTCGCTGGCTCTTGCGGAGCGATTTGGCGGCGAGATCGTCAGCTGCGACTCGGTTGCCGTGTATCGGGGGATGGAGCTGGGCACCGCTAAGCCAACCAAAGAAGAGCGGGAGCGCGTCCCGCATCATCTAATTGATGTGGCCGATCCTGATGAAGTGTTTACAGCGGGCGAGTACAGCCGGCGTGCGCGAGTGGCGCTGCGCGAGATTGCCGCGCGTGGACGCCTGCCGATTGTGACTGGGGGAACGGGACTGTATCTGCGCGCGCTGACGGAGGGATTGTTTGCGGGACCGGCGCGGCGCGAAGATTTGCGGGCGCGGTTGAGGTGGAGCGCAGAGCGGCATGGGAATGCGTGGCTGCATCGCGTGCTGCGGAGGCTGGATGCGGCGACGGCGGAACCGATTCATGCGAACGACACGGCGAAGGTGATTCGCGCGATTGAAGTGTGCGTGGCGGCGCGGAAGCCGATGTCCGAAGTGATGGGGCGCGATCCGCTGAGGGGGTTTCGGCTGCTGCGGATCGGACTGAACCCGCCGAGGGGTCAGCTTTATGACCGGCTCAATCAGCGTTGCGCGGCGATGTTTGCCGCGGGGCTGGTGGAGGAGACGCGAGGATTGGTGGGAAAGTATGGTCCGGTGAAGGCGCTGGATTCGCTGGGGTATCGGCAAGCATTCGGCGTGCTGGACCGAACAATGAGCGAGCAGGATGGGATCGAGGCCGCGCAGCAGGGGCATCGTAATTATGCAAAGCGGCAGATGACGTGGTTTCGGCGGGAGCCGGAGGTACGGTGGATCGAAGGGTTCGGTGATGAGGCAGGGACGGCAAGTGCCGCGGCGGAGCTGGTTGACAGCGCACTCGTGTGATTGCGCAACAATTTAAACTGATCATGGTGAATCATCATTTGGAGTTCGTGCTTTCCCAGGTCTCAGAATCGAGACCTGGGGCACCCACGTTTTGTGGTAAGCGGAAGATAGCAGATTGAGGATTGCGCTATCCGACCCTGAACGCAAAATGCGCGTTTGGGATGGGGAAACCCTGATGGTGCTGAGCGCACAGCAAAGTTTCGGAACGGAGTGACTGGTGGCAGAGACGAGTGCAGAGACGATTTATGACGTGGCAGTGATCGGCGGCGGGCCGGCGGGTTATACGGCGGCGATTCGCGGGGCGGAGTATGGGCTGAAGGTGGCGCTGATTGATGCAAGCCCGAAGTTGGGCGGGACGTGCCTGCACGTCGGTTGCATTCCGACCAAGGCGCTCCTGTTTAACGCCGAGCTCTGGGACTACCTGAAAGAGGCCGAAGAGTTTGGCATCAAGGGCGTCGAGGCGCGGTCGCTCGACTGGACGGCGGTGCTCGCGCGCAAGAACGCGATTATCACGAAACATGTGAAGGGTCTCGAGTTCCTGATGAAGAAGCACAAGATCGCTGTTTTTCCTGGCTTTGGACGAGTGACGGGGCCCGCGCAAGGCGGCGTGCACACTGTTGAGGTGGAAACGAACGGCCAGAAGAGCCCGGTGAAGGCGAAGAATGTGCTGCTCGCTATGGGGTCCGAGGCGAAGCTGCTGCCAGGATTGAAGGCGGACGACACGATTCTGACCAACATCGAGATTCTGAGCCTGAGCGCGCCGCCGAAGTCGTTGATTGTGATTGGAGCGGGCGCGGTGGGCGTGGAGTTCGCGTCGATTTTCAGGAGCTTTGGGACCGAGGTGACGATTCTGGAGTTTTTGCCGCGGATGGTTCCGGTGGAGGACGAGGAGATTTCTAAAGAGCTGGCGCGTGTGTTTAGAAAGCGCGGGATCGAATCCAGCATGGGCGCGAAGGTAGAGAAGGTGGAGAAGACGGCCGATGGCGTCCGCGTGAGCTACACGGATGCGAACGGAAACGCGCAGGTGAAAGAGGCCGAGAAGGTTCTAGTGGCCGTGGGACGCGGACCTTTGACGAACGGGATTGGCCTGGAAAAAACAAAGGTCGAGCTCGAGCGGGGATCTGTGAAAGTGAATGAGACGCAGGAGACCGCGGAGCCGGGCGTGTTTGCGATTGGCGATATTGTGGCGGGGCTGCCGCAGCTGGCGCACGTGGGCGCGATGAGTGGCATGGTGGCGATGGCGAAGATTGCGAGCAAGTATTACAAGCCGGTGCGAAGGGATCGGATTCCGAGCTGCACGTACACCGAGCCACAGATTGGCTCGGCGGGATTGACCGAAGCGCAGGCGAAGGAAAAGGGCCACGAGATCAAAGTGGGCAAGTTTCCGTTTGCGGGCAATTCAAAGGCCACGATTGTCGATAGCCACGATGGGTTTGTGAAGGTGGTGGCTGACGCGAAGTACGGCGAGATTCTGGGCGTACACATCATCGGGCCGCAGGCCACGGAGCTGATCGCGGAAGCCGTTGCGGTGATGGAGCTCGAAGGAACGGTGGAGCACTTGATGTTCACGATCCACGCACACCCCACGCTGAGCGAAGCGATGCTGGATGGATTCGGCGCGGTGGAGGGGATGGCGATTAACGCGTGACCACCTGCGGTGGGGCAGCCGCGCTTCGCGCCGCCCTTTAGCGGTATAAGCGGGGTTAGTTTCCGATCTTGGCAAGCTATTGGATTGACTAGGAAACTACTGCCTGCCGCTTCATGAGGTAAGCTGCACCAATAGACAGCACGAAAAAGAGAATCCAACCGCAAACGATCTCAAGAGCTATCTTGTCCCAAGGTTCGGGAACCAGGACTAATTCGAGGCTAAAGAACCCAGCGTAAATTAAGACATTCGAAACCACGCACCAAAATCCGACGCGCGCTCTTTGACCGCCCACAAGGAATACGAGAGCCACGAAGAGTTCTGCTGGAAGGATAAAGAGAAACCATCCCAGCTTCGATTCCCATGCCGGGTATCGAGGAGAATGGTCAAACGCAGTTGCAGCGGCGGAATACAATTCGCTAAGTGCCAAGGCGAGCAGACACAGAATGCTTATCCCTTGTTTCAGCTTCAACAGCAAGGAGGATATGTTCACTTACCACCTCCATTTCGTTGCCTAGAATTAGCAACGATTCTACAGCGCGGAATTCTTTAGGCACGCCAGCGCTGAAGCTTCACTTCCATCTTCTGTCGCGCATGCGCGGCATTGTGCGACTCACAGCAGCAGCTGCCAGTAGCCGACGTCGATCCAGCGATCGAATTTGTAGCCGACTTCCTTGAAGTGGGCCACGGGCCGAAATCCGAATTTCTCGAGGAGCGCCACGCTTGCGTCGTTGGGGAGGGAGGCGCCTCCGATGACGGTATGGAACTTGCGAGTTCGCAGTTCAGTCAAGAGCGATCCAAGCAATGCAGAGCCTCTTCCCTGCCCGACTGCTGAAGGATCGAGATAGATGGACGTTTCGACGGAGTTGCGATAGGCCGCGCGCTCTCGCCATTTGCGGCCATAGCAGTAGCCCAGGAGCTTTCCGTCCTCTTCGGAAACGAGCCAGGGATATGCGCGGGCAGTTTCGAGAATTCGCTGACGCATCTCGTGTTGGCTCACAGGGACTTCTTCAAACGTGGCCGGGGAGTTGAGGACGTAGTGGTTGTAGATGTCCGCAATCGAAGGTGCGTCATCGGGGTGGACGTTCCGAAGCATGGCGGCCTCCAGCTATTCCGCCCGCGGGCGAGCGGTCATCCATCAGGGGTTAAAACCCGGCATTTTTTGCTACTCTTTTGGCCCGGCTGAAGCCGTGCCCTTGTTACAAGGCTAATTTGTGAAACACGTTGTCGCGATTTCAATCTCAGAGTTCTGTTGATTGCCTGGCGACCAAATCCCTGGCCTTGGCGATGAAGTCGGCGAGCGGCATGGAGGTTTGCTCCTGCTTGCCGCGGGTGCGCACGTTGACTGCGCCAGCCGCTTCTTCCCTGTCGCCGAAGACGAGAATGTAGGGGGTCTTCTGCAAAGCGAAGTCGCGGATTTTGGAGTTCATCTTTTCGTTGCGGGCATCGGTTTCGACGCGCAAGCCGGCGACCTTGAGCTCGGCTTCGAGTTTGGCCGCGTAGGCCGTGTGCTTTTCGCTGATGGGGACAAGGCCGATCTGCACGGGCGCGAGCCAGAGCGGGAAGGCGCCGGCATAGTGCTCGATGAGCACGCCGAAGAAGCGCTCGACGGAGCCGAACAACGCGCGGTGAACCATGACGGGCTGATGGCGTTCGCCGTCTTCGCCGACGTACTCGAGCTCAAAGCGCGCGGGAAGGTTGAAATCGAATTGAACCGTTGAAAGCTGCCAGAGGCGGCCGAGAACGTCGACGAGCTTGATATCGATTTTGGGGCCGTAGAAGGCGGCTTCGCCGGGGATGGTCTTGTACTGGATGCCCTTCGCCTTGAGCACGTTATCGAGCGAGCGGCTGGCGAGATCCCAGTTCTCGTCGGAGCCGGCGTAATGAGCGCGGTCGTTCGGATCCCACGTAGACAGCTCGACCTTGAACTCAGAGAAGCCGAAGGTTTTGAGGACGGCCTCGGCAAAATCGATGCAGGCGGCCACTTCGCTCTCGATCTGCGAAGGCATGCAGAAGATGTGGGCGTCGTCCTGCGTGAAGCCGCGCACGCGAAGCAGGCCGTGCATGGTTCCGGAGCGTTCATAGCGATAAACATTGCCCAACTCTGCGTAGCGCGCGGGCAGATCGCGATAGCTCTTGGGCGAGTTCTTGTAGATGAGGATGTGGAACGGGCAGTTCATCGGCTTGAGCCGATAGAGCGCATCGTCAAGCTCCATGGGCGTGAACATGTTTGCGGCGTAAAAGCCTTCGTGGCCGGAGGTCTGCCAAAGATTGATGCGGGCGACGTGGGGCGTGTAGACAAGCTGGTAGCCGCGGCGCAGGCACTCGTCGCGCATCCAGTCTTCCATGACCTTGCGGATGATGGCGCCCTTGGGGTGCCAGAAGATGAGGCCGGGGCCGGCGAGGTCCTGGATGCTGAAGAGATCGAGTTGTTTTCCTAAAACACGATGGTCGCGGCGCGCGGCTTCTTCGAGGCGCGCAAAGTGCTCGTCGAGTTCTTTCTTGGAGAAGAAGGCCGTGCCGTAGACGCGCTGAAGCTGCGGATTCTTCTCGTCACCGAGCCAGTAAGCGCCGGCGAGGCTTGTAACCTTAAAAGCTTTGACGCGGCCGGTGGAAGGGACGTGCGGGCCGCGGCAGAAATCGACGAACTTGCCGTTGCGATAGAAGCTGACCTGGTCACCGGGCTGCGTAAACTTCGTCACGAAGTGCACTTTCATGAAGTCGCCGTCGCGCTCGAATTCGGCGAGGGCCTGCTCGCGGGGCTCGTATTCGCGGATGAAAGGCTCGTTGCGAGCGACAACCTCGGCCATTTTGGCTTCGATGGCGGCGAGGTCTTCGGGAGTGAAGGGCTTTTCGCGGTAGAAGTCGTAGAAGAAACCGGAATCGGTTGCGGGGCCGTGGCCGAGCTTGGTTTCAGGAAAGAGCTCGAGGACTGCGGTGGCCAGGACGTGCGCGGACGAGTGACGCAGGACTTTGAGAGCGTCAGGATCGTTTTCTTTGACCAGCTCGAGGCGGGTGTCAGAGGTGAGAGGCGCGGAGAGGTCGACGAGGCGCGGAGCGGCAGCGTCCTCAGCGGCGTACATAGCGGCTTCGGCAGACTGCTCGCCGTGCGACTGGCCGGCAGGCGCGGAGTTTTGAACCGTGGCAGCGGCGACGGGAGCGATGCGGGCGGCGATGGAGGCAGCGGCGAGGCGCGGCGAGATGGAGTTGGCAATTTCGAGCGGCGTTGTGCCGGAGGGCACTTCGCGAATGGCCCCGTCGGGCAGGTGTACGGCGATCATGTTCGAGCTCATATGTCTGGTGAATTCCGCTGCGGCCTTGAAATGAACAAAATGCGGCCAACTTTTGAGGATAGAGGGTTGACGGCTCGAAGTCGAGGGCGAGACAGCGACGATGGAGAGGTGATGCGGGTCGGGAGTTTTGGACTGGGCTGGGTGGCGCGGTACGGCTTGCCACAGATTGACGCCAAGATTCGCCCTAAAAAACGCAAAAGGACTAGGTTCACTCCAGATTGTGCTCAGGAGCGTTCCCAGCCCTAGTGCTGTCTCGAGCTAGATTCTGCCGGAATCCGGCTGATTCTGTTTAGAGCGGCTGTACGTCAGCAGCTTGCCAACCCTTGGGGCCCTTGACAACGTTAAACTGCACTGCCTGGCCTTCTTGCAAGCTCTTGAAACCGCTTGAGTTGATCGCCGAGTAGTGCACAAAAACATCTTCGCCGTTCTGCCGCGAAATGAAGCCAAAGCCCTTCGCGTCATTGAACCACTTCACAGTACCTTGTTCCATTTTGTTCGTATTTCCTGTATTGAATTGCGCTGGATGAATCGGAGCGAACACTGGCAGAATCTTGCTTTTGGGCGAGTACTGCTCACGCCCGAATCGGTTCTAACGCTGACAATATTCTACCATTTTCGTCAAAATAATCAGCAGGAATTGTGTGTTCGCCTCTCACCAGTTGGTGTTATGCCCCTGAAGCTACTGAACCGCTTAGACTTAGCGGCGCATTGCCGCCTGTGATATGTTGGGGGCGCCATGGCGAAGGATCCTGTTCCCGAATTGCTCGCCCGCGCCACCGAGGTGCTTGAGGCAGAGTTTTCTTCTGGTTTTGGACCAGACTCAGGGACGACTGAAGACCGGCTGGTGGCGGTTCTTGAAGAAACCGCGCGTCGCCTGGGCGACAACTATCCCTACTTCCATCCCCTCTATGCAGGGCAGATGCTGAAACCGCCGCATCCAGTGGCGCGGGCAGCGTATGCGCTGGCGATGAAGATCAACCCCAACAACCATGCGCTGGACGGTGGGCGGGCAAGCTCGGCGATGGAAGTGGAGGCGGTGAAAGAGATTGCCGAGTCGAGAGCCTAATATTAGGGGCATCAGTTCGAGGGAGTCGACGACCCCAGTGCAACTGTTATGTTCGATTAAATTGCGCGGTAGTTCTTGGGTGCAAAAGGGGGGATTATGAAGCGCAAAGTGGCTCTTGCCCTGCTGTTTGGCTTGTTTTGGGTCAGTGGGCCCGGTTGTGTTAGCGGCGAGAGCGTCCCGGCATCTCCAGCCGTCAAGTCAGTTACCATCACTTGCTCGCCCACATCGATCACAGCGGCGCAGACCAGCACGTGTTCGGCCACCGTCAGCGGAACCGGGAGTTACAGCTCGTTGGTTCATTGGACTGCGGCTGGCGGGACAATCTCTTCAGATGGCGTCTTCGTTCCCACTGGGTCCGGGAAGGCAATCATTACAGCAGTGTCGGCCCAGACGGGATACGGAAACGTTTCCGGCTCAGCGTTGGTCGCGGTGATCCCGGTTGCCAAGACGGCTGACTACTGGGAAAAGGTTGATCTTTGGATGAAATTTGGCGCGGTCCTCGTCGCGGGCCTTGCGTTGCTAGTTACATGGAGGGTCCATGCGCAGCGTGCTTTTTTCGAGATGATCGATGAGCTATATGCACTGCCACACGCTCTTGAAGGGGTGTTGCTGAAAGAATGGCACCTAGGACATCTTTGGTGTATCGGCGTTGACGAGTACAACATTACCAAATCCAGAATTCAAGTCAAAGTTGCAGAGGAGCCTCAGAGGTGTCCGGAATGGCTTGTCAAAGAGAAGCTTTTCGCTATTCAGATTTTCCTGGTTTTCGAGCAGCTCTACTACCAGCGAACGAATAGCGGCTGGTCTCATCAGGGGCGAAAGGATTTCCTAGACCAAATGCTTTCGTTCTTCCACGATCGGCTCTTCCTCAACCCTCGGCTGTACGCAATCCTTCAAGCCGATCCAATCGGTGATAGCCTGCACCTGGAGCGGCGTACCAGGAAGTTCATCGAGGAGAAAATGGCGCACATCGAGAAACCGATTGAAAGGGACGATGATGGTCCATTCAATAGCGGTTCCATGGAGAAGTCATAAATCAACTCTATAGGTCAACGACCTACTAGGATCCATTCCCGACGGCAGCCTGAAAGGAGACCATGTCTCGCGATCCCGTTCCTGACCTTTTAAAGCTCGCTACGGAGCAGCTTGAGGCGGAATTTGCGGCACTCCCTGAGTATGGCTCGAAATTTCAGGCGGAGTCTGGCGGGGATCCCGGTGCGATGAAGCAGGTTCTGGGGGAAACCGCGCGTCGGCTGGCAGACAACTACCCTTATTTCCATCCTCTTTACGCCGGGCAGATGCTCAAGCCACCTCACCCGATCGCCAGGGCAGCCTATGCGCTGGCTATGACCTTAAATCCAAATAACCACGCCCGTGATGGCGGCCGGGCGAGCACCGAGATGGAGCTTGAGGCGGTTCGCGAAATAGCGCAAATGCTTGGCTGTGCTGGATATTTAGGACACCTAACGTCCGGCGGCACCATCGGAAACATGGAGGCGCTATGGGTCGCTGGGCAGGTTGCACCGGGGAAACGCATTGTGGGCTCGGACCAGGCGCACTATAACCACAGGCGCATTTCGGAACTGCTGAAACTGGAGTACGCGGAGATTGAGAGCGACGGAGCCGGGCGGATGAACCTCGATGCGCTCGAAGACGAGCTGCGCAAGGGCGATGTGGGCACGGTGGTGGCGACTCTGGGCACGACGGCGATCGGAGCAGTGGATCCGCTGCATGAGATTCTGAAACTGAAGGAGCGGTACGGGTTCCGGGTGCATGTGGACGCGGCGTACGGCGGGTATTTCGTGCTGATTGCGGAAGCGCTGGAGGAGCCGGCGCGAAGGGCGTACGCGGCGATCGGGCAGGCGGATTCGATCGTGATCGATCCGCACAAGCACGGCTTCCAGCCGTACGGGTGTGGATGTGTGCTGCTTCGCGATCCGGCGGAGGGGCGGTTCTACAAGCACGACTCACCGTTTACTTACTTCACGTCGCACGAACTGCATCTCGGCGAGATCAGCCTGGAGTGCTCGAGGGCGGGAGCGGCGGCTGTGGCGCTGTGGGCGACGCAAAGGCTGCTGCCGCTGGTGCCGTGCGGGGGCTTTGCACAGGGATTGGCGAAGGGTCGGCGCGCGGCGGTAGAGCTGGACAGAAGACTGCGGGCGGATAAAAGGTTCGTTGCTCTTGGCGAATACTATTCCCGGTCTCAGAATCGAGACCGGGGGCGCCGACCGGAGTTGGACATTGTGGTGTGGGCAGTTCGCGCCGACACAGCGGAGGAGTCCTCGAACCGCGCGCAGAAAGTGTTCGACGCATGCGCGGCGCGGGGGCTGCATCTGGCGCTCGTGCAACTGCCTGGAAATTGGTTTAGGGCTGCCAGCGGCGCGAAGAATGAAGCGGCCATGGTGACGTGCCTGCGCAGCGTGCTGATGAAGCCTGAACACGAGGCATGGATCGGGGAAATCTGGGAACGGCTAAGCGCAGCGTGCGGGGAAGTTGTGAGCGCGGATAAGGGCCGTTGATTGAGATTGACCGGGGTCGGGAAGAAAACGTTATCATGGCATGGACTTGGGAACTCGCCGTTTTTTCGCGGCCTGAAAGTCTAAGAGTTTGAACGTAAGAGGGAGTTGGGGAAGATGCACGATCCAGCAGAATTTCGCACCATGCACCGGGCGCGCTTTGGCGCCGAGCCGGCGATTTTTGTGGCGCCGGGGCGCGTGAACCTGATCGGCGAGCATACCGATTATGCCGAGGGCTTTGTGATGCCGGCGGCGATCAACTTTGCCACTCTGGCGGGGATTTCGCCGCGAACGGATGGCAAGATTGCTGTCTATTCCGAAAACCTTGGCGAGGAGAAGACGTTCAACGCTGCGGCGCTGCCTGCGAAGGGAAGCAAGCATTGGAGTGACTATCCGATGGGCGTCGTGTCGATTCTGGCGGGTGAAGGCCACAAGATTCCGGCGTTCAGCCTGAGCATCTGGAGTGATGTGCCGCTGGCGTCGGGGCTTTCAAGCTCGGCAGCGCTGGAGGTGGCGACGGCGATTGCAGTGCTGGACTTAATTGGCGCGAGCTATCCGGGCCCTGTGCTGGCGCGGCTTTGCCAGCGAGCGGAGAACGAGTTTGTGGGCGCGAACTGCGGCATCATGGACCAATTCATCAGCGTGAATGGGAAAGAGAATCACGCGCTGCTGCTGGATTGCCGCGACCTGAGCTACAAGCTTGCTCCGATTCCTGACCACGTGGCGCTGGTGATTGCCAACACGATGGTGAAGCATTCGGTGGCGGGCGGAGATTATCCGACACGGCGGCGCGAGTCGGAGGCGGCATGCGCAGTGATCGCGAGCCACCGGCCTGGTGTGCCTTTTCTGCGCGACGCGACGCTCGAAGACCTGGAGAAGTGGGGCAAAGAGATGGAGCCGAAGAGCTATCTTCGCGCCAAGCACGTGATCAGCGAGGACCTGCGCACGGTGGCGGCGAGCGAAGCGCTGGCGAAGGGCGACATGAAGGAGCTAGGGCGGCTGATGGCCGAGGCGCATCGTAGTTATAGTCAGGACTTTGAAGGCAGCTGCGTGGAGGCCGACACGATGGTGGCGCTGGCGCAGGATCTGCCAGGGCTGATTGGAGCACGGCTCACCGGCGGCGGTTTTGGCGGGTGCACGGTCAATTTGGTGGAGCAGAGCGAGGCGGTGAAATTCGCCGCGTCGCTCAGCGCGCGGTATGCGGCGAAAACCGGGATCGAGCCGCAGATTCACGTTTGTCACGCATCGGGTGGCGCGCACAGGCTGGAGTAGGAAAGCGGAGCTAGCGGGGTTAGCGGAGCTCGAAAAGCGCCGAACCGGCGGTGAGCGGCGAAGACGAGAGCGGCTCGGAGCCTACGCCGTTGGAATAGATTTGAAAAGATTTATCTGATCGGAAGACACCTGCAAGTAACTGACACAAAAGAACCACATCCGCAAATGGGCCGGGACATTTCCCAGCGCGGATTCCTTGCTAAACTTGGTGGGTATTTGCCCCGATGAAATAGGCAACTGTTCCGACCCTGCCGGGTTCGAATTTACGTGGGGCGGGACGTTGGATCAATTGGCTGGCCGGAAACAAAAATATATGGAACCCACTCCTTCGAAATCATCTTTGCACGAGACAATTCCTCAATTGGGCCAGGTGGCCTACTTCAGCATGGAGATCGCGATCCGTCCGGAGATGCCGACATACTCCGGCGGACTTGGTGTGCTCGCCGGGGACACGCTCCGGTCGGCGGCCGACCTGGGTATTCCGCTGGCGGCATTTTCACTCATCCATCGGAAGGGGTACTTCCAACAACACCTGGACCCTAGAGGCGCACAAACCGAAGAAGTGCAGCCGTGGAACCCGGCAGACTATTGCACGGAAGTGCCGGCGCGGGTGACGGTCTCGGTGGAGGGGCGCACGGTCACGGTTCGCGCATGGCGGTATGACCTGAAGGGGCAGTTTGGGCACGTGGTGCCGATTTATCTTCTGGATACCGACCTGGACGAAAACTCCGGATGGGATCGCGGGCTGACGGACCACTTGTACGGTGGAGACACGAATTACCGCCTGCAGCAGGAAATTGTGCTGGGGATGGGCGGCGTGCGCATGGCGCATGCGCTGGGTTTGCGCATCAATGTGTTCCACATGAACGAGGGGCACGCGGCGCTGCTGACGCTGGCGCTGCTGGAGAGCCAGTTGGGCGGAGGACCGGAAGGTGCGGCCACGGATTCTGACATTGAAGTGGTGCGCAGGATGTGCGTGTTCACGACGCATACGCCGGTTCCGGCAGGTCACGACCGATTCTCGACCGAGCAGGCAATTCGCATTGTGGGTGGAGAACGGACGGCGCGCCTGGAAAAGCTTGGATGTTTTCGCGACGGCTTGCTGAACATGACGCTGCTGGCGCTACGCTTTTCGCGCTATGCCAACGGCGTGGCGATGAAGCATGGCCATGTATCACAGGCTATGTTCCCGGAGTTTTCAATCGGCTCAATCACGAACGGCGTTCACGCGCCGACCTGGATCTCGGAGCCGGTGGAGCGCCTGCTGGACGAGCACGTTCCGGCATGGCGACGGGACAACCTGTATTTGCGCAATATGATTGACGTTCCGGAACCGAAGATGCTGGAAGCGCACGCTCGCGCCAAGGAGAATCTGCTTGCCGAGGTGGGTTCGCGGACGGGGCTAGTGCTGAATCCGAAGGTATTGACGCTCGGATTTGCGCGGCGTGCGGCGACGTACAAACGGGCCACGCTGCTGTTCACCGATGAAGAGCGGCTGAGGGAGATTGCAGCGAAGGCCGGCGGTTTACAGATTCTGTATGCGGGCAAGGCGCATCCGCAGGACGAGCCGGGGAAAGCGCTGATCCAGCAGGTTGTGGAGGAGGCGGCGAAGCTCTCCAACAGCGACTTGCGGATTGTGTATCTCGAAAATTATGCGTGGGACCTTGGCGCGCAACTGACGGCGGGCGTGGATGTTTGGGTGAACACGCCAAGGCGGCCGTATGAGGCATCTGGCACAAGCGGAATGAAGGCGGCGATGAACGGCGTGCCCAGCCTATCGATTCTGGACGGATGGTGGATCGAAGGGTGCATCGAAGGCGTGACCGGATGGGCGATTGAGGACGGAGCCAACGACGCCGAGGAAGCCCACTCGCTCTACACGAAGCTGGAGACGGCGATCGTTCCGCTTTACCGCGATACGCCGGAGAAGTGGGCGCGGCTGATGCGGACGACGTTGGCGTTCAACGGCTCCTACTTCAACACCAACCGCATGGTGAAGCAGTACGCGCGCAATGCGTATTATCCGGAGTTGCCGCCGACGGCAGCGAGGGTTGAAGAGCCTGTGTTTGCAGACTGAAAAAGACAGCTTCTAGCTGCTAGCTTCTAGCCACTAGCTCATCGCGGCCAGGACGCGTTGCGGGCAAACCCTCGGCAGAAACCCCGAAAACACGGCAAGGATTTGCGAGTGGCCTGGCGGGCGTGGGCTCCTATAGCTTTTTGCGCAGGAACTCGAAGACCACGTAGCCGATAAAAGCGCTGACAATCGCGATGGCGAAATTGGCCGGCGTTACGACGTCGGCGATCGCGAAGGCGAAGGTCTTTCCCTGGCCGTTGGCGCGCGTGAATTCGCCCATGAGCAGGTTCGAATAGAAGAGGAAGACGATAAACGCGACCTCGACCAGCGCTCGCCAGAGCGGCTTGAGCCGGGGCGGCGGAGTGAGCGGCGTCATGGAGCGATGATATCGGCGGAGATTCGCGCGGCCAAGCGAAATCGGACAGAGAAGGCGGGGTTCTCATGCGGACCGGGTGCGGACAGCCAGAAGAAGCTTTCCCTCAGGGGCTAAAGCCCCGATGTATTTTGCGACATTTACCGCACGACTGAAGTCGTGCCCTGACACTTCGTGCTCCTCCGAAACAGTTTTTCTGCAGCTTGTGAAGCCCGTACACTTCAAACTGACCCACTGGCCAAGCGCGCCGCTAAAAGCCGCAGCGCCTATAATCTCCCTGACGTGCTTGGACAAAATGCAATGCGGTTGTGGTGGGTGCGGCGGGTTTGCGCCGGCGCGGCGATGGTTGTCTTTTGCGCAATGTCAGCCGCGATTTGCGCGTGGGGGCAGGCCAGTGGCGATGGAACCGCATTAGAGGGCGGCGGCTCACGGGTGCTGCTGGTGTTGCCTTTCGACAACCGCACCGGGCAGCCGAGCCTGGAGTGGTTGCGCGAAGCGGCGGCGGAGATCCTGAGCACGCGCTTTGCTTCGGCGGGCTTCCAGCCGACCAGCCGCGCCGACCGCATGTACGCGCTGGATCACCTGGGGCTGCCGCAGGGTTTTCAGCCTTCGCGGGCAAGCGCACTGAAGCTGGCGCAGACGCTCGACGCCGATTCGATCGTCGTGGGCAGCTATATAACCGACGGCAGCGGGATTGTGGCGGAGGCAACGCTCGTGGACGTGCCTAACCTCAGGATGCTGCCGGAGGTTAGCGCGCGCGGCGAGATGAAGGATATGGTCGCCGTATTTGGCGAGCTGGCATGGAAGCTGACAAAACAGCTCGACCCCCAGTTCAATGTGGCTGAGGGGACATTTGCGGCGGCGGGGAAGAACATTCGGTTGGACGCGTTCGAGCAGTACATTCGCGGGATTACCGAGCAGGACCAGGCGGAGCGGCTGAAACATCTGCAAACTGCAGTGAAGCTGAGTCCGGACTTTGGGCCGGCGTGGATGGCGCTGGGCCGCGAAGATTACAACGAGCAACAGTACCAGGTGGCGGCCGACGCCTTTGCGAAGGTCGACCATACCGGGCCTGACGGACTCGAGGCTGACTTTTACCGCGGGCTGTCGCTCATGTTTTTGGGCAACTACGCGGAGGCAGAGAAGGCCTTTGCCGAAGTAGCGCGCGTGTTGCCGCTGGCCGAGGTTGTGAACAACGAAGGCGTGGCCGAGAGCCGCCAGGGCAAGGATGGAATATCGCTCTTCGTTCAGGCGGCGGCGACCGACCCCAACGCCGCGGACTACCACTTCAACCTGGCAGTGAGCCTGAAGCGCGAGGGAAATCTGACGGGGGCGTTGAATGAGTTGGCGCAATGCCTGAAGCTGCGTCCAAACGATGGCGAGGCGCAGGCGCTGAATGACGCGTGGAAGGGAAAGCCCGCAGCCGACGGGACCAACGGAGCGAATTCAAGCGCGGAGCCTCTGGAGAGAATTGCTCGCAGATTCGATGAAACGGCGTTTCGGCAGGCCGCGGCGATGCTGGACGAGGTGAATGCGGGACGGCTTGCTGCCCTGACCTCGCACGACCGTGCGCAAAGGCTGTGTACGCAGGCGAGGGGCTTTTTGGACCGCGGGCTGCTGCTGGAGGCTGAGCGGCTGTATCAGGATGCCGTGGCGGCCGATGGCGCGAGCGCGCAGGCGCATGCAGGTCTGGCCGAGGTGCGCCAACGGAGTGGCGATGCCGACGGGGCGCGCAAAGAGGCTCATGAGGCGCTGGAACTGGGGCCTTCGGCGGATGCGTATGTTGTGTTGGCGCAGTTGGATTTTGACGGAGGCGCGCTGCAGCAGGCAGACACCGAAGCCGGAGACGCGCTGAAGGTCGAGCCGGCAAACCGCTCGGCGCAGGAGCTGAAGCGCAAAATTGAGGCGAAGACGGGAAGATAGCGGAGCTAGCGGAGCTCATATCCCGAATGAAGCCCAGCCGGCGGCCAGAGCACGAGCAGCGAGTCCTTGATCCAGTGGGAAAGAGGCGAGCCATGCAAAACTTTGTTGCGAAGATCCGAGTTGCCGCCTGGGCGATGACGGCGGCTCTATGGATCTTCCCTGGATTTGGATTGGGAGTTTCGGCTTTCGCGCAGGGACCGGTGGTAGACAAGCTGGTGCTGGACGACACCATTCAGCCAGTGAGCGCGGATGAGGTGACGCGGGCTCTTGATCGAGCCAACAGCGACGGCGCCAGCGCTCTGCTGATCGAGATGAACACTCCGGGCGGGCTGCTGGATTCAATGCGCGATATGGTGGGCGCCATACTGCGCTCGCGCGTGCCGGTCATCGTGTATGTGGCTCCCTCGGGTGCGCGGGCAGGTTCGGCGGGGTTCTTCATTCTGGAGTCGGCAGACGTGGCCGCGATGGCTTCTGGCACAGAGGCGGGCGCAGCTCATCCCGTGTTTGAATTCGGCGGGCAACCCGACAACACTGAAATGCAGAAGGTGGAGAACGATGCCGAGGCGTTCTTGCGCTCCTATACCGCCAAGCGGAATCGCAACACAGATGCAGCCATTGCTGCGGTCGAATCGTCGCACTCCTATACCGCGGATGAGTCGCAGAACCAGCACCTGATCGACGTGATTGCAAACAGTGACATGGAGCTGCTGAATGCGCTCAACGATCGCGAGATCACGCGCATGGACGGATCGAAGTTGACTCTGCACCTGGCCGGCGCGCGGATCAACCTGATCAAGCCCACAATGCGCGACGGCTTGCTGGGATGGCTGGTGGATCCAAATATCGCGCTG